>Ga0136655_1000274_pt1 | contig 23429 bp, 24 predicted proteins | sample CPBDNA_2_FD_94863 | JGI IMG/M metagenome (GOLD analysis project Ga0136655, IMG submission 94863) | Freshwater to marine salinity gradient microbial communities from Chesapeake Bay, USA - CPBay_Spr_15_0.8_DNA (version 2) | ecosystem: Environmental > Aquatic > Marine > Coastal | place: USA... | reverse complement strand
GTTTTGATTTTATTTGGTTTTACCTAAGAATCTTATGTATATTTACACCTAAGATTCTTAGGTATGTCACATAATCAATTGTATAGAGGTAGCCTGACCACCATAATTTTGCGATTACTAGAGCAGGAGGGGAAGATGTACGGTTATGAAATCACTCAAAAAGTCAAGGAAATAACAGGAGGTCGTATGGATATTAAAGAAGGGGCTTTATACCCATCCCTTCATAAACTGCAGGCAGAAGGGCACCTAACAGTGGAAGCTGAAAAGGTAGAGAACCGAATTCGTAAATATTATTCTCTGACACCACAAGGAAAAAAACAAACGCTTGCCATGCTCTCCGAATTGCGGGAGTATATGGAAAACATGCAAGCCATTACCAATCCTAAATTAGTTTTTTGATATGATCATCAACGATTCTCAGTTAAAACAACTTTATACATTTACTCAAAAACATTATGTAGAATGGTATGATTTACAGATGGAGTTGGTAGACCATTTAGCAAACGGAATTGAAGCACAATGGAAAGAAAATCCTCATCTTAGCTTTGAAGATGCGCTCCAAAAGGAGTTTAAGAAATTTGGCGTTTTTGGCTTTATGGAGGTAGTGGAAGAGCGACAGAAATCTCTAAGTAAAAAGTATTCAAAATTGATATGGAAACACGTGCTAGTTTTCTTTAAAATCCCTAGGATATTTATGCTCTTGGTGTTCAGCTTTTTAGTTTTCTATTTGTTGAGAATTTTGACCCTATCAGCCGACTATTTTATAGCGGTGGTATTTATCTTATGTCTCGGTTATCTTGTGGTGTTGACGGTTTCAAATTACCGAAATAGAAAGCGAGCGCAAGAACGAGGAGAAAAGAAATGGTTGTTTAAAGATATTATGATGCAGCAGGGCGCAGGTTTTGGGTTAGCCTTATTACCTATTCACTTTTTTAATTTCATTCTACCCAATACAGAGTCCTTTGCAAGTCTAAATGCGTATGTGTTAGCTGGCATCAGTTTTTTGTTTGTTTTGATGTGTGTAATGGTCTATGTGATGCTCGTAGAACTACCCAAACGAGCAGAAGAATACCTTCAAGAGACCTATCCAGAATACCAACTAGTGGATTAAGCAAATTAAAAATAAACCCCCAAACGTTTTTTGATCATTTGGGGGCTTTAGAATGTATATCCAGCAAAATAAAGGTTGCTTTCTTGTAGGAGATAAGAACCCGAACCCGTTCATTTCCCAACAGCGGCCTGAAGTCCACCGCTACGGATCTGTGTGGTCGCCTTCGGCATTCTTCCTATGACGCAGAATGAACTTTGCCTTTTTGTTGAATAATTTACAGGACATTTTTTGATAATTCAAAGAATAAATGAAGCCGATAAGACTTTTTTATTCTCAAATTTTTTATTTTTCATACATACCTCATACCTAATCCATCGTATATCTAAAACGTTCTGTTTCGCCAGCACTGTTTTTCATTTGTATCAAAATGGTAGCACTAGGAGGTAGGCTTCTTAATATTTGTTGCACATCCTCAATGTTTTTAACCTCCTCGTCATTAATTTTTGTGATGATATAATTGCTCATATCATACCTAGAAAGTCCGCCAGTTGTAGCGACTATTTTCACTCCATCACTGACTTTAAACTTTTTGCGATCATCATCGGTAAGATTGCGCAAATTCATACCAATAGAAGGAATACTAGCCGTATTGTTTTTGGTAAGTTCTATACGTACATCTATAAAGTTTTTATTTCTTAATACCTTAGCCACGACCACATCTCCCGGATTTTTACTATTGATATAACCTGTTAGGTCTGAAAATTTCTGTAATTGGATGTCATCGATTTTAGTAATCACATCACCGCTGCGCAGTCCAGCAATGGCAGCTCCACTATTCTCAACAACCTCAGAAACAAAAATCCCTTCACTCTCATCAATGCCTAATTCATCTGCAATATTACCATTAAGCTGGCCACCGCTTATTCCTAGCATGCCTTTTTGAACAAAACCAAACTCCATGAGATCGTTTATTATTTTACGAGCATTGTTAGAAGGAACTGCAAAAGAGTAGCCTACGTAAGATCCTGTTTTAGAAGCTATGGCCGTATTGATACCTATCAACTCTCCATTTGTATTGACCAGCGCTCCACCAGAGTTACCAGGATTAACGGCAGCATCTGTTTGTATAAAGCTTTGAACGTTAGCATCTGTTTCATCGAGATCACGACCTTTGGCACTTATGATCCCTGCGGTTACGGTACTGTTCAGGTTAAAAGGATTTCCTACAGCAAGAACCCACTCGCCAATTTTCGTCTGGTCAGAGTCACCAAAGACGATATAAGGCAAGTCTTCATCAGTATCAATTTTTAATAATGCGATATCGCTATTAGGTTCTGTTCCTATAAGTTGTGCTTTGTATGTCTTATTGTTATTTAAAGTGACCTCTAAATCACGAGCCTTATCAATCACATGATTATTGGTTACTATATAACCATCTTCTGTGATAATAACACCACTGCCACTTCCTATAGCTTCTCTATACGGTACACGACCAGATCTTAAATCTGACCAAGACTGTGGTACCCTTGCAAGCGTTTTGTTTTTAACATGAACTACTGCGTGAACAGTCTTTTCGGCAGCTTGTGTAAAGTCAACTCCTGCAATAGATGTTGCTGTTACATAATTTACGGGAGACACAGGTAGGGTATCTTCTATGTGTTTTTGTTTTGAATAAGTATGCTGCAGAAGATCTTCCTCAAAAAAGAATTTATAAGATCCTAAAACAACTGCGCCACCTAGGATGGCTATCCCTAATGTTTTGATAAATGATTTCATGTACAATTTGTTTGATATTATCTATAACCTAAAATTACAGATAGAATTGTGTTAAAAAAATAGGTTTAACGCTGTTTAACACTTCAACAATTCATTCACTTACTGTATTTTTGTAGGAATGGAAACAATCACATTCTTTAAATATCAAGGTACAGGTAACGACTTTATAATCATTGATAACCGGAAGCACTATTTTGATAAAAAGGATACCAAGCGTATCGCCCAGCTATGCGATAGAAAATTTGGAATTGGTGCCGACGGATTGATGTTGTTGGAACACCACGATGACCTTGATTTTAAAATGCTGTATTACAATGCAGATGGAAATGAAAGCAGTATGTGTGGAAATGGAGGCCGTTGTTTGGTAAGTTTTGCGCAGTTTTTAGGAATTGTAGAAGACCAAGCGAGCTTTGAAGCTATAGACGGGGTGCATCATGCACATTTATTTGATAACGGCAATGTCAGTCTGCAAATGACTAACGTACCTGTAGTACAAGTATTCGACGGACATGTATTTACCAATACCGGATCACCACACCACGTCGAGTTAACAGATGATCTGGATCATATAGATGTGGTTGCTCAAGGAAGGCATTTAAGGAATGAGTTATACGGTAACGAAGGGGCCAACATCAACTTTGTGGAGCCACAAGGAGGTCATGTTTTTAAAGTACGCACTTACGAACGTGGTGTAGAAGACGAGACCTTGAGCTGTGGTACAGGAGTTACCGCAGTAGCATTAGCTATGCACCGCACCCAACAAACTAGGAATAACGAAGTAATTTTGCAAACACCAGGAGGGGAGCTTAAGGTTAAATACCAGCCCACACCACAAGGTTATGAAGATATTTGGCTTACCGGTGCTGCGACACAAGTTTTTAAAGGCGAGATCCACGTATGAGGTTACAAAATGACATATGTAGCTTGCGAGCCGTTGATCCTGAAGATTTAGATTTTATCTATGAACTTGAAAACAATCCAGATTTATGGGAATTTGGTCATACACTCACTCCGTTTTCTAAATTTACCATTAGAGAATATTTAGAGAATGCACACCGAGATATCTACGAAGTAAAACAATTGAGATTGGCTATTTGTAATCCTAAAAATGAAATAAAAGGAGTCGTAGATTTGTATGACTTCGATCCGTATCACAAACGCGCTGGTGTGGGAATTGTGATTTCTCAAGAATCAGACCGAGCACGGGGCCTAGCTACTTCTGGGTTGGAATTAATCATAGATTATGCTTTTAAACATTTGAGGCTACATCAATTATATGCAAGTATAAGTGAAGATAATCTTGCAAGTCGCAAACTCTTTGAAAGGCTCCGCTTCCGCGAAAGCGGAATTAAAAAGGACTGGATCGCCACAGAAAAATCGTATAAGAATGAACATCTTTACCAATTGATCAATGAATACTAATTACAAAAAAATGCTCCTTGGAATAGTACTGGTAGGACTTGTCATAATGGGTTTTTTTGCCTACTATGTCTGGGCGGTACTCTTTTCCCCTAACACTAATTTTGAGTCAGAAACCTACGAGGTTTTTATTCCAACAGATGCCGATTACAACACCGCTTTTTTGATCATTGCAGATGCAGTTAAGAATCGAGAAGATTTACATACTACTGCTGTAAAAAAGAAATACAATGAAAACGTAAAGCCAGGTCGGTTTCTTATTAAAAAGGGTTCTAGTAATAATGACATCATCAACACCGTGCGCAGCCAAAACATGCCTATTAAGGTGACTTTTAATAACCAAGAACGCCTAGAGAACCTAGCTGCAAGGTTGTCACAACAAATGGAACCGGACAGCCTTAGTTTTTTAAAAGCGATGCGCGACCCCGCTTTTTTAAAAGAGAATAAACGGAATACTCAAAACGCATTGAGTATCTACTTGCCCAATTCGTATGAAACCTACTGGAATACTACAGCAGCTGGTTTTAGGGATAAAATGTTAGCTTATCACAACCAATTTTGGAGCGCAGAAAAACGTGCGAAAGCAAAAAAACGAGACCTTTCACCAAGTGAGGTTTATATACTAGCTTCTATAGTTCAAAAAGAAACTGCTAAGGTGGACGAGATGCCTAGAGTGGCTGGAGTCTATCTCAACCGACTTTCTAGAGGCATCAAACTCGACGCAGATCCTACCGTAATTTATGCAAAGAAATTATCAGAAGCTGACTTTGACCAGCAAATCAAACAGGTGCTTTATGGGCATTTAAAAATTGATAATTCATACAATACTTATAAGTATTCTGGTTTGCCACCAGGCCCTATTGTTACTCCAGATCTAACAGCCATCAATGCGGTGTTGCACCCAGAACATCACGACTATTTGTATTTTGTAGCTGATGTACAGAATTTCGGTTACCATAAATTTGCCAAAACACTTTCCCAACACAATCGCAATGCTGCCGAATACAGAAGGTGGATTGCTAAGAATAACAAGTGATTTTTTCAATTGTTGTACCAATCAATAAACATTGGTGTGTTTTGATCGGTATCCAATACATCCAATTTAATAATTTGTTGAGGCTAATGCCACAGCTCCTATAAAATTAGGTGTTATATTAGGAATAAGAGATGTTGTTTTCATCACCCTAAGTTGACTAACAATTTGATGATACTGATCAAGCCTACTTCATATAAAGTCTCCTTATAACACCCCCCTTATGGTTATTGAACTGGTTTATTCCTCATATTAAGTTATTTAACAGTTCTCTGTAGTTTAATAGAGATAGTATTGTAAATTTGCATTGACTTATAGAAAGAAGTGACAGAGACTTTCGAAAACAACATTTATGAGATCACAATATGTGAGTTTTTTAGCTTTACCAGTACTTTTATTGATGAGCTTTTCGGTTTTCAAGTTTGTGAATACCGACTCTTACACTACTGAAGCGCCAACTATAGCGGTGATGGATATAAAAAAAACGGGTCCTTTTAAGGGAGTCGAAGAAAAAGAAGACATCAGTCTTCGGGACTACTCACTGGCCACTTCTAGCGCTGATAGTTTTGTATCCTTTAAAGAAGCTCTTGCTTTTAAAGAGTCCAGAGGTCAGCACTGGCGAGTAAATACCTTGGGATATATGGGAAAATACCAATTTGGTAAGGTGACACTGGCTCATTTTGGAGTTACCGACACCATAGCATTTCTACATTCTGTAAGACTTCAAGAACGTGTATTTATCCAAAACTTACGTTATAACAACAAGTCACTCCAATCCTATATCAATCAATACGAAGGCAAAACCATCGCTGGTGTGAAGGTTACTCAAAGCGGTATGCTGGCGGCAGCCCATCTTTCTGGACCAGGAGGCGTAAAGAAGTTTTTGAAATCTAATGGGCGTATAAGCAATAAAGACGCTTACGGTAGTAGCGTAAGGTCGTATATGAAAAAATTCGGAGGATATGATTTAACCGATGTGCTTCAGTAAAAAATCCTAGTGTAACATAAAATAAAAGGGAGGAATCGGCTGATTTCCTCCCTTTTTTTGCTTTTGGAAAGAATCAATTATTTTTTCCTATACTTTTTAACTGTATGCTCAACGCTTTTGTAGAAAGCTGCACCTCTATCAACGATAGAATAAGCGACATCATTAAAGCTACTAAGCTCGTTCCAAAAACAATATTTGCCCAAAAACTCAGTTCAATATAGATAAGAAACATGGTGATAACTGCCAGTAAGAAACTCACAATAGCAACGGCTTGCATGTTTTTTATAATGGTTAATCGCTTTCTCAATTTCTGAACCTGTAAACGGGCAGTTTCTGATGCGTTTTCTTCGTACTTCGTATGCAAACTTCTGATCAAAGCAGCAATAGCAAGATACCTTGCGTTATATGCAAGCATGGTTAATGAAATAGCCGGGAAGAGTAGTGCTGGTATGCTAAGTGTTAGTTCCACAAATGATTTTTTTTATTCAAATACCTGTTCAAGTTTAGTTTCTGCTTCCAAAAATGGCGCTACCTATACGAATCATCGTAGAACCTTCTTCCATCGCAATTTCATAATCTCCAGTCATTCCCATCGATAATTCGGTAAAATCATGTCTGGAAGAGAGCAACTTCTCTTTTTGTATTTTTTTAAACAAATCAGCTAGACTTCTGAATTCTTCTCTTACCTGATCTTTGTTTTCCGTAAAAGTAGCCATTCCCATAAGTCCTTTAATTTGAACATGTTCGTACTCCTTAAAAGCTTGGTCTTGGAGTAAGGCAATTAATTCTTGCTCATCAAAACCAAATTTAGAATCTTCTTGTGCCACATGTATTTGTAGTAAACAATTGATCACTCGATCGTTATTTTTTCCTTGTTTATTGATTTCCTTCAACAATCTTGGAGAATCTACACTGTGTATCAAATGCACATAAGGGGCCATATACTTTACTTTATTGCGCTGCGTATGACCTATCATATGCCAGTGAATATCCTTGGGAAGTGCTTCCCACTTTTCTGTCATCTCCTGAATTTTATTTTCGCCCAGATGTCGTTGTCCTGCCTCATAAGCCTCTTGAAGATCGCTTATAGGTTTAGTTTTACTAACAGCTACGAGAGTGGCTCGTGGTTCTACGCTTTCGCGAAAGCGTAACAGTGATTCTTTAATTGTGCTCATTTCTAAAATTCATAAATTATTAAACCGCTAGGCAGTTTGGGACGGATAAAAGTACTTTTAGGAGGCATTCTCAGATCGGCATCTGCAATAGATTTCATCTGTTCTACTGTAGCTGGAAATAGGCCGAAACCTACTTCAAACTCCCTCTTATCGACACGTTCTTTGATATGAACCATATCGTGTTTCCCATAACTGTACTTGATCCTGTCATTATTACGTAAATCTTCAATTCCTAAAATAGGTTGTAAAACTAAGTCATACAACATTTGGGTATCTAAGTCCTGTAAGGGAGTCGTGATTTTGTACAAGCTCTTACGCAAATAAAGGCTGTAAAAATCTCCATCTAAATACATACTGAAATGATGTTTCTTAGAAGGTCGGTACAATTCATGACCTCGATTTTGAATTCTAAAATGCTGGTCGAGTTGTATTAAAAACTCCTGTTTACTCAGTCCATTTAAATCAGTTACCTGTCTGTTAAATTCATAAATATGCAGCTGACTTTCGGCAATAAGTAAACTCATAAAATAATGATAAGTCTCTTGCTGTCCATTCATTTCTTGAGAAAGCAAGCTAGAGCTTGCACTTCGGTGGTGCCCGTCTGCAATATATAGTTCTGGAATTTCTTTAAATTGATTTTCTATAGACTGAATCAATTCTGGGTCCGTAACTGCCCAAATTTTATGCGAATTGAAATCAGTAGTTGAAAAATGCTGGTCTGGCAAATTAGTCTTGACGTGTTGGATGATTTCGTTAATACTTGGCTGGTCTTTATAGGTAAGTAAAACTGGTTCGGCATTAAAACCTACCGTCTTGAGGTAGTCCTTAAACAAGATCTCTTTAAGACTTAACGTATCTTCATGTTTTTTAATTATAGTGTCTTGATAGTCTTGAGTACTTGTTCCTGCTATAATCCCAGTGTAAGAATGGTGTGGGTCCGTGTTTTCATAAACGTAAAATGCAGGGTGTTCTTCTTGTACTAAGTAGGCTTCCTCCTTAAATTCCAAATACCTGTTTCTTACTAAATTGAAACGATCTGCACCAGTAATTTCTTGTTGAAATTTATATCCTGGATTTAATACGTGTAAAAAGCTATAGGGATTGTATTGGAGTTGAGCTTTAAGTTCCTTTTTATCGTAATCTTGATAGGTGCGCGAGATAACGTGTGCAGCGATATCAGTTGCAGCTCTTACTCCTCTAAATGGTTTTATTTTAGGCATTTAATAGTGATTTGATTTGAACTATTTGTTGCTTATCATTTTTAATGATTCGGTAATCGGATTCAAGAATTCTATGATTTTCGATTTTCTGCTATTGTTTTTAATAAATTTAAAACAGCTTTATATTAATTAAAATGTGAGCTGTGCCTCTTGATTCGGTAGTTTTTAAGTGATCATCACCTCCCAATTTGTCAGCGATTCAGTGTTTCTTATTCAATTAAAGGTATGTTTAAATATGTTATAAGATCCTAATAATCGATAATTTATACCTTGCTGATGTTGGGATACTAGAGATGTAAAATCTTTAATATCCCGCATAGAGCAACAGCACTTGTTAAATGCTGCTAGTTGATCACCCATTGTAGAACATCTGTTTACTGTTTTTGAGTAGCAATGAGTTGGATGAGTTAGGAGTGAGGTGCCTATTGGAAACTCTTGCTTACGACTTCTGCCTTTCTTGATGCCGAATAATCATAGAATCCTTCCCCAGATTTCACTCCTTTTTTACCAGCCATCACCATGTTAACTAATAAAGGACATGGGGCATATTTAGGATTTTTAAACCCGTCGTGCATTACATTAAGGATGCTTAAACATACATCTAGTCCTATAAAATCGGCCAGTTGTAAGGGTCCCATAGGATGCGCCATTCCTAGTTTCATCACGGTATCAATTTCTTCTACACCAGCAACACCGTTGAACAAAGTCTCTATAGCTTCGTTAATCATCGGCATTAAAATACGGTTAGCTACAAATCCAGGGTAGTCATTTACCTCAGTAGGTGTTTTTCCCAATTGCTTTGAAAGCTCCATAATGGTAGTGGTTACTTCATTACTAGTAGAATAACCTCTTATAATTTCTACCAGTTTCATGATAGGCACAGGATTCATAAAGTGCATGCCTATAACCTTATCTGGTCGTTGAGTGGCCGCAGCAATTTGTGTAATGGAAATAGAAGAGGTGTTGGTAGACAATATACAGTCTGCAGGAGCAAATTGATCTAAATCACCAAATATCTGTAGTTTTAAACCTAGGTTTTCTGTTGCTGCTTCTACGACTAGATCCGCTTTTGAAACTCCCTCCTTTAAATCTGTAAAAGAAGTAATATTATTTAAAGTAGCTTCTTTATCAGCTTCTGTAATGCGCTCTTTTGCAATCATGCGGTCTAAATTTTTGGCAATAATGCCTAAACCTCGATCAATAGATTCTTGTGATCTATCTACAAGAGATACCTTAAATCCTGATTGTGCAAATGTGTGTGCGATACCATTTCCCATGGTTCCTGCTCCTATAACGGTTACGTTTTTCATAGTTAAGTTATATATGATTTTCCGATTTGATGCGGATTTTATTTTTATTATTCTTTATTAAAGGGATCTAAATTCTTTTATGATCTTTAAAGCCACGTCTAATGCGGCAGTTCCATCTTCTAAATTTACTATAGGCCTGGTGTCATTTTCTATAGCATCGGCAAAGGTTTCAAGTTCGTCTAGAATGGCATTGTTATCTGCTACATCAGGATTGTCAAAATAAATTTGTTTTTTGATTCCTTCTGCATTTTGTAGGATCATATCAAAATCTCCTGGAACTACGGGCGCATTCTTCATACGCACGACTTCTACTTTTTTGGTTAAGAAATCTACAGAGATGTAAGCGTCTTTCTGAAAGAAACGCGCTTTACGCATAGTTTTGAGGCTGATACGACTTGCAGTGAGATTTGCCACACAACCGTTTTCAAATTCGATACGTGCATTGGCTATATCTGGTGTTTCAGAAATCACAGATACTCCGCTAGCGCTTACACTTTTGACCTTGCTTTTTACAACGCTTAAAATAGCGTCTATATCGTGAATCATCAAATCCAATACGACACTGACATCAGTTCCTCGAGGATTGAACTCTGCTAAGCGATGGGTTTCTATAAACATGGGATTATCAAAACGGTCAGCTACAGACCTAAAGGCAGGGTTGAAACGTTCTACTTGTCCTACTTGCCCTTTTAAGTTCTGCTTTCGCGAAAGCGAGATCAATTCTTGGGCTTCTTCTACGGTTACGGTAATGGGTTTTTCAATAAAAAGGTGTTTTCCAGCTTCTAACACCTTTACACCGCACGCATGATGGTAAGAAGTCGGAGTGACCACATCAATCATATCGCAAGCAGCGATGAGTTGGTCCACGTCTGAATAATAAGTATACCCTAAATCGGCTTCAATTTGGGCAGCGTATTCAGGATTGGCATCGTAAAAACCTACCAATTCGTATCGCTCGCTTTGTTGTAATAATTTAAGGTGAATTTTACCTAGGTGACCAGCACCGAGAACTCCAGCTTTAAGCATAGTTATTGCATTTTTGTAAAAATAGGGAAATGAACGTTAAATAATCGTTAGCAACAGGAATCTTCTAAGGATTTATCCATGCTATTTTGTTGAAAAAAGATGAACATAAAAAGCGAAATATCCATGTCATGAGGCTATTTTTGACTTTATCAAAGACAACTACATACATAAAGGAAAACGCCGCCAACTGGTGGAGATGATGCGTTCAAAAGGCATCAGCGATGAGTCGGTTCTAAATGCTATGAATCAAGTGCCTAGGCATTTATTTCTAGACAGTTCTTTTTTAGAACACGCGTATCAAAATAAAGCCTTTCCTATTGGAGCAGACCAGACCATCTCGCATCCTTATACCGTCGCTTTTCAAAGTCAGTTGCTCCAATTGAAACCTGGGCACAAAGTTTTAGAAATAGGAACAGGGAGTGGATATCAATGTGCTGTTTTACTAGAAATGAAAGCACAGGTCTATACGATCGAGCGTCAAAACGAGCTGTATAAAAAGACGAGTTTGCTTTTTGGAAAACTGAATTACCGACCTAAGAAATATGTTTTTGGAGACGGGTATCAAGGCCTTCCAGAAGAAGCTCCTTTTGATTCCATCATTGTTACATGTGGCGCACCCGAAATACCACAAACTTTGTTAAGCCAAGTCAAAATAGGAGGTAGGTTGGTTATTCCCGTAGGCAGTGATTCGCAAATCATGACCTTGATAATTCGAGAAAGCGCAACAGATTTTTCTAAAGAAACTTTTGGCGAATTTCGTTTTGTACCTTTTTTAGGTGGGAAGATATAAATGTTTCTACCTAGGCAGTCGACATATGCATTAATATAGCGCTTGTAATGCTTAACCATTCTACACAAAGCGACTCTCGATACCTTTTTGATTCCTAAGAAGTTGGTATCCAAGCAGTCCTATAATTTGCGTACTTTTTTTAATTGAGTTAGATATTAGTTAAGGGTGAATCAAAACATCATTCGATTGTTAGTTGCCAAGCGATTTATGCAGCTTGAAAAAGAGCTAAAAAAGTTTTTTTCTTAAAACAATAATTCCTGAAGTACACGCAATAAAAACCCCTAGTAATGCAAAACCTATTTCCAATTGGCCATAGAGCAATTTACCAGTAGCAAATAACAAACTGTAAACCCCCATTACTCCAAATAGAAAGCCTAGTGTCTTGAAATGGAAGTTGTGAAACTTTGATTCTTTGCCAAAAATAGCAGCATGAAAACCATCTATAGTTTTTTGGTTACTTGTATCAGTTAGGAAGGTCACAGTCAACCAAGATATACTGGTAATCAATACGTTGATGCATATCATTTCCCAACTTTGCAGATCTCCAAACAACTCGTTTTTCAATCCTAATTCTGTACTGGAATTGATAAAAAATAAGACGGCCATGCAAAAAGAAACTGCCATTGCAGTAAGTTCTGACCACGGATTAATGCGGTACCAAAACCACCTCAAAATAAATAACAATCCAGATCCCGCACCTATTTGTATGATCAGGTCAAAGGCAAATTTAGCTTCTTCCAGAACAAAAGAAAGTGATGCAGCACATACCATCATAAGAACCATGGAAAATTGTCCTGTAATAACTTTTTGTTTTTCGGTGGCACTTTTACGTATAAACCTTGCATAAAAATCATTTACTACGTAACTGGACCCCCAATTCAAATGTGTTGAAATAGTGCTCATAAATGCTGCAACTAGAGAAGTTACTACCAGTCCTAATAACCCAGCGGGTAAAAAGGTCAGCATCGCTGGATAGCTCAAATCATCTTTGATAAAGCTTGGGTCGAGATTAGGAAATGCCACTGCTAAAGATTCCAGATTGGGATATAGGATAAGAGAAGCTAGTCCTATAATAATCCACGGCCAAGGGCGTAATGCATAATGTGCGAGATTAAAAAACAATACTGCCCAAGTGGCATTTTTTTCATCTTTAGCTGCCAGCATGCGTTGGGCGATATAACCACCTCCGCCAGGTTCAGCCCCGGGGTACCATGTGCTCCACCACTGCACAGCAATAGGAACAATGAATATCCCCATCATCAAATCGGTATTAGAGAAGTCTGGGAATACATTTAATTTGTCCTGTACGTTGGGATGTGCAATTAGATTTGCCATACCGTTGATTTCTGGCAGGTCCAGAATGTACCATGTCGCCCAAATAGAACCAACCATAGCAATAATAAATTGAACAAAATCAGTAATTAAAACTCCTTTTAATCCCCCGAGTAAGGAGTAGGCTAGAGTTACTATAGAGGCATAGGTAAGGGTAGTTGCAGCACTAAAACCAAACATAACATGTCCTATTTTGATAGCAGCAAGGCAAACGGTTGCCATTATAATAATATTAAAAACGACTCCTAAATACAAGGCTCTAAAACCTCTTAAAAACGCGGCACTTTTACCGCTGTATCGCATTTCATAAAATTCGAGGTCTGTGGTGATGCCACTGCGACGCCATAAGCGTGCATAAAAAAACACCGTGAGCATTCCAGTAAGTAGAAAGGCCCACCATACCCAATTTCCAGAAACACCATCTGCTCTTACAAGTCCAGCCACAAGATTGGGGGTGTCTGCTGCAAAAGTAGTAGCGACCATAGATACACCTAACAACCACCAAGGCATATTCCTTCCAGAAAGATAAAAGGAGGAACTGTCTTTGGAGCTTCTTTTGGAGACGATAAGTCCAATAGCTAGAGATATCAAAAAGAAGAGAATAATGATGCAAATGTCTATGAATTCTAATTTCATGAATAAAAGTTATTAACGATAACGATTGAATTTTCTTAAAACGCTAAATATAGAATAATTCACTACTTTCACTCGTAAAACTTTAATAGATTAGCGCAGTTTTTATTAAAAATTCAATGAACAATAAGATTAATAAAATAGGTGTCATGACCTCGGGAGGGGATTCTCCTGGAATGAATGCCGCCATTAGATCAGTGGTGCGTACTTGTGCCTTTCACCAAATAGAGTGTATTGGGATCTATAGAGGCTACCAAGGTTTAATAGAAGGAGACTTCAAAGAAATGGACGCTCGCAGTGTGAATAACATCATCAATAAAGGTGGAACCATACTTAAAAGTGCCCGTTCTAAAGATTTTAGGACTAAGGAAGGTAGAAAAACCGCTTTCGCGAAAGCGAGAGAAAAAGGTCTTGACGCTATAGTAGTTATTGGAGGAGATGGAAGTTTTACTGGTGCCATGATTTTTTCTGAAGAATTTGATTTTCCAATGATGGGAATACCAGGAACTATAGATAATGATATTTATGGAACTTCTTATACACTAGGTTATGATACTGCTTTAAATACGGTAGTTGAAGCAATTGATAAAATAAGAGACACGGCAAGTTCTCACGACCGTCTGTTCTTTGTTGAAGTAATGGGAAGAGATGTAGGCCATATTGCATTAAATGCTGGTGTTGGTGCTGGAGCTGAAGAGATTTTAATTCCTGAAGAGGATTTAGGAAAGGAACGATTGATTGAAAGCTTAAAGAGATCGAGACTTTCAGGAAAATCGTCTAGTATAGTAGTTGTGGCCGAAGGAGATAAAACAGGAGATAATGTTTTTGAATTGAAGGATTACGTTGAAGCCAATTTACCGGAATATGATGTACGTGTTTCTGTATTAGGTCATATGCAACGTGGTGGCTCACCATCCTGTTTTGATCGGGTACTGGCCAGTCGCATGGGAGTAAAGGCAGTAGAAAGTCTGCTAGAAGGAAAAACAAACTACATGGTAGGAATAAGAGACACCCAAATGGTGCTTTGTCCTATTGATCAAGCAGTGAAAGGCAAGACAGATATAGATATCGAATTGATACGTGTAAGTGATATCATGACCACTTAATAAAAAGAACAGGGCCAACTGTTTAGAATTAGTGAAGGAATTAAATTCATTGGGTGTCTTTAATGTATCCAGTGTGCCTATTAAAAGAATAGTATAATTTAAATAATTTAAATAATTTAAAAATGAGTAAAAAATTGAGATTAGGAATAAACGGATTTGGACGTATAGGTCGAATAGTTTTTAGAGCTACATTAAATAGAGAAAATGTTGAAGTTGTCGCTATAAATGATTTAGTGGATGTTGAGCAACTGGCTTATTTACTAGAGTATGATTCTGTGCACGGCCGTTATGGTGGTACGATCGAGATCAAAGATGGTAATTTAATCATCGATGGTATTGAAGTTCGTGTGACTAGCGAGCGCGATCCAAAAAATCTAAAGTGGAACGAAGTAGACGTAGACGTTGTTGCAGATTGCACAGGGATATTTACCGAGCTTGATAATGCGCAAGCTCATATTGATGCAGGGGCAAAGAAAGTAGTCATTTCTGCACCATCTAAAACAGCTCCTATGTTTGTTATGGGTGTAAACGATTCTGAGTTAACCGCAGCTCATACCATTGTTTCCAATGCCTCTTGTACAACAAACTGTCTGGCACCTATGGCAAAGATTCTAAATGACAACTTTGGTATCAAAGAAGCATTAATGACTACAGTTCATGCCGCCACAGCTACTCAACAAACTGTTGATTCTCCAAGCAAAAAAGACTATCGATTGGGACGCAGCACGTTGAATAATATCATTCCTGCAACAACTGGTGCTGCTGTAGCAGTGGCCAAGGTAATTCCTTCTCTGCAAGGCAAATTGACAGGTATGGCTTTCCGAGTTCCAACAGTAGATGTGTCTGTTGTAGATTTAACGGTAAAGTTAGAAAAGGAGACTAATCTTGAAGAAATACATGCTGCTTTTAAGAAAGCCTCTACAGGTGCAATGAAAGGAGTGGTAGGATACACTGATGAGGCGGTTGTTTCTCAGGATTTTGTTGGTGATGCTCGCACAAGTATCTATGATGCAGCTGCTGCTATCGAATTGAATTCGACATTCTTTAAATTAGTAAGCTGGTATGATAATGAGTTTGGTTATTCTAGCAAACTAGTTGACCTTGCAGAAAAGGTTAACAGTTTATAAATTCTTAAAAAGAGTTGTGATTGCTCCAATTACAACTCTTTTTTTATTTATTAATTTCAAAGTAATTTTATGATTCTTATTGTAGATAGTGGTTCTACCAAATCTGATTGGATAGCCCTAGATAATGGTGGCGAGATATTGTTTAAATCACGTACTCGTGGAATGAATCCAGCTATTCTTTCAATTAACCAACTCTTAGAGCGCATAGAAGAAAGTGAAGAACTGGTGGCTCACAAAGACCGGATTAGTAAAGTTTTTTTCTACGGTGCCGGATGTGGTACAGAAGACCCTAGGAACGCTTTAGAAAATTTGCTCAAGAGGTATTTTCATAACAGTGAGGTAGAGGTTAAAGAAGACACTGCTGCAGCTGTATATGCTGTTGTGGGAGATCAACCAGGTGTAGTTTGTATATTGGGCACAGGATCTAATTGTTGTTTTTCTGATGGCAAAAATATAGAGCAACGTGTAGTTTCTTTAGGATATACTCTTATGGATGAAGCTAGCGGTAATTGGTATGGAAAGAATCTATTAAGGGATTACGGTTTTAAAAACATGCCAGTTGATCTAATGGTTAAGTTTGCAGAGTTGTACAATATGGATCCAGATTTCATTAAGTTCAATCTATACAAACAACCTAATCCCAATGCCTATTTAGCAAAACATGCCGAGTTTATTTTTCAAAACTTAGAGGAACGTTATATTAAAAAACTGTTGAGAAAAGGATTGCGTAAATTCTCTCGCAATATGATTTTACAATTTAGAGAAGAGATCAAGTCTCATGAAGTTCATTTTGTGGGAAGTATTGCTCATTTTGCTCAAGCAAGAATTAAACAAGTTGCTGCAGAGTTTGGCTATGAGGTAGGGAATATCGTCCGTAGACCTATAGATGGTTTGGTTGATTATCATATCAAAAAGATACAAACAATAACTCCTTAGCTGATAGTATTTAAAGATAAAAGCCATTTCAAATGATTGAAATGGCTTTTTTGTTTACTAAAATCAGTTGTATTAAATAAATCTAATGCATTCAATATCTAACTGAAAGGGTCCTGTTATTTCTTCAGCAACATGAAAATTATATCTTAAAACATGATTTAAAACAGATTCATCTAATTTTTTATCAAGTATTTGCCTCAATTTGGCATGTTTAAATTGATGTATAGGAAGTTGTACGGTCGTCCAATGGTGGGGCAACGTATAAATCATAGAGACTAACTTTTCATTTTGCCAGCCTTCATTATATTCTATTTCAAAAGCATAAGGTCGTCCATCTGTTTTTAGCTTGATTTCAATAAGGCTATAATCACTTAAATCTTGCTCAATTTTATTAGATCTCATGCAGCTCCAAGCAGAGTTGTTGATATTTCTAATGATTCCGCTATAGGTAATCCAATCTTGTTGCTGTTCCAATTTACTGGTAGATTTTCCACCAGTTAATGTATCATTAAAAGTGATCCAGCGGTAACGGTACTGATTCATTCCGAAGAAAATTTCTTTCGGTGTAAATTTTATTGCTTTTTTCATTTTTAAGGGGATTATTGTTAAAAAATCAAAGTCATGCAAGTTAAACCAATAATACTTAATTATACGAGATTAAACCTCCAATAGTTATGAAATAACTTAACAACTGTTAAATATTAATCTTTTTGCATAATCATTTCGATTGATTTTGTTGTGGTACAGTTAAAAAAATAATAAGAACTATTTGTATCATGTTGACGGTATTCCAATAAAAAATTCATAGATTTTAACGTTCTATAATCGACATTGTTAATGCGCCATTGAGGATAACCTCCTATATATACAGAGTAATTACTCTTTTCACTATTCTTACAAGCAAGAGTATACAAGCTCCAAGGATGATTCTTATTTATAGAAACTATCCATTTATGTATAGAGAGAAATCGATGTATCAGCTCTTCCCATATAGGATAACTCCTACATTTAAGTATTCTTTGTTTTTCCAATATTTTTTTGATTTCTATATGGCTGCTATCAAAATTAGTTACACATAATCGATGTTTTTCACATTGGTTAAAATTTTTATCAGTGTCAACAAAAAGAGTTAAGAGTTGATCATGAAGAATAAAACTACCTTTAAACTGCATAGGCATTCCCTTTTCATTAGTAGGAATTTCTTCGATATGATCAGGTATCATGGTGTTGTATTGTGCACTAACTTCTGTATAGACTACGGCATGTAATGCTATTGTTTTTAGTTGTTTATTAACGCTATCGATATCTTTTTGGGTAATTGAGATTTGTTGAGTCTTGCTCTTCATCAACATCTCATAGTATGAGATCGATTTTCCTAGAAGCTTTTGAAGGTATGTAAACATTTGTAATTGGTATTTGTTTCCTATCTAAAAAGAGCGCTGATATACATCAGCGCTCTTTTTAGATCAATTCAAAAGAATATTATTCTGTAGACTCGGCAGTGTCTTCCTCTTCTGAGGTTTCATTTTCTGCAGCGTCTTCCTCTTCATCTTTTTGAATTTGACGTTGAAGGATGTTCAATTGCTTTTGCTTTTCTTTAATCACATCTAATTCTTTAGACAACTCAGAAATATTCTTTCTTTGTTGAACTAAAAACGGATTCTTATCATCTTTCGCATTGATAAACTGAAGATTGTTTTCCAGTTGTCGCACTTCATCTTGGATTTCATCACGTCTTTTCTTTAAATAGAAACGTTCATTTTTGAAATCTTGATTATCCCCGCTTTTTAAGCTGGCTAATTTGTTTTGATACTTCAACATTTCAGCATCTACGGCACTTAATCCGGCAGCTTTTAGTTTTGCCTGAAGCAATTTTTCAAATTTTTCTTGGATCATGCGTTTGCTGTAAGGCACGCGACCTATACTTGCCCAATCTGCCATATGTTTTTCTACTTCAGATAGCATGCTTGCTTTATCATCCTGAGGAATCATTTCTTTTAAAGCATCATAAACTTTCATTTTAGCATCAAAGTTATCTACTTCTTCCTTATTATCTTCTTTTTTCTGTGCCGTCTTCTTTTCAAAGAATCCATTACACGCCTTTTGAAAACGCTTCCATATTTTATCGCTGTCTTTTCTAGGTACATGACCTATTTGCTTCCATTCTGATTGTATGCGTTTCATGACCTGCAATCCTTCGTTAAAATTCTCGCTGTTTTGATGATCTTCAGCAATAGCGATTAATTTCATTTTTGCCTCTAGATTATTTTGTTGCTCTTTTTTAAGGCCCTTATAGAAATCGTTTTTAACTTTATTGAATTCTCTAGTTCTTGCTCTAAATTGAGTCCACAATTCATTATTAACGGTCTTAGGAGCTGGACCAGTAGAAGTAAACAACTCCCTCAAGACATTAATTTCTTCTAATCTTTCTTGCCATTCTCTGTGATTCTTTGCTCCTTTTGCTGTTATTTTTGCAATTTCAGCTACAATATTCTCTTTTACCAGCTGGTGGTGAGCACTCATTTTATCTCGCTCATCATAATAGGCTTGGCGTTTATCATGAATCACCTTTGTCGCTGCACTAAATTCGTCCCAAATAGGATCTCGTTCTTCCTTTGCTACTGGACCAGAGTCTTCTTTCCACATGCGGTGAAGTTCCTGTAATTCTCTTAGTGCTTTATGTATATTTTCTTCACTACCCAATTCTATTGCACGAGTGATGATTTTTTTTCTAAATTCAAGATTACGTTCAAAATCCTTATCCCGCAGCTCTTTACTCAGATCTATATAATCATAAAAATTTTGAGTGGCAAGACGGTAATCTTCCCAAGTAATGTTATACGCATCGTGAGGTATAGTTCCTGTAACTTTCCATTTCTCTTGGAGGCTGTGAAACTTCTTAAATGTAGTTCCAATAGTTTCTTCTTGGTTGATCAGCAACTTGATGCCTTCTATGATTTCTCTGCGCTTTTCAAGATTGAGTTCTTGTTGTTTGCGTTTATCTCTTTGAAATTGACCCTTCTGTTTTCTATATAAGGAATGTAGATCATAGAATTCTGTCGCAAACTGATTTTTGTATTCAAACTCCGGAGCAACAGCCTCATCACTAGGTGGATGTTGCTCTTTAAACTTTTCTAGAGCTTCTTTATTGGCTTCAGCTTCAGCACTTTCAAAGGCTTTTTTGATGTCTTCAGCTTGTGATCTAAAACTGTTGATAGGATACTCTTGCATTAAATGCCTTAACTCTGTTATTAAAGCTGGCATCTCCATGGAGTCATAATCCTTTTCTTCAATTTCCTTTACGCTATCTTCTTCTGGCTCATTATCATCTTCATCTTCCTCAGAGTCCACGATCATAACAGGAGATTTACCAGCGGTTTTCCTTTCTTCTAGAATGGCATCTTCATGAGTGGTAGAAGTATCTTCTAGCTTCTTTGAGACTTTATTAGAACCAAGTTTGATAGGCTCTGTACTCGCATCATCACTGTCGGTAGTTTCTTGACCTTGAACCTCTTGTTTGAGGGTTGTAGCTTCTTCTAGCATGGCATTTTCCAAAGCATCTTGTGCATCTAGTATTCTTTGATCCATTTCTGGTGAGTTTCCGTCTGCATCTTGCAGGTTGTCATTCTTTTCCATTATTTTTGATTTAATAGGCCTTGCAAGATAAATAGATTCTTCTTCAACCGCAATGCTCAATCAATTTACTTATTCCAAAGTTCCCAAGCTTTTTCTGCTTGATGCACTAACATTTGATATCCATTAATGACTTTAGAACCTCTTTGCTGTCCTAATTTCATAAACATGGTCAGCGAAGGGTTGTAAACTAAATCATAAAGTATATGAGAGGAATTCAGATGTTTGTAAGGGATATCTGGCCGCAAAGCCACCTCTGGAGTGACCCCTAAAGGTGTGGTATTGATTATAAGACTTACTAGTTCCATAACCTCTTTGGTAATGGAAGTATAATCAATGCTGAACTCGTCTTCCGGATTTCTGCTTACAAAAAGGTAAGGGATTTGAAGTGCTTCTAAGGTGTAAGCCACAGCCTTTGATGCGCCACCCGTACCCAAAATAAGTGCATTTTTTTGAATGGGTAAGAAGGGTTCTAGACTTTTTGCAAACCCATAAGAGTCCGTATTATGACCAGTCCATACATTATCTTCGATAACAATGGTATTTATAGCTCCTATAGCTTTGGCTTCTTCACTGAGTACATCAACTACATTCAGCATGTCCTTTTTGTAGGGAATGGTCACATTTAGCCCTCTAAGGATCTCACTTTTACCATTGGTAGTGCGAGTTTCCTTATGATAGGTGACGCTTTCGCGAAAGCGAGACAATAAAAACTCCCTACTCATCTCAAAGTTTTTATACTCGTGATCATAGAGTTGTAAGTTGTCAAATTTCTCAGAAAAATAAGCACGAGAAAAGCTGTAGTCCAAACGTTCTCCTACTAGGCCGAAAATGCTATTTGGGATGTTGATTTTTTCCATAACGATCTAATAAATAAACACTTAAAAGTCCTAAAATAATCATCAAAAATGCCATCCACGTGTGAGCATCATTAATTTCTGGCCAATAGCGGCTGTAATTTTCTAAAATGTTCTTTCCCGAAGCATCAATAGCTATTTTACCTGTTTCCGTTAATTGATAGACTTCCTTTTTCCAGGGCCACACTACACCAAGAGAACCGGTTATAAAACCAATAATCATGGCATTAGTTTCATTGCGGTAATGCTTAATAGTCCAGCCCAAAAGGTGAGAAAGACTTATTAAACCAACAATGGATCCCAATACAAAGGATGCGAGAATGGTGAGCATATCCATATGTGCCGGGTCGTACCACCAAGAAAAATCACCTTGTAAAATGGCGACAAGTGTATCAAAAAAAGTGTTGATACTGTCCACCAATAGCAATACATAATTGCCTAATAAAATTAAAATAAAACTGCCGCTCAAACCCGGTAAGGTCATCCCTGATATACTTACCATACCGCAAAAGAAAACAAAAATTAAATTGGTGTTTTGCCTAGCAGGGTCTAGTAGGGAAGTCCCGACTCCAATAAGGATACCTGTAGTTAAGAGCAATACGTTCCTGCGAGTCCATTCTCCATAATTTATTGATATATAGTAGATAGATCCTAGTATCATTCCAAAGAAGGTAGCCCAGACTAAAATAGGGTAGTACTGTATCAATAAATCAAAGCCTTTACTCACGGTAAAATAACTTAGTGCTTCTCCTAAAATGAGTAAGGACAAAAAACGTCCATTGATATAGTCAAAAAAAACACCGAACCTCCCTGTAAGAAGTAACTTGAAAGCTTTAAGGTTGATCTTTTGTAAAGAGTAAATAAACTCTTCATAGAATCCACCTACATAAGCTACGACGCCACCACTGATACCAGGAACCTTATTTGCACTCCCCATGGCAACTCCTTTAAGAACAAGGAAAAATTTATCAGTAAAGGTTCTCGTAGCTTGTCGCAATTATATTGTTTTTTTGTTAGCCCATTTTTCTAATGCTAGGATTAATATAAATCCTATAAGAGTAAGGAAAATTACGTATAATAGTTGTGGATCACCCTCAAATGAAGTTGGAGAGATGCTTTTTTCTAAAAAGGGCACCTCTTGACCATGACTGTCTATTCGGTACTTGAGAACCTCTTTCCATGGCCATAATTTGTTTAAAGAACCCACCATAAAACCAGTAAGCAAGGCTAAGGTTAGATTTTTTTGATGTTCAAAAAGCCAGGTAAGCAGTCTGGAAAACACTTTAAGCCCAAGCACACCACCTATTGCAAAAAGAAATAATTTTATAAAATAATCAAATGCCTGACTCCAATCTCCTGCTATAACAGCTTCTAATAATCCAGAAATAGATCCTAGAACTGTTTTATAACTTCCTAATAATAACAATAAAAAGGCTCCTGAAATTCCAGGTAAAATCATTGCAATAATAGCGATGAAACCTGAGAAGATGATATACCACCAGCTTTCTGGCGAACCTAAAGGTTCGGCAACAGTAAGGTAATAGGAAATCATACTGCCCGCTATAATGGCTATAATGACGCCTAGATTCCAAGAAGAAATTTGTTTAGCGATATACAACACACTGGCGAGTACTAATCCAAAAAAGAAGGACCAAAGTAAGACCGAGTGATGTTGTAGTAAATAGGTCAGTAATTTAGAAAGGCTGAGGATGCTTATGGCAATTCCTGTAAGAAGTGCAAGTAAAAAACCAAGGTGGTATTTAGAAAAAGTGTTTTTCAACCCAATTTTAAAGAGATCTTTGAATAATTGAATGTCAATACCGTCGATGGTCCTGATCAGTTCTTCATAAATCCCAGTGATAAAAGCAATGGTGCCTCCAGATACACCTGGCACCACGTCTGCAGCTCCCATAAGAAGTCCTTTAGAAGCAACAGTTAGAAATCTTTTTACGGACATATTTTTATTTAAAATGAAATCCCAAGTGGCAGCTTGGGATTTAAAAAAGGATCACCTGCT
>Ga0136655_1000272_pt1 | contig 23490 bp, 23 predicted proteins | sample CPBDNA_2_FD_94863 | JGI IMG/M metagenome (GOLD analysis project Ga0136655, IMG submission 94863) | Freshwater to marine salinity gradient microbial communities from Chesapeake Bay, USA - CPBay_Spr_15_0.8_DNA (version 2) | ecosystem: Environmental > Aquatic > Marine > Coastal | place: USA... | reverse complement strand
TACCCAGAAAGAATACCTCTGAAAACCTAGTTTTCAAAGGACTGGCTTCGTCGGCCTACGGCCTCCTCTGCCAGTCCTTTGAAACATAAATTTAAACCTAGACACAGTTTAATGAACTATCCCGACTTATTCAAAAAAGGCATTTGTTTTCAATTGATGTAAATCCACTTTACAAATAATAGCTATTAATTTTCTATACTAAAAGGTAGAGACATTGTATCTACGCTCTATTATCCAAACGAATTTGAAATTCACTTTTATCCAAGGTTTTAAAAAGATGAAGACTGAGATTCTTCAAATCATTCAAGAAAACCCTTTTCACTTCACCATTTTTAACACCTCAAAGCCCCTCTATTTTTTAATCACTGGCGTTACATTTACCTATGATTAAATCCAAATTTAAACTGTTGGCAGGGCTAGGAATTGGCTTGCTGGTAATGGGTTGTAATACCTCTTTCTTAATTACCTCTCCTCCAATCAGTTATTCCGGTAACAGTCCCAAAATAGCTGAATTGACAGAAAAGGAAGCTAAACATTGGGGACATTTAGATTTGCAAAAAGATACCATTCCGGGAATGAGCGTAGATCGTGCCTACTCCGAACTCCTCAAAAAAAGAAAAGGCGATCAAGTGATCGTCGCGGTTATTGATTCAGGAATTGACTTGGATCATGAAGACCTAAAAAATGTGCTTTGGACCAATCCGGACGAGAAGCCAGGCGATGGAATAGATAATGACGCAAATGGCTATGTGGATGATATCCATGGCTATAATTTCTTGGGAGAATCCTTCAACGAGCAATTGGAAATGGCTCGGATCTCACGATTAAAAATTGGAGACGAAGCCTATCAACAAGCTGCCAAATCAAAATTAGATAAGAAACTTAATGAGGTCAAATCAGCTTTACTTCAACTCAATCAAATTGAGCAATTAATTAGTATAGCTGACCAAAATATGCAGAAAGCTTTGGGTAAAGAATTCTATTCGTTTGCTGACTTGCAACGCTATCAGCCTAAAAATACTCAAGAAGAAAGATTGGTTGGCTTGCTTACTCAGGTAGTTGGTATGGGGCAGGAAATTCCAGACGCAATAAAAGATTTGCAAGAAGAAATCAAATATTATGGAGATCAGCTCAATTACAATCTGAATGTAGACTTCAATGGGCGTATTTCGGTTGGAGATGATCCCTATGATATTGCTGATACGGACTATGGCAATGGAAATCCAGCTGCCAGAGATCCGGAAGAAAGCCATGGTTCTCATGTCGCAGGAATTATTGCGGCCACCCGCAACAATAAAAAAGGGGTAGATGGGGTCGCAAAAAATGTCAAAATCATGTCAATTCGGGCTGTTCCCAATGGAGATGAATACGATAAAGACATTGCACTAGCCATCCGATATGCAGCAGACAACGGTGCGAAAGTGATCAATGCCAGTTTTGGAAAAGAATTTTCTCCCAATTCAGAATGGGTATATGAGGCATTGAAATATGCCGCTTCCAAGGACGTTTTGTTTGTTAATGCCGCAGGAAATGACGGAATCGATCTGGACTCTCCGGAGAACACTAATTTTCCTAATGACAATCCCACTTCAGACTCCGAAGAATTGTCCAATTCCTATCTTACTGTGGGGGCCTTGACCCCAGTCTATGGAGCAGAAATGGTTGCGGTATTTTCCAATTATGGAAAAGAGAGTGTGGACGTCTTTGCTCCTGGTGATGAGATTTATTCCACCATGCCTCAGGATTCTTATGAATTCCAGGGCGGCACTTCCATGGCGGCTCCGGCAGTCGCTGGCTTAGCTGCTATGATACGATCTTATTTCCCAAGTCTGAGCGCTGCTCAAGTAAAGAAAATTATTATGGAATCCGGGATTTCACCTAGTCTGAAAGTCCAAGTGGGTGGGCCGGAAGGGGAAGTAAAATCATTTTCAGAAATCTCAAAATCCGGCAAAATTGCCAACCTATATAATGCCCTGATCTTAGCAAGTCAAGTTTCTAATGGAGCGGAAAACTTGTAAAACTTAGTTCTTTTAACAAAAAACCGTTTAAATATCAAAAGCCCATCCTGTTCATACAAGATGGGCCTTTCATTAGCATCGGTCATCCGACATCAAACCTCGGTCAGGCTATCAGCTACATGCAATCTTACTCACTCGATTCTGGTGTCGACCACCTTCAAATTCGGTAGTAAGAAAAGTTTCAGCCAGCTTTTCAGCCAGTTCATAGGATATAAATCGGGCAGGGAGAGCTAATACATTCGCATTGTTATGCTGTCTTGCCAAAGCTGCCAGTTCCTCGTTCCAGCAAAGTGCTGCTCGGATGCCCTGATGCTTATTGGCTGTGATTGCCACTCCATTTCCACTACCACAGATGACGATTCCAAGTTCAAACTCTCCACCTTCAATTGCGGAACTCAAAGGATGTACAAAATCTGGGTAATCTACAGAAGCATCTGAGAAAGGCCCGAAATCTTTGACCTCATAGCCTAGTGAATTCAGTTTTTGGATCAATGTGGCTTTGTATTCAAAGCCTGCGTGATCTCCTCCTATTGCTATCTTCTTTGGCATAATTTTTTTCTTCAAAAGACCGAAGCGGGAAGTTAGGAGACCTAAGTCATCCTGACTTCCCAATTTTAACTCAATCTCTAAACTCTAGGTTCTCAATTATTAACTCTCTGTTCTCTATTCTTGACTCTAGAATCTAAAGTCTTGCTACTGAATACTTATGTCTAACGGCTAGATTTAAAGTGCGTCTTCAACATCATCCTGAGCCGCTTTCAATGCTCTTTTTTTCTCCAGGCGTTTTGCAATGTAAATTCCAGCCTCATATAGCACCAAAATCGGCATCGCTATTAATATTTGGCTGATTACATCCGGTGGAGTGATAATCGCTGCCAAAATCAAAATCACAACGATTGAATGTCTCCGATAAGATTTCAGCATCTTTGAAGTGACTAATCCTGACATGGCCAAGAAATAAACCACCACTGGGAGCTGAAACATAATTGCACAAGCCAAGACTAACATCGTCAACGTGCTCACGTAAGATGAAATGTCAAATTCATTAAGAATGCTCGGATCCAATTGATAATTGGATAAGAAATTGATCGAAAGCGGGGACAGGATAAAGTATCCGAAACCAGCTCCCAAAAAGAATAGCATACTTACAAAAAAGACTGCTCCTCGTGCTGCATTCTTCTCTTGATCATAAAGTCCCGGACTGATGAATCTCCAAACTTCCCAAAAAACATAGGGAAATGAAGCAATAAAACCAACCACCAAACTTGATGTCACGTGCATGGAAAACTGCCCCGTCATCTGTCTACTCTGGATGGTAAATGGCAGCTCATCTATGCAAAGAGCAGGAACTCCTAGGTAATCACTGAGACTGCAGAGCCAACGATACGTGACAAAATCTACTTTTGATGGGCCCAGAATCACGATTCCAAAGACAAAGCTTTTTGCGACAAAAGCGATGACTGTGAAAATAAGGATTGCTGATATGGAACGAAACAAGTGCCAGCGCAATGCTTCCAAATGATCCAGAAAGGACATTCCTCCCTCTTCTTCCTCTTCTTGATATTGATCTAAAGCCACGGGTGTATCAGCTACTTAATATAATGGAAATTGAACCATCCATGAGTTAACCTCACTTTTGATTTTTGCCAATTCGGCTTCGTTGCTATGATTCATCAATGCTCGATCGATGAGTCCAACGATTTTTTTCATATCATCTTCTTTCAATCCTCTGGTAGTGATCGCCGGAGTACCTATACGCATACCGGAAGTCACAAAAGGAGATTTGGTATCAAATGGAACCATGTTCTTATTTATGGTAATATCAACTTTACCTAGAGTCTCCTCTGCTAACTTTCCTGTAAGCTCTTTATTTCTAAGATCGATTAGCATCAAATGGTTGTCTGTTCCTCCAGAGATTAGTTTGTATCCCAGACTTACGAACTCATCGGCCATTACGGATGCATTCAATTTTACCTGAAGGATATATTCCATGTATTCATCAGACATACACTCTTCAAAAGCGATTGCTTTAGCAGCGATGATATGCTCCAATGGGCCACCTTGAGTTCCTGGGAATACACCCATATCCAAAAGCGAAGTCATCTTACGGATTTCACCTTTTGGAGTAGTTAATCCCCAAGGGTTGTCAAAGTCTTCCCGCATCATAATCAAACCTCCTCTTGGCCCTCGTAGCGTCTTGTGAGTAGTGGTGGTGACGATATGACAATGCTCCAATGGATCATTCAACAAACCACGTGCAATCAAGCCTGATGGATGTGATACATCTGCTAGCAGAATCGCTCCTATTTGATCAGCAATATCTCTCAACCGCTCGTAATCCCAGTCTCTGGAGTAAGCCGAAGCCCCGCAAATGATCATTTTTGGATTTACTTCAAGCGCTTTTGCCTCCACTTTATCATAATCAATAACTCCAGTCTCCTCTTCGACCCCGTAGAAATGAGGATCGTAAAGCTTTCCAGAAAAATTAACTGGAGAACCGTGAGTTAAGTGCCCACCATGAGAGAGATCAAAACCTAAAATAGGATCTCCCGCTTTCAGACACGCTAGGAAAACTGCAGCATTTGCTTGCGCACCAGAGTGCGGCTGCACATTGGCCCAAGTTGCTCCAAAAAGTTTTTTAGCTCGGTCGATCGCCAATTGCTCGATTTCATCAACCACTTCGCATCCGCCATAATAACGCTTTCCTGGTAGGCCCTCAGCGTATTTATTAGTCAACACGCTTCCTGCAGCTTCCATTATTTGCTTACTGGTGAAGTTCTCCGAGGCAATCAACTCAATTCCTCTCTTTTGTCTGTCTTCCTCTTGAGCTATCAGATCGAAAACCAGCGAATCTCTTTTCATAATTAGGTGTTTGAAGGCGAATATGGAGTTAGGCCTATGGTTAAAAATCCTGACCGAACGCCCCAAAAATAGCCCGAAAGTCCCGATTATCCAATCCTTAAGCTCGATACAAATCGGGAATGAAAAGGAATTCTTATTTTTGAAGGATGATCAATTTCAAATTTCGCCCAGAAAGCTACTTCAGTGGAGACAACAATTCGGTTTTACTGGTAAAATTGAATTATCCAGAAAGTAAATGGGGTGAACAATTGAGTATCTATGCACATGAAATCGATCATAGAATTCAATTGGAAGCCGTGGATTTCTATGGAAATGATTACCTGCTCTACCCTTCTTCGGTGGATGAACCACTCTCCTTGGAGGATTTGGTATATCTATTGGAAGGGATTCAGCTGAACAAAGATGACATTCAAGGCGGAATGGAACTGATCTTAGATGGAATTCCACAAGTGGAGAGCTTATTCTATCCTGAGCTTAGTAAATATTTTGATGAAAAAAGAAAAAGTTTCGGATTGGATTAAAAATCAAGAAGTACCTGATTATCATTTGTGACTTGGTTGGTTCTAAACCAAAAGTCATACGTTTCAAAATCTAAGCAGTCTGTTAACTCAATCCCCTGAAACAATACTTTTCTTAAGCTGCTGATTGGAAGCCAGTATTTAATCAATCTTGCTTGCTCAACCGAAAGCTGAGAAAGTTGAATCCACTTTTTCCCGTCGATAAAAATTGGTGTAAGTTTAGTCATAAGGTTTTTAACTCCTTAAAAGGAGTCTGATTTTCAATTGACTACAGTATTAAAAAATTAATTTTATGTTAATTAATTGTAAAGTTCTCAGATCAACGCGATGCTAACACTATTTTTTGCAGTGGTGCTTTTAGCGCTGGGTCTATATTTTCAATCAAAGCCTAGCTTCCCGAAAGAAAAAGTGAGCAAGTGGGTCAATTTCTACCTATTCAATTTTGTGTTGCCTGCATTGGCATTTCTTTACATACCACAGATCGATCCAGGATGGGAGTTATTACTACCGATTTCTGCGGCATGGTTCACTTTTTTTTGTTCTTGGATTCTTTTTGGAAGCCTTGGAAAAATCTTAAACTGGGATAATGCAACTACTGGCTGCTTAATTATTGTCTCTGGCTTGGCCAATACTTCATTTCTTGGTTTTCCAGTGATTGAAGGGTTATTGGGAAAGGAAGGCTTGCCTACTGCTTTGCTGATTGATCAGGGTGGATCCTTCTTATTGGTTTCTTCGGTTTCTATTATTGTAGCCTCTATCTATTCGCATCAAGAAAGCAGCCTAAGTGCCATCCCGTTGAAAATTATCAGTTTTCCTCCATTTTTGTTTTTGATTGCCACACTTTGCATGAGTTTCCTTGGATGGAAAACTCCAGATTTTATTTTACCTATAGCTGCGGCAATCGGCAAAACCATGGTTCCTGCCTCAATTTTCGCCATAGGACTTCGATTTCGATTGGATTTTGAATCCCTGAATTCCAGATTTTTCTGGTTGGGAATGGGGTACAGATTAGTATTAGCTCCCGCTTTGGTATGGTTGATCTTTCGGAATTTCAACTTCGAAGATGAATTAATACTCCAGGTCACCATCCTAGAAAGTGGCATGGCCCCCATGATCACGGGCTCATTGGTCGCGATTCAATATGACCTCAAACCAAAACTCGCCGCACTACTTTCGGGATTGGGAATCCCGATCTCCGTGGTGAGTATATTGATTTGGTACTTTTTGCTTCAGTAGATCAGCTCAAGATTGGCTTTACCTTATCGGTAAACTCTTGGTGGATCAAGCCATTGGTGGCAATAATCTGCCTTCCAAAAATAAAATCTCTCCCATCTTTAAAATCAGTCACTTTACCCCCAGCTTCCTCTACTATTAAGGCACCTGCCGCGACATCGTAGCTATTGAGGTTGTATTCAAAGTAGCCTTCAGATCTTCCTGCTGCCACATAGCAAAGGTCCACCGCCGCGCTACCAAGTCGACGGAGCCCGTGTGTGCTTTTCATCAATTCCTTCAACGCATCCATGTACTTATCGATCAATTCAAAATTGTAATAAGGGAATCCAGTGGCGATCAATGATTCAGAAAGAGTTTTTGCCTGACTTACTTTGATCCTAGTGTCATTGCAATATGCTCCTTCCCCCTTCATGGCATAGAAACACTCATGTCTATTGATCTCATAGACTACTCCCAAAATCACTTCGTCCCTTTCCATTAGTGCAATGCTGACCGCATAAACGGGAAGTCCGTGGATGAAATTAGTAGTACCATCCAAAGGATCGATAACCCAAGTCAGTTCTGCAGCAGCTTTAGCAGCGGTACCCTCCTCTGTGATAAATCCTGCCTCGGGTAGGATCTTCGTCAATTTAGATACAATGAGCTTCTCAGCTTCCTTATCTACATAGGAGACCAAGTCATTGAGGCCTTTGTGCTCCACGTCCTTCGGATTGAAATGCTGTCGCTCTTTTCTGATAAAAGCTCCAGCTGCTTTGGCGATCTCTTGAGTTTGCTCCAGCAGAACGCTAAGCTCTGATTTTGTCAGCATGGTCTTATGCTTTAGGGTTTTTACCCGCCACTGTAAGAACGATTTCGCCCTTCAATGGATTGGTTTTATAATATTCAACTAATTCGGCCAAGGTTCCTCTGGCATTTTCCTCATGCAGCTTGGTCAGTTCTCTAGATACACAGGCCTGGCGATCTGGTCCAAATGCTTCTGACAATTGCTCCAAAGTCTTCATCAAACGGTGTGGCGATTCATAGAAAACCATGGTTCGAACCTCTTCCATCAAATTATCAATCCTGGTTTTTCGCCCTTTCTTATGAGGCAAAAAGCCTTCGAAGACAAAACGATCATTTGGTAATCCGCTATTGATCAAGGCGGGGATCAAAGCTGTGGCTCCTGGGAGACACTGCACATCCAAACCAGCTGCAAGGACTTCCCGAATGAGTAAAAATCCTGGATCAGAGATCGCAGGAGTACCAGCATCACTAATTAAGGCAAATACCTCCCCCGCCTTCATGCGATCCACTAAGCGTTGGACTGTCTTGTGTTCGTTGAAAATATGATAGCTCTGAAGTGGTCGGGAGATCTCCAAATGCTTTAGCAAACTTCCACTTGTTCGCGTATCCTCAGCCAGAATGACGTCAGCACTCTTCAAGATCTCGATCGCACGAAGCGTGATATCCTTCAAATTGCCAATAGGTGTTGGTACTAGAAATAAATTAATTCCTTGGTCAATCATTCCAAAATTTTATCGATTGCCTTAGCAAGCTTTCGGTCTTTGTCTGTGATAATATTTCCGTCATCATGCGTAGTGAGCTCGATCTCAACAGTGTTGTAGACATTACTCCAATTCGGGTGATGCTGCTGTGACTCGGCTAAAAAAGCTACACGAGTCATAAATGCAAATGCCTCCTGAAAATCTCCAAATTTGAAAGTCTTCTTCAATTTATTGTCTTCTTCTTTCCACATGATTGATTGGATTAAAGTGATAACAAGCCTTCGATTTTCGAAGCCTTTTCATAGATTTCAATGATTTGATCGGACGAGTCCATCATGGATTTAATTGTTGTGCTCACATATTTTCCCCCAGAGCTTGCTTTTAGCTCCATTTCATTTTTGGGAAAAAGTGCTGCGATTTCCAGCTCTTTTCCGTTTGGAACGATAAACTTAAACATATAAAGCATCGGAAACTGTCCACTTGCTTCTAATTTTTCTTTAAATGAAGAGGTATTAAAATCTTTTTTCATCCTAAACCCTTATTTGATCTTAAACAAAGAACCCATGCTGATGGGCATGGGTTCAACTGATTTTTGTTTTCCTTAGAAGAATTTATAACGATAGTCTTTCACGTTCGCCAAATCTTGCAATGCCATCATAATCTGATAGGAGGTACGTTGTGAAGCATTCTGAGTCAATTGGCCTTGGAACCCGGAGTAATCTCCGATCTCAGCTGCAGGAGTAAGCGTATTTAAGCGCCCTACTACTACTCCAATGTCTTCTTGCACAGCTAGGGTCAACTGACCTTCTTTGGTGCCAAAAATCGCGCCTATAGCCTTTGGTGCAAAACCTACACCTGGGATTACCGAAGTACTCAATTTCAAATCTGGGATCTGATTCAATGAAGCAGTCTCAGGGAATACCGCTTTCATTTCTTCAAGCGTAGCCAAGCCTTTTAGCTTCGATTGAATTAAAGCTCCCTTCTTCTCATTTCGTACTTGAGTCTCTACTTGCTCTTTCACATCTTCAAGTGTAGCGTCCCCTTCTTCTTTCTTGCTAACCAAGGTAGCTACTAAGTAAGCATTGTCTAATTCAAATACCGGTGACACTTCATCACTAGAAGCTTCTGAAAAAGCCCATCTGATTACTTCTCTTGCATTTGTAAGGTTATTGATATTTCTAGCATTCGCATCAAGGCTATTTGCTTGGATAATACGATAATCATCAGTTTCAGCATTTTCAGTGAATTGATTTCTGTTACCAGAATTCGCAGCGAAAGAATCTGCATTTCTGAATGCTTCGTTTCTAGTAGCGTCACTTGCCACAAGCTCCTTTTCCAAAGTAGCTACTTTGGTATAAGTTGACTTAGGCATCTCCGTCACTTCGATGATGTGGTACCCGTATTCAGTCTCTACTAGATTCGGCAGGATTCCAGGTGACTTTGCTGCATAGGCTGCAGTTGCGAAAGCATCTACAAAGTCCTCTTTTGCAAACCAACCTAAATCTCCACCATTTTGAGCAGAACCATCTTGACCATATTGTCTAGCTGCCACCGCGAGGTTTCCTGAGCTCTTTACCTCTGCAAGTACTATCTCAGCCTGAGCTTTGACATCAGCTTTGGCTTCATCGCTCATATTCTCCGTAGAGAAGAGAATATGTGAAGCTCTTATCCGAGGAGTTCCAGTATATTGTTCGGACACTTTATACGATACAAAGCTTCCATTTGCCGTTACAAAAGGTCCATATGTTTCACCTGCTGTAACCTGTCCAACATTGGAGCTCAAATCTGCAGGAAGATCTTCTCCTGGCTTGAAAGTGTAAAATGATGTAGGGTTTTCTGAGTTTCTCACTACAAAAGAAGAGTCATTAGCAGCAGTTCTCAATTCTCCAGTCAAAGCAGTTATTTCTTCGATGATCGCTGCAGAATCTAGTCCACTTGGACGAATACTGAAGCTTACATATTCTAAGTTAGCAGTGTTTCCAGTTTTGAACTTTGCTTTATTTTTCGTCAAATAAGCTTTCATTTCGCTTTCCTCCACTTTCACTTCATCATCCTTTACGGCATAATAAGGAATATAGAGGATGGAAGCATCTGCAATCGTATTTGCTGCCTTGTATTCCATTTTAGCTTCTGCCTGAGTCGTGAACTCCGAAGTTGCCAAAAGATTATCGTATTTGATTCGAAGACGAGAGCTCGCAAAAAGCTTCTCTTGCTGAGCCCAGAATGCCTGCTGTGCAGGATCCGCTGTCTCTAAAGATTGAAGGAAAGAAATCAACTGATTTTTATCGAATTCTCCTGTAGTAGGATTCACCAATTGCTGTCGAAGTTCAGCAACGATGTTTTTACCCTGCACCATGTCTACTAATTCTGCATCAGATACAGTTAGACCAAGTTTTGAATATTCCTCATCAAACACACGCTCTACGATCATTGCTTGCCATGCTTGCTCTCGCACAGTAAGCATTTCAACTTCTGAAGGTACTCTTCCAGTTCGCTGCTGATATGCAAGTTTCACTTCTTCTACCTTTTGGATGTATTCCTCATAGGTAATGTCCTCACCGGCTATTTCTCCGACGATGTTTTGGCTGGAATTGAGAAGTGAGGAATTTGGACTTAATAAATCACCTCCAAGGAGGAATAAAATTAACCCGCCGGCGATTACTCCGATTGCGAGACCTGTCCGCTGTCTTATTTGTTTAATTAACGCCATTATTGTTACTACGCTTTTTTAGGAGTCGCAAAATAATAGCATTAGTAACGAAATTCAAAATATATTCTGAATCAAAGCCTTATCTAAAAAATACCAGAGGAGCTAATTTTGAGCCTAACTGTTTCAATTCGATGCTCTTGCTTGGTCATAATCGTGAAGGTATACGAGCCAATTGTGACGGATTCCCCTTTCTTTGGAAGATTCTCCGTTAATGATAAAATCAAACCAGAAAGGGTCTCAAAGTCTCCTATCGGTAATTCCCAATCATATTTATCATTCAAATAATCAATTTCCTGTCTTGCACTCAGGACATATTCCTGATCAGAAATCTTTTGCTCCATCAGGTCATCGCTGTCATATTCGTCTTCAATCTCACCGAAAATTTCTTCAATAATATCTTCCATAGAAACAATCCCACTCGTCCCTCCAAACTCATCCACCACCAAAGCCAAGCTTTTTCGCTCCTGAATAAACTGGATCAATAACTCATTTGCCAAAGCCGATTCCGGAGCAATGATGATTGGAGTTAGGATTTCTTCGATGGTTTTTGGCTTTTTGAAAAGCTCCAGCTGGTGACAATAGCCAATTACATCATCAATGGTCTCCCGATAAACGATGATTTTCGAATGTCCACTTTCTTCAAAAACTGCCTTAAGGTCTTCAATGGGATCATCGATCTCCACACAAACTATATCTGTTCGAGGAACCATGCATTCACGGACTCGGACTGTTTTGAATTCGACAGCATTGTCAAAGATCTTGGTGTCAATATCCACATGTCCATCTTCTTTGGCTTTGGATAAGTGGTTTTGGACAAAGCTATTCAGATCCGTCACGGTAAAAACCGGCTTGTCTTCGCTATATTCTAATCGCAAAACTTTTGTGATAAAAAACCTAGAAAGCCAGACGGTCGCCCAAACGATGGGATAAATCAACACATAAACCACCCAAAATGGAACTACAAAGAAGTTCAGCATACTGTTTGGATTCAGCATAAAGAGGCTCTTTGGCAAAAATTCAGCGGTAATCAAAACAATCATTGTAGAAACAATGGTCTGCGAAAAAAGAATAAACCCTTCATTATTTAAGCTTGGGGGAAGATTCATCTTCAATGGATCCTCCATTACATAGGCCATAAATATTCCATAAAGAACCAAAGAAATCGTATTCCCCATCAAGGTAGTGCCAATAAATTGGCCAGGCCGCTGAACAAAGCCGCTCAGCAATCTTCCGGTCAAGTCACCTTGCTTATTCTCAAGTTCAATTTGGAGCTTATTGGAAGAAATAAAAGCAATCTCCATTCCTGAGAAAAAAGCCGAAAAAACCAGCGTGATAATCACATAAATCAAATAGGAAACTTCCATTTTAGGGTTTTTTGACTGCTTTTGATTTTTTCTTCCCAGCAGGAGGGTCTTGAGGTTTTTTTATTTTTCGGTACTGAAACCAAAATAACAAAGCCACTGCAAACATAAAAATAGCATAGGATGATTCTATTCCCACAGTCAGAGATTGATGTACTCCGATAATAATTAAAGCAAGGGATAATGAAAGAATAAGTGCGTCTGCTAGTTTCAAAGTTAAATAGCTTAGTGTTGATTGAGTAAAAAGGGAATTCCAGCAAGCTATTCTTGCTACTTACATCCCTTCTCCAGGAAGTAAAGTTCTAGAATCTCTTACATTCTTCAATTTATAATTCGAAAAGGAGTCGTCAGACTCCATCCCGGTACCATTGAAAAGAGTTTGCTTCTCCTGAATCGTCACAAATTTATCAGTATATATTCGCTTCTCATTCGGATTCCAAAAAATTTCTTCGGTCTGAAGCTGTTGATCTTTAATCAAGTTCTTCACTTTCACATCTCCTACACCTTTATAAAGATTTTCTTCCTTTAGGTAATACCCTTTGTTCGCACGCATTGTGGTACCCAATGAGCCATCTTTTTCAAAAATTTGGATGTCTATTCCTTCCGGAAATTCAATGTTTCCGTTTGCAAACTCCAGCTGTTTCGGTGCTTTGAGGTCTGATCGAATGATCGCAGAATCACTTTGTACCAAATATATATTGATGGAGGTACTTATAGGCCCATCGTATTCCTGCAAAGAAGATTTATCCACATCTTCCCGGCAGGAAATGCTGAAAACTACTAAAAAGAAGAAAAAAAGCGGAGCTTTTGAATTGACTTTCATGTGATAAAGATAATAGATATCCATATTTCTATAAACTAAAAAAGGCAGTCAATTTGACTGCCTTTTTTCAAATAATATTAGAAACTAGTCTCTTGTTGCTAAAGTAACCGACTCACCAATCCAGCATCCTGTGTTTAGCGTAGCGCCTACCTGAAGACCTTCGGTGAATAATTCCTCTTTAGAAGGGAATCGAGCTCTTGCATTTGCCATTCCTTGGGAATCACCTGCACGCTGGTAAGCATTGTACGCAGCAATATAGATTGAATAATCTCTTGCTCGGCTTTCTCCACCTTTACAGTCATTGAATGAGTTCATGTACATTCCCCCAATTAGTGAATATACATCTGAAGTCTTAGAGTTATCCAATTCAGCAGCTTCTCTTGCAGCAGACCTTGCAGCAGATTTTTTGCCTTGTCTTGCATAGATTTTTGCAAGCTCCATCTTAGCATCCGACTTCTGAGTTGGGTTCTCAGCTAATGTGTAAGCCTGACCCCACATATTTTCAGCTTTTTCGTTCTGCTCTTCCTGCATGTATCTCATTGCGATTACCTGCGAGGTAGAGAAGCTTGGCTCTTTGGCATGCTTCATCTCCAATGCTTGCAAGAAAACTGCAGAAGAGTAACACTTATACTGCACAGAGTATTTAAAAATCTGATCCGCCAATGCTTCATTGGTTGGATCAGCTTTCAATTTCGCTCCCATAGTATTCTCAATGAAATCACAATCAATCAATTCCATTGCTACAAGAAGTTGCTCCATGTTGCCTTTTTGACCAGAGACATCAGTGCCTTTGGCTCCCTCAGCATCTAGGATGGCATTTAGTTCATCATACATAGTCAGGATCTCATCTCCTGTGTAGGCTTGATGATAAGCAAAGTTTCTATAGACCAAGTTGAAGTAGGCAGGAACCAGCTGATAATTGATTTTTCCATTTATTTCCAAAGCTTTCTCGAAATCCGCCACAGGAATTTTCAATTTCTCTTTATCATCCTTATAAAATTGGTATCCATAATAAGCCTTGTTCTCAATCCAGTTTGCCTCATTACCAAATATCTCACCTCTCTTGGAATAGAGTGCTATCACCGAATCTTGGTAAACAGTAATCTTTGCAGCATCCGTAATTTCTTTGGCAGCGCCATCATAAATAGCTACTCCATTGATATAAATGGATTCATTCAAATTTGGAACATTTACAAGCAGCCAATATAAAGGCTTAGTCGCCGATACAAATTGGTCAGACTTCATGTAGTCTACATAGGCTGCATTGTATTCACGAGCCTTTCCTTCCATGGCTACATCTGATGGCCAATTCCAGCCATCTTGAGCTTGAACCATACCTGCCAGAAGTAGTGCAGATAGACTTAGTAGTGTCGCTTTAAGTTTCATCTTATTTTATTCGGTTTAATTTGGAAGCCAATTTTAAGGATATAAATCGATCTTGAAAAGGATTCAACCCAAGTGGAAAATGATTGTTTTAATTATTCAAATACACGCTTGTAGAACCAACTGTTGTCATTCAGCGAAAATCCCAGGGTAAAATTAATATAGTTTTCTCGGATTAGACCGTTTTGTGTCGTTCCTCGTTGACCTACCTTCATGGCAAAGTTCATTAAAGACAATTGATTCAGTGGTAATGACGCTCCAAAGTTGATGCCAAGATCATTGATATTAGTATTGTTCAAGTAGTAGGGAGTTTGGATAAATTCGAGTCCAAATCGATAAGTTGCCCGCTTCAAAGGGTTATCAATTGCCAAATAATTTGGTACAATTTGCATCCCAAACCCGACTTTAATAGCTTCTTTCAACTGAGTCGGATCATCCAAAAATGAGCGATACTGTTTAAAATCTTGGTACTGTGCCTCCAATCCAATCGCATATTTATTTACCTTTTCGAAAGTAAATCCAAAGCCATAAAGATTTGGAATATAGACACTTCCAGGCTCGTCATTGGCGATCAAATCTCCGTCGGTATCCAAGTCATTTGCCTGCCCAAAGGCAGCAAGTTTTGCGAAAGCTTTACCATTTACATTTCCAAGACTTTCATAGATTGCTCCAAGGTGCAAATTATTCGTGGTGGATAGTGGAATCATGTAATGAGCACCTAGCTTTAAGCCCACATCTGAAACTGTTAATCTTTCATAATATTCAGTTGGAATGCCTACATCGACTCCATCCTGATCTGTCAAACTTAATTGATTAGTCCTGATAGTAGATCCAAATAGATATGAGCCATGAATACCAAGACTTAGGTTTTTAGCAACTACAAAGCCCATATTCAAATAGGCCTCCGAAATCCCCCCATCGCCTTCTATATAGTTAAGGGCATTAATGGTAGCATTATTTACCTTACTCTCAATAAGCAAGCGGTAGTTTACGCTAGTGATTTGATTCAATCCTAACCCCAGGGTAGTTTTTCCTGATTTGACAGGCAGTGAAAAGGCTACGTAAGAAAGGCCACCACCATCGACGTCAGAAGTTTCAATTCCGTTATTGGCCTTGATTTTTTTGTAATTCATTGCCGCTTGGAAATTGAATATGGTATTTCGGGTAGTTAAAGCGGGATTGACCACATTGACCCCCCAGCCAGTACCATAGCTGATTCCTAGCCCACCCATTCCCTGATTGGTAGTGACTCCAGAATAGTTAAACTCCCCAATACCCAAGGCACTGTAGGTCGATGCACTGGACTGCGCCATGGCTTCGTTAAATAAGAAAAGGGTGCTTAATACACCCAGCAATTGCAATTTGACTTTACTCAACATTGTGGTTTAGAATAGCATTCAGCCCATGAAGAACTAAATTTGGGACTACAAATATGTGGTCTTTTACTAATGAATCAAAAGATTGTGCATCTCCACCGCAAACAAAGACCTCTATTTGCGGATATTTTTCTTGATAAGCCTTGATCTGTCCCATTATTTCATGGTCTACTCCAGACCAGATTCCGATCTGCATACAACTAACCGTGGAGTCGCCAATTAATTCGCTTGGCCTGTTTTTTAACTCAACAAGTGGAAGTCGTGCTGTAAACTCCTTCATCGCTTTCGCTCGCATCGCTAATCCCGGACTGATTGCTCCGCCTAGGAATACCCCTGACTCATCCACTAGGTCAAAGGTGATGCAGCTCCCCAGATCAATTGACAAAACTGGTTTTTGGTTTACCATGGACCAAGCGCCTATTGAGGCAGCGATCCGATCCAAACCCAGCGTTTTGGGGGAACCATAGTTATTTGTGATCGGCAACTTGGTATCATGATTGAGAATTTGAAACTCGAAGGGAAGGAACCCTTTCAATTCCGATTCAGTCCATTTCACCGAACTCACCATGCATTGCTCAAATCTTAAATCTCTCCAAAACTCAAGTGCTTCCTCCAGATTTAAATGCGCAAATTCATGTTGAAGCTCTTTCTTATCAAAAAGGCCCGATTTAATTCGAGTATTACCGATGTCAATGATCAGATTAGCCAAGTGGACTGGATTAGTTTGCAAATTAGCTATTATAAAAAAGCCGGCATTTTATCTCTGTTAATTTATCTTTGAGCCTGCCTATCCTTAACAAATATTAACCCATGGACTCAAAAAGCTTCACAGTAATAGGACTAATGTCTGGCACATCAGGAGATGGTCTAGACATGGCTCTGGTTAAATTTACCAAATCAACAAGCTGGTCTTATGAGATTTTGGCAGCTGAAACAGCTCCTTTTCCTCAAGAACTTGAGGAAGATTTGATGCGCTCCCATCTACTTTCAGCAGTAGAGTTAGCACTTTTGGATGTATCCTTTGGAAAATGGATGGGGGATCAGGTGAATACATTTAAGGCTAAAACCCAGATCAAGCCCGATGCGATTTGCAGTCATGGGCATACTGTTTTTCACCAACCGGGCAAAGGATTGAGTCTCCAAATCGGAAATGGCTGGGCACTCCATCGACAAACTGGATTAAAAGTGATCAATGATTTCAGAATGCTGGATGTACAGTTTGGAGGTCAGGGAGCTCCATTGGTTCCGATAGGGGACCAGCTATTGTTTTCAGATCAAGATTTCTGCATTAACCTAGGAGGAATTGCAAATATCAGTATGGACCATCAATCCCGGCGAATCGCCTTTGATACTTGTCCATTTAATCTCTTATTAAACGACCAAGCTCGAAAACTGGGTAAAAATTATGACGATCAGGGCAAATGGGCAAGTGAAGGAAATTGCGATGAAGCACTGCTAACTATGCTAAACGAACTTCCTTTCTATAAAAATACTGCTGCCAAGTCATTAGCAAGAGAAGATTTGGAGCTAGACTTCAATCCGCTTATCAAAAACTCAGATCTCGATCCGAAATCAATTTTGGCAACTCTGGTTCGTCATTATGCATTTCAAATCGGAAAAGTTATTCGAACTTATTCAAGCTCCCAAAGCCCAAAGGTATTACTCACGGGTGGTGGCGCTTATAATACTTTTTTTATCCAAGAACTTACGCGCGAATTGAAGGGGAAAATTTTGCTTTATCCCGCAGATAGCCAGCTTATTGAATTTAAGGAAGCATTGGTTTTTGGATTTCTGGGGGTACTTCGATCAGAGGGGGAAAACAATTGTCTTTGCTCCGTAACAGGTGCAAGTCAAGATTCCTCTGGAGGGATGATTTTTGGCTGAGTCACCAATCGTCCAAGACTGACTAGGTAGGGCTATTAATTTCTCTATTTTTGCTGGGCAATAATAAACCCAAAAATGCATGCAAGAATTATTAAAAAAGTTCGAAAATAAACAGCCCGAGATTGTATTCGAGTGGAGCGACAGCGAATCCGAAGCAGAAGGCTGGATAGTCATTAACTCCCTTCGAGGAGGAGCAGCAGGCGGGGGTACACGAATGAGAAAAGGGCTTGATAAGCGAGAAGTTGAATCTTTAGCCAAAACCATGGAAGTGAAATTCACCGTTTCAGGTCCAGCTATTGGGGGTGCAAAATCAGGAATCAACTTTGATCCGAACGATCCGCGAAAAGCAGGTGTATTGGAAAGATGGTATAAGGCAGTCATGCCTTTGCTAAAAAACTACTACGGCACGGGAGGAGATATGAATGTGGATGAGATCCATGAGGTCATTCCAATAACGGAATCTTTTGGACTTTGGCACCCACAAGAAGGCATTGTGAATGGACATTTTCATGCCACAGAACCTCAAAAAATTCGAAAAATAGGCCAATTGAGACAAGGAGTTTCCAAAGTTTTGGAAGATCCAAATTTTACCCCCAATGGCGAAAAGCGCTACATGGTAGCAGATATGATTACTGGCTACGGGGTATCGGAAGCAGTGAGACATTATTATCAACTTTGGGGAGGTGAGCTCAAAGGAAAGCGTGCGATCATCCAGGGATGGGGAAACGTAGGCGCGGCAGCGGCATGCTTTCTGGCAGTTGAAGGAGTAAAGATTGTAGGAATCATCGATCGAGAGGGTGGCCTTATCAAAGAAGACGGCTATACTTTAGATGAAATCCGAGAGCTATTTCTAAATCGCCTAGGCAATAAACTGGTGGCACCTGCCTTAATTCCCTTTGAAGAATTAAATGAAAAGATCTGGGACCTTTCAAGTGAAATATTCATTCCGGCAGCAGCATCCCGGTTAATTACCCAAAAACAAGCTGAGCGAATGGTAGCCGCTGGACTGGAAGTAATCTCATGCGGTGCAAATGTTCCTTTCGCAGATTCTGAGATCTTCTTTGGCCCAATTGGAGCCTGGGTAGATGATCGGATCGCATTAATTCCTGATTTTATTGCTAATTGTGGAATGGCCAGAGTATTTGCTTATCTGATGAGTGATAAAGCAGAAGTGACCGATCAAGCTATTTTCGATGATGTCAGCCAAACCATCAGAATAGCTTTGGAAAAAACAGCCGCAGAAAATCCAGGAAAAACCAAACTCGCAGAAAGCTCCTTTAAAATAGCTTTAACACAACTCGTGTAATTTCAGGCTTGTTCTTTGGCCCGTAGGTATTAATTTTTGATTAATTCCTGCGGGTCAAATAAGTAGTGGTGTGGAATTTCACCCAAAATCTGTAGTTTAGCGGAGGCCGTTTAGTAAAATTTCCCAAATAATATCTCTTAAATTAGCGATCTAGATTACCCAGCAGACCCTATTCAATAAATGAAGAATTTTATCTTAAGTTTTTCCATCTTTTTCGGAATTTTATTCTTTGGAGGCTCCCAAGGGCAAGCTGTATTCGCACAAACGCCTGATATTGAAGTGTCGCAGGATTCAGTCGCAGATGAACAAGATCATGCCTCTACAACTGAAGCCTCAGGAGAAGGGGAAGAGGTCCACGAATCGGAACATGTTGCTCCGGTTTGGCTAGTGATTCCATTTGTGATGTTGCTGTTAATGATTGCAACTGGACCGCTATTTTACGAGCACTTCTGGCATAAGAATTATCCAAAAATTGCAATAGGTCTGGCAATTATGGTGGTATTTTATTACCTATTCATCTTAGAGAACGTGCACAGCCCCGTTCATGCCATGGCAGAATACGTGCAGTTTATCGCCCTTTTGGCCTCTCTTTATGTTGCTTCCGGTGGAATCCTGATCGAAATTGATAAAAAAGCAACGCCTATGGCGAATGTTACCCTTCTATTAATTGGCGCATTAATTTCTAATTTGATCGGTACCACTGGAGCTTCCATGCTGTTGATCCGACCATTTATCCGCTTAAACAAAGGGAATATTCAGGCTTATCATATCATTTTCTTCATTTTCATGGTCAGCAATATTGGGGGTTCATTGACTCCCATTGGCGATCCCCCGTTATTTCTTGGCTTTCTCAAAGGCATTCCATTCTTTTGGACGTTAGAATACAACTGGGATAATTGGCTTTTTGCACTGGTATTACTTGCCTTGGCCTTTTATTTTATAGATAGAAAATTTGGGCGTGCTGCTGATAATCAGGAACCAGGAGAAGAAATCACCTATTCCAACAAATTCTCGTTGATCGGAGTCCGAAATTTTGGCTGGTTATTTATCATCATTTGCTCTGTATTCCTAGATCCTAACGTCATTGAAGGAGTGCCTGCCATTCATTATGAAGGCCAGAAATTCTCTTTTCTTCGAGAAATTATCATGTTCTCGGCAGCTTTCTTCTCTTACAAGTTTGCCGATCAACGGGCGATCAAAGGAAATGAATTCAATTTCGAACCGATACGGGAAGTGGCCTTTATTTTTATCGGGATATTTGGCACCATGATGCCGGCATTGGAATTGGTTGGTATTTTTGCAAAGTCTCCTGAAGGAGCCGCATTGATCACACACAATACACTTTATTGGGGCACTGGTATACTTTCAGGATTCCTCGATAATGCTCCAACTTATTTGAATTTCTTGGCTGCTGCCATGGCTTCTGAAGGAGCTTCAATTAATAATATAGCAGAAGTCCGGGCCTTTGCTGCCGACGGCTATCCAGATTCGGCATTCGAGCTGATGGCAATAGCAGTAGCGTCTGTATTCTTTGGAGCAATGACTTATATAGGAAATGGGCCGAACTTTATGGTAAAGTCCATTGCTGAACAAAGTGGAATTAAAATGCCTTCCTTCTTCGGATATATTATTAGGTTTTCGCTTCCGATTCTCCTGCCCGTATTATTTTTAGTCTGGCTCGTCTTCTTTGCTTTCGCTTAAGGGCTAACCTCTTTATATCTAAAGCAATCTACTAAATGGTCATTGACCAAGCCAGTAGCCTGCATATGGGCATAAAGTGTAGTGCTACCTAGGAATTTGAATCCTCGCTTTTTCATGTCTTTGGCCAATCTATCTGATTCTTGCGTAGTAGCAGGAGCATTTTCCATAGATTTAAGCGAACTCTGGGCAGGTTTACCGCCAACAAAACCCCAGATGTAATTCGAGAAAGAACCGAATTCCTTCTGAACTTCCATGAAGCGCTTTGCATTATTGATGGCCCCTTTGATTTTCAGACTATTTCGGATGATGCTTTTATCTTGAAGTAATTCCTCCACATAGCTGTCAGGGAATTCTGCCACTATCTCATAATCAAAGTCCGCAAAAGCATTCCGATAGCCTTCTCGCTTTTTCAATACGGTGGACCAACTTAGTCCTGCCTGAGCACTTTCCAAAACCAAAAACTCAAAATGTATCCGATCGTCAACAACCGGTACGCCCCACTCAGTATCATGGTAGGTCACGTATTCGGCAAAGCCTAGACACCATGGACAGCGGATTTTGGAGTCTTCTGGACTAAATTTGGATTTCATATCGTAGATTTTAAATAAAAGTAAAAGATAATTGGGATGCTGAAAGGGATCGACTTAATTTTTGGATTGAATTTACAAAATCCAATGATTGCCACCTCTATTCTAGAAATTAGCGCCAAAGCTTACCGACAAAACATCAAGTATATCCGATCAGAAATAGGTCCAGAACCAGTTATTTCCGCTGTGGTCAAAGGAAATGCTTATGGCCATGGAATTTCCCAGATAGTCGAAATCGCAGAAAAAGCCGGAGTTAGACACTTTAGTACTTTCAGCTCCGATGAAGCTTTGGAAGTATTTCAACATTCTAAAAAAGGATCACAAATCATGATCTTGGGGATGTTGTATTTGGAAGAATTGGAGGAGTTGATCCGAAAAGGAATCAGCTTTTATGTATTTGATTTTGAGCGATTGGAGGCCGCAATTGCTGTTTCGAAAGCAATTCAAATTCCTGCAAAAATGCATATTGAAGTGGAAACAGGTTTTCACCGAACTGGCTTTGATTGGAAGTTCCGAGAGAGGTTGGCCTTAAAACTGATAGAGAATTCTAGCTTTATTACACTCGAGGGACTCTGTACACATTATGCAGGAGCCGAGAGTGTGAGTAATTTCGTTCGAGTCAAAAAACAGATTGCTTCTTACCATGAGTTTAAAGATTTCTTTTTGGGACATGGCTTAGCTTTCAATAAATTTCACACCGCCTGCTCTGCTGCTACGCTGATTTTTCCCGAAACAATAATGGATATGGTCCGGATCGGAATAGCAGGATATGGATTCTGGCCAACCAAAGAAACCTATTTTGCCAAGCTTCAAGACCTTCCAAAAAATAATAAAAACCCACTCAGACGACTGATTACATGGAAAAGCACCGTCATGAGTCTCAAGGATGTGAAAATGGGAGAGTTTGTAGGCTATGGCAATAGCTACATGGCTCTGACTGATATCAAGATGGCTATATACCAATTGGTTACGGTCATGGATTTAGCCGTCTCTTAAGTAATCAAGGCCAAGTATTAATCCAAGGGCAATATTGCCAAGTCATCGGCACAGTGACTATGAATTCGATTGCGGTAAATATTACTAAAGTGAAAAATGTAAAAAACGGTGACGAAGTGATTTTAATTGGAAAACAGGGTGGAAAAGAAATTACAGTGGCTTCTTTTTCAGAGTCAACCCAACAGGTTAATTATGAGCTACTGACCAGATTGCCCAAGGATATCCCCAGGAAAATTATTTCTTAATAAAAGATATTCCCGATTTCTAAAGGAAAGTACTTCAAGGTCTATGTGAAATTTTAAGACTTTGTTTAAAGATTTTCTCCTTAGGCGTTCCAAATTTTCCAAGCTGCTTCCGCCTGAAGGATGAGCATTTCATAACCATTTTTGGCTTTGCCACCTTTTTCAAGGCAGGCCGACATCAAGCGTGTTTCTGAAGGATTATATACTAAATCATACAGCCAATTGGCTGGAGTCAAATGCTCAACAGGAATGTCTGGCATCCCTTCAGCTTTCGGAAAAGTCCCCACAGGAGTAGTATTTATGATTAGCGGGTGTGTTGCGAGGTAATTCGGATTTTGAAATAAATCTTCATAAGTGATTAGCCCTTGTTTTGGAGTTCGGGAAACACTTAAAAAAGGAATCCCCAGCTCTTTCAACGCTTGAATTATTGCTTTTGAAGCGCCTCCCGTTCCGAGTACCAGAGCTTTTGGCCTCAGCTCTCCTAGCCAATTTTCCAACGAGTTTTTGAATCCAATGTAATCGGTATTATTTCCAACTAATTTCCCGTTTTGAATCGTAATGCAATTAACAGCCCCGATTTCAGCGCAAGCCGGATCCAGCTCATCCATCATGGCCAGAACTTGTTCTTTGAAAGGAATAGTCACACAGACCCCCTCCAAATCTGGATTCTCGGCTAGAATAGTTTTGAGTTGGGACACCTCCGGAATTTCATATAATTCGAAACTGCAATCTATGATTCCTTCCTTTTCGAACTTTTCTGTGAAGTATTTCTTCGAAAAAGAATGTCCTAAAGGAAAACCGATCAAGCCGAACTTTCTCATGATTTCTTTAGATAAGCTGCCAATTGATCAATTCCTATTACCAAAAATATCCCAAACAAGAATCCCGCAATAGCCATTCCCATTTGTGGTTCCAAGCCTGTCTGCTCGAGGTATTGACCCGGAAAAAGGTTACTGGTCAAAAAGGGTTTTTGCTCTCCACTGGATGAAGTCCGAAAAGCTGTGAC
>Ga0136655_1000270_pt1 | contig 23658 bp, 19 predicted proteins | sample CPBDNA_2_FD_94863 | JGI IMG/M metagenome (GOLD analysis project Ga0136655, IMG submission 94863) | Freshwater to marine salinity gradient microbial communities from Chesapeake Bay, USA - CPBay_Spr_15_0.8_DNA (version 2) | ecosystem: Environmental > Aquatic > Marine > Coastal | place: USA... | reverse complement strand
TTTGAAAGCAAGAAATGGTTCTACAGAATCTTTACCCATATAAGGGGCAATGGTGACACTGTCAAAATTCAAATCTTCGTAAAAGGCTTTGGCATATCGAGTAGAAGTGTTTCCTATATCTCCACGTTTGGCATCGGCTATAGTGAAGTGATCCGGATGGTTTTCGTTGAGGTATTGAATGGTTTTTTCTAAAGCCATCCATCCTTTTACCCCGTATGCTTCAAAGAATGCTGTGTTGGGTTTATAGGCTACACACAAGTCGTGTGTAGCATCTATAATCGCTTTCGCGAAAGCGAAAATAGGATCTTCTTCCTGCAATAAATGAGCGGGTATTTTTTCTAAATCCACATCTAATCCTACACAAAGGAAGGATTTTTTTTGAAGTATTTGAGTGGTTAGTTTTTGTACGGTCATCGGTTGTTGTTCTCTTTGGGTTCCGGCACTGTTATATGCCGTCATCATTCATTTGCAACTTCTCTGTATTATCTACCAATCGCAGCTCGTCGATAATTTTTTGAATATCACCATTGATGATGTTATCTAGATCGTACAAGGTTAAATTGATGCGGTGGTCTGTTACACGTCCTTGAGAATAGTTGTAGGTTCTAATTTTGGCACTTCGGTCACCAGTACTTACCATGCTTTTACGCTTTTCAGAGTCGGCTGCCATTTTCTTTGCGAGTTCGATATCATATAAACGAGAGCGCAATACTTTGAGGGCTTTCTCTAAGTTTTTATGAGAAGACTTCTGATCTTGACAGCTCACGATCATACCAGTAGGCTCGTGGTGTAATTTAATGGCAGAGTAGGTCGTGTTTACCGACTGACCTCCCGGACCGGTAGATGTGGTGCGTTCTATACGCACTTCAGACATGTCGAGTTCTAAGTCAAATTCTTCTGCTTCTGGCAGTACCATAACTGTCGCAGCACTAGTATGTACACGTCCTTGAGTCTCTGTTTGAGGTACTCGTTGTACGCGGTGCACTCCAGCTTCAAATTTTAAAGTACCGTAAACGTCCTCACCATTTACTTCCATGATGATTTCTTTATAACCACCACTAGTTCCATGGCTGGTATCTACGATACTGGTACTCCAACCTTTACTAGAGCAGTACTTTTCATACATTCTAAAAAGATCACCCGCAAAAATACTCGCTTCATCTCCACCTGCACCTGCACGTATTTCCATAACGGCATTTTTAGAATCTTCAGGATCTTTAGGAACCAGCATCATGCGTATTTCTTCTTCTAGTGCAGGAATAGCTTCTTTAGCTTCATCAAGCTGCATCTGTGCCATTTCTACCATATCTGCATCGCTACCGTCTGATATGATTTCTTGTGCTTCTTCTAAATTAGCAGTCAGTTCTATATACATCTCACGTTTGTCCATGAGGTTTTTAAGATCTTTATATTCTTTGGTAAGTTCTACGTACCGTTTTTGATCAGAAATAATATCTGGCTGTATGATCAAGTCATTTACCTCGTCAAAACGGTTTTTTACAATATTTAATTTATCTATCATGGTCTATTACAAGTCTGCGAAAATACGGAATTTGCCCGTAATTTTTACTATAATCTCACACATCAAAACGATTACTCAACTAAGTTTTGGCGGTGGTTGCCATCGGCGTACTGAAGCCGTATTTCAGGCTATTGAAGGGGTAGAGGGAATCGATCAAGGGTTATTTTCAAGTGTCTTCCACTTGAGAATAGGAGTGAAGCGGTCCTTACTTACTTTACAGACCAAGTAGATTGGTAAAAATTAATTGATATGCATCTACAGACACATGCTGCAACAAAGAACCACAGTCGTGGTACTGATTATAGAAGTGCGATTTATTATTTTGACTAAGAATTAAAAAATAGAATAGAAGTAAGTAGTAGCGCGCTTTCGCGAAAGCGAAATCCAACATGCCTCACTAAGTTCTTAACATTGGAATCCTTTGAGCCATCGCGGGGATTTCTATAGAATTATGATCAAACCAGGACAGAAGCACCTTTTTGCAAACGCTATATGTAGCCGAAACTGGAGGTGGTGAGACCTCTAATAACTTCTATTTATTCCAGCTGATACCCACGGTTTTTGGAGGTTCAAATACAACCAAAGCATTGAGGATTTAATCAAGTAGAAACTAGAACTAGTTGCCCTTGACCAATGGGTTTAATACTCGAAAATTCCAAACTCAGTTTCAATAGTGAGTTTATTAGAACTTGCAGCTTCCACACGACCTATGATTTTTGCATCTACATGGAACGATTTGGAGATCGCTATAATTTCTTTTGCGATAGATTCATTTACATAGAGTTCCATACGGTGCCCCATGTTAAATACCTGATACATTTCTTTCCAATCGGTTCCTGATTCCTGTTGAATCATTTTAAACAATGGCGGTAGTTCAAACATATTGTCCTTGATGATGTGTAGGTCTTTTACAAAATGCAAGATTTTAGTTTGGGCACCACCAGAGCAATGTACCATTCCGTGTACGTCTTCTCGGTTCACCTCGCTTAGAATCTTTTTGATGATAGGCGCATAGGTACGGGTAGGAGATAAGACCAGTTTACCAGCATCCAGCGGACTTCCTTCTACGGGATCGGTTAAGTTTTTAGAACCGGAGTATACCAATTCTTCAGGAACGGCTGCGTCATAACTGGCTGGGTATTTTTCTTTAAGGCTTTTGTTAAAAACGTCATGACGTGCGCTGGTAAGACCGTTGGATCCCATCCCGCCATTGTACTCTGTTTCATAAGAGGCTTGTCCAGAGCTGGACAATCCTACAATAACATCTCCAGCTTTTATGTTAGCATTGTCTACAACATCAGAGCGTTTCATACGAGCGGTAACGGTAGAATCTACGATAATGGTTCTTACGAGATCTCCAACATCGGCAGTCTCACCACCGGTTGAGATAATTTCTACACCGTGTTTTTTAAGATCGGCTATAAGTTCTTCTGTTCCATTGATAATAGCCGAAATCACTTCTCCTGTTATCACGTTTTTGTTTCTTCCTATGGTGCTAGAAAGTAAAATATTATCGGTAGCTCCTACACAAAGCAGGTCGTCTACATTCATGATCAAGGCGTCTTGAGCGATTCCTTTCCATACGGAGATATCGCCAGTTTCTTTCCAATACATATAGGCGAGGCTGGACTTCGTCCCAGCGCCATCCGCATGCATGATCAAACAATGTTCTTCTGACCCTGTTAACGAATCAGGAACAATTTTACAAAAGGCTTGTGGGAATAATCCTTTATCTACGTTTTTGATCGCATTATGTACGTCTTCTTTGCCAGCGCTCACACCGCGCTGCGCATATCTTTTGGAAATGTCTTGGCTCATACTGCAAAGTTACCATTAAGATTTAAGTACAACGTATGAAGTACTCATTATTAAGAAAAAAGTATAAAGAGGTTATCAAGAAAATTAATAAGAGGGAAGTCTCCAGTTTCAGTGAACAGTCGGGGCCACTTTCTAGTGCATGCCACCATTTAAGTTTTACAACAAATATCTTTCTCTTTAACCATGTTCCAATAAGTCAAGTTTTAAATATTTGTTGTTAGATTCTTCAGACGGTCTAACATGTTTTTTAATAAGTGGGAGATGCGCGAGTTTTTTGTTATTACTTATCTCGCTTTCGCGAAAGCAAAACTAACGGAACAAAAAAAAGCCCTAGAACATAAATCCTAGGGCTTTGTAACGTATCAAATAAATGTAAATTATCTAGTGAATAATAATTCTCTGTACTTAGTTAATGGCCAAATTTCGTCATCTACAAGCAGTTCTAGTTTATCACAGTGGTAACGTATCACATCAAAGTAGGGTTTTACGTCATCGCAATAAGCTGCAGCGGTTGTTACGGCATCTTTAGCGTTATTAGCTTTTTTACGAGCTTCAGTCATTTCTGTAATACCCTTGTTGATATTCTCGATATGATTAGAGATTTCCTCGATTAAGGTCATTTGTTCTTTAGCCATTTTTTTGAAGTCTTTACCAAAGATTTCTTTCAATCCGACTACATTTTCTATCAAGGTATTTTGATATTTGATAGCTGTTGGGATCACATGATTACGAGCAATATCCCCTAGAATGCGTCCTTCAATTTGAATGCGTAAGGCATACTCTTCTACTTCAATTTCATAACGCAGCTCGGTCTCGACTTTGCTCATAATATTTAATCCTTCAAAAAGCTGGATGCTTTTCTTAGATATTTTAGCCTTAAGAGCGTTAGGTGTTGTTTTGTTATTGCTTAAGCCGCGTTTTTTAGCTTCTTTTTCCCAAGCTTCCCCATAACCATCACCTTCGAAACGGATTTTCTTAGACTTCTTGATGTACTCTCTCAGTACATTAAAGATCGCTTCGTCTTTCTTAAGCTTTTTGTCTACTATAAGCGCATCAACTTCCGCTTTAAATTCAATTAATTGTTGTGCAACAATCGCGTTAAGAACGGTCATGGGATTCGCACAGTTTGCGGTAGAACCTACGGCACGCAGTTCAAATTTATTTCCTGTAAAGGCAAATGGGGAAGTACGGTTACGGTCGGTATTATCAAGAATAACTTCTGGAATTTTGCCAACTACGTTTAGTTTAAGATCCGTTTTTTCTTCTGGAGAAAGTTTTCCATCTGTTACTTTTTCTAATTCATCAAGGACTCTAGTCAATTGAGAGCCAATAAATACAGAGATAATTGCTGGTGGTGCTTCATTTGCCCCAAGTCTGTGATCATTAGATGCACTAGCGATAGTGGCTCTGATCAATTCTTCATGATCGTGAACTGCTTTTATCGTATTGACAAAGAAGGTTAGGAACTGAAGGTTTTTCATAGGTGTACTGCCAGGAGAAAGCAAGTTGACTCCCGTATTAGTAGCTAGCGACCAGTTGTTGTGTTTTCCAGAGCCGTTAACTCCTGCAAAAGGTTTTTCATGGAATAAGACTTTGAAAAAGTGCCTGGAAGCTACTTTTCTCATCACATCCATAAGTAAAGAGTTGTGATCTACGGCGAGGTTAGCCTCTTCAAAAATCGGAGCTAATTCAAACTGATTAGGTGCTACTTCATTATGACGTGTTTTTACAGGTATACCCAAAAGCATACACTCCGTTTCCATATCACGCATAAAGTTTAATACGCGCGTAGGGATAGCTCCAAAATAATGATCATCTAGCTGCTGTCCTTTTGCTGAAGAGTGCCCCAATAAGGTGCGCCCAGCCATTTGAAGGTCTGGTCTAGAATCGGCTAGTGCGCTATCTATAAGGAAGTATTCTTGCTCCCAACCTAAAGTAGCCACCACTTTAGAGACATTTTTATCAAAATATTTACATACATCTGTAGCTGCACTGTCTACTGCCTGCAAAGATCTTAAAAGAGGTGTTTTATAATCTAGTGCTTCTCCAGTATAGGCTACAAATACTGTTGGTATACAAAGTGTAGTTCCCATAATAAAAGCTGGAGATGTAGGATCCCAAGCGGTATAACCACGAGCTTCAAATGTATTTCTGATTCCTCCGTTAGGAAAAGAAGAAGCGTCTGGTTCTTGTTGTACAAGTTGTCCTCCACCAAATTTTTCTATTACGGTACCGTCCATTTCTAATTCAAAGAATGCATCGTGCTTTTCGGCAGTTGCTCCTGTTAAAGGCTGGAACCAGTGAGTATAATGAGTAGCACCGTTTTGGATGGCCCATTCTTTCATTCCTGTAGAAACATGATCTGCAATATTGCGATCAATTTTACTGCCCTTAACGATGGCGTCTTGCACGCTTTTGTAGGCATCTTTATTTAAATGTTGGCGCATAGCTCCTTTGCCAAAGACATTTTTCCCAAAAATATCGCTTCGTCTCGCTGGTTCATGAACAGCAATTTCTTTGCGATTGAGTGTTTCTTTTAGTGCTTGAAATCTTAATGTAGACATTTGTTATGTGTTTATAATTGACAGACTAGAGCAAAAATAATATAATATGACGATCTAGCCCCAATAAAAAGAAGGTTAAATATCAACAATATAGTATTCTTTGTAAACAAACCCTATGGTTTATAGGGTAGAGAAGGTACTATAAATAAAAAGTAAGTAAGTCACTATATAAAGGAAGCCTTTATAACGGGAGATTTGGTAGGCTTTGGGTAAAAAAGCCAATGGCAAGAGCATTAATGCAATACCCAGCATCCAGTAGATATCATTAGTTAACAAACTCATCCCGGTTTCTTTAATTTGTATGGGTTGTATCAAGGCAGTTATTCCCAATACAGAACCTATATTAAATATATTAGAACCTATAAGGTTGCCTAAAGAGATGGCTTTTTCTTTTTTTAATGCCGCTATAATCGAGGCTGCAAGTTCTGGTACCGAGGTTCCTACCGCCACCACAGATACAGCAATAATACTTTCAGGAATTTCTAATTGAGCGGCAATATCTACTGCGCCTTGAACCAGCAATTCACTCCCTTGCCATAAGGCTGCTCCTCCTAAAAGAAAGAATAGAAAGATGTGCCACCATTTGGACTCTTGTAATTCTTTTTCTATACCTACAGCGTCTGAATCCTTGCGTGCTCTTCTAATCAACAAAATCAGAAAAACTACCATTGCTCCTAATAACACCGCTCCTTCCCAGCGCACCAAATTGTATCCTGATAGGAGTAATACATATAATAGGATGCTACAACCCATCATCCAAGGCCAATTAAATTTAAAGAAGTCTTTATCAATTGCCAGTGGAGCAATTAAGGCAGTTGTTCCCATAACCAATGCAATATTTGCGATGTTCGAGCCGATAACGTTTCCTACAGCAAGTCCTGATAATCCATCCATTGCAGACTGAATACTTACTATAAGTTCTGGGGCGCTGGTAGCAAAAGAAACTACAGTAAGACCAATGATCATCTTAGAAAGATGAAGTTTTAAAGACAGACCTACCGAGGAGCGAACTAAAAAATCGCCCCCTATAACGAGAAGTACTAAGCCTAGTAACAAATAAAATATACTCATTGGGAATAATTAAAAGTTCAAAAATAGCAGATAATCCCTACCTATTGTTATACGAAGTGTGAAAAACAAAAATTTAAAATGCTGATCAAATTTTTAAGAGGCTGGCTTATCGTTTCGTTAAGAGAGGTTTGTTTCGCTTTCGCAAAAGCTGAAGAATCCAACACTAACTTTTCCATTATTTAGGACCTCATAAATACTTCTAAAAACCTGTTTTTATCAACCTCATAACCAAGGAATACCCTTATCGTCCTTACTTTTGTTAATGACTAGTAATTTTCTAAGTGATCTAAAAATGATCGACACATCAAATGAGTAACTGCGACCTGTTCCATAAAAAGACTTCCTGTTCACATTAAAATGTATGAAGGTGAAGAATAGAAGAGCTTTATTTTTTTTACTAGCAGCTATTGGCTCAAATAGATGCCAGCTGCTGCCTTGTATCAATAGTTATTAAAGTAGCCATGTATGGGTTGTACATCTGATCATTATTAAAATGGCTTGTTAAAAAATAATCATATTTATTTTTATAAAAACACTTATTTACGAAAGGTAATCTTCATTTTTGTAGCACAGTTATAATTAACATCTTAACACACAACGATGAAATTTTTTATTGATACCGCAAATTTAGACCAAATAGCAGATGCCCAAGATATGGGTATTCTCGATGGAGTAACCACCAACCCCTCTCTTATGGCTAAAGAGGGAATAACGGGTGGAGAAAATATTATTAACCATTATAAAAAAATCTGTGAACTGGTAGATGGAGATGTCAGTGCAGAGGTGATCTCTACAGACTTTGAAGGTATGGTAAGGGAAGGTGAAGCGCTAGCAGCCTTAAATGATCAGATAGTGGTAAAACTTCCTATGATCAAAGACGGCGTTAAGGCTTGTAAGTATTTTACAGACAAGGGAATTAAAACTAATGTAACACTGGTGTTCAGTGCAGGACAAGCATTACTTGCTGCAAAAGCAGGTGCTACTTATGTATCGCCTTTTATAGGTAGACTTGATGATATCAGTACTGATGGGTTACACCTTATTGCCGAGATAAGAATGATTTATGATAATTATGGTTTTGATACCCAAATACTTGCAGCATCAGTACGACATACCATGCACATCATTGACTGTGCAAAATTAGGAGCAGATGTGATGACAGGACCACTTTCTTCTATCGAAGGCTTGTTAAAGCACCCATTAACAGATATAGGTCTAGCCACATTTCTAGCAGACTATAAAAAAGGGAATTCATAAACAGTACATTTTGTACAACAAAAAAGCGGTCTTATTTATTAATGAGACCGCTTTTTTACGTACCATAGTCTTACCTACTTAAATAACCTAATAAGGTGGTTTCTATTTGATAATGGAACAGATTGATATTTGGGTCTATAATGGTAAGACTTGGTCCAACTACCATACTGCGATTATCATTCCTCAGCGCTAGTTGTTTACTTATGGATTGACTATCCACCAATTGGAATTCTGATGATTCATTAAAGCCAAATTTCTCTCTTGCTTCATGCCATACATTACTGGTAGGGTCGTCAAGATTGATCCCTATGAAGTTAATTTCAGGATACTTTCCTCTTAACTCGTTGACTTTTTTATGAATGCGCAAGGCGTAAGATTCATTTTCATTAGACCAATAGAAAAGCACACTTAATCCTTTTACTTGTGCAGACAAAGCAGTAATCTTATTGTTGTATTGATATAATTCAAAATCTGGAAGTTTATTGCCTGGATCTAAATTCATATAAGTCGCAGCCATTTTAGTGATGTTGTCTTTTAGAGCGTCATCTTCAGAGATTTTTAAAAATTCTGAAACTAAATTCTTAATTTCCTCTGCATTTTTTCTATTTCTTATAAAGTTTCTAGTTTCTATTCCTGCAAACAGTCCTTTAAGTTCTTGATCAGTAAATAAGCTATCGATCACATGTAGCTTTTCTTTGCGATAGTCATAACCCATTCGGTCTACAGCCTTCCCAGAACCATGTTTACGAGCGCAGTTGTACAGAGCAATATTAGATACGAGAGAAGTAATGTAAGTACGGTAAGCGTAATTGTTAAGCAATTTTCTGTCACAAATTTCTAGATGGCGTCTATAAGAATAAAAATTAGAAGGCAGCACATCACTCTTTAGAATTTCGTTCTTACCATAATGAGTATAGGCGTAACGTTCTAGTCTGGACCAGCCATTGAATTTTATAATTTTAATAGTGTTTTCAACAAAATAATCTTGGAAGTTATCTTTTCTTGCGGCTTGTTTTAATTTCTTGATCCTTGCCTCTGTAAGACCATCGATCATTTTTTTAAAGTTATTAGGTTCTCTTTGGGATTCACTTAATAAGCTTCTGTTGCTCTTTTCAATTTCTAAAAACAAGTCAATAAGGTAATTGTTTTCTTTTGCCGCTGCACCAGTAAATGCTAATGATTCATCAAAAGCTTTTGTATTCAATCTCCATCTCAAGGTGTCTCCATAACCCAGGTAAAAGGACTGGTACTCATTTGTATGCACAAAGGTGAATAGTCCGGGCTTTACATTTTCATACTTTTTTATAAACACACCTTTGTGATCCAACTTTAAAGTATCTTGTATACCGGCATAATTTCTTAAAATTACATGGTCTGTTCTAGGGTTAATAATTTTTCCAGTAAGTACTATAGAGGTAGTGTCGCCTTGTTGCACATTTTCACAGCTAGAAAGTAATAGCAGGCACACCATTGTATAAATGGTAAAGAAAATAGAGGGGTTACGCTTTCGCGAAAGCGATATTTTTTCAAACATAGAGATACAAAAAAAAGCGGTGACTACAAAAAAAGACTTATTGATCTTAAAGTCCAGTTAATGCCTTGTTAAATTGATGGCAAAGAGTTTTTTTTAAACTCCCTAGAATGAGTATTTTTGCAAATTCAAAAATCAATCTATGTTAACGGTTTCTAATTTATCGGTACAATTCGGTAAGCGTATATTATTTGACGAGGTAAACGCAAAGTTTGGTGGCAGCAATTGCTACGGGATAATTGGTGCAAATGGGGCAGGTAAATCGACCTTCCTCAAAATTCTTACGGGTAAAATGGATCCTACCAGTGGTCATGTAAGTCTGGAAGCAGGTAAGAGAATGTCTGTTCTCGAGCAAGATCACAATGCCCATGATCAGGATACGGTTCTGGAAACAGTTCTTAAAGGGAACAAGCCTCTTTATCAATTAAAAACAGAGATTGACGCACTTTACGCAGATTATAGCGATGAGAATGCCGATAAAATAGGAGAGCTTCAAGTCGCATTTGAAGAAATGGACGGCTGGAATGCCGATAGCGCCGCAGCGTCACTTCTGTCTAACTTAGGAATAGGAGAAGAATATCATTCTACTTTGATGAGTGATATGGATAATAAATTAAAGGTGCGGGTATTATTGACACAAGCGCTTTTTGGAAGCCCAGATGTGCTAGTAATGGATGAACCAACTAACGATCTGGATTATGAAACTATTTCATGGTTAGAACACTTTTTAGCCAATTATGAAAATACCGTAATTGTTGTATCTCACGACAGGCACTTTTTAGATGCTGTGTGCACCAATATAGCCGATATTGATTTTGGTAAAATCAATCAATACAGTGGGAATTACACCTTCTGGTACGAATCCTCTCAACTTGCTGCAAGACAGCGCCAGCAAGCAAATAAAAAGGCGGAAGACAAGAAAAAAGAATTGCAAGAGTTTATTGCTCGATTTAGCGCTAACATGGCCAAGTCTAAACAAGCTACTTCTCGTAAGAAGATGATAGATAAATTAGATATTTCTGAAATAAAACCTTCTTCTAGACGGTATCCTGCTATTATTTTTGACAGAGATCGAGAAGCTGGAGACCAAATTCTCAATATAGAGAAACTTACAGGTTCGGTAGATGGAGAGGTGCTTTTTAAAGATATAGACATCAACCTTGCTAAAGGTGATAAAGTCGTTATTTTCTCTAGAGATAGTCGTGCGACTTCATTATTCTACGATATTCTAAACGATCGTGCCACCGCAGATTCAGGAATTTTTAATTGGGGGGTAACTACCGTTCAAAGTTATTTACCTGTTGATAATTCGGAGTTTTTTGATGTCGACATGGATTTAGTAGACTGGTTAAGACAGTATGCACAAACAGAAGAAGAGAGAGAAGAAGTTCACATTAGAGGTTTTTTAGGTAAAATGATTTTTTCAGGAGAAGAAGCTTTAAAAAGTGCTCGTGTACTTTCTGGTGGTGAAAAGGTGCGTTGCATGCTTTCTCGCATGATGATGAAAAGAGCAAATGTGCTTATGGTAGATGAGCCTACTAACCACTTGGATCTAGAATCTATCCAAGCCTTAAACAACAGCCTTAAGAACTTTAAAGGAACAGTTCTTTTAACTACCCATGATCACGAATTTGCACAAACTGTAGGTAATCGTGTGATCGAATTGACTCCTAGCGGCGCGATAGATCGCTACACTACTTTTGAAGAATATATGGACGATAAGAAGATCAAGGAATTGAGAGATCAGATGTACTCGGTATAGTTTACAGTCACAGTTTTCAGAAGGCAGCAGGCAGGTTGATTTGTGAGCAAGCTCACAAATTGGAGTACGCAGTATTGTATAATTTTAACTTTGGAAATTATTTTCCGCACTTGATTCGGGATCCTTTTTGATTCCCAAGAGTTTTTACGGGTTTCCCCTGTTCTATCATCTGACAAGTATAACCGGAGGATTGTATATTTACCGCTATAACAATGGGATCTACTGGTATTTTCTCAGAGCTAGTTATGATCTCTTTTGATTTTTTAGCTCACTGTTTATTAGGAGCAATCTTTGCACTAGGTCTGAGCAGTATTTGTTAAATTTGTAAAATACCAGAGGTTATGGGATTGATAGGTCGCAGAAAGAATAAAAAATATGATTATGAGCCACGTTACTATAAAAGTAGTACGGGTTCAAAACCCTTTGAAATCAAACACAAGTTTGATGATCAACGCTCTACGGTCCAAAACGTAGGATTAAAAGGTAAATTTGGCAATGCGATTCAAGATCTTCAACAAGGAGCAGATGTAGTGGTGAAAAGAAGACTTTTGATTATCATAGCCATTCTAGTGTTCCTTTTTCTCTGGATCATCGATTTTGATTTATCCATCTTTAGATTTTAATTGACTTCATGTCAGACATAATAAAATTATTACCAGATCACGTTGCTAATCAAATAGCGGCTGGAGAAGTGGTGCAACGACCGGCCAGTGTGGTTAAAGAATTGCTAGAAAACGCAATAGATGCAGGTGCTATGCAAGTACAGCTAATTGTCAAAGATGCTGGTAAAACTTTAATTCAAGTGATTGATAATGGAAAGGGAATGAGCATGACCGATGCTCGTATGGCTTTTGAACGTCATGCTACCTCAAAAATAGCCACCGCAGATGATCTTTTTAACTTGTACACCAAAGGTTTTAGAGGAGAAGCTCTCGCTTCAGTTGCTGCCATTTCACAAGTTGCTGTGAAATCTAAACGACAAGAGGACGACTTAGGTACCCTATTAGAAATAGAAGGTAGTAAAGTCAGTCGACAAGAACCTGTAGTCACGTCTCAAGGCACAATGATCAGTGTACGTAATTTATTTTATAACGTACCCGCTAGAAGAAAGTTTCTGAAATCAGACCAAGTAGAATTGCGCAATATTACGGATGAGTTTCACCGAGTAGCTATGGTACATCCAGAGGTAGCCATGAGTTTTACTCACAATGACACCTCCTTGTTTAATTTGGTGAAAAGTACTTACAGACAGCGTATTGTTGGAATTATGGGGTCTAAGACTAGTGAAAAACTAGTACCTGTAGATGAAGAAACCGAGTTGGTGACGGTTAAAGGTTTTATTGGCAAACCTGAATTTGCAAGAAAGACTCGAGGTCTTCAATACCTTTTTGTAAATGATAGGTTTGTAAGGCACAATTATTTGAATCATGCGGTTGCTAGTGCTTTTGAAGGTCTTTTAAAAGACAAATCAAATCCGTCGTATTTCCTATACCTCACGGTCCCTAGAGACAGCGTAGATATTAATATTCATCCCACAAAAACAGAAGTGAAGTTTGATGATGAGCACAGTTTATATGCGATTCTTAGATCAAGTGTCAAGCACGCTTTAGGGCAGTTTTCAGTAAATGCTATTGATTTTCAGCAAGAAAAGCAATATGAAGTGCCTTATGATGTGGCAAAAAATGCGCATTCGCAGGTTCCTAAGATAGAAGTAAATCCGGATTTTAATCCCTTCCAGCAAGAAAGTAATACCAATACATCCTATGCAATACCTTCATTTCAAAAGCCACTAACGCAACCATGGGAGGCGTTGTATGCAGGAATAGAAGAAACCTCACAACTTATTGATGAGACACATGCGCAAGGCAGTACCTCTTCTATGTTCCACAAAGCCGAAGTAGAGCAGCGCAATATCTTTCAGTTACAGCGCAAGTATGTAATCAGTACTTTAAAAAGTGGGTTGCTGGTGGTGAATCAACAACGCGCACATGAACGAATTTTGTATGAAAAGTTACTGAGACAACTTACCGTGCAAAATGGAGTAAGCCAGCAATTGCTTTTCCCCATTAAGCTCAATTTACCAGCAAATGAAGTGGCTGTTCTTATCAATTTGCAAGAAGAACTAGAACATACTGGCTTTTTATTTAAGACATTAGAGCATAATGTGGTAGAGATCGAGGGGCTTCCATTAGAATTAAAAGAAAAAGATGTTCCTCTTGTTTTAGAGGCGATCATTGCAAAAGAGCAACAAGAATTACCAGAAAACAAGTATTCTCCAGCAGACAGGTTAGCTCAAACTATGGCTGTGACGATGTCTATTAAGACAGGTGAGGCATTGAATAGTGAGGCTATGGAAAGCTTATTAGATGAACTATTTGCTTGTAAAGAGCCAGAAATAACTGCTTCTGGGAGAAAAATATTTATCAACTTATCTGGAGATAGTCTTCACTCAAAATTTAATTAAATGATCAATATCAGTTTACCACCTATGGTTAAAAACCTACTCATTATTAATCTAATGGTATACCTAGGTATTACTTTTTTAGCGCCTGAGTTATTTGAGACCTTGGCATTGTGGTTCTTTAAGAATCCTAACTTCAATATCTGGCAGCCGGTTACCCATATGTTTGTGCATAGTTTTGATATCTCACACTTGCTTGGTAACATGATTGCTCTATTTTTTTTAGGGCCAGCAATCGAGCGCTGGATGGGATCTCAGCGGTTTTTGTTTTTCTATCTAATGTGTGGAATTGGTGCTTTTTTAACGGTCGCTGTAGTAGATTTTTATAGTTTCACCTTTAATAATGCTTATTTTATGGCAACCAGTTACAGAATTCCATCTGTAGGAGCAAGTGGTGCGGTTTATGGCATCATGGCGGCTTTTTTATGGTTGTATCCCAACGAGAAGTTGGTTTTGTTTCCTATTCCTATTCCTATAAAAGTTAAATATTTGATAGGGTTCTATATGATCAAAGAATTACTAGCTACCTTTCACATCGTAGCCAGTAATCCTAATGTGGCTCACCTAGCTCATATAGGAGGAGCGATATTTGGATTTATTATGGTGTGGTACTGGAAGAAAAATGATATGGATAAATACAGAATCTATTAAGTATGAATATTTGGGATAAATTCAAGGCAAAATATGCCTCGTTTGATACGAGTGGTCAACTTATAACGATTTTATTTTTCACTGCGATATCAGGGTGGATTTTGAGTCGCTTATATTTCCCAGCTTACTCACAACTAGCTCTGGTCAAAGGTTTTATACCTGCCTTGTTACAACCTTGGAGCTGGATTACGTATGGTTTTCTTCATGAAGATTTATGGCATTTTATAGGGAATGCTTTTGGGATTTACATTGCGGGAAGGTATGTCCTAAATATATTTAGAGGCAGGCAATTGCTATCCTTATTCTTTTTGGGAGTTTTAGGAGGTGCCATTTCTTTTATACTAGCCACTGGGTTACTGCCTGGGTTCTTTAAAGGAGGTAGCATGATAGGTGCTAGTGCAGGAGTTTTTGCTTTGATCTTTTTTGCTTGTTCCTACTTTCCAGAGTCCGAATACCGACTCATATTTGTGAACATCAAGTTGAAATATTTTGCCTATTTTTTCTTAGCGTCTAATCTAGCCATGGTAGCGTTACAGGTAAATACTGGTGGCAGTCTAGCGCATCTTGCAGGAGCAGGAATAGGTTATTATACCGCTATACGTATGAAAGAAGGGATAGATATTCTGGAGGGTTTTGCAAAAATAGGAGACTATTTTGCCAGCCTTTTTAAGTCTGGGTCCAATTCCACAAAATCAGAACGCAAAGCTAAGATGAAGACGGTTTATAAAGGGAACAACAAGGCCTCCAATTCTGCTGCTCGATCTACAGATCAGGCTAAAGTGGATTCCATTTTGGATAAAATTTCTTCTAGTGGTTATGAATCGCTATCTAAGGCAGAAAAGGATTATCTGTTTAAGGCAGGGAAAGACTAACGGTCTTAATTGTTCTGCTTTCGCGAAAGCAATAGTACCAACTTAGTCTTCGATAATTTCTTCTTTCGTATAAGGTGATGGAAGATTGATTTTAAACACCACAGCTGCTATGCGTATAGCGATAACAGAAATTGCTGAGGCAGGAAAAATGATTTCGTTTGGCAATTGAAACTTTAGAAGTATAAAGTAGACCCCACCGCCTAAAATACAGGCAGTTGCATAAATATTTTTACGAAAAATCACCGGAATTTCATTCACCAAAATATCTCTTATTACACCACCAAAACAAGCTGTAATACAACCTAGTACAATACAAATTAATGGATGTAACCCTGCTTTAAGTCCCATTTCTAAACCTACAACCGTATAAAGCCCTATTCCTATCGTATCAAATAGAAAGAGCGTGGTACGCAGTTTTAATAAGTATTTTCTAAAAAAGAAAGTGAGGACAACACAGGCCAATATTATATGAATAAAAGTCATATTTCGCATCCATGAAATTGGCTCAATACCTATAAGGATATCTCTTAAGGTACCACCTCCAGCAGCAGTGACAAAGGCAATAATAACAATACCAAAAGGATCTAGCTTTTTTGAAAAAGCGGCTAAAGCACCAGATATAGCAAAAGCTATAGTTCCTAATATATCAATAACTTCTATAAAATTCATCGTCCTTGAGTTAAAAACGTGTAGTCTTTAAGAACAGTTCGTATAAAAGTTTCGTCTTTTAGAGCGGATTCTGCTTTCAGAAGGGATGCTACCTTCAAGCGCAGTTCTTGCAAAGTCATGTAATCACGACTTTCTATTGCTAAACGGCAGATGTCTTTGATTTCATTTACATCAGCATCGGTAAGGATATCGGCGTTTTGAAATTGTGGCTGGTAATCTGGGTCTACGTCTTCTAAAATGGTATGCGATATTTTTGTTCTTTTTCTAGTATTGATCACAATAGTTTTTGCCGCTATATCTCCCAATCGTTGTTTTCTTTCTGAAAGTAACATAGCTACAACTCCTACGGTTCCAAAGAATAAAACGATATCTATAAGTCTTAATATCCACCTTATTAGAAAATCAGATAGTCGTGCAGGAGATCCATCTTCTTTAACTACTTTAATTCTCATGACAAATTTTCCCAGGGTACGCCCATTAAACAGAAGATGCATAAATAAGGAATAACAAAAAACAGGAAGAAGAGTTAATTCTCTTATTCCCAAAACGTTATTTTGATCAAATAAATCCACTGTTTTATAAACGGTTAGTGACACCGTGGTGATGTAGATAATTAGTACGACAGCATCTAGTAAAAAAGCTATAATGCGTTTTCCTATACCAGCAAATTCATATTCAATAGTTACATTTTGTGCTGTGTTAATTGCAGTATTAGACATACGGTTGTAAGTTTATATCATTATTCAAAAAATGAGCCCATGCGTGAAGCTGCTTTCATCAAGCAAAATAAAGAAAAATGGATTGCCTTTGAAAGAGCGTTAGATGCTAATATCAAGATCAATCCAGATCATTTATCTGACTTGTATATTCACCTCACTAATGATCTGGCGTATGCACAGACCTATTATAAGAATTCCAATACCTTAAAGTACCTCAATTCACTTGCGAGTCAAGCGCATCAAAAGATCTATATTAATAAGAAAGAAAACAAAAATAGCATTGTAAAGTTCTTTACGACAGATTTTCCATTGTTTTTTTCTGATTATCAAAAAGAATTTCTTTTAGCTATTCTAGCTTTTGCTGTTGCTGTATTTATAGGTAGTATAAGCACAGTTTTTGATGATAGTTTTGTAAGGTTGATCTTAGGAGACGGCTATGTAACTATGACTTTAGAAAATATAGAAGCAGGAAACCCGACGGCTGTTTATCAGGACAGTGGTCAAGGTGGGATGTTTCTAGGTATTACGATCAATAACATACGAGTAGGAATGATGTGTTTTGCGCTAGGTTTCCTTACTTCCATTGGGTCTTTATATGTTATTTTTAGTAATGGTATTATGGTAGGTGCCTTTTTTACCATGTTTTATAAAGAAGGAGTGACTCTAGAGGCCTGGCGTGTTATTATGTTGCACGGTACAATAGAGCTTTCTATCATTGTTGTTTGTGGAGCTGCAGGCATTATCTTAGGAAATGGTTTACTGTTTCCTGGTACTTATGAACGTAAATATTCCTTAGTCAAAAGTGCAAAGGCTGGTTTAAAAGTAATGGTGAGCACGATTCCTCTATTTATTCTAGCAGGTTTTATAGAAGGGTTTGTTACTAGGTATGCCTTTATGCCTGCGATCATCAACTGGGCTATTGTGATAGGAAGTGCAATGTTAATTATATGGTATTACGGGGTGTACCCTAGAATAGTTAAAAACAAATATGAACAAATACATAGAGCCGAGGCTGCGTAGAGATTTTGGCGGAGTAATAACTGCCTATTTCGATTTTTTAAAAGGCGATCATAAAAATATTTTTAAGGTATTTATCACCTATAACTTTATCTTTATCATTATTCTTTTTTTGACTAATTATCTTGCAGATACTGGTCTAGATGCTTTAATAGCTTTGTCAAATGGTTCTTACCTTGATCAGGCGATTTCTGGCTCCCTAGAAACCAGCATTGCCGCTAGTGTTGTAGGTTTTGTTATCAATGTGATTGTGATCCTTTTAAACGCCAGTTTAGCAGGTGTTTATTTGCGATTGTATGAAAGAGATGCTAGCAATAACCCCAACTATAAAGAAGTGTTTCATTTTGCTAAAAGGAAATTTGGAGGCATGTTCCTGATCCTATTGATAGGTGGAATTGCGATTGTACCAGTTTCTATAGCTTCTGTGATAGCTATAATCATACCCATAGTAGGGGTGCTGATCATATTTCCTATAATTTTGATTTCCTATTTTACTTGGATAGGTATGAGCATGTTTTCCTATGCTTATGATGAGCACCTTGATGCCGTAGCTGCATTAGGAAAGGGATGGGAAATGTTATTTTCTAAGTATTGGAAAGCTATAGGGGTTTCCTTTATCACTAGCATTCTTATTTACCTCACCTCTGCTTTATTTCAATTATTACCTACGCTTATCATATTTTTTTACAGTTATAACAGTGCAGAAGATACTATAGAATTAGATAACAATATCTTTATAAAAGCAGTAGAATTTTTCTTTTATGCCATCAATAGCATTACAGGAATACTGACTTTCTTTTTAATCATGTTTGTCATGGGCTATCTGTATTTTAACCTTCATGAGACCAAGTACCATGTGTTTTTAAAAAGTCGCATTTCTAAATTAGGAGTTGGAAATGAGGAATAGAACCTACTTGTACTTCCTATTTATAGCTCTTGCTTATTCTACTTTAGGGAATGCTCAAGTCGTTGAGAATCTGATTCAACAGATTGAACAGCAGCCTGTCGAAATAGTTGATACCTTAGGGAGGAATTACGATACCAGAAACCTCCGCTTACGCAAAATTGATCAGGATTTAAAACAAGAATACTCTGGGGAAGAGTTCAATTATGAGCGCACATCAACCACTAATGAGAACTTCTTCGCTAGATTTATAAGCTGGATAATGGAAAGAATTCAAAATATTTTTGGCTTTAGCCTATCGCCACTCACCATTAAAATCCTTACTTATCTGTTCTACTTTGTTATCGCAGCAGTGGTTATTTTTATGATTATAAGGATTTTAGGCAACGAAAATGCTTCTAAACTTTTTGGAAAAACTTCTCCGAAGACCAGTAAGGTAATTATAGAAGAAACCCACATTGAAGAAATAGACTTTACAGAACTCATTCAAAACAATGAACGAGAAGGCAATTATAGAAACGCGGTGCGCTATCAATACTTAGAATTGTTAAAATGCCTCAGCTCCCAAAATTTAATTGAATGGGATTTTCAAAAAACCAATACCGATTATTACAGAGAATTGAACAACCTCTACATTAAAGAACACTTTAAAAAAGTATCCTATTTATATGATCACGTCTGGTATGGAGAATTTCCTATAGAGGCAGAGTCCTATCTAGAAGCAGTAGCCGAATTTCAACTACTTAAAAACAAAGTTGCTTGATGGATAAGAACTCTAAAACATACCTCTATTTGATATTTAGTGTGGTGTCTTTGTTACTTCTTTTAGAAGTCATCACACCACAGCCATTGAGCTGGGAAGAGAGTTATACTAGCAGTGATAAAATCCCTTATGGTGCCTATGTGTTGTATGATCAACTGGATGAGCTCTTTGATGAAGAGGTAGAACGTGTAAATGTTGATCCAGTGAGTTTCCTGAAAAATCACAAAGAGGAGACAAATGCCAATTATATCTTTATTAATAATTACCTAGGTTTTGATGCAACAGAGATGAGGTATCTTATGGAATTTGCAGAGCGCGGTAACAAAGTTTTTGTTTCCACCCAAACGGTAATTGGAGCCTTAGGCGATTCTTTAAAATTAGCGTCCAACCTTGATTACTCTTATTACCAAGTAGACACGGTAAGAGTGCGCTTGAATAATCCATTGTTTGAAAATCGCAGCTATATTTATCAAAAAGGAAGCAGCTACCGTCACTTTGTGAGTTACGATACGACTAGAACTACTGTACTCGGTGAGGTGTTGCCATTTGAGCCTGTTAAAGGATATTTAAAAAAAATATTCGGAGAACATCTGGCCACCGATCATGATTCTATTCGATCGATTATGGAAAAAGCGGTTGAAAAGTCGAAGTCTAGGCAAGTACCTCAAGCTAATTTTATAGAATTAAAAGTAGGAGATGGAGCTATTTATTACCACCTCAATCCCATAGCTTTCACTAATTATTACATGTTGCAACAGGGTAAAGAACAGTACGTAAGCGAGGTCTTTTCTTATCTCAATAATGGTCCTGTGTATTTTGATGATTATGGAAAATCAGGGAGGCGTGTGGTTTCTTCCCCTATGAGATTTATTCTTACTAATGCCGCCTTGAAATGGTCTTGGTACATTAGTTTAGGAACGATTTTAATGTATTTTATATTCAAGTCAAAACGAGAACAGCGAGCAATTCCAGTAATAAGTCCGCTAGAAAATAGCACGGTAGAATTTACAAAAACCATAGGGAATTTGTATTTTCAAACCGGTGATATTTCTGGAATCATACATAAGAAAATTAACTTTTTTCTACAAAAATTAAGATCAAAATACTTTGTGAATACCGAGAAGATGGATGCTATTTTTATTCAACGTTTATCTGATAAAACTGGGGTTTCACAAGAGCAAACTAAAGATATTATAGATTACATTACTCACTTACGCAGCAAGCCAGTGCACAGTGATTACGAATTAAAACAACTCAATAAAAAGATAGACGCTTTTTTTAAAGATTAAGAAATGGAAGAAAATAATAACGAAAGGAATAATTCAAAAGATCAACCACAAGGACTGCCGCCACAAGAATCTGCACAAGAGCAGTTTGTTCAAAAAAGTGACGAGGTTGGTAATGATACCGCTTTCGCGAAAGCGGAACAACCAACAGCAGAAGGTACAGCCAACTCTTTACAGTTTAAAAATAGGCTGGATTTAAGTCACTTAAGTGCTGCAGTTAATAAAATTAAAAACGAATTGCGCAAGGTGATTGTTGGACAAGAGGAAATGATTGAGTTACTGATCGTTTCCATATTAGCAAACGGACATTCTTTAATAGAAGGAGTCCCTGGAGTGGCCAAAACAGTTACAGCAAAGCTACTTGCTAAAACCATGGATGTAAATTTTTCACGTATCCAATTTACGCCAGATTTAATGCCGTCAGATATTTTGGGAACCTCGGTTTTCTCAATGAAAAATAATGAGTTTGAATTCAAACCAGGACCTATATTTTCCAACATCATATTGATTGATGAGATCAATCGAGCACCAGCAAAAACGCAGGCAGCTCTTTTTGAAGCCATGGCAGAACGTCAAGTGACCATAGACGGAAAAGAGTATGATTTAAAGGCGCCATTTTTAGTCTTTGCCACACAAAACCCCATAGAACAAGAAGGAACTTACCGACTGCCAGAGGCACAACTGGACCGTTTCTTGTTTAAAATTAATGTAGATTACCCCAATCTAGAAGAAGAAATCCAAATTCTTACAGATCAGCACGCTCGCAAAAACACCGATGCAGAGTCAACTGTCGAAACAGTAATGAATGCCGATGAAATCGCTGCATATCAACGAACGGTCAAGGAGATTTTTATAGAAGATCACTTGATTAAGTACATTGCCAAAATCATTTTAGATACTCGTAATAATCCTAATCTTTACTTAGGAGCGTCACCTCGTGCTTCTATTGCAATAATGAATGGAGCCAAAGCCCACGCGGCCATCAAGGGTCGTGATTTTGTGACTCCAGACGATATCAAATTTATAGCTACTGCTGTCATGCGTCATAGAATTATTCTTACTCCAGAGCGAGAAATGGAAGGTCTTACTGCAGACAGGGCCGTGGCACAAATTTTAGAAAATATAGAGATTCCTAGATAGTGAAGAAATTTTTTAAAAGTCTTTATCTCCAACAACGCCTTTTTATCGCACTGGGAATTCTGGTCGTGCTATTTGTCTTTGCGTTCTTTTTTGAACGTTTGATTGATTACTTCAAGATTGGGTTCTTTGTGATCATAGGCTTGCTTGTTTTTGATATTTTACTTTTGTACCGGACTAAAAATGCCATAAAAGCAAGTCGTCATTTGCCTGATATATTCTCCAATGGAGATAAAAATCCAGTAGCTATATTGGTGACTAACCAATACAGCTCAGCCATTCACCTAAAAATCATTGACGAGTTGCCAGTTCAGTTTCAGGAAAGGAATTTTGAGATCAAAGAATTCTTACAGAAATCTGATTCTAAAACTTTTCCATATACCGTAAGGCCCACAGAACGAGGCGAGTATCATTTCGGTGGCTTGCACATCTTTGTGAGTACGACTTTGGGGTTTGCCCAGCGAAAATTTTCTTTTAACCAAGATGCCATGGTGCCTAATTACCCCTCTTTTTTGCAATTGCGCAAGTATGAGCTGATGGCGTTTACGAACAAGTTAAAGGATTACGGTCTTAAAAAGATCAGAAGGATAGGGCATACCATGGAGTTTGAACAAATTAAAGATTACGTTCAGGGAGATGATGTGCGCAATATTAACTGGAAAGCGAGTGCCAAGCGCAATCAGTTAATGATCAATCAATTCCAAGATGAAAAGTCACAACCCGTTTATTCGGTTATCGATAAAGGTAGGGTGATGAAAATGCCTTTTGAAGAATTGAAATTGGTAGATTATGCGATCAATTCCACTTTAGTGATTTCAAATATTGCTTTAAAGAAAGGGGATAAAGCTGGGATGTTGAGCTTTTCTGATAAAGTTTCTAATCAGGTAATGGCTCAAAAAAGAGCTTCTCAAATGAATTTGATATTAGAGACCTTATACAATTTAGATACCGACTTTAAAGAGAGTGATTTTGCTAGATTGTATATAGATATCAAGCGATCCATTACACAACGCAGTCTCTTATTACTGTATACTAATTTTGAAACTATGGACGCGCTGCACAGGCAGCTTCCATACCTTCAGGCGATAGCAAAAAACCATTTGTTAGTGGTGATATTTTTTGAGAATACTGAGCTTAAAGAGCTGGTCCAACAGCCTGCGGTGTCTACTCAGGAGATTTATCAAAAAACCATTGCAGAGAAGTTTGTTTACGAGAAAAAATTGATTGTAAATGAATTGAACAAATATGGAATTCAAACCATATTGACAGAGCCACAACAATTGACAGTAAATACGATTAATAAATATTTAGAGATCAAAGCCCGCGGATTGTTATAATGAAAACTAAAAAAAGCTTTATTTTTTTAATGATTTGTTCAAGAAGTATCCAAGGTGGTTGTATCCTGTTGGAACTATAGCAAGTATTATAGGGGTTCTCGCAATGATGTATCTGGTGCCTGAGGATAATGAATAACTAGGCTTTATCCTGGTTTTATTGTATGGGGCAATAATATCTTACCTTATTTTTCAATCCACCAGAAAAAATGCGTTCGATTGGAGGAGAGGTGATCAATTTAAATTGACGATCAAAGGAAAGAAACTTGAAGTGGACGTCAAGTTTTTATCTGCTTATTACATAAAAGAAGAGGTACTGC
>Ga0136655_1000269_pt1 | contig 23675 bp, 17 predicted proteins | sample CPBDNA_2_FD_94863 | JGI IMG/M metagenome (GOLD analysis project Ga0136655, IMG submission 94863) | Freshwater to marine salinity gradient microbial communities from Chesapeake Bay, USA - CPBay_Spr_15_0.8_DNA (version 2) | ecosystem: Environmental > Aquatic > Marine > Coastal | place: USA... | reverse complement strand
TATGGAGTATCCATTAAAAAAGAATGAATTCTTGATCTATGGCGAAGGAAAGTGGCTTTTGCTTAGATTTCGAGATACATTTCAAGCACCTGAATCATTTGTAGATCAGTTGGATACTAGCTTAGCAGTACAGTTTATATTGAATCCAGTTTTTGCTATTTATGATCAGCGTACCGATGAACGTCTTGCCTATAATCCCGATTTGGATAAAGGGTTAACAATAAAAGAAATTGTTGATTCTGGTGAATATGAGTTTGCCATTCGGATGGCTCCCATGACAGCCGAAGATGTTCGAAAAGTAGCAAATGACAATCAAATTATGCCGCCGAAAAGCACCTATATAGAACCAAAACTAAGAAGTGGGTTGTTAATTTATCCCTTAGATAATGAGTGAAATAGCAAAAAGACTTGAGGCAATAAAGAACACTTTACCGTCGCATGTACATTTAGTGGCTGTATCGAAAACGCATCCTTCTGAAATAATTCTTGATGCCTATAATCAAGGTCAAAGGCTTTTTGGTGAAAATAGAGTGCAAGAGTTATTAGAGAAATACGAGCTCCTTCCAAAGGATATTCAATGGCATCTTATAGGGCATTTACAAACTAAGAAAGTTCGACAAATTGCGCCATTTATCTCCTTGATCGAAAGCGTAGATAGCCTTAAGTTGCTGAAAGAGATCGATAAGGAAGCGGCAAAAGCAGCTAGAAGGATACCCATATTATTGCAAGTTTTTATCGCTACAGAAGAAAGTAAGTTTGGACTAGACCAAACTGAATTGAGTTCTATTTTGACTGAAATTGCCAATGGTAAATTTCCGAACATCGAACTTCGTGGGTTTATGGGGATGGCCACTTTTACTGATAATAAAGAGAAAATTGCGGAGGAGTTCTCTTTCCTAAATTCATTGTTCGAAAAATACAAAGACAGTAATTCCTTTAACCTAGATATTCTATCGATGGGAATGTCTGGCGACTACCCTATTGCTATTGAAAATGGAGCAACCCATGTTCGAGTGGGTTCTGCGATCTTTGGAAGCAGGTAGACTATCTGTGGTAATCGCGATAGTAACTATAATCTATATTTATTCCAATTCGGATAGATGAGCGAGCACTGGGCAGTTGTGGTGTGGTATAAACAAATTGCACAGAGAGAATTTCAAAAATATCTTCGATGCCCACATAGTATTCAGAATAGTCGAACCGATGGCTAGTATGAAGAAAATTCCAACCTATATAGGTAGACCAATTCATTCCAGTTTTATTCAATAGATTGGCAATAATCGGCTGTCTAAAGTTGTGTTTGATATGCACTTCTAGATAGTTCGTTGCTGTACTATAGTCGTAGTAAGGCAAGGTGGAAAACTGACGGATATTTGACCAAGTATTTGAAGTAGGTTGAAGAAATATATTCTGAATTCCGTTGAAATGATGGAAATCAGGGAATTCAACCCGATTGGAATTCATGAAACTGCCAACGGAAATATCCATCTCAGTAAGTCCCCATCTTCCCCAATCTGTCTTGTCGGTAATCCCCAGATCTACGAAGTCAAAGTCCGTTACTCCATTTAATAGTTTAATGCCTTTTTTGAAATCGATATAAAACTTTGGCCAATTACTTTGAATATCGATGCGTTTATTTCTTTGCATTCTATAGCGTTGGCCAACTTGATAGCTTAGCTCTAAACCGAATGTATTGGCTTGATGCCGCTCAAATCCTGTAGTCGGGTTAATGACGTTTGGGTAGTCTAGGTTGTTTGGAGTAAAATCTCTTCTACCAACAAATTGATCTAGATTAAACAAGGCTGAGCGTTCAGAATATTCAATAAAACTGCTGAATCTAAAGCCTAAAAAAGGTTCAAACTCGAATTTCATACGGACAAAATCTTGCTCAAACATTTTCAAGAAATTATCACCTGTAAAAACGGTGTAGAACGAATTGTAGAAGGGTGAGATCGGATTGAGTTCATTGAATTGCCTTAGATACCTTCCGGCCTGAATCTCAAATATTCTTCGAGTTCTATTTAAACTTTTGTATTGAAACTGGCCAAGCCAGCGGAACCGATTTTCTCCAAAAGCATAACGCAGATTGGCAGCAACTTCGATTTCACCTGAAGTTGTTTTTGCATTCCACTCTGGTTTGAAAAGATAGTATGCTCCTTCAACAGTATTTATTCCAAGCCCCCTCCATAAGGCAGGAAATTCAAGATAATTGTTTTCCCTCACTTCTACCCGAGTAGAAGTTATGAAGGGTTGTAGCCAAGTTGCTCTTTGTATAAGCGTGCTTTGTTCGTCTGGTCTTACTGTATTGTAGTACGATTGTTCATCTATTGAAAATTTTTGTGCTGAATCCAAAGGAATAGGTCTCCATTTATCCTTCAAACGAAGAGAGTCAAATTCATTCTCCCATTCCTGAAATGAAGGGCTTGTTGTTGGTATATAATCCCTTGCTTCTTCGAGCATATGCCACTCCATAATGTTCCATCCTTTGAAAAATGGAATGTCAATTGCAAATACCAGGCGGCCGCTAAGAGGAATTCCTTCCTTAACTTCCATTTGAACAAAGACACTATCTGCAAGTCGTACTCGATCACTTTTGTCTAAATAAAGCTGCAGAGTATAGTTTAGACTGTCTTGGTAATGTATTGTCCCAGATACATTATTCGAGTTTTCTTTCTTAGGTGAAAAGGAAACACTTCCATCTAAAAGCAGTTTAAAATAAAATCGATGGCGGTTTTTTGGATGAAATGGATTGAGGAACGGTGCCGGAGTTGTTTGATTGTAAGTCCAATGTATCTCATTCAGATCAAGAAAGAGTTCATAAATCTGCAACCACTGAAACTGGCGTAAGGTGCCTGCCGTTGAAACAGAATCTACACGATCTAATTTTAATTGAGGCGACGCATATTGGATCAATCCAAATCGCTCTTCAACGTATTTGCTCCCTAAATCTAAGTTTCCAGGAATGAATTTATTTGAAACAAAGGGTAAATGAGGTGGAAGTTTTTCCCAATTGAGCGTGCTTCGCATATAGTATCTAGATGCAAAAGCCTTCATTTTAACAGGTTGGTATTCAGGCCAGTTTAAAGAGGGTTCCACTGTGCTTTGCGCCCATCCAATCGAGCAAGCAAGGACCCAAAACGTTAACAACAGAACCAAGACCTTCTTCCGTTCGCTCATTGCTGTAAAATTAGTCCACTTAGCATAATTCAACTACTATCTTCGCTGCATGTATGTTGTTTTAGATATCGAGTCTTCAGGTGGTAAGCTGAATGAAGAGGCCATCATTGAAATAGCCCTTTTCCGATATGATGGGAAGGAGGTGGTGGATCAACTGATTTCATTAGTTCATACAGATCGTCCCATTCAGAGTTATGTTCAGAATATGACTGGAATTACTCCGAATATGCTCACGCGAGCCCCTCGCTTTCATGAAATAGCGAAGCGGATTGTAGAAATAACGGAAGACGCCGTTCTTGTAGGACATGGAGTGTCTTTTGATTATCGGATGCTAAAAATGGAGTTCGAGCGATTGGGCTATCCGTTTGAAAAGAGTACAATTGATACAGTAAACTGGAGTAGAAAGTTATTTCCAGACTTAGAATCCTACAAACTAACTAAGCTCTGTGATACATTGGGTATTTGGCTTCCAAGAAGTCATAGGGCAGGAGACGACGCCAGGGCCACTGTTGATCTTTTCAAGAGATTGATCGAGAAGGATTTAGACAAGAGAATACTCTCGTTAGGATCGAAAGGAGATCGAAATGAAAAACCAGCCAACAAACTACAATCCTTATTGGCTCAGGTAAAAAACGGCGCGGGAATTTATTATCTACATGACGAGAATGGGAAGCTTCTGAAAGCTGGAATGGCTGAAAAGCTGAACAATGAGCTTTCACGTCTTTTTCTCTCACCTGAGGCCCATCATGTTGCTCTTCAAGAAAAAGTACAATCGATTAAGACAGAGATGGCGGGTTCCACCACTTTGGCGCGGATGCGGTATCACGCTGAGCGATTAAACTCTCAAGATCCGACGGTCTATTCTTCCATAGGAAAAGGAACCGCCCTTGTTTTTAATGAGGAGGAGAATAGAATTGATCTTATGCGGGCGGTATATCTGCAGGATGATCACCTAGCCTTCTTTACAAATACACAGGATGCTAGAAAAGTGCTTAAATATTGGGTAAGAACCTATTCTCTTTGTTGTACACCTAGTTCTGGGAAGAAAAAAGAGCAGTGTAAGTCTTGGGGCCAGAATAACAGCTGTTCGGCAGCCTGTAATGAGTTTCGTTCTCTAGCCGAATTTAAAACGCAATTAGAACCGAAACTAAAAGAGATCAGTTTCTTAGAAGGAGTAACGAGCCTGAGGTTGACAGGAAGAAAGGCAGGAGAGCGGGCATACGTGCAATTGTCTAAGCTTAAGTCAGGAATGCTCTTCTTTAACTTAGAAGAAGAAATTACCAATTTAAGTCAGCTTGAGAAAAATCTAACACCCTTGCCCAACGATGCCTATGTCAGAGGATTGTTTTGGCGTTATCGCCTCAGACATCCCTCTATTGTCATCGAATAACACCGAGCAAATGTTTAGCTTTGAACCAAATCCAAAATCCTCTCGAAATGGTGCGTAAGAAAATTGTAGCCGGTAACTGGAAAATGAACAAATCCTATGATGAGGGTATTGCCCTTGTAGAACAACTCGTAGATGAGTTAGACATGGATAAGGTAGGAGATACGCATATTATTATTGCTCCTCCTTCGGTTTTACTACAGCCAGTTACAGAACTTTTAATGTTTTCTCCAGGTATTGCAGTGGCAGCTCAGAATTGCCATCATGAAGAATCAGGTGCTTTTACTGGAGAAATTTCAGCAGCCATGATTAAGTCGGTGGATGCGGATGCTGTAATTGTTGGCCATTCAGAGCGAAGGGAATATTTTAAGGAAGATGATGCCTTGATTTCCAAAAAAATGAAAGCGGCCTTAGATAAAGAGTTAATGGTGATTTATTGTTGTGGAGAATCTTTCGAGGAGAGGAAAACGGCAAATCATATTGCAGTTGTTGAAAAGCAGTTGCGAACAGCTCTTTCAGACTTTTCCGCTAAGGATGCTGATAATATTATTGTAGCCTATGAACCTGTTTGGGCCATTGGAACTGGAGAAGTAGCCACGGTAGCACAAGCAGGCGAAATGCACACACACATACGCACTGTCTTATCGTCTATTTTCGGTGATGCAGCTCAGAATATGAGCATTTTATACGGTGGAAGTGTGAAGCCAGACAATGCTGCAGAATTATTTGCCCACCCTGATATAGATGGAGGCTTAATTGGTGGGGCAAGTTTGAAGTCAGCAGACTTCATGTCAATTATCTATGCCATGCCTAAATGAGTTGGAAGATTTATTCTCTCCGATTTTCAAATCAAGAGCAAGTTGAGATAGCTTCTGCACTCTTGCAAGGAGAGGGATTTGAATACTTTGAGGAAAAGTACAATCATTTGGATGCCTATTTTCCAAATGATATTCCTACCACCCTATCCAATGATTCCATTACAGAATTACTTCGTCCTTTTGGCTTGCTTTCCTTAGAATTACATTTTTTAGAGGATAAAAATTGGAATGAAGAATGGGAAAGGGATTATCCAGAAGTGCGAATAGACGATTTCTGTATTGTGCGAGCACCTTTCCATCCGCCTTCAAATGGAGGTTTTGAACATGAGATTGAAATTCATCCTAGAATGGCTTTTGGAACGGGCCATCACTCCACTACTGCTGGCGTAATACGCTTAATGCGATCCATCGATTTCAAAGGCAAAAAGGTTTTGGACATGGGCGCGGGAACGGCAGTTCTGGGCATATTAGCAGAGAAGTTGGGTGCCTCAGAGTTGTTGGCCATTGACATAGATGAGTGGGCTTTTAACAATGGCGTAGATAATTTAAAGGTAAATAATTGCACCCATTCTCAATATCAGATGGGAGGAGTGGAGTTGTTAATCCAAGTGTCTTATTTCGATGTGGTTATCGCCAACATCAACCGAAATATTCTGCTAGAGCAAATGGAGGCTTATTCAAATGTGGCAAAAGGCGTTAGCGACTTGCTTTTAAGTGGGTTTTACGACGTTGACCGTGATATAATTGAACGGGAGGCTGCGAAATATAATTGGCATAGTCTGCGTTTTCATGAAGAAAAGCAGTGGATAGCACTGCATCTCCGCAGGTCATGAAAAGAAAACTCCTTCTCTTTCTAATTTTATTTTCCCTTGCTTCCTCAGCTCAGAAACTAAAGAAATTTAGTTCTGAACCCGATCAGTACATTATTGAATTACAAGGGTTTTTAAAGGAGTTGGACAAGGACCAAGGGGAGGCTTTGTTTCTCAAATTCTCGCCTCTTTTTCAGAGCGATTTAGAATTGGCTGAGCAGCAATTGCTCGTTGACATCTCAAATAATCTCTTAAAAAAGAGAGTGTTAGCCTTTGAAAGTTGGAATAGTCTCTTTTCTTCTATTCTCTATGTGGGTGAACAAGAGGAAGCGGCAGATAGAGGTATTTGGTTAAATCATTTTGCTTCCTTTTCTAAGAGTTCCAACAATAGAGAGTCTTCCGATTACCTTCGAAGTTGTCACCTCAATTTCGCTGATAGTCTCATTTCCGATGAACGCGGAGTGAAGTGGAAGGCAGAGGGAGGTAGCAAAGAATTTAGGTTTGAGAACGAGCCCATGTTCGTCTATTCCGATTTTAATCTCTTGGGCTTTTTTAAAGATGACAGCACTCTTATTGAAGAGACTTCTGCAATAGTGTATCCTGTTTCACAAAAGCTGGTTCTAAACGGTGGAAGAGTCTATTTTACACGAGCCGGCTTCGGCCGTGACACGGTATATGCCGAATTGAGAAGAGTACAACTCGATCTCACCAAGGCGGGGTATACAGCGGATAGCGCTACCCTTCATAGCTTGATTTATCTACCGGGACCAACCGAAGGAAAGCTTCAAGAACAATTGAGTTCTAAAACCGATGAGCGCAACGCAACCTTTCCGCGTTTTGAGTCCTATAGGAATGATATCTTGATTGAAGATATTGTTCCAGATGTAGATTATAAGGGTGGATTTAGTATGGCTGGAAGTAAGCTATTCGGATCAGGATCAGCTATTCAACCCAGTCAGTTGAGCTTTTCTTATGAGGATAAGCCTTTAATTAAAACCCTTGCAGATCGATATAGATTTCAAACAAAACAGATAACAGCGGAGGAGGTAAGAGCCGTTGTTTACCTCAAGGAAGATTCCATGTTTCACCCGAGCTTAAGCTTAAGACTCATAGTACCCATAAAAGAACTCACTCTGTTACGATTTAGTGAGGGCATTGCTCAGACACCATTTTCAAATACCTATCACAATATGGATATGTATTTTGACTCTTTTAGTTGGAAACAAGGGGCTCCCTCCATTAGTATGGGAAACCAGGGCATGGGTGGAGGAAATGCAGCCTTTTTTGAGTCGGAGCAGTATTTTAGAACTGAACGTTTCGCTGCCATTCAAGGATTAAACGAAGTAAACCCACTCTACTATTTGCGATCGATGGCTCAGACCTACGACTCGAAAGACTTAACCTTAGATCAGACAGTTAGCGCATTGAGAATGACACCACAAACGGCGGAGCGCTTTTTAATGCAAATGATGGTAGCCGGCTTTGTAGATTACAATCGGGTGACAAAAACAGCTAAAATCAAAGACAAAGCTTTTGAATACATTAATGATTTTGAAGAAAAAAGAGATTACGATGTTATTCGTTTTCAGTCGGATGTAGAAAGTGGAAAGAATGCGGTGTTGAGCCTTTTGAATTTGGATCTCGAAATCCTTGGAATCCAAATGATAGCTGTTTCAGATAGCCAGAAAGTATCCATGTTTCCTAAAGGGAAGAAAATTACAATGCAAGAGGGCTTTAACTTCAAGTTTGATGGAGCCATTGCCGCAGGTCGTTTCCGATTCTGGGGAAATGAATATTATTTCAATTACGATCAGTTTAAAGTAAACATGACGAGTATCGATTCTATGAAGTTTAAAGTAGAATCATTTCAACCCAATCCAATGGGCGGAAGGCGGGATTTAGTAAATGTTAAGAATACGCTTCAAAATATTAATGGTGAGCTATTTATAGATAAAAGCGACAATAAATCAGGCAATAAAATTTACCATGATTATCCCATTTTTGTAAGTGGTAAAGAGAGTTATGTTTACTATGATCGTCGGGATATTTACAATAAGGTGTATTCGAGAGAAAGCTTCTTTGTTGAACTTGTGCCATTTACCATCGACTCTCTCGACAATACATCTACAGAGGGATTGAAATTTGATGGAACCTTCGTGAGTGCTGGAATTTTTCCAGACATGGAGCAAACCATTATGGTTCAAAAAGATTATTCGCTCGGTTTTATTACGGAAACACCTTCTGAAGGACTGGAAGCATACGGAGGAAAAGGCACATTCACTTCCACCTTAAGTCTGAGCAATAAGGGATTGAAAGGAAATGGCAAGATTGAATACCTCGCATCTACTTCCTTAGGAAGAGATTTCACTTTCTTTCCAGATTCAACAAAAGGAATTGTAGATAGTTATGAATTGCTCGCCACAACGGGTCCAACCGAATATCCACATGTAAAAGCAGTGGGTTCTAAAATGCGGTGGTTGCCGAAGAAAGATGTTATGCATCAGCGAAATGGTCTGCAAGAATTTGAGATGTATGATGCCATTGGGATGCGTGCAAAGGGAACATTGTCGCTCAGTCCAAAGGCGCTGAGGGGTAGAGGCAGGATTGACTTCTTAGATGCCCAGATGGATTCAAAAGACTTCACATTTAAGCTGAGAAAGTTTGATGCAGATACATCAGACTTCCGATTGCGGGCCTCACCTACTTCCGACTGGGCCTTTAGCATGATGAATTCTACCGCTTTGGTGGATTTTGATTTGCAACAAGGAACCTTCAAACTAAATGACCCAGCACGGTATTTTCACTTTGAAATCAATAAGTATATAGCCTATATGGATCGTGCTACTTGGAGTATTCCTGAGAAAAAGGTTGAGGTTAGAAAAGAACAAGAAGGCGCCAATTCTTTGATGGTCTCTGTGCATAGAAAACAAGATTCACTTCAATACTACGCTGGTTCAGCTGAGTTTTCTCTCTTGTCTACCGTCTTGGATATTTTTAAGGTTGAAGAAATGGATGTGGCGGATGCGCGCTTATATCCCGATAGCGGACATGTAATTATTGATACCGCTGCCAATATGCGAATCCTCAAGAATTCAAAGTTGGTAGCCAACCGTTTTAGCCGATTCCACGATTTTTATAATTGTGAATTGAAAGTAGTTTCTCGAAACAAATATTTTGGATCCGGTATATTGGAATATATTGATCAAGATGAAACCCCTTGGCCGCTGAATTTTAATACCATTAAGGTTGGAAGGGAAGGTTTAACGGAAGGTGTAGCCAAAGTAGAAGAAGAAGAAAGTTTTTTCATGAGTCCTTTCTTTGCGTTTAAGGGAAGGGTAGAGCTTACGGCAGCCGTTAAGGAGTTAACCTTTGATGGTTCAACCTTAATTCAGAATACCTGTAGCAATATCGTAACAACATGGTTCCCATTTAGAAGTCCCATTAATCCGCGGAAGATTGTCATTGACTTACCCATTTTCGGAGAGGATAAAGCGGCAGAGCGCTTGTATAATGGAATTTTCATCGCGAATGACAGCACCAGTGCCTATTCTGCATTCTTGAGTAGAGAAAGTGCTAGAGCAGATATTGAACTTATCCGAAGCGATGGATTGCTTTACTATGATGAAGATTTATTCAGCTATATCATTGCGCGAAAAGAAAGACTCGAAAACGAGAATGAAAAAGGCAATTATCTGATTTTAAATAATCGTGATTGCTTTACACATGGAGAAGGTGTCTTGACTTTTGGAGAGAAAACAGGAATGCTTAAGTTGGGCACATACGGCTTGCTTGAACATAATCTCAATACAGATAAATTAGAGGGTGATATTTATTTGGGAATTGATTTTCCTTTCGAAGAAGAGGTGCTGAAACTAATAGCCAATGATTTACTAGCGGGAGGAGGAGCCAGTACGGTTGATATAGATAGACGTGCCTTCAGGGTAGCCTTGAATGAGCTTCTTTCGAAGAAAGAAAGGGCTGATTTTGATGAAGAGGTGAGTTTATATGGCTCTGCGGAAGACGTCCCTAAGTCTATGCAGAATGCCTTTACGTTTAGCGATTTGAAACTGGTTTGGGATCCAATAACAAACAGTTTTTTAAGTGATGGAGACATAGGAATCGGAAGCATACTTAAGATTCCAATGAACATTAAAGTGAAGGGTACAGTGCAGCTCATCCGCAAAAGAAGAGGAGATGAGGTTTATATTTATTTCACTTCTGCGGTGGGACAGAAGTATTATTTTGAATATAAGAGGAACGTATTACAGTTTTACTCTACGGATGAAGCTTTAATGACGCTGATTCGGGATATGGATCCAAAGAAGAAGCGTGTAGAAGGACCAAATAATTCTTTCATCAATATTACCATTGCTTCAAAAGGAAAAATGAACCGTTTTTTAAATCGTTAGAATTCGTATTCTCAGCGAGCGTAATTTGTTTCAGCTTTCTTTTGGCTTAGCCACCGTAACGCACTATTTTTGAAGTATGTCTATGAATCCTTTTAATCCTGAATACGAAAACGAGCTAGACCTTCTGGTTCAAGAATCAGAAGGACATGAATTGGTTTTGTTTAATGATGACGTAAATACTTTCGACTGGGTAATTTCCTCACTAGTTGAGGTCTGTGATCACGAAGTTTTACAGGCAGAACAGTGTGCATTAATTGTTCATACCAAAGGCAAGTGTGGTGTGAAAAATGGCACTTACGAAGAATTAGAGCCAAAGTGTACTGCTTTACTTTCGCGTGGTCTAAGTGCGGAAATAGCCTAGAAAACAAATCATTAAAAGTATATGCGCATTAAATCCCTTTTCTTATTTCTTGTTTTAGTGTGCTGCAACTCTTGTATCGTTCGGTCTTGGAATGCCTTTTACTTCGAGTCTCAAAAGGTTAAAGAATCTTTTGTTTTAGGTGTTTGGCGGAATGGAGAAGAAGGACAAGATACCGAAGGGCAATGGTTGATAGAGGAATTGAAAGGCGCAGAGCAGAACCAAGAAATGGGATCTTATCGAATGAGTTATTTTCAAGAAAAACAAGGGAGGTTAACAGCTCATTTTGACTTGAGTCTGTTTAAATTGAATGAGATTTTATACGCAGATATTCAAGATGTAAGTCTTAGAGATGAGAATTTGATGTCTTATGTTTCTTCTCCATTGGCCTTATTTAGTCAGGTACCCGTTCACATTATTGCAAAAGTAGAAAAGAGAGAGTCTGGAGGTTTTAACTTCAGGTTCTTAAACGAGAAAGCCATTGCCCAGAAAAAGGTAAAATTCATTTCCCGCTCGGCAAATGAAACAGACACAGAGAGTGAAATTATGCTCACTGCGTCTACAAAAAAGCTTCAGAGATGGCTAAAGAAAATAGATGATTCTCAGTGGGATATTGAATATGGCTTGCGCCCAATTATTGAAAAAAACACTTTAGAATAATTTCTACCTGAACATCAATTACGAAATGGACATTGTTATTTTTTTCTCTTATTCGACACGATGCCCTCATTTCGTCTACCCCTTTAGCCTTGGCTAAAGTTTTTTCTAAAGATCACCGCGTTTTTTACATCGATCACCCTTATAGTATCAAAGATGTTTTGAAGGTAGAAGGACTACGTGGATTACTGCGAAGGAGATGGAATGAGCACAAGAAGGACATAGAAATGTATGCGGTAGAACATGAAGGTCATACTTTTTGGGCTATTAAGCCTTGGATGACCATTCCTATCAATAGCCTTTCTCCAGGTAATCTTTACAACCGTCTTTCTTGGTATAATGATACCCGTATGAATCGCTTTCTTGCAACGCTATACGCTCAACAAGAAATAAAAGATCAGGTTTTTATAAATGCCATGGATCCTTGGTTTTTTAGGAGGTTCTTTAAAAAGAATGTTCCGTTGAGAAGGGTATATTATACATTGGATGATATCTCTGAAGTAGAGTACACATCTAAACATGGTGTTGCCCTAGAACGTGAAAAATGCCGTGTTGCCGATGTAGTCTTTGCTACTTCTACCGAATTAGTGAAACTCATGAAGGTCAATCGTGAAGAGGTTTATTTGCTACCCAATGCGGTAGATTTTGATTTGTTTCACCGAGCCACAAACCCGAATATTCAAAGACCGAAAGAATTTGAGGGCATCGACAAGCCCATTATTGCCTATGTTGGACATTTGGATTACCGGGTAGATCCTGAAATTTTGTTTTCCATTTTAAAAAATCATCCGGATAAGTACTTGGTAGTGGTTGGACCTGAATCTTGGCCGAAAGAAGATTTTGAAAGACTAAAGACTTTTAAAAATTTTCTTTTTGTAGGCCCTAAGAAGATTGATCAGCTCCCGAATTATCTGGCCTTTACATCCGTTGGCATTATTCCCTTTCTGCTCACTAAGGTTACAAAGAGTATTTATCCATTAAAGGTGAATGAGTACTTGGCTGCGGGCGTTACAGTTGTGGCTACTCCATTTTCGGGCGATATGGAGTTGTTTAGCGACCTCGTTCCACTCACCACAGATAGCCTTCAATTTTGTGATTACATCCAAAAAGAAATCGATACTGACTCTTCCGAAAAGAAAGAGCTGAGGTTCAAAAGGGCACAAGAAAATACCTGGACTAAAAGAGTGAAAGAGTTTTGGGATGTTTTAGGATTGAAATCCTAATTCCGAAAGGCAGGATTTGTTAAAAAATGCATATCGCTTAAACTCTTTAAAAAAGCTATAAGATCTGCTTTTTCTTGCTCGCTGAAGTGCAATGCTGTAATCTTGCTACTTTGGTTTGGATGGCCTTTTCCACCCCTTGAATAGTGTTCAATCACTTCATCTAAATTTTGAAGAGAGCCATCATGCATATACGGAGACGTAAACTCCACATTACGAAGACTTGGTATTTTAAACTTACCAATATCTGAATCAAGAAAAGTGAATCGCGCCCTTCCAATATCGGCATAGTTCAGATACAGTCCGTTGTTTTCAATTTCATAGCTGGTGAAATTAAACCCACCATGACAGCTGCTACACTGACTCCTAGAACTGAAGAATATTTCCTTCCCTCTTAACTCAGATTCAGATAATGTTTTTTTTCCTCTTAAGAATAAGTCGTATTTACTATTTCCGCTAACCAACGTTCTTTGGAAACAGGCAAGAGCCCGAGTAATTACAAAAGCATCGGGTGTGCGATTGTAAGCCTCTTGACTCATTTGAACGTAAAGAGCAATTTGATTTAGAGAATCGGCAATGTCTACAATGTTATGGTCGAATTCATTGTGTTCTTGAATAGGCACCAATACTTGCATTTCAAGAGTGGGTACACTTCCTTCACGCAAATAATAGGGTTGGAAGGCTACATTGGCTAAGCTAGGACTGTTGCGGGTTCCAGGTCTTTGCAATGTGCCAGGGCTTGTGGAAAGAGAATCAGAAAAGCCCAGATTAGGGTGATGGCAACTTGAACAGCTAACATCCTTATTTTTAGATAAGACAGGGTCAAAAAAGAGCTTCTTACCCAATTTCCAGCGTGCCTCACTAAAGGCATTGTCTTCTGGCCAAGGAATGCTGGGGAAGCCTGTTGGACTCTGTGTAAGTGGATTTAGATATTCAGGGCCTTGAGGAGATTCCTTATCGCAGGAGACAAGGAAGGATAGTACTAGAAAAGCAAAGAGAAATGTAGATTTTCGCATTCCCCACAATTTAGAATGGTGAGCTATATCGTGTATCTGAGCTTAGGCTTTCGTCTGTAAGGGTCTTTAAAAAGGCCACCAAATCCAATTTATCCTGAGCAGTAAGCATAAGGCCCGTCATCCGAGTGTTTTCTAAGGTGATGTCTAAACTTGGACTCGGTTGAATTCCACTGTTGTAATGTTCAACTACTTCCTCTAGGCTATTGAATCGGCCATCGTGCATATAGGGAGGAGTAAGCTCGATGTTTCTCAGCGAGGGAACTTTAAACTGAGCTCTATGAAGAGGATTGCCCGTTACCCTTTCTCTTCCTAAATCGGTTTGATTTTGGAAAATATCCAAGCCATTGTTGGCATAGGTATGATTTTCAAAGTTGGCGCCTCCATGACAGTGCGCACAATCTGCACCACTGGAATCTGGAAAGAAAGGATTGTATTCTTGGAAATACAAGCGTCTGCCTCTTTGTTCGCTTGGAGTTAAACTGGCAGTACCAGCCAAAAACTGATCGAACTTGCTGTTGTAACTCACAATGCTATTCATGAACTGCTCTAAGGCCAATGAAATTTTTTCAGAATTGATTTCATCGGAGCCGAAAGCACGAATAAATTGATTTCTATACAAACTAGTAGCCTCAAGTTTTGCAACCACATTCGGGAGGGTTTCGTGCATTTCCAAGGAGTCTTGTATGGGCATTAAGCTCTGTTCTCGCAAGAGTTGAGCTCTTCCATCCCAGAAAAAGTCGTTGGTATTATAGGCCATATTGAACACCGCCATCGCCTGCCTTCCGCCTTTAAAACCCAATATGCCCGTAGAAAACTGGGCTGTATCAGAAAAGGCATTGGCCTGATTATGACAGCTTGCACAAGAAATGGTATTGTCTCCACTCAGCCGAGTGTCGTAAAACAACATCCTTCCTAAGCGTACGGTTTGCTCAGTAAGCAAATTATCCGTGGCTATGGGTGGAGGAGGTAAGCTACCGTGGTTCAGGGTGTACGGAGTATCGTCGTAACTAGCGGTTGTTGAATTGTCTGGGCCCTCTATTTTTTCACAAGCTGTACTGCCTAAAAAGAGTACAGTCAAAGTGAATGAAAGGTAGAGACACCGCATTATGAAACGATGAGCTTGATATTTTTTAGGATACGGTTGGACGTATATACTTGTACGATATAAATGCCTTTGGGTAGAAATTCAACTTTAATTTCATTTCTGCTAATCTGCAATGGAACTTGCTTGCCCGTAATATCGAGCACGCGAATGCTTCCATCTACGGGGAAATTGTGGATACGTACCACTTCTTTGTTCGATACAGGATTGGGACTTAAACGGATATCCAAAGAAGGGCTGGATTCTGGAATGCCAACCATGGCACCATTACCTTCAGAAGACTTAAACACTTTGGTGCTGAAGTTTTGAAGAAGGCTACGGGCGAGAGCAGACCCACCATGAATAATTACACCAGAACTTACATCGATTCCATTTAAGGCTTCTGCATAATCTGCATTTAAGGAAATTTTAATGTCTGTTCCATTCAGAATTCCAGAGGTTGGAATTGTTTGCGTGAAGTAATTCTGGTTGTCTAATGCATGAAACTCATAGGTTTGATTGAGTGAAGCGCCTGACTTTCCTTCCATAGCAACAAATCGGTAGCCTGCAGACCAGCCCCAATGCATAGAAGGTGATTTGGGTGCCAAAGGATGATTGGCTGGATAGGTGGAAGGGTCTAGATTGTTCCTGGAAGGATCTACACCAATTCCAAAACGGATGGCTTCAAGATTGCTAATATTGAAACTGCCTAGGTTTTCCAACACTCCCGAAGAGGCATTTACTAGAATGTATTTATCGGTAACCGGAGTAACGGTTCCACCATCGTGAATCAATTCAATTTTGGAGATATAATATTCCAATCTCCGAACATCGAAAGCATTGCCCAAATTATTCGAAGCTGGGCTTTGCATTGCAAAGACTTGAGAAGACAACATATGGTTTATCTCTAAGCTAACATTCTTCTGAGCCAACAATCCTAGGCTGGCAAGTATGCTTAAAACGAGTAAATATCTTTTCATAAAAGAAGTGTTGTATCCTACAATCAAATATACGCATATGCCTGTTGAAGACGAAGCGACTTAGTTTTCGATTGAAAAGAAATTGTTCAGGCCTTCTTAACCTATTCATTAAGAAGAACGAATGGCCTTAGAATGATAGTTTTTAGAATGTGGACCTAAGAATATACGTGCATAAATGCGCACAATCGCAATTCCGTCTAAAACAAAACTTAGGGCAATGATAATGGCAAGACCTATTTCGTTTGGTTTTATATGACTGAATATCAAATCTTCTCCAATAAATGTAGGGCTAATTGGAAAGCCGGATAAACCAAGGCAGGCAAAAAGAAAGGCCAAGGCCATAACAGGGTGTTCATATACATGTCCTTGAAAGCTTGATAAGCTAATTCCATTTTCTCTATTGGCGAGGCGTCTTAGAATCCAGTATCCCAAAAGGCCAGAGGGGATAACGCCACTGAGAAAAACCAGGCTGTCTGTGAGGTTAAATTCATCGTTAAAAGAAATTGCCAGCAAAACCCAGAAGTGATTAAACACAATGAGCATCCAACTAAAAAAGGCGCTTTTGCGCTCATAAATGGCTTTGAATACGGCAAGAAGCCCAATGAGTCCGAGGATGGTTGGAAGGTTATTTACAATCGGATATGGAATCTGATTTTTAAATAGGAGCAAGGAAGCAAGGAACAAGTACAAGGGAATGAATAGGTATAAGGCATGTCGAATGGCAACAAATCGCAATTGTTTCCCTACCCATTTCATAGGCCGCCAAAGGCTTTTGAAGAGCCATTCATCTACCTTCCATTCTTTTAAAGATAGTATGTAGAGTGTGTTTTGAAGTCGGCTGTTGGTCTTTTTTAGAGACAGTTTAGCAGAAGGAAGGTAGAATTGTTCTCGGATGAGATAGCTCACTACCGATGGACTTACAAGAAGTTGATAGGTTCTAAGAAAGGCGTTTCCGGCGAAGTGAATGAGCGCTAAAATCTCGAACCCAAAAGAGAGTTCAATGAAAATCAATCCGATTTGTGAAATAGACGAATAGGCAATTTGACTTTTTACTGAAGATTGCACTCGAGCAGTCATTTCGGCTACAATAGCCGTAAGCAGTCCCATTAGGCCGATAAGGATTCGCACAATCCATTGGTGCTCCCAAAAGGGCATGGTGCGCAGGAGCAAGAACACCCCCATATTTATGGCGAGTGATCCATAGAAAATAGCAGAGGAAGGAGTGGGTCCTTCCATGGCTCTTGGAAGCCAAGAGCAAAAAGGAAGCTGTGCCGATTTTGCTAGCGCCGAAAGAAGAATTGCTAGGGAAATGAACAAGCCCAACCAACTGGCTTCTTGCAAATGAGAAATAACCAACTCAGACTGGCTCAAGCGCATAAAGTTGATGTTTTCATGCCAGAGATGATGCGTCATCCACATGGCTAGAAGAAGACCCACATCGCCAATTCGGTAAATGGAATAAATTTTCACCGCATTTTTAACAGGAAGATACCGTGTTCTATAGAAGGCGATTAGTAGGAAGGATGACCATCCAAGAATTTCCCAACCAATAAACAGCGTCTCGAAGTTTCCGCTAAGAATGATTAGATTATATCCACTGTAGAAGAAGAGCAAGGTGTTAAAGAAGCGCTTGTATCCTGTTTCACGATGTAAATAATACCGGCTGTACAGTGTGATTAAAAAGGTTAAGTAGGCTCCCACTAAAAGAAAGACGGCACTTATCCGATCGAACATAAAGTCGATATAGAATTCATAGTGTTCGCTTTTAAACACTGTGAATTCTTTGAGATTGATCTTTTCCGCTCCTGTCCACCACCAGATGGCAACAAAGAGGATAGAAACTACAAGCTGCAGGCCTAAGCTAATGAAACTCAAGCGCGAAAGCAAATTTTCTTTTTTGCTTGGAATGATTAGGCTGAGCGCAAACGCAAAAAAGGGAAGCCCAATGAGAAAGAGAATAGACAGTTCTATTTTATTCATTTCTTTATTTTATAAACGGGTAGGTTTTCAGGCGATTTTTCAAAAAGAGATTCAAAAGCATCGTGTTCTTTGATCTCAAATAGAGGGTTGTACAGATGCCAATCGCCTTTGCTGTAGGTGAAGACTTCTTGGGTTTCAGGGTCGATGGATGAGAGCAATGTCCACTCTTTCTGATACCAATCAGCGGTTTTAGGGTTTGCGGCCAAGACGGCATCGATCTTTTCCTTCTTCGCATATACAATCATCATCAGGCGCAGAGGATCGTGAATTTCGATCATCTGAATGGGCAAGCCCGTACGCAAATCGCCATCAATTCCATTGGCTACGCCTATTAATCCCATTACATTGTGTGGCAGTTTACTTCCAGCCCCTAGCTTGTGATTGTCTACCCGAGAGAAATAGTATTCAAGATTAATCCCTCCGCATACCGGAGTTGCGGCATTGAGTATGGAAGCCAGGGCACTTCCATCTACATCCAATTCTGGTTCATATGAATTTAAGAAGGCTCTGCGATCTAGGAAGATATCGAGCGATTTATTTCGTGGCGCCACTACGCAAAGCGCATTGGTGGCATGGTTGAGTTCAGGCCTTGGTTCAAAAAGTGAAACAGCACGCAAGCGCAGTTTTTTGTGTATCTCGGCCGCCGACTTTTTCGAATTCACCAATTCCAGTCTCCTCGAACGCTCTTTGGCATTGAAATCCAAAGCCACCTCAAAAGTGTGCACATTTTTTAGGTGCTTTTCCATGAGTGCAGGTGGAAGCGATTGGGCATCGTAAAAAACAATATCGTCTTGGGTTGTATCGTGCAATGCACCTACAAATCGAGTGCTGTCTGGAATGTGAATTCCTCTTTTGGCAAGTAATTGTCGAACTTCTGTTTTGTTGGCGATATGTGAAATCACGCGGGCATTTACTGAGCCGGGTCTTCCTGAACAAGCGCCACAGTCGTAGGCGGCGTAATACGGATTGTTTACACTGCTCGCTCCGTGGGCTACGAAGTATACCAAGGGAGCAAAATCATCTATCAATCCAATGCTTCTCAATTGCCCTTCTAGTCGATCTAGCTGTTCTTCTAAGCTAAATCCAAGCTGTAAGTTGTTCTCAAATTGAGGCGGATTGGAAGCGTCTATGCTCAATTCGCTGTTGTGCGACATATGGTTGAAAGAAGAGCTGGTAGCCGGACTGATAGAAGGCTTGAATAAATTGAAAAACAGTTTAATAGCAGACCAAAACCCCATGGTCTGACTCATTAAGGTAGAATTGTGGATGGACTGCATTCTACGCGATAAATGAAGATCTTTTTTCTTTTTCTTGTTAGAACCAAGCTCTTTAATTAAATAAGGAGGGTGCATAGGAGCCGGGCACACCTTGGTGTTGTTTTCGGTTCCTTCTGGTTGGAAATAAAAGGCCATATTGAAGAAGCCCGGAGTTCCAAAAGTTTGACAGAGAGGGTCTTGGCTCTCGAGGTTTCTTCGGAGTGAACATTCTCTATCGTCTATACAGAATAGAGCTTGAAAGCTTATCTCCTTTGATTTCCCCCCTTTAGTAGAAGGAGATTTAGAGAAAGCAGCCAACACTTGATCGTAAAAACTCCACTCCAAAGCGAGTTGGGCATATCGGAGGCATTTCTCCTCTAAAGTGAACTCCTGGGTTTCAAAATTCAAAGGAGGTGGAGGTGAAATGATGTTTCCCAAGCTATGCCAATCGCCATAAAGCAAAGCATCCAATGCATCCCATTCGAGATGCAGTTCCAACAAAATCAATTCTTCCAGCGCAATCGGGCTCCTATCGAGTAAACTCTGGGGTTTATCTTCCAGCGTAGCAATCATTCCAGACCAGCCGGGATGTGCAAATTGCTGATCGAATAAGTATTGCTCAAAGAGCGATTCGCGTCCGACAATCTTCTCAAGTAATTGGGTAATTCCAATGGAAGGATCTAAGAAGCGCGCTCGGGCTTGTTTTGTTTGGAAGATACTCAGCTGACTATTCTGCTCTAATTGGCGCAATGAATTTAAAAAGCCGCCCTCTTTCGGAAATTTCCACAAGGCGATTCCTTGGTCTAAATAGGCGTTTAGCAATCTGAACAAGAGCGGGTACACGGCGGAATCTAAATCAATGAAATAAGTGTTCTTCCATTCCGATCGCAGCGCTCCAATAAGGGCATGTGGACGGTCTTCAACTGGGCTGTGGAGAATTAACTCCTTCCAATAGGCTACTTTTTCTTTGCCTTCGTTTTCCGCAATAACTCTTTCTAAAATGTCTTGCCGAATGGCTCCTGTATTGTACTTCCTTCTGAATTCATTGATCGCCAGAAAACTTTGATAGCCGAATAGGCGAGATGCTTTAAACAATCCACTAAAGAAATCATTGTCCTGAAAGGCATGCAGACTGTTGTGATGTATAAAATCTTTCAGAGGCGACTGCGAAGGAAGGTAATGTGCCAGTTGATGTAGGCAATCCTTTAGATCAAAGGGCTTTTCCATCTTACTTGAGTTCATTCTTATTGTACTTGGGGCTGTGTAGGCTTACTATGCAAGAAATCATAGCCGTTGGAATATGGTCGAAAGAAGACGCATGGCTAATCCATTGATCTAAATAACCCAATTCTAGGCGTGTATGCTCATTGAGATTGTATCCCAAATTGAGGTTGAGCCAATTGCGATCCAAGCTATTGATTTGTCCGCTGGGCCGTAGATTGAGCCAAACTTCATCGAAGGCGTGCACATAATACTGTGGATTGTTGAACTTCCAAATAATAGAAAAACGATATCGGAATCGAGTGGCAAATTGGAAGGGATCGTATTCTTGATTCGATTGGGAGAAATTAGAATACCAGCGCTCTTCTAGGCGAAAACGATGCAGAACTGTGATTTGCTTGTGCAGAGCTTGTTGCAACTGAATTTGCTGCCAAAAGTTCCACTCAGAGGTCTTCTTACTCGACGGAATCTCCGCAACCGATTCGCTTCCGATATAGGTAAATCCAGAGGCGAGTTGCACTTCTTTTGACAGAGTGTATTCCGCAAAAGGACGAATCAAAAACTGATTGGCGTCTTTAAATCCATTGTGTCTTCTCAAATGCAATTCGTTGCCAATCATCCATTTGGGATTGAGAGAATAGCGCGTCAATTGGAAGAGCCAGATATCGTTTGTAGATTCTACCTGCTTCTCTTGAGCACTTAATCTTGTAGAGAATAGGGCCATAGTGAAAACGAAGAAGCAGAACAAAATGGGTGCTCTGTTTATTCTAGTGTGTATTTTGTTCATGGCTATTTCTTGCGCTTATGTGCAGCAAAGGGATGGGCTGAACGAGGATTCAATTGATCGAGTCCGTGCACGGAGAGAAGGATTCCTTTTTGCGAGAACACATCTTTTAATCGATCTAGGTTGTGCAGACTAGTATGGTCTACGAAGTTTACCCTGCTGAGGTTTACCTCTATCTCCTCTACCTCTGATTGGGCGCGAAGAAGTTTTTGAAAACCCAGGTAGTTTGTGAAAACCAATCCGCTTTTCAGTTCAATACGCACTTTTTGTCCGGTTTTATGTAGATCATATTTTGCTTTGAACAAGTCTTTTAGACTAATTCCGTGGTAAAGAGATTGAAGCAGTTTAATGCAAATTCCGGCCAAGATTCCGAGCAATAGGTCGGTAAGAAGCGTTACAATAATAGTGGTACAGAAAATCAGCAGTTGTTCTTTTCCAATTTCCCAACTGTGCTTAAATGCCTTAGGTGAAGCCAAGCGGAAGCCCGTAAATACAAGCATGGCAGCCAAAGCGGCAAGGGGAATTCTATGAATTAGATCTGGAAAGAAGACCACGAAAATGAGGAGAAACAAGCCGTGATAGAAGTTGGAAGCATAGCTTTTCGCTCCTGCATTAATATTGGCAGAACTTCGCACAATTTCACTGATCATGGGCAATCCGCCTACCATTCCAACCAATGAATTTCCTACGCCCACTCCGATGAGATCGCGATTCATATTCGAGTTTCGCTTCTGTGGATCGAGAAGGTCGATGGCTTTAGAGCTCAAAAGAGACTCCAGACTTCCAACCAAAGCGAACATAATAATGTATTTGATGGAAGTAGAAGAAATCAGTTGACTAAAGTCGGGCAGCTGAATGGCGCTCAGCAGATTAGAAGGAAGGTTGACCAAGAAATCAGGGCCCGTATGGTAAATATGTCCGTTGATGATATACTCATGATCCACATCTAAACGATACAAGATTTCGAGAGGAAAAGCCAAAAGCAATACCGCCAAGGGAGCTGGAATGGCCTTGAAAAACTTCCCCTTTCTTCCCGACCAGAAGATGAGCAAAGCCAAGCTAGAAAAGCCGATGATGGCAATATGGGGATTGAGATTTTCCAGCATTTCGGGTATGTGCAGAAGCATGCCAATAGGGTCTTTGGCTTGAGTGGTAGCGCCCATCATAACGGGCAATTGCTTTGCAATAATTATAATTCCAATAGCGGCTAGCATACCATGTACGGCTGAAGCAGGGAAGAAGTCTACCAGATCGCCCCACTTTAACAAGCCCATGAGAATTTGAACGATTCCGGCAGCTACAATTACAGCGAGGGTAAGGGTGTAGCCTCTAAAGTTATCGCCTTGTCCAAGCTCTTCAACAGCGCCAAGAGCAATCACAATAAGACCTGCCGCGGGTCCTTTAATTGTTAGTTGCGAGCCTTTGAAAAAGCTAACAAATAGTCCGCCTACAATTGCTGTGAAAACACCCGCAATACTGGGGAATCCCGAGGCGAGTGAAATACCGAGACAAAGAGGTAAGGCGATGAGAAATACACTGAATCCGGCCATGATATCGGCCTTGGATAGGAAAGAGGAGGCATTGGCTTTTGCGGCCGATGCATCACTGGCATTTTTTTTCATTTAAATAAAGTCTGAGTGTGAATACTGTGCGAAAAAAATTCGCTTAAAATCATTGAACTAGATCAATGCCGTATTACAATCTCAGGTTTCGATAGAGAATCCAAAGTACTTCTTGGAGTGGAAGTACCAGAAAGTTTGGATTGGATAAATAGGAAGGAGTGAGGAAGCTTTGAAAAAGCAATTCACCCGAAGGTAAATCGGCGTGCCCAGCTTTTGAATCGCTTTCTTCTTCGGACTCATTGGTTTCTTCGGCGAGCAGGATTAGGTGCGCGGAAGAGAAATCATGCCCTACATCAAAGCGCTCAATAGGAAGGCAAATCGCATCGGAGGCAAGGTCAAAATTGTCGGTAGCATGTTCAGCTCTAGAAAAGAGACCAAAGATGACAAGGCTAAGAAGAAGAAATTGCTTCAAGAGACAAGTTTGAAATACGGTGCAAATGTATATGGATTTAAAAGGCTTTGAAGGCAGTGCAGAATAAAAAATTTTTCAATGCTTCCTTTGGCTTTTCTTTCGGAGGTTTCTTGTGAAAGAGGTAAGGGAGTACGGTTTTTTTGGGATATAGGCCATCCATAGGAAGGCAAGCCTTGGAGATACCGTTTAATGGAGGACTCGCATTTTGCGGTTCAATGGCTGTTATTCGCAAGATCGGGATCGTTGTATTGAGTCTTTTTGGAAGTGCGCTACCCAAAAGCCATTGGTTTTCCTCTATAGCCTGTGAAGAAACAGAGGCTAGAAGTGAAATTAGGGAGAGGCCATTGTGGAGAGCAAAAAAAAAGCCGTCCCCGATAGCAATCGGGGGCGACTGAGGATCCATTCATAAAGAGACGATTAAGGCATGGTAGAGGCATCGCTTGATGGATTGCCTGTATAGGGTGTTGGATTGCCTGTATTCGCCTCAT
>Ga0136655_1000262_pt1 | contig 23843 bp, 23 predicted proteins | sample CPBDNA_2_FD_94863 | JGI IMG/M metagenome (GOLD analysis project Ga0136655, IMG submission 94863) | Freshwater to marine salinity gradient microbial communities from Chesapeake Bay, USA - CPBay_Spr_15_0.8_DNA (version 2) | ecosystem: Environmental > Aquatic > Marine > Coastal | place: USA... | reverse complement strand
TCAGCCGCGTCTTTCGATGTTCCGGTTTTCTTGTTCATCTTCGCTCCTTGGTGGCTGCGATGAACCAGAAATCCTCCGTTACGAAAACCTCAAATCTGTCCCACAGGCGCTGACGTCAGACAGGGCGGCTGGACAAGCAAAAGGGTTTTGACACGCTGATCCGTGCGTTCAGGCTGTGCCATGCCCCTGACCTGCGTCTGCATGTGATCGGCGAGGGGGCCGAAATGAAGGCGCTTCAGAAGCTCGCGGGTTCCGACAGCCGGATCATCTTCAAGGGGTTTTCCGCGGACCCTGCCACCGCGCTGAGGGATGTGGATGTTGTGGTCATGCCTTCGCGATGGGAGGCTTACGGTATCGTCGCAATCGAAGCCTTGGCATCGGGACGCAAATTGCTGTGCAACGGCGTTGACGGGTTGCTGGATCATGTCCCGCTGGGCGGCCAAGTGGTCGACACCTCGTCCGCAACCGGGCTGAGTGCCGCGATCACCGAGCATGCGCAAGCCCGGATCAGCGCGGATAACATGTCGCCGATACGTCAAAACGCCATGTTAGAGATGCAATTTCGGGAAAACTGGCGCGCCTTGTTGCAAGAGGTCATGGCAGCTGCCCCGCAATGTTCACATTCACAGCGGTCCTGGGGGCTCCGGTTTCGGCCAGACTGACAGCGCCGGGCAAATGGGGGGCTTTGGCGGCAGGGGCAATCAGGGCGAAGGGCGATCTGCGGCCTAGTGGATCTTGATATTGAGCAAGACGCATTCGGAATAGAGCATGTCGATCTCGGATGGGGCCAACAGGCCCGGCTGGCAATAGCGCGCCGTCGCAAATTCCCGCACCTCGTCGCAGGTGATACCTTCTGCCGCGAACCTGCGATCCAGTGACAGGATTGCCGCAGTCTCGGGCAGGACCGTGGCTGCGATCTGCGCCGCATGGCGGGCGAAAAGCGCCTGATCCCCCAGATACATGATTTCGTGGGTCACGAATTCATCATGTTTCTTTTGCGGATAGACGACCATGGCCACCAAACCGTCAGGCGTGTCCACCGCAAGGTGGCGCAACCTCAGACCCTGATGATCGGCAATGATCTTGCGGTCCTTTTGCGCCAGCCTGTCGCCCAGCGACAGCGGATCTTCGTGCAGAGCATAGCCTGCGGGCACCGGGCGTGGGTGCCAGACCAGCCGTTCCTTGTCCAGCACGGTCAAGCCCGATTTGATCAGGACATTGACCGCCGCCTTGGCGGAGGAAAAATTGGTGACTGTCACCGATGGGTCGGATGTGGCCAGTGCGATCATCTTTTGGCCTATGCCCTGCCCCCGGTATTCCTTGAGAACATACCAGGAGGTCATATCGGCCGTGGTCCGCACCCCCTGCGCCGTCATGCGGTCGGCATAGACCAGCCCCAGCACACCGATCAACCTGCCCGCGTCCCGTACCGCGATGGCATAACGCCCCTCAGGCCCGCACCACCGACCCGCCAAGAGCCTGCGCCAGCCCTCAATATCCCATTTCGCGCGCACGAAGACGTCATTCATGAACTGCGCGATTTCCTCGCGTTCTTCGGGGCGGGCATAGTTAACTTCGATCATCTCATTGCCTTTTCAGCATGGCATTCAAGGGAACCCAGCGGGCCTGATCCCCATGTGATAGCCGCGCGGCCAGTTCGTCGCAGAATTCCCAGACCTGCTGGGGCGTCTGCAGGTGATGGGTCAACAGACCCGTCGGTTCATCGCGGTCCGCAACACCGGTGCGGCGTTCGCGCAGATGGGTAACGCATTGCTCAAGGGTTTTTTCGACACCGGCAAAACGCGCGTCGGGACGCCAGCGCAGCGGCTCGACATGGGCGTTGAAATGTAGCAATCCGGCTGCATCCTCGGCCTGGGCACGGCGGTCGAAAACAGACAGCGCAGCATAGCCCCAGCGGGGCAAATGGGGCACCACCTGCGCGCCAATCCTGCTCCAGGGGGGGACCATCACGGGCAGAAGATTGGGCAGTTCCGCATGCTGCATCCGCTTCCAGCCCTCGGCCAGATCTGCCTGTTGCAAATCCAGATCGCGCGACTTGCCAACCTCAGAGGCGCGTTCGCCCTTGGGTTCATTGTTCTTATGGGCAAATCCATGCTGCAGGCACCAGACATGCGGCGCGGCGCGCAGCATATCGGCCAGATCACGGTGGATGTCCGCAGGGATGACCGCCAGATGCAAAGGGGCGTCATATTTCGCGCTCAGCTCAATCAGGCGCGCAAGGGCTTGGGTCGGTGCCTCTGTGTCATCGTCGCGCCACCAGAAACTGGGCTGTTCCCCCTGGGCTTGCCAAAGGGCCAGCTCTGTATCCAACTCTGCCCATGTTGCCATTACCGTGCTCCTCAAGGTGGCAGCCCCGCGTCAAATGGGCCGCGCCCGTCATGCTACATCATGGCTGCAGGACAGAAAACCAATAAGCCCGGCATAGGACGATCAGCGGCCCAGTTTTGCCGCCTCGGCGGCAAGCGCGGTGATGCCGTCCCAATCCTGGGCGGCGACCAGATCATTCGGGGCAACCCAACTGCCACCTGCACAGATCACATTGGGCAGGGAAAGATAGCTCAATGCATTTGCGCTGTTGATCCCGCCGGTGGGACAGAAGGTGATCTGCGGCAGGGGGCCGCCAATGCCCTTGAGCGCAGGCACACCGCCCGAAGCTTCGGCAGGAAAGAACTTGAGCACATCATAGCCACGTTCCAGCAGCGCCATCGCCTCGGATGCCGTGGCGGCACCGGGCAGCATGGGCAGACCGGCCTCTTCAGCGGCATCCAAAAGCGCAGGCGTCGATCCCGGTGAGACGCCGAATGTCGCTCCGGCTTCTTTCGCGGCCCAAACATCGGCAGGCGTGATCAACGTGCCGGCACCAACATGGCCGCCGGCAACACCCGCCATCTCACGGATCACATCCAGTGCCGCAGCCGTGCGCAGCGTCACTTCCAGAACAGGCAGGCCACCGCGCACCAGCGCTTCGGCCAGGGGGCGGGCGTTGGCTGCGTCCTCGACCACCAAGACCGGGATAATCGGGGCAAGCGCACAAAGGGCGCGGGTTTGTGTCGAATGGTTCTGAACGGTCATCATGATCTCCTACCAGCCAAAGACGGCAGCGCCGTCATCCGCAGCGCCGACCGCCGCGCGGAAAGGCGCAAACAATTCCCGGCCCATTCCAGCGTGATTGCCCGTCAGGTCGGCTTGTGCCGGGGCACGCTCCAGCACGCCCTTTGTCACAATGTCCAAGCTGCCGGTCGTGGCATCCACCCGCAAGATATCGCCGTCCCGAATATAGGCGATGGGGCCGCCATCGACGGCCTCGGGACAGACGTGAATGGCGGCGGGCACCTTGCCTGATGCGCCAGACATGCGCCCGTCGGTGACCAATGCCACCTTCTGACCGCGCCCTTGCAGGATCGCCAGCATCGGCGTCAGGCTGTGCAACTCGGGCATGCCATTGGCCTTGGGGCCCTGAAAACGCACGACGACAATCACATCACCGCTCAGTTCACCGGCTTTGAACGCCGCCTTGGCCGCATCCTGCGTGTGGAAAACCCGCGCAGGTGCCTCGATCACGTGATATTTCGGTGCCACGGCTGAGACTTTGATAACCCCCGCGCCCAAGGACCCGGTGAGGCGTTTCAGACCGCCAGTGGTCTGGAAAGGCTCTGACAGGGGGCTGACGATCTTTGGGTTCAGGCTGTGTTTGGTGCCGGGTTTCCACGTCAGGGTATCACCGTCCAGAAACGGCTCCTGGGTATACTGTTCCAGCCCGCCACCGGCGACGGTCCTTGTATCGGGGTGCAGCAGCCCCCCCTCAAGCAATTGACCAATCAGGAACCCCAGACCACCGGCGGCATGGAAATGGTTCACATCCGCCAGACCATTTGGATAGACCCGCGCCAAAAGCGGCACCAGATCAGACACATCCGAGAAATCCTCTGGTGTCAATTTGATCCCGCCGGCGCGCGCCATCGCAACCAGATGGATCAGCAGATTGGTAGAACCACCGGTGGCCATCAGACCGACCATGCCGTTCACAAAAGCCTTTTCATCCAGAATATCGCAGACCGGCGTATAGTTGTCGCCCAAGGCGCAAAGCGATAGCGCCCGTTTGGCCGCCTCTGTCGTCAGCGCCTCGCGCAGCTGGGTATTGGGGGTGACAAAGCTGGAGCCGGGCAAATGCAGCCCCATGAATTCCATCAGCATCTGGTTGGTATTGGCCGTGCCGTAAAAGGTGCAGGTGCCCGGACCATGATAGGCTGCCATCTCGGCTTTCATCAGCTCCTCGCGGCCCACTTCGCCTGCGGCGAAACGTTGGCGCACCTGTGCCTTTTGATCATTGGCAAGACCGCTTGTCATGGGCCCTGCAGGCACGAACACCGCAGGCAGATGCCCAAATGCTTGCGCCCCGATTACCAGCCCCGGCACGATCTTGTCACAGACGCCCAGAAAGACCGCCGCGTCAAAGGTGTTGTGGCTCAATGCCACGCCCGCTGCCATGGCGATCACATCGCGCGAAAAAAGGCTGAGCTCCATGCCCGCCTCACCTTGGGTGACGCCGTCACACATCGCAGGTACGCCGCCCGCGACCTGTGCGGTGCCGCCCACGCTGCGTGCGGCGCGGCGCAGGATTTCGGGAAACCGTTCAAACGGCTGGTGCGCCGACAGCATGTCGTTATAGGCCGTCACAATCCCCAGGTTGCCTCCGGTACCCGTGGCCAATGTATCTTGATCCTCACCAGCCGCAGCAAAGGCATGGGCCTGTCCACTACAAGACAGATGCGCCCGAGAGGGCCCCTTGCCCTGTGCCGCGCGCATCCGGTCCAGATAGAGGCCACGCGTCTGTGCACTCCGCTCAATAATTCGGTTGGTGACATCCTGAAGTATTGAATGAACGGTCATGCTGTTCCTCCGTTAGCGCTAACAACAACTGATTATCCTGCACGCCCCCAACTTGCAAGCTTTGCCTAGGCGACAGATGACTTTCCGGCCAAACGGCCAAGCACCACGGCGCTGAGCAAACCATTGCCCGACAGGTAGCCGCTGTCGCCCTTGCCAGAGACACCGCATGCGGCACCACCGCCTGCAAACAGGTTCTCAAAGGGCGTGCCATCCTCGCGCAGGACTTGGGCGTGCTCATTCACCCGCAGGCCCCCTTGCGTGTGGAACAGGGCCCCTGTCACGCGCACACCGCAAAAGGGCGGCTGCAACGCGGGGCCGGAAAAGCGACGCCCGAAACGGTCGGTCCCGTCCTGCGGGATTGCCTGCACCGTCGCCGCCAGGGCCTGTGGCGGCAGACCAAGATCACCGGCCAACCCCTCAAGCGTCTCATGCGACCGCACGGCCCCCACGGACCGCGCCTGTTTGAAATCCTCAAACTGCGCTGCGATCTCGGCAATCCTGCCATCAAAGATCGCAAAGGCCTCTCCGCCGGGCTGTGCCAGCACCGCACGGGCGGCTTCGGAATAGCCCTGCGCCTCGTTCCAGAAGCGTTCCCCCATCCGGTTGACCTGAATACCGCCCTGGGTAATGACCGCCCAAGTGATCAGAATGCCATGGGGATGCGCCACATTGCCGTGGCCCTGATAGGCACCCAGATGTTCAAGCGCTGCCCCAAGTTCAGCCCCCCATTGCATCGCCTCGCCCTGGTTGCCGTCATGGCCAAACCAAAGGCCGTTGCCGATATCCGGCATATGCGCCTGGACCATGTCCCGGTTGCCGCCAAAACCATTGCAGGCAAGGATCAGCTTTTGACAACCGATGGTTTCCTGCCCTGCGTCTGGGCGGCTGACAGAAATGCCCTTTATGCGGCTAGCGTCACAAAACAACGTCGTCGCCCGGCGTTCGCAGATGATGTCGATCTCAGCGGCCTCGCAGGCGGCGCGCAGGGCATTGACCAATTCGGCCCCTGACCGTGTCGGCAGGCCGTGCATCCGGCGCTGGCTGTGGCCGGGATAGTCGAAATTGGTCACGACTGAGAAAGGCAAACCATGGCGGTCCATCAGCCAGTCGATCACGCCACCCGCATGCCCGGCCATCAGATCAACAAGGGCCTGTTCATTCTCATCATGAGCCTTGGCCTGAATGTCCCTGGCAAAGAGCGCCGGATCATCGGTAATGCCGGCCGCCTTCTGCACCTTTGTTCCTGCCGCCGGGATCAACCCCGCAGACAAGGCGGTTGAACCGCTGGGCAGCGCATCCGCTTCGATGACAAGAACCTCCTGACCTGCCTCCTTGGCCGACAGGGCCGCAACCAGCCCACAAGCCCCTGCCCCGATGATCAGGGTTTCGCAGTCCAGATCAAAGGCTGCGGGGGCAGGCGCCACAAGGTCAGTCCTTGCCTTCATATTTCGCACCCTTCGCCAGCATTTCGTCCGTGCCGATCACGTTGTTCAGCCCGTCGAAATCGAACATCCGGTCCGCAAAGGGACGGTTGCTGCCGTTCTTGTGCAGGCTGGCATAGTATTCCTGACCTGTCCGGGCCAGCGCACGCACGATGCCGCCGGGGAAAATGGCGATGGAGAAGCCACGCTCCTGCAGATCGGCGGCGGATGTGATGGGCGTGGCCCCGCCCTCGACCATATTGGCCAGCAAGGGGATGCGGGCCGCAAAGGTCTGCGTGATTTCCGCCATTTGCGCATGGGTTTGCGGCGCTTCGATGAACAGCACATCCGCGCCGGCCTCAAGATAAAGTTCGGCGCGGTCGATTGCGGCTGACAATCCCTCAACGGCGATTGCATCGGTACGGGCCACGATCAGCGTCTCTTGTGACTGCCGGGCGTCCGCCATGGCCGAAACCTTGCCTGCCATTTCGACGGCCGGGATCAGGGATTTGTCTTTCAGATGGCCGCACCGCTTGGGATAAGTCTGATCTTCGACCTGCAACGCCGACGCGCCTGCACGTTCATACAGCCGCATGGTGCGCTGCGCGTTCAGCGCGTTGCCAAAACCGGTGTCGGCGTCAATGATCACCGGCAGATCCACCCGGTCCGCGATCAGAGTCATCGTGTCTGCCATCTCGGACACAGAGGTCAATCCGATATCGGGCCGCCCCAAACGGGTATAGGCCACGGCAGCGCCGCTGAGATACAGCGCCTCGAACCCCGCAGTGGCGGCCAATCCTGCCGTCAGCCCGTCATAGACACCGGGGGCCACCAGAATATCGGTTTGGGTCAATCGTGTCTTGAGGCTCATGCCGCACCCTCCAGCCATGCCAGCGTCTGGGCACAGGTCATTTGTTTTGTCACCGTGCCCAGCGACAGGATCGTCGCATCATGCACGTCCTGGCGGAACGCCGCACAGCCGTCCGTCAGCATCAGGGTTTCGATGTTGCGCAAATGCGCATCGCGCAGCGTTGAGGCGACGCCACCGTTGGTCACAATCCCGCCCACGATCAGATGATCAATTCCCATGGCCCGCATGATGTATTCAAGTCGGGTCTGGTAAAATGCGGAATAGGCCACCTTTTCGATCATGAAATCCGCAGGATAAAGCGCATCGACAACCGTGTGGCCAAAACTGCCCGGCTCAAAATCGCCCTTGGCCAGAAACGGGCGCAGCTCCTTGAGGTGCGGCGCGATCAGCGGCTCTGCGTCCGGGCCAGGCACAAGCGTGAACTGCGCCGATATGTAATGGCCACCCTTGGCGCGCAGGGCCTTGACCAAAGGGGCAATGCGCGGGGGCAGTGCCGCGATGCTGGCGGCAGACTGGCCCGCGCGGCCATAGGCCCCCTCGGGATGGATAAAGTCGTTTTGCAGATCAATGGTCAGCAGCGCAGTGCGGGCCGGGTTCCAGGTTGTCGGGTCGCTCATGCCGCGCCCTCCGCAGGTTCAATGATGGTATTGCCAAATGCGTCGACACGGCCCTGCAGCTCTGGTTCGATCAGGACCGTCGTATCGGGCTGTTCAAGGATCGCAGGCCCCTTGATCACTGTGTCAACCGGCAAGGCAAGCCGATCATAGATCGCCGTATCATGCCATGCGGTTCCGAAATGCACCGGCCGGGTTGCCTTGGGTGTTACAGCACCAGAGGTCGTGGGGGCGAGCGTCGAAAGGTCAAACTTTGGGCGTTTGCCTGTCACCGCGCTGCGCAGGTTGATGATCCGCCGCGTGCCCGCCTTCAGCAGTCTGCCAAAGGTCGCCTGATAGGCCGCATCAAAAGCGGTTTCGATCTCTGCCTTGGTGGGTGGTGTGACCTGCCCCTCGTTCACTGCAACCGTCAGCGTAACGGACACGGTATGGGTCTGACCGACATAGGCCATGTCCAGCTCAAACCGGACGATACGCGCCTCAAAGGTCGTGCGCGCCGCATCCAGCAGCGCCATGCCATCGTCGGTATGGGATTGCATGTGGCGGCCCAATGCCTGTTCATCCAGACCAGACACCAACGTGTTGATGGTTTGGACGAAATCCTGCCGCATGTCGGCGATGACACAGCCCATGGCAGAGGTCACACCGGGATAGCGCGGCACGATGGCACGCGCGATACCAACTTCGGCCAGCATGGCACCGGCGTGCAATGCACCACCCCCGCCAAAGGGCATGAAGGCAAAGCGCTTGGGGTCAAAGCCCCGTTCGATACTGACCAGACGGATCGCACCGGCCATGCGCGAATTGGCGACCCTAAGGATCGCTTCGGCTGCCGCGAGGGTCTCAAGGCCCAAGGGTTGGCCCACGTGAATGTCGATGGCCTTGCGGGCCGCTTCGACGTCCAGCCGCTCCAGCTTGCCGCCGATCGGGTTTTCAGGATCAATCCGGCCCAGCACGACATTGGCATCCGTCACCGTGGGCCGGTCATTGCCCAAGCCATAGGCCACAGGTCCGGGATCAGAGCCCGCACTTTCCGGACCGATGTTCAACAGCCCCCCCTTGTCGACCCAAGCGATAGAGCCACCGCCCGCACCAATCGTCGTAATCTCAATCATCGGGGCGCGCACAACCATGCCAAAATCAATGGAGGTCTGCGCCGAGAGCATGGATTGCCCCTGCGCGATCAGTGACACGTCAAAGCTGGTCCCGCCCATGTCGCCGGTGATGACATTGTCAAACCCGGCTGATGTCGCGATATAGGCCGCCGCGATGACACCCGCCGCAGGACCGGACAGCGCCGTGCGCACAGGCAGGCGGCACGCCGTGTCCACGGCCATGACGCCGCCGTTGGACTGCACGATCATGAATTCTCCGTCAAAGCCGCCAGACTTCAGCGCGGTTTCCAGCCGCCCCAGATAGCCAGAGACCTCCGGTTGCAGATAGGCATTGAGCGCTGTTGTCGAAAACCGCTCGAACTCGCGGATTTCCGGCAGGATTTCCGAAGAAGCCGAAACATGCGGGTTTGGCCAGAATTCCCGCACAGCAGCTACAGCCGCCGCCTCGTTTTCAGGGTTGGCATAGGAATTGGCAAAGAGGATCGACACCGCCTCGCATTCCTGCTCCAGCAATTGGGCAGCGGCGGCACGGACCGCGTCCAGATCTACGGGGGTGCGGATCTCGCCGCTGGCCAGCGTGCGCTCTGGCACTTCCAGCCGGTCACGGCGGTCCACGACAGGTTCGAAATCGCCGCGAAGGCCCCATGTGCGCGGCCGGTCACGGCGGCGCATCTCCAGCACATCCCGCAAACCTTCGGTACAGATCACACCGGTCTTGGCCCCTTTTCGCTCCAGCAGGGCATTGGTGCCGGCGGTCGTGCCATGCACCACCACAGAGATGTCCGACAGGTCATCGACCTGTCGGCCGATACCATCAAGGAACCCGCCCGACTGGTCGGGGCGGGTGGTGGGCACCTTGGCAACAGCCGCCGTGCCGTCAGCTTCGTTCAGGACAAATACATCCGTGAATGTGCCGCCTACATCGACACCGATCATACGTCCGCTCATTGGGCCACCTCCCGCCATGCGGTGCCGTATGCATTGTCAGCGGCCTCCGCAGTTATCAATCCACGGGCCACATCGCGGGCCACGTCGCGCCCTGCGCGATCTGCCGGCGCGCCATAGCCCCCGCCGCCGGGTGTTTCCAGCCGCACAGCCTGCCCCTGCTTGAGCGAAATGCCCAGCATCTTGGACGCCAGGGGCGGGGTTTTCCAACCATCATCCTGTTCATAGGTAAATACGTTCATCGCCGCATCACCGCCCCCCGCGATGCCCTTGGGGGCAAAGCGGCCGCGCTCTCCGAACAAGAAGGCCTCGGCCCCGTTTTCCTCAAGCACTTCAATTTCATAAACCGCACCCATGCCGCCGCGATGCGCGCCGGACCCCGCGCTGTCAGGGCGCAGGCCCCATTTGCGGAACATCACCGGATAGGCTGCCTCAAGGATCTCCATCGGTGGAATCGTGGCTGTTGAGATCGGCGCATTGCCGTGGTTCAACCCGTCTGTCTCGGGCGAGCCGCCATGGCCGCCACCATAAAAGCTGAACATCACCCAGCGCTGACCGTTGCTGCGCTTGCCCGCAATCGAAAGCGCGTTGATGGTGCCATAGGCATTGGCCACCACCCGTTCCGGTGCGGCCTTGGCAAAGGCACAAAAGACCACGTCGATCATGCGCAAAATCGTCTCAGTATAGCCGCCTGTCGGGGCTGGAAATTCTGCGGACAGCATAGAGCCTTCGGGGACCTTGACATCAATCGGGCGCATGACGCCGGCATTCGCAGGCAAGCTGGGAAAGATGTGTTTGATCGCGACATAGGCCGTGGCCACGGTCGTGGGCAACGCGATGTTCACTGGTCCTGCGCATTGCGGCGCGGAGCCTTCGAAATCCAGCGTCATCCGGTCGCCCTTGATCTCCAACGCCACGCGAATTGCCAGAGGCTCATCCACGATACCGTCATTGTCGAGGAAATCCTCAGCTTCCCAACGACCGTCGGGTAGCCCTTCGAGTTCGGAGCGCATCAGCGCCTCGGCGCGGTGGCCAAGGGCGTCCAGTGCTGCGCGCACCGTCTCGGCCCCGTATTCATCCAACAGCTCGTCCATCCGCCGCACGCCCAGATCCAGCGCGCCCATCTGGCCGTTCAGATCCCCCATCGCCGATTGCGGCAGGCGCGTGTTGCGCAAAAGGATGTCGATAATGTCCTGGTTCACGACACCGGCGCGGGCCAGTTTGACTGGTGGCAGCACAAAGGCTTCTTGAAACACTTCGGTCGCTGCGGGATTGTAGTTGCCCGGCACCGCACCGCCCACGTCATGCCAATGACCGACGGAGGCAAGGTAGCAAAACAACTGTCCATCGCGGTAATAGGGCCGGACAAGGCGCATGTCGCTCAGGTGGGTGCCACCGATATGAGCATCGTTAAAGATATAGATGTCACCATCGGCCAGATCGCCATCGGCCTCGGCCTTGTCGATCACCGCCTTGACGGCAAAGGCCATGACACCCACGAAAATGGGCAACCCCGATTTACCCTGCACCAACGTGTCGCCGCTGGTGGCATGATACAGACCGTGGCTGGCGTCATGCGCCTCGGCGATGATCGGGTTGAATGCGGCGCGAAACAGGGTCGCGTCCATTTCATCTGCGATCTGCTCCATCCGTCCGGAAAGGACAGAAAGCGTGATCGGGTCAATGTCACTGGGGGGCTGTGTGCTCATGGCTTGGCCTTTACCTCTGCAATGTCGTTCCAGACGTCTTGTTTCGTGATCTTGCCGCCTTCGACCTCAAACCGGTCGATAAAGCGGATGCCTTCAAAGGGGGTTCCATCGGGCCAGACGCCTGCCAGCGTGCCGTGGCAATAAACCAGGGCGGGTGCCGCTTCGGATTGCATGGCGTCAAACCCATCATAGGACTTGGTAACGGATTGATAGCGCGGCTTGGCCCAGTCGATCAGCTCTTGCAGCTGCGTCATCGGTGCCGCACCGGGGAATTGCATGACAAAGCCGGGTGCCAGCATCGCCTGGGCCGCAGCCAAATCGCGCGCCTCCATTGCCTGCAGATAAGACCGCACTAACTCTTTTGGATCAGGCAAGGCGGGCGCACCGCTGCGCTGGGTCCGGCCACGGTAGTAATGTTCGGTCTGCATTTCGTGGATCATGACAGTAATCGCCTCAGGCGGGGCGGGCACGACAAAGCGCACCGCATCGGTCAGCGCCTCGCCCAAACGGCGCTTGTCCTGGGGCGTATAGCCTTGCAAGACATGCAGTTCGACAGTTGGCATTCTGTACTCCCTCTAAAGCTGTATTATCTATAATACTAGTTTGCGTTTTTAATTAACACAACAACTTGCTTTTTATTTTTACCTCGGTAGTGTCGGGATGAAGTGGGAGATTCACAACCGTGCAAACATCCGGGACCAACATGCTGCCTGAAGGGGCCAAGGCCCAGCGCGTTTACCTGTCGCTGCGCGATCAGATCACCGGTGGGTCATTGTCTGATGGGGACAGCCTGCCGGGCGAACAGCGCCTTGCCCAGACTTTTGGCGTGTCGCGGGTTACCGTGCGGCGGGCGTTGGATGCTTTGGCCGGCACCGGGTTGATAGAGCGGCGCGCAGGCAGCGGCACCACAGTGCGCACCGCGTCCGGGGCGACCAAGCCGATTGCGATGAATTTCTCGACCCTGATGCCGCAGCTTGTCGAGATGGGGCAAAGCACGACAGCGCGGCTTTTGTCTTTCTCCTATGGCAAAGCGCCAGAATTTGTTGCCAGCGCCATGGGGCTGGGGGCGGAGGATGACGTTCAGATCGCCACACGCGTGCGCAGCGCCAAGGACATCCCTTTTTCGCATTTGACCACCTATGTGCCTGCCAGCATCGCCCGCAATTATTCAGAGGATGATCTGGCCAGCCAGCCACTCTTTGCCCTGCTGGAACGCAGCGGCGTCGAGATTGAAGAGGCCCATCAATCAGTTTCGGCCACATTGGCCGGACCAGAGGTTGCCGAAGCCTTGGGCGTGGCTGTTGGATCCGCCTTGCTGTCCCTGCGCCGGGTGGTGCGGGATCTGAACGGTAACGGCGTGGAATATCTGTCGGGCCTGTACCGGCCTGACATGTTTCGTCTGGAAATGCCGCTGACCCGTGTCGGCGAGGGCAAGGCGCGCCATTGGGAGCCGGCCATTGGTCAGGACCGGGAGGGCGCATCATGAGTGGCGCGCTCACCCTTCTTGACCGGCTATGGGCCATGCATGAGATTTTGCTGCGCGAAGACGGTACATCGCTGCTGTGGGTCGACCGGCATCTGGTGCATGAGGGGTCTCACCACGCCTTTGCCAAGCTCAAAGACAGAGGCGCGCAGGTGGCGCAGCCCGCGCTGACCTTTGGGATCGTCGACCACTATGCCCCCACCCGCAACCGTGGCACGGAGATGGCCCCCGACATCGCCCGAATGATCAAGACATTGACCCTTAACGCCGAGGCGCATGGGATCAGGCTGTTTGATCTGTTCGATCCCGCGCAGGGCATCGTGCATGTTGTCGGACCAGAGCAGGGTCTGACGCTGCCGGGCTTGTTGATCAACTGCGGCGATAGCCATACGTCAACGCATGGTGCGCTCGGCGCGCTCGCCTTTGGGATCGGCGCGACAGAGGTGGCGCATGTGCTGGCGACCCAGACGATCTGGCAGAAAAAGCCTGCCGCCATGCGGATCACCGTTGAGGGTGATCTGGGGCCGGGTGTATCGGCAAAAGACATCGCATTGCACTGGATTGCCAAACTGGGCGTAGGCGGCGCACAGGGCCATGCGGTGGAATACGCGGGCAGCACCATCAGGGGCCTGTCCATCGAAGGGCGCATGACGCTGTGCAACCTGTCGATTGAGGGCGGCGCGCGTTTCGGCATGGTTGCCCCGGATGACACGACATTCGCCTATCTCAACGGCCGGCCATTCGCACCAAAGGGCGCGGATTGGGACATGGCTTGTGCCGCCTGGGCCGAGTTGCGCACTGATCCGGACGCCAGATTTGACCGCGACGTCAATATCCAGGCCGCCGACATCGCACCAACCGTGACCTGGGGTACAAGCCCTGAACAGGCCGTGCCGGTAGATGCCGATATCCCCGACCCTGCCACATTGCACAGCGGCAAGGCATCAGCGGCGCTTGCCGCCCTCGACTACATGGGGCTGAGCGCGGGCAAACCCATTGCCGGCACGCCTGTTGATCAGGTCTTTATCGGGTCTTGCACCAATGGGCGTATCGAAGATTTGCGCGCGGCCTGTGCCGTGCTGGCGGGCCGCAAGACCAAAGTACCCGGCATCGTGTCGCCGGGCTCTGCCTTGATCAAGGCCCAGGCAGAGCAAGAGGGTCTGGATCGTATCTTTACCGACGCGGGGCTGGAATGGGTCGCGTCGGGCTGTTCCATGTGTGTGGGGATGAATGGTGATCTGGTCGCCCCGGGCAAACGCTGCGCCTCTTCCACCAACCGCAATTTCCAGGGCCGACAGGGACGCGGTGCGCGCACCCATCTGATGTCGCCTGCCATGGTCGCGGCTGCGGCGGTGACGGGGCAAATCACCGATGTGCGCCCCTTGCTGCAAGGGCGGGCGGCATAATGGCGGGTTGGACCACATGTACCGGCACTGCCTTGCTGCTGCCGCTTGACAACATTGACACCGATCAATTGATCCCCGCGCGTTTCATGTCCGCGCCACGCAGCCAAGGCTATGGCAGCTATCTGCTGCATGACCTGCGCCGCGACGCCAACGGCGACCTGCTGGCGGATTTTCCGCTAAACCAGCACGACGGAGTGCGCATTCTGGTGGCTGGGCGCAACTTTGGCAGCGGGTCCTCCAGAGAGGCTGCTGTCTATACCTTGGTCGACGCAGGCATCACCGCCGTCATCGCCCCCAGTTTCGGCGATATCTTTTCCAGCAATGCGGTGAACAACGGGCTCTTGCCTGCCCGCATAGGCGCAGATGCCGCAGCAACGCTTTATCGCCTGCTGGAAAATGGCCCGACTGAGATCAGCATCGATCTGGCCACCGGCCGTCTGCACTGTGGCACGACCGAACTGAGGTTTGATCTGCAAGACAGCTGGCGCACCAAGTTGATCAACGGATGGGACGATATCGACCTGACCCTGCAGCACGCAGAGGCCATCCGTGACTATGCGAAGACAAGGCATTCGACGGCACCGTGGGCCTGGCCCACAACCGCGAATTAAGAAAGGTCGGCATCTGTCGGCACAAAGGGGCACCAGGGAGTTGCCTATCAACCCGGAGCAGCAAATTACGCTGTTCCTTAATGTGGAGCGAAACACATGAAAATGACGTTTATGGGCGGCTTTGTAGCTGCTTCAACCTTGATCACAACAGCGGCTTACGCAGAGGACACGGTCACGGCCGTACATGCCTTTCCTGAAACGCTGATCTACACCAAGAGCTTCTTGTCCTTTGTCGACAAGGTGAATGAGGCCGGTAAAGGCGTTGTTCAGATCGAGGTGCGCGGCGGCCCAGAGGCCATCGGCATGTTCCAGCAGCCAGACGCCGTGCGCGACGGGATCGTCGACATGGTCTATACGCCGGGCTCCTTTTACGGCGGTGCCTTGCCAGAGAAAGATGCGATGGTTGCATCGAACCTGACGGCAATCGAAACCCGCATGAACGGCGGCATCGAACTGATCGACCAGATCCACCAGGAAAAAATGGGCCTGAAATACCTCGGCTGGTTTGATTCAGGCGTCTGCTACAACCTGTGGACCCGCGAAGAACCCAAGTTTGATGCAGACGGCAACCTTGACGTTGCGGGCCTGAAACTGCGCGGCAACAACGTGTATAACGCCTTCTTCACCAACTACCTTGGTGCACAGGTCATCGACCTGCCAACGGGCGAAGTCTATTCAGCGCTGCAGCGCGGTGTTGTAGATGCGACCGGCTGGACCCAGATCGGCCTGATCGACCTGAAATGGAACGAGTTCCTGAACTACCGGATCGAGCCATGCTTCTTTTCCACGGACCTTGGTGTCATCGTGAACAATGAAAAGTGGAACAGCCTGACAGATGAATCCAAGAAGATCCTTCAGGACGTGGCCATCCAGCACGAAAAAGACAGTGTTGAAGCCCTGCGCGCCAAGCGCGACGAAGACTTTGCAGCGCTGGAAGCTGCAGGCATGAAAGTTGTGTCCCTGGAAGGTGAAGCCAAGGCCAACTATCTGGCAGCCGCCCGCGAAAAGACCTGGGAGCGGATGAAAGAAGTGATGGCGGGTCAGCCCGGCGGCACAGACAACTACGACCGCCTGATCGAGCTGTTTTACAAGCTTGACTAAGCGATACCAGACCACGGGGCCTGCCATTCCGGCAGGCCCTCCTCACGCAAGGCAGACATCATGGCAGCACTCTATAAAACCTACAGCGCGCTTCTTTATGCGATGGCCATCGTGGCAGGGGCCACATTGGTCTGGCTGATGGTGTCGGTCATTGCTTCTGTCACCATGCGTAATCTGGGGCTTCAGCCTGCAGCATGGCTGTTCACCTCTGCTGAATACGGCATTCTTTATATGACCATGCTTGGTGCGCCCTGGTTGGTGCGCGAAAAAGGGCATGTTCATATTGAGCTGGTCACCTCAGCCCTGCCCGACGGCCCGCGCGAGGTTGTCAGCAGGATAGTTGCCGCCTCTTGCGTTCTGGTCTGTGTTATCCTCGCCTGGAAAGGCGCAGAGCTGTTCCTGACCAACATCGAGCGCGGTGATTTTGACACCCGCGCCTATTATTACCCCCGCTGGCTGCTCACCATGGCCTTCCCGCTGAGTTTCGGGATCATGGCGATAGAGTTTTCCCGATTTGTTTTCGGGTCTGAACTGATGCACACGGGCGAAGCAGGGATTCACGAATAATGGAATGGTACGAAGCACTGGGCCTGTTGCTGGGCGCAATCATGTTCCTGATGGCCTTGGGCATGCCTGTTGCCCTGGCCTTTTTGGCCGCCAACATCCTTGGGGCCTGGATCTTTATGGGCGGTGAACGCGGTGTCGGTCAGTTGCTCAACAACGGTTTGGGGGCGCTGACCAAATATGCGCTGGTGCCGATCCCGCTGTTCTTGTTGATGGGCGAGATATTCTTTCACACCGGTCTGGGCGGGCGCATGTTTACCGCCATCGACAAGCTTTTGGGCAGGCTGCCCGGTCGTCTCAGCTATGTCACGGTTCTGGGCGGCACTGCGTTCTCAACACTTTCGGGGTCCTCCATGGGGTCTACCGCGCTGCTGGGCTCGCTGATGGTCCCAGAGATGAGCAAGCGCGGCTACAAATCCCACATGAGCATCGGCCCGATCCTTGGGACCGGTGGTCTGGCGATCATCATCCCGCCCTCGGCCCTTGCGGTGCTGCTGGCAACGCTGGCACAGATCGACGTTGCGGCCTTGCTGATTGCGGGCATCATTCCGGGGCTGATCCTTGCGGGGTTTTACATCGCGACGATCTGGATCCAGACCAAGATCGACCCAACAGCCGCCCCCGCCTATGACGTGGAACCGATGTCCTTGGCCAGCAAACTGAGGCTGCTCTTGACCGAAGTGGTGCCGATGGTCGGTGTGATGATCGCCATCATCATCCTGATGATCAACGGCTTTGTCACCCCGTCAGAGGCGGCGGCCTTTGGGGCCTTCGGCGTGCTGATCCTGGCGGCTGTATTCCGGTGCCTGACATGGGAGTCGATGAAAAAATCTGTCGTCGGTGCCCTGCGCGTGACACTGATGGCCTATCTGATCGTCTTTGGCTCTGCCACCTTCAGCCAGCTTCTGGCCTTTTCGGGGGCCTCGCGGGGGTTGGTCAACTGGGCCACCTCCTATGATCTGGCCCCGCTGCTGATGCTGTTGGTGATGTTCGGTGTGCTGCTGCTGTTGGGGATGTTCATGGAACAAATCTCAATCATGCTGCTGACCGTGCCGATCTTTTTCCCGCTCGCCCTGACACTGGAGTTCGATCCGATCTGGTTTGGCCTGATCATGCTTCTGGCTCTTGAGATCAGCTTTACCACGCCGCCTTTTGGGTTACTGCTGTTCGTAATGAAGGGCGTGTCACCGCCCGGCACCACCATGCGCGAGATCTATACCTCGGCCTTTCCGTTCATCGGCTGTTCGCTGTTGCTGGTCATGCTGCTGGTCGCCTTTCCGCAGCTGGCGCTGTGGCTGCCGGGCCGTTAGGGTTGCCCTGAACCAGGCAAGCTGGGCCTTACCTCTTAGCCCGCCAACAGGCTGCCCATATGCGCCGAGGTATCCAGCATCCGGTTGGAGAAACCCCATTCATTGTCATACCAGCTGACGATCCGCACCATGCCATCCTGCGTGACACTGGTCAGCGCAGGGGCAAAGACGGATGACAAGGGATTGTGGTTGAAATCAGATGAGACAAGAGGGGCAGGTTCATAGCCCAGCACGCCTTTCAATGCGCCAGTTGATGCGGCCTGCATTGCGGCATTTACCATCTCTACGGTTGCCGCACGCTCTGGCACAAAGCTGAGATCGACAAGGGACACATTGGCCGTTGGCACGCGAATGGCGGAGCCTTCGAAACGTCCTTCCAGATGCGGCAGCACCAGTGAAATCGCACGCGCCGCACCCGTTGAGGTCGGGACCATCGACAGTGCACAGGCCCGCGCGCGGTACAGATCGGAATGGTCGCGGTCATGCGAAGGCTGATCGCCCGTGTATGCGTGGATCGTGGTCATATATCCCGTCTTGATCCCGACGGTTTCGTCCAGAATTTTCGCCACAGGTGCCAGGCAATTTGTCGTGCAGGACGCGTTGGACACAACAACATCCGCCGCCGTCAGCTGATCACTGTTCACACCAAAGACAACCGTTCGATCCGCCTGCGACGCCGGGGCAGAAACCAGAACCCGTTTGCTGCCGTTCTCAAGATGTTGGGCCGCCTTGTCGCGGCTGTTAAATCGACCGGTGCATTCCAGCGCAATGTCGACACCGTCCCACGGCAGGTCTTCGGGTTTCGGCGAGGCGCTGAGTTTGATCACATCTCCGGCGATGATCAATGTGTCCCCTTCAACCCGGACATCGTGGCTGAACACGCCATGCACGCTGTCATATTTCAGGAGATGCGCCAGATGATCCGGCGGGGCCAGATCATTGATCGCCACGACCTTGACGTCCGTTCGGCCCGATTCATACAGCGCCCGCAAAACACAGCGTCCAATACGCCCGAACCCGTTGATTGCAATATGCGTTGTCATGCGGACAGCCCCTATCTGGTCTCACTGATATGCTACACGCCATTTGTTAGCGCTAACAAGAGCCGTTATCAACTGTATTCTCAAACGATATGCGTCACCTGCGTTACGAACCATTTGAAATGGAACGTACCCAAATCACACATGCAGCCCCCCGCAGCTGTCAGGCGGCAGCACGCAGGGTCCATTTCAGCAGTGCTGTTCAGCGCCAAAATTAATTCCGACAGTTTTTATAAAGAATATTGCCTTCGCCGACGAATCTGTTACTTGAGTAAATCAGTAAGGTATAAAAACGGGACACCCCATGACCACTCTCAAACACTCCCCCCTCTCTCTTGCTGCAGCGGCGATCCTGCTGGGCAGCGTTTCCACAGCCTTTGCCGATAACAGCTCCAAAGAGCTGAACCTGTATTCTTCGCGTCACTACGACACCGATGAACGGCTCTATACCGATTTCACAGAGGCCACCGGCATTCAGATCAACCGGATCGAAGGCAATGCCGATGAACTGATTGCACGGATGCGCGCAGAGGGTGCCAATTCACCCGCCGATATCCTGCTGACCGTAGACACATCGCGGCTGGAGCGCGCGAAGGATTCAGGCGTCCTGCAATCCATCGAAAGCCCCATCCTTGAGGCGCGCATCCCTGCAAATCTGCAAGACAGCGACAATCAGTGGTTTGGCTTCTCCCAACGCGCACGGATCATTTTCTACGACAAGAATGACGTGCAGGACCCGCCAATGGACTACATCTCACTGGCCGATCCGAAATACAAAGGCATGGTCTGCCACCGCTCATCTTCCAACGCCTATAGCCAGACTTTGCTGGCCGCCGTGATCGAAAACCACGGCGCAGAGGCAGCCAAGACTTGGGCCGAAGGCGTGGTTGCAAACTTTGCCCGCGACCCCGAAGGTGGCGATACCGACCAGCTGCGGGGCATCGTTTCAGGCCAATGCGACATCTCGATTGCCAACACCTATTACTTCGCCCGCGCCCTGCGCCTTGACGTCGAAGGGGTCAGCGCGGACATCGACCAGATCGGCTGGGTCTTTCCTGCGCAAGACGCGGAAGGGGCACATATGAACCTGTCGGGGGGCGGCGTGGCAGCCCATGCACCGAACAAGGACAACGCAATCGCGTTCCTGGAATACCTCGTGTCGGATCAGGCGCAGCAGTATTTCTCGGCTGGAAATGACGAATTCCCCGCCGTCCCCGGTGTGGCGCTCAGCGAAAGCGTCGCCAAGCTTGGGACGTTCAAGGCCGACGATGTAGATCTGTCTGCCGTGGCCAAGAATATTCCCGAGGCGCAGAAAATCTTTAACCAGGTCGGCTGGAAATAACCCCCACTTCCCAAGACCTATCAGCAAGGGGCGCACCAACCGGTGTGCCCCTTTTGCATGCGGCACCAGATCAGATATCGCGACCACATGCGCCCGTGCCAAAGCCCCTCGCGCACAGCACTTGAGACCCCTGTTTTCCCGCCGAACGATTCGCAAAACCGTGCCTTAAATCTGCCTTTTTTGAAATTCGGCCAGGCCCAAGTGTTGCGATACCATACACGATAGACCTGAATCCTGCCCATTGGGATCAGACCCAAACGCAATAAAGGCAAGATTAAGGCAAAAGTGTGAAAAGCATTTGAAAACGTCACATTTCCGCCTGATGCTGGTCTTTATCACCACGGGGAAACATGTCGCATGCTAGATAGATCAGTTATTTCATCGACCCTTCTTGGCCTGAACGCTTATGCCAAAGCCCAGGGCAAGATGCCTGCTGCCAAACTGCCAGCCGCAAAGCCCCGCGCCTATGTCCCGCCGCGTGCCAAGCCACAATCACCTGACCGGGTGGTCGAAGCGCGCTCCAAGAAGGACACCAAGGAGATGAAGCTTTCCGTGCTCAAGTCTCTGCAGGCGCAATCAAACTCCGGATTGGTCAAGATCCGTGATGTATCATCCGCTTTGGATGCGCTGCTAAAGAATTCCTGAGAGCCCGCATAGTTTGATACCCATTTCAGCCAGGAGCGCAGCGTGATCTGCGCTCCTTTTTTGTGGGCACGCGTGGGGCCGTTCAGGTGGTCTTTTTGTCATCCACGATGTTCATTGACGCCACACCGCTGTTGCCCAGCTCGACCGAGGCAAAAGGCCCGCCGTGGCACATATGGCCGGGGTCCTGAGGGTCCATCGGTTCGGCCTCGGCCAGCACCTGCTCGGCAAATTGCTCCGCGTTGTCCTTGGGCCTGTAACCCAAAAAGCTGGCCTTGGCATTGTCCACCGGCACGCGGTCGTTGTTGGACACGCCGTAGACCACGCTGAACCCCGTGACCGGTGTATCGATCGACCGCTGCACCAGCTGGATCAGATCGTCATAAGACAACCACGATCCCAGCGCGCGGGGGTTGTTGACCTGCGCGCAGGACAAGATCCGCATATGCACGCTTTCCAGCCCGCGTTTGTCCCAGTACATGCTTCCCAGATCTTCGGCAAAACATTTGGCCAGACCATAGAATGTATCGGGGCGATGCGGCGCATCGATGCCGATGAAATCATTCTTGGCATGCATGCCCACCGCATGGATCGAACTGGCATAGACCACCCGTCGCAGCCCGTGCTGATAGGCCGCTTCCCAGATGTTATAGGCCCCGATGAAATTAGGCCCCAGCAGTTTTTCAAAGGGCCCCTCATCCGCATAAGCCCCCATATGGACAACCATTTCGGCCCCCTCAAGGACCCGCATCATGTCCTCCATGCTGGCCAGATCGCCCTGCATATAGGTTTCGCCGGGATAGAGCATGCCGATGTCTTCCACGATATCGGTCGAGACAAGTTCATCGCACATCTGCGTCAGCGGCTCGCGCAGATAGGATCCAAGGCGGCCGGCCGCACCGGTAAGGACGAGTTTTTTCATGGTTGGGTTCCCTCAATCTTACGGCAGCCGCGATGCGCGGCCTGCGTTCATGTCGGCCCTATCATTGGGCGAAACCCGCGCCAAAGGAAAGCCCTCGGCTGGTTGCCGCGCAGGTACCTGATCCTTGAATGTCCCCGTCAGCCCAACAGGTCGGATCAAACCGGGTTGGGTACCGGCTTGCCATCAAAAAAGGCAATCAGGTTGTCCACCGCCATCATCCCCATGCCCTCGCGGACCTCTTGGGCAGAGGTCCCCAGATGCGGCAGCAGGGTGACATTCTGCATGGCGATCAGCGCCTCGGGCACCTTCGGCTCAAACTCGTAAACATCCAGTCCTGCCCCCGCGATCTGCCCCTGTTGCAAAGCCGCGATCAATGCGGCCTCATCCACCACATCCCCGCGGGCGATGTTGATCAGATAGCTGTCAGGCCCAAGGGCCGCGAGGGCTGCGGCATCAATCAAATGATGGGTCTGAGGCGTGGCAGGCACCGCCAGCACGACCACATCGGCCGCTTGCATGACCTGCGTCAGACTGGCCAGCTGCGTGCCTTCGACCCCGGGGTCCGCCACGGCGGAGCGGTTGTAGAAAACGATCTTCATGCCGAAACCCGCTTGCGCCCGCTTGGCAATCGCTTTGCCGATCCGGCCCATGCCGATGACACCCAGCGTCTTGCCCGACACATGCATCCCCAACAGCTGCGTCGGATGCCAGCCGGCCCATTCTCCGGCCCGCACCATCCGCTCTCCCTCGCCGGCACGCCGGCAGGTCATCAGCATCAGCGTCATGGCAATATCGGCGGTCGCATCCGTCACGGCACCGGGGGTATTAGTCACCGCAATGCCCGCGCTGCGGGCCGCGCCTGTATCAATGTGGTTATAGCCCACACCAAAGTTGGCAAGGATCTTGCACCGCGGGGCCGCAGGAAAGACATCCGCCGCAAAGGCATCGCCCAAGGTCGGCAGCACCGCGTCATAATCTGTCAGCGCCGCGACCAGTTCCGCCTGTGACAGCGGCGCGTTGCTGTCGCGCACCGTAATATCAAAGGCCGCGCGCGCTGCCGCCACGACAATGTCAGGCAAAGGGCGGGTGATCAGAAGTTTTGTCATGCGCTGGACCTTTGAAATATCAGAGCCCCCCAATGGACCCGCCCATCGAAGTATCGCCCTTGGTCATGCTTGCCAAGAGGGGGGCCGCGCCCAATGCCCCCCGGCACCTCTGTGCCGTTTGGCGCGATGCCCGCTGCATCAGATCCCGTAGCCGTGCCGCTCAACCCACGGGTCCAGCAGCTTGCGGCACCGCGCGTCGAACAAGAAGTCATAGTCTTGCCGGGTCGTTTGAACCCCGATCCCCAATCCCTGCCTTACCTTTGCATAGCTGGGGGTCCGCACTGCCCTATTCGATGAAACCTTGGCAAAGTCGCTGACAGCATCAGACCAACCCACCCCAAGATGATCCAAGGCCCCCCGCACCACCGTTTCAAAATCATTCACCAATTCATCATAGACCACGTAGAACACGCGTTCATCCTGCCCCGCAAAAACATCGAACCACTGCCGCATCACAAAATCATACTGCACGCAGGATTCGTAAATGCTGTTAAAGGCAATCATTTCAGGGATTTGGTTGTAAATCTGTTTGTAGTTTGACAAGACCACATCATAGGGGTGCCTGATCGAAAAGATGTACCGTTTTTGCGGCATCAGTTTTTCCAGGTATACTCGGAGTCAGCGAGGACCCGAAATTTGATGTGTTGACGTCTGGCGCTGGAGCGATTCAGGTAGAAGCATGATCCGTCCAGGCTTTCTGTCCACTTCCGAGCGCCGAGACCTTGTTGCG
>Ga0136655_1000259_pt1 | contig 23959 bp, 25 predicted proteins | sample CPBDNA_2_FD_94863 | JGI IMG/M metagenome (GOLD analysis project Ga0136655, IMG submission 94863) | Freshwater to marine salinity gradient microbial communities from Chesapeake Bay, USA - CPBay_Spr_15_0.8_DNA (version 2) | ecosystem: Environmental > Aquatic > Marine > Coastal | place: USA... | reverse complement strand
TTGTTGTCTTATATTATTAGGGTATGACATACATTTATAAAATCATTGATAATACAAATGGCAATATTTATGTTGGGTCTTGTAATGATATAAGCAAAAGAAAATCAAGACATAAAATTCAAAGTGATTGTAGTTCAAAAATAATTATTGACAATAATGATTGGGATTTTATTATTATTGAAGAATGTGATGAAAGTATAAGATATGAAAGAGAACAATATTTTATGAATACATTAGACAATGTGATCAATCAAAGACAAGCAAAAATTTGTGATTATACTGATTATAAAAAAAATCATCGTCATAATAATAAAGATAAATATAAAGAATATGGTGCCAGATATAGGGATAAAAATCATGATAAATTATTATTGAAAGATCAAATATGGAGAGACAATAATAAAGAACTAATAAAACAAAAAAATAAAAAATGGAATGATAAAAATAGGGATAAAATAAAAAGCAGAAATGATTATGTCGCATCTTGGGGAGGACGCCCTCAATCAAGTAATAATTTATTAAATATTGATTTCACTATTTTTCTTTAATATATACGGCATTCATTGTGGATACATCATGCCCGGTAATCTCCGCCATCTCTTTCTGTTCTTTTACCAAATCTCCAAACTTATCACTCAATACTATTTTTCTCATGATCGTGGTGGAGATAGACTTATTTAAATACCTCTTTGTTGTCTTTACTAGTAATTGAGATAAAGCATTTCTGCTGATCTCATTACCAGTTGAACTTACAAACAATACATCCCCATTGGTCTTGCCGGTGCTTCTCATATACATACGAATAATCTTTTGAACATCTTTATCTATTGGAATCTTCTTCTCTCCAAACTTGCGGGAGGTCTTGTATTCGTTCATTACCATCGTTAATTTACCCTTTTCATTGATTAGATAATTACCCAGCTTTTTATCATCTGCTTTAAGTGCGTTATACATTGTCTTTGAAATTAATTTCATACCCGAGAAATCTAACCTCACGGGATACTTAACCAACATGGAGAAGATTGTATATACCATCATTAATTCTTTTTCTTTGCCCTTGAGGTTCTCCTTCTTCTTTAATCCTTGGGATTTTATTTCGCTCTCCATTGTATTTAACATCTTTTTGATTTCGTCCAATTCAACAAAGTTATTCTTCTGAGCTTCGCTAATCTTACCATCTGCATTTTGATCAAGGTATTGCTGATTAAATTTATCACGACGCTTTTGATAATCTTCAATCAATTCGTCATATTTCTTATCATGATTTATTGCCAATAATAATATGATCACAGCATTCAAAGTATTTCTTTGAGATGTAAAATGATTGTCCTTTATTTTATCCATAACTTCATCGGGATTTGATAAAAAATCATAACTATCAGTGGAAAATATTTTCTTCAGTTTAGTCAAATGAATTACATATTGTTTAATAGTATTTGCCTTTAAATTTGGGCGATCATTTGAAATTGCCTCAGTGGGATTGTCTGTATTAATCTTCATTATTTTATACTTATAATTAAGATTATTTTTTTAAATAAATTATAATAAAAAAAGATTATAACATTTAAGTTTTGTAAGAAAAATAGATCAAAGTGACCATAGATATCCCAAATTTATATATATAATAAATTGGATATTTATGGTCAGACTAAGCATTATAGATCTCCACCATCCCATCAACGAGACGAGCAACGCGAAGATATTCACAATATGACCTTAATAGATTTGGTTCAAGACGGTTGCCCGATGCTCCATCCATAGTTAAATGGAGTTCAATGCCTCGCTGTCCCACCCGCCCATTTGTCAGACGCGATCCTAGATAAAAGAAACTATTGTTGATATCGGCAGATTGAGACCGACCTTCAAAATGATCAGTCGTCTTGAATCCACCTGCGACACCAAGTCCCGAATACATCTTGCGGGAAAGCATTGGAACACCTTCACTATCAGTTAATAGTGAGAACAGACGAGAGGTATTGTCAATATCACTCGTGTATTCATAACGATCATTATATCTTACATTATATTTTAATGGTCCAGTAAGATTGCCCGAAGCATTGACACCCGGAGACACACTCGTGTATTGTCCGAGGATCGTCTCTTCATCATTCTCGGCTGTGCTTGGAGCAACAACAGTAATAATGCGTGGGACAAGTCTGTTTGCCATACCAAGATTTTGAATAATACCATTTTTGAGACCAGCTTGGGTGAGTGAATGTTCAACTAGTCGGTAATCTACAAATGAGAAATTTAAATCTTTGTTGGCGTTGGCATACCGCTCCATTTCATCTGTGGCACCATAAAAAATATAGTCGGCACAAAACTTTAACTGATCCCTTACAATATTGACACCGAGATTTGGACTATCACTTGAAGCAACTTGACAGCGATACTGGTGCGTCGGGTGAAAGGTTAATTCAATATTAATTGGCTCAGACATCATGTATAGCGGGAGTTGATGAACCTTTAGAAACGGGAAAAGGTCCGAGAGGTCAATACCAAAAGATGGGCATTCATTGGTTTTTTCTCCATCACTAACTGCCCAATTGGGGAGAAAAGTATTTGGATTCGCAAAACCAATATCGGGTTCAACACCGACATCCAGTTTTATCGCATCCGCCTCCTTGGCATCCCGACTTTCATATGCCCACTGATAATTCATACATCTGCCAGTGGTATAAAGTTCTCTTTCAAGATTGTTCTCATTGGAGATTAAAGAAGATTTCACAGCATGAAGACCCGCCCAAGAATCCAGTTCATTGAGTGTCTTATTGCCAATTTTTAAAACTGCCTTTTTGATTAACTGGGCAACTCCAATATGCGGAGCAAAAAAACAATCATTTTGATCACCTGCATCTTGAGGTTCAATCGCAATAAATATCTTGGAATGAGAGTGTAAAAATCCCTTGTTCTGTAAAGTCCAACGAGCGAAGCCATCTTGCGTTGCTGAACCCTGATTGAATACCACTGGTTCAAGTAGGTCGGTCTCCACCTGCTGGATATAATTCACTGGGATCTGCTGAAGACGAAGGAAATCTGGAGGAGCAAATCCTTCTTCACTTGTCGGCTGGGTAGATGACATAGTATCCATATTTTATAATTATAATAATATAAAATATTTTTTAAAAATAAAATCAAAAAAAATATGATAGAAAACAAAGTGACCATAGATATCCCAAAATTATATATATAAATATTTGGATATCTATGGTCAATATCTATAAATGAAATTTAAAACAATGGATATTTATGGTCAGACTGCTCCGCTTGAGACTTACTGGATAAGCTGGATGCCATTTTGATTATATACCAGCTGTGCTCGTGCCTTAATAAAGATATACACGCCTTGAGGATGGTCTTGTTTTAAATCGCTTTCAATGGATACTCCAAACTGCTCCGAGGAAAAGTCCTCTCCCGCACCACCTATACCATATTTAACACCAAGACCAGTGAGTGCTCCACCATCTGGAATACTCGTGTATGAATTTTGTGCAGTGCTAGTCGTTAAAACATAGTCCCTAGCAGTATTCAGCGGGGAAATAGCAGATTTATCTTGAGCATTCTCTGGTAATACAGCTTGGACAAATCCCCTTACAAGTTGGGGATCTGGTAGAATTGTTCTGCCATCTCCAACATAATTATTTACAAAATCAAAATCCGCGGGATATTTAGAACCACCCTTTAAAAACTGAATTCTACGGAAATTGGCAATATCACTTGTTGTTGAAGAACCCGACATGAATGTTGTAGTCATACCATCTGCCGATAATGTATTGTTATTTGCTACGGGCATGAAGGTCATAAAGGCACTTAATACATTGCGAAGAGAGAGCGAATACTGAATTTGGGCATTGGTAGAATTAATGGAAGTATATAGAGAAGTGATTGTGTTAAAATTCATTACACCCTGAGACTGATCACCCGATAAAGCACCATCAGGAATGTCTTGGACTTCACAACATAGTTTAAGATTGGTTAGTTCATAGTGGCATTCAGTTAATCCAGTGGTAATACCAGTTGTTGAATAAAATACATTGGAATCTGGACTTAATGAAATTTCAATCTGGACACCACCAAAGGCATCTTGATTTAAATTTATCATATTACCCGATTGAAGAAACCCACACGGGAGATGAACAGAAAAGTGATTTGTCTGCTTTGAACCCGCTGGACTTTCAATAACATTCTTGCGAAATGCGAGAGGATTGGGGTAAATTAAACATGTCGAACTTAAATGCCCAATCTGATCTTGGAGTGAGCTGGTAAGTCCTAGGTAGGTATTAAGATATTTATTGTAATGTCTTATGTCTTCGCAGATCATTTTTGACCGATGAGATCTTATTGTAATGGAATCAAATAAATTGTAAATACCAAGACGATTATTCATCGTGAGACCATCCCCCTCACGAACAGGGGTTGGGGTGGCAAGATTATCTTTGTAAGCATTGAAATCTCCAATAATTCTTATGGATTTGGTATCAAGAATACCATTCTGGGCACTAATTGTGAAAGATAGAATGGGAAACCCATTCTTGAAAGATACTTTACCATCTGCTGGGACGTTGTCCGGCCGGATCTCTACAAATCGGGAAGTCATATTTTATATTATTTAAAATATAATTTATTCAAAACAAAAATTAATAAAAAAAGTTTTTAAAATTTTACCAGAGGTTGCTGTCGCATTACATGATAATATCAACAGCACCATCACGAACCATCAACCTACGTAAATGCCATACAAATGAGTTGAAGAGCTTCGGTTTGGTTGGTGCCGTGCCTTCAAGATATTTGAGAATAACAGCAAGGTCTTTGCCTCTTAAATCCATAGCACCCTTCTGCCCACCAGCACTAAACCCACGACCAAATACAAAATTCTCCATAAATGCCGAGAAACTCTTAGGCTGGATGCCAGAATTATCTAGACATTTCTCCAGCTCATAGATATGAAACTGATCAATTGAATTACGAGTGGCGATTTTCTTGGTAGAGATTTCTCGTGATGGGACCCTCTTACCGTTTAGGGTGTATTGGATACTGGAGAGATAATCACATATACCAGTGTATCCCGAGCGATTTGATTGTAAGCATGTATCTTGGGCGTCTTTGCTTGCAGGAACAGCATCTGAATTGCCACTGCCCTTAATTACATAACCCGATTTGCCAGAAATTGATTCGGCACTATTATATACAGAACCGTCCTGTGGGACTACCATAAGAGACTTGGCACGAGAATTCTGGGCAAAAATCTGAAAAGTAGTCTGTCTATCACTGGCAAGAATGGAGTGTTTGTAATTAGTGCAAGACATAATATCAAACTCAATTGCCTTACCCTCACGAACCTTTTGAACCATACCGCGTTCATAAGAGGGATCAAGTTGGACTTGGGACACAACTAAATTGACATTTGAAATTGTAAATGTGGCATCATAACTGGATTCTTTTTCAACTGCCGTAGAATACATGACATAAGCAACACCCGTATCAAAATCAGTTGTTGTCATAGAAGAAGTAGTTTTAGCCCTTGGATCTGTAAGAACAACTTCAATTAATCCAGCACCACCATCCGCACTAGTGGATAAATTAATCTCACTTATTTCTAACTCACCATTGAAAGCCTCAGTGCTCCCATTATTATCACTGCGACAGAATCCAAAAGTTTCACCAACTACAAATGGGAAACGAGAAACACTATCGGGACCGCCAAGATTATTATCTCGCCTTACAAAAAAGGAAGTAAGCGTTGAACCATTGGGAATACCTCCAAGGATATCACTGCTGGCATTGGAACCATTGCGAGAATGAAAATATGGAGCATATTCAGTGCGACGATTTCTCTGGACACTTTCAAGTTGTTTTAAAACCTTCTCGGCAGGATTTACATCAAGTTCAATATATAGACCATTGGTCATCATAACTGGGAAGATAGTGGTGGAATTGGCAAAAATCCCAGTATGTAGTGGGATTGTCAGTTTAGTCTTTAAGAAATCAGCATCGGTGAAAACAGTTGTTTGATCTCCCGAGGTTTTCTTAAAATATGGATTATGAGTGGTGTTGCCCATTGGTGTCCTTGTGGTGCCACGTTCTCCACGATTGTCTGGCGTCCATATTGCTCCACCCTCAAGAAGTGCTCTCATGTTTTCACTATTGGCATCCTTATCATAATCATACTTGACAGCACACATAGTATCATATGCGTTAATTTCTTCTAACAGCTGACCACGAGAGCCATCATATATGCGAATATTATGAAATAAAAGATTGCCACCTACCTTATCTAATTGAAGACGAGTTGGTTTCTTACCCGCTGGGAGTTTAATCTGAAAATTAAAATCAAGGTAAGTCTCACGCCCATCCATGAACTTCGTAGATGGATCTACATATAACTGGATCTTTTGATTAGGAGAATATTCTAGACCATTCTCACTCGGGATGGAGATTTTACTTTCACCAACACGAACGCTATCATCAACTCTCCAATATGCCATATTTTATAATATGTTTAATATAAAAATATTAAATAAAAAAAAATTAAAAAAGTTAAAACCAGTCTCAAGCAAAGCAGTCTGACCATAGATATCCCAAAATTTATATATATAATATTTGGATATTTATGGTCACCGATTGCTTCGCTTACTGAGTGCGACCAGTTGTGATAATTGATTGTTGTGGAGCACTGACAGTTTGTTCGGTTTCTTGCTGTTGCTTTTGCTTTAGTGCGTCACTGTCTGTTGTGTCTGCACTTTCTCCAATTGTATTAATACCAGCACTTGCCAAATCAAGAACGCCACCCAATAATTTTGCGGGAGGAAAGACTGTCCCAACAAGATCACTGACAGCACCGCCAATCTGTAATATATTGCCAGCCTTCTCCCAATTATTATTACCCGCAATGCCACCAGCTTTAATATCATCATAGATATCCACACCAGCCATGGCAGTTTCACCAAATACACCCGCCGCCCCACCAAGTTTGCCCAATCCAGATTTTGCTAATCCTCCTAAACTTAAATCCCCACCCTTTTCAGCAAGACCCATACCTTGCTTCAATAGTGATGATGCTTCTGCTCCAACACCACTTTCACCCGCAACACTACTTATTTCACCCGTTATTGTTTTACCCGCATTTGTGCCTTCGGCAAGACCTTCGGGGGCACTTGATAAAACATTTGCTCCACTTTTCTGAACCGCTTGTAAAGAATTAGTTGCCGTATCTTGGAGTTGTTCTGTGGCACTTGCCAATGAACTTTTTACAGTCTGTTGGGCATCGTCAGCAATTGAAGAAACTTGAGATTTAATATTTTTGATTTGTTCTGTTATGGGGTTTGTAGTCTTTTTGCCACTAGCGACCCAATCATTATATGATTGAATTCTTTGAGGCATGCTTGAACCAACCCAAAGAGATTGACCAAGATTTTTAGCATCATTAATCTTTTGAGTTGTTTTTTCTTGATCCATCAACCCACTGATTTGATTGGCAACATTATCATTGTGAGATTTGATCTGTTCATTTAAATCTCTCACTGCTTGGACACGAGCATTGCCCATTGCGACGGCATTGCCATTCACTCCGTATAAATCCATTTTATATTATTGATTATATTTTTTATTCATATTAAAAATAATTAATTATTTATTTAGGATGTATCTTTTCAGTAAAATCAAAATAGACCTCCGCTGGGTTTTCACACGCTTTGATATACATGAAATGATAAGGTTCTCGGTGGCAATAATTATATAACTCAATAAATTTTCTATCTCCATCATCTCCAAGTAATCCGCTATATTGCTCCATTAGTTTAATTTTTTCTTTGTGATTATTTTGCCTTGCGATAATAATGTCTCGTGCTTGTGCCCTTATGAGTGGCGGTATATGATTTATTGACTGGGTAGATAAAATACACATATCAATATAATGTCTCATCTTTGTCATAAAAAATGATAGAGTATTATTTCTTTTACAAAAATCAGAAGTTAAACAATCATCCAATACTAAACAATATGTGGGACGATCTATTTTTGAATATTGCCCTTGAGATTTTACTATATCATCAATAAATTTGTCTTCGTAGTGATCATCACACTCGAAGAATTTATTCATGAGTTTGCCCTTGTCATCCATATGGAGCGTTGTGCTCATAACGCGGACAATATCGAATCTGTCTTTATACATCTCAGGGTTCATTAAGATATTGCAGATGAGGTTGGACTTGGCAGACTTAATTGCTCCAACTAAAATTAAACAGCTGGGACACTGGGGGAGATGTGGATGAACATCTTTGAACCTTTCATCTCCATCTAAATCCTTAACCTTATAGATCTTGGGTGTTTTTTTAGTATCCATTATATTTATATTATATTTTTATTTTATTTAATTATTTTTAAAATATCATTTCTCATTTGAATTCGTTTATCCATAGACATACCCGTAAAATGGGCACTAAAATCACTTGGTCGCCAATCAGGATTGCTAGTTCTGTAAAATGTTTGAATTGTTTTATAAGGTAGGATTTTTATAATTTTTTGATTTGGATTCTCGGTAAAATCCCTTGTCATGATATCTTGCTCCCATAATCCTTGATATTTACTATCGGGATATTTTTCACATAGTTCCCAAATATATTGAAGATAGTTCAATGATTGTTCGTCATTTTTACAAATAATGATACCCGTATTCATTGGATATGACTTTATTGCGTCTTCACTTACAATGATATTTGAATGTTTGTTATCATTGATAAAATCTTCAAATTTTTTATTTTTATTTGTAATTAAAATATCATCATCAACCCAAACAACATATTCATAATCTGGATTGTTTTTCATTTCTCTTTGTAATAAAAGGATTTTTGACCAAGCGGGAGCCCTTTCATTACACAATGATTTATGTTCTAAAACACATTTATAACCGTGTTTATCACAATAGGATTGTAAATGTTCAAAAAGTATTTGAGAAAGTTGAGGTCTATCACTCAAACTACAAAACACAAACGATTTATCTGGCATTGATCTCTTTATTTAATAAATATTTTAATTTAAATGTATTAAATATTTTTATATTTTGATGGAGAAATAAATATGAATTCATGTTTGATCCAAATATATTATTTTTTTGGAGAGCATCATCATTGTATCCATAATCAAATGGTTTGATATATTGTCTACCATTTGAAACTGCCCATTTATCTTTATAAACATTACTAAATAAAAAATCATCTCCAAGAAAACTGGCACTCAAATATTTATCAATAAGATTTTCTGATGTAAACCCAAAGTGTTTATAAAATTGGACATACCAAAATAAAAATTCGCTACATTGATTATAATCAAAACACACTCCTCCATAACCTTCTACCATCTGACATTCTCCAAAAACAACTTTATAATTTCTATTTATATCCCAATTAAACCCCGAACCAGTTGTGATATTATTATTTGTTTTTTCATCCATTAATTCATAAAATAGGTCTTTCATGTAAAAAATATCATCGTCAATAATAATTAATTTATCATCTCTCAAATGTTTTTTTCGCATGAATTTAAATCCACCTATATATTTACAGATGGGACCAAAATCATCTATGAATTGAAATACAATTCTTTTATCCCGATTGCACAATTGTAATAATTCTTTGGGGATCTTAAATTCTCCAAATCTTTTATACTTGGGGCAAATATTAATAACGAAATATTTATATCTACATTTCAATTGGGGTATGATTTGAATGAGCTTCTGAATTCTTTTCGGGGTAGTGGAGCAACTTAAAATATATCCCATTTATAAGAATAGATATTTTATTTTTTTAATATGAACGAATTTAAATAAAGTCAAACAAAGCAATCGGTGACCATAGATATCCCATTTATTATATATATAATTTTGGGATATTTATGGTCATTATCTATAAATGAAATTTAAAACAATGGATATTTATGGTCAATAACACAAATCCCATTTATTAGATCCATCTCGGTATCTATATCCCACTGGTTGTTTTATTTGGTTCATGATATGTTGCTTATCCGCTTCAATTTGTTCTTGGCGTTTCTTCTCCGCCTTCCTTTGTTTTCTTAAAGTTTCATATTTAACAATCGCATCATATTGTGCCTGTTCTAAATCTTCTTTGGTTAAACCAGAGGTGATCTGCGATAAACCCTTTTGTGGTTTTTCAGTAGTTTTAGATTCCACCTCATCTTTTAGTTCTTCCAGTTCTTTTACTTTCTTTATTTTTTTCAATTGATTTGTTTGGTTTTCTATTTCCTTCATCTGTTTTTTTTCTTCTGCGTTTGCTTTTCTTACCGCCATAGCTTTTTCTCTTGCCAGTGCAAGTTTTTGTTTGTGTTCTTCACTCATGGGTTTCCTTGGTTTTTTTTCACCAACCACTTTTTTTGGTTTTTCAATTACAACATCTTCATCAACGATTACCTTCGGTTTATCAACGATTACCTTCGGTTTATCAACGATTACCTTCGGTTTATCAACGATTACCTTCGGGGGTATATCATCAAAAATATCATTTTCTTCAACTTTGGGTTTACCCACAATCCTTGGCATCTCCAATTCATCATCCTCCTGCTCAAACGAATCATCTAAATTATCAATCACATCAATATCAAAATCATCTTTCAATTCTAATTTCATGGATGGTGTTTGTTCTTCAAAATTAAAAAGAACACGCGGGGGTTGTTTTTTAGACATATTTATAATAATAGATATAAAATATTTCTAAAAATAAAAAAAAATTACTAAACTTTATTAAAAAATCTATGGATACTAAAATTTATAATAATCTATTAAATTAATAATGAAAAATATCAATATCAATTGATAATAAATTATTATTATTTCTTGGATCACCGCCCCAAGTTATTTTTCTTTCTCTTAATTTCCTCATGTTCTTATTCCTCCTTGCTTTATTAATTGGATTAGTTTCGTATTCAAAAATCTTATGTTTATTTTTTTGATATCTGATTTTCGCTTTTATTTTTGCTTGGTCTGTTTTTTGATATTCACTCATCCTTTTTAAAATTCTTTCTTTGTGTCGCTCATAGGTTATTTTGTCATATACTTTCCTTGATACCCCGACAGCTCTTAATCGATTACAACATTCAATGATATTCATATAGTATTGCTCTCTCTGACGCAGTTCAATTTTTTCATTATATTCAACCTCTTCCAATGTCTTGACTGAATAATCAAATTTATTCATGTCATATAATTCCCAACATCTATGATTGTATAATCTTTGTTTGATAGTTCTATCGGTTGAGCCAACATATTTTAATCCATTGGATTCAATACAATAAACAATTCCCTTTTTCATATCTATATATTATTATATACTTTATTTAATAATCTATTTTTAAATAGTTTATGTATGATTATATTTCTTATCTATTAAAATCTGGGGACTGACGAAAATACAAACAAACAATTGATTGCCCTGTCAAGACAGTTGCATATTGTTCATTGACGTAGGAGAATGAAATATCAAACTCATTGATACTCATTTCACTGGGATTTTGGAGATCAATCCATATAAGGTTATTGGGTTCAAAATATAATCGTCCAGTGCTTTGGGTATTATCAAATCTTGGTAAATGAGCAATTATCTTTGAGCGATTTCCTGTGTGGGCATTATAAACACTTTGTCCAAAGTTATTTAATCTCACAAACATTGCCATTGAAGATGTTAGATTTGGCACAATATCACTTTGATAAATGACACGATTTCCAGTAATACTATTTGGAGAATCCAGAATTGAATTGCTAAATCCCATTATCTGCCTTGCGTTGGCACCATATGTTGGGGCATATAAAGAGGATTGTTCAAGAATTAATACATGTTTTAAATTTGTGCCACCTGAAGCATTCAAACCTTTTTGAACATATCCACCATCAACATTGGGATCGCTCCAAATTCTTGTAGTTTCTAACTCTTGGCATCTATAAGTCCCGGGTGTTAATAGTTCAAGTGTTTCAAACCATCCACCCTTATTGGGAGTTGTTGGATCATAATCTAGTAAAGGCACAGCTGTAAATTCCTCAATCTTTAAAGTGCAATGTTTATCTGTATCATCACTACCAACACACAATACGGGATGAAGACACCAACATGCTTGATTAACTGGTTTAAAATATGTATTGGCATTAGCGGTGCCAGTATATTGGACAACATCTTGCCATTGAGCATCACTGCTATTATATAAAGATACTTTTAATCTTTCACCTTCACTAAAGAACCCAACTTTTGTGAAAGGTTCTCCATCAAGATTTATTCTATCGCTTCCAGCAAAATTGGGGTGTGCTGAAGCATTATTCCAATATTCAATTTCATGTCTTCGTATTGATTTCCCATCGGCAGTATCAGGATCAAAAGCATTATGATAAACAACTAATTGTCCCCGCCAATTTCTCGCAATAGCAAAGTCCATAAACCCATCCTCATTGGTGTCAATATCATCATCATCTATCCATTCATTATAATCGGGCACCCGGTATCCATCACTTGGATTATTTATGTATCTACTTAATCCAACATGCCACTCAACACCTGAAGCATTGGCATTGGCACCAGCACCACTAATATTAACAATGAACGACCCATTGTTTAATGAGAAAGGTTTAGCTCTGGCAATCCCAGCACATCTATCAGCATCTTTGGTTGTTTCTCTTTTGAAAACTCCACCAGCATAACTAAAAATCCCATCATCTTGATCTACACGAAACCAATTCTCAAATCCATTATCGGTGGGGATAGAATTGCCAGCAGGTGTGGATTGATCAAACTCAATTTTATATCCAAGAAAATCTAGACCTGATGCATTTCTTAAAACCTCCACTTGTGCTTTGTCTTTCATATTTGGATGGTATGAAGAACTCCTTAAAACTGCTTGAAGTCTTTCAGCAAAATCATCTAAACTCTTTTCAATCACTTGCCCACTTTCCTCATCAAGCGTCATTGTTGTAATTGCTGGATATGAAGTTGTATCTTTTATTTGAGGAGGCGTCCCATCTCTGTCAAGGATCTCACCAAACCACTGATAAAAACGATGATTATTTCTTGAAAAAACAACTCTACCATCAACATTAACTTTACATGATTGCAAGGCAACTTGTGAATGAGGTGGGAGTTTCATAGTGCTGGGCAAACTATTGCGAAAACTCCAAGCACTATAAATACTTTGATCTTGTCGAAGTGAAGAACCATCTTGCTCCTTATTTGAACAGACTACCAATGACATTTTATATTATTTAAAAATATTTTTTATTTGTAAAGTTTTTTTTTAATAAAAATATATTTGTATAATAATAAATGCCAAATCATGTGAAACCCTTGAATCCAAACACTCCCAATTATAAACAGCCATTTCAACATAAGGTTGAGAAGGCACAAGTAAAAGAGAAAATTAACCCGAATAAAATTTTTGAATTAATGAATGTTAAAAAGAAAAAATAGGTGGTCAAGCAAAGCAGTCTGACCATAAATATCCATTAAAATCTATATCAATCATTGATAATGACCATAGATATCCCAAAATTATATATATAATAAATTGGATATCTATGGTCACCGATTGCTTCGCTCACCGATTGCTTCGCTCACCGATTGCTTCGCTCAATCATCCTCACTCCAGCCATATGACACTTCATCTTGTTTATATTTTTCGTCTTTCTTATTTTGGTATGATAACTTGCTGTAAGTTTGAAGTGTTTCCATTTGCTCCCAATCTTCACCGCCCTTGCCATCTTCATATTTATAAACACTTACCCTTTTGCCATCAACATTTACTTTACTACCAACCCCGCTAAATGGAGCACAACCAAATACATTTTTATACATCATACACATAAGTTTTTGAATGCCATGTTCGGTAATAAATGGATTTTCTTCACTCTTACTCTTTGAACTAAATGTTTTTTGATATTCACCCAATAATTCATTTGCTTTTTCATCTTTCATTGGTTTAAATCCCTGAATTGAAAATCTATTTCTTACACCGCATTCGCGTCTTACTTTATCAATAAATATCATTTTACATTGTGAAGTTTTAATCTTCTTGATGTTAAATTCTTCTTTGAGTTGAATTTTTTCTTTCATTTCATTTTTTTGGTGAATAAGTCTGATTAATTCTTTACCTGTGTATTGGTCATCCCATTGTTGAGTTTCGGGATTGTATTCAGTGCCGTGTTTATTATAAAAATAACTTCTGCAATTTAGAAATTGGCTCAGATGATTACTTTTAAGAAATATTGGAGCAAACTCTTTAATCTTATCCTCTGGGATGCCGTAATATTCATTTTTCTCTTTGACAAAAGGTAAGTCCTTATGTATCATACTTATTCTTAATTCTTTGCTTTCTTTTTGAGCTTTGATAAGTTGTTTAGTATTAGATTGAAATACACATGTTGAAACCTTGAATCCACGTTCCTTGATAATCATTCTAAAATGGGCACTGGGGTTTGTTTTATAGCAATCTTCATTATATTTGAACATATTGAATATATTAATGAAATCATTATGTAATTGGTTGATTTCTTGCTTGAGATAGTCAATTTTATTACATATATTGCGACAGTCAAGTGTATCTTGAACACAATCCTCAAAAGTATTGAAGTGACTATCCCGACATTTTTTTCTTGAAAAATAAAACCAAAGTTTTGAGATATTTCTGTTGCGATTGATTTGTTGAACCATATCTTTTGGATCAATAGTTTTTTCACTATATACACAAAACACCGGTCTTTGTCTAACACTATCAAGACCATAAATCACCTTGGGTGAAAATATTGGGATATCATAATCATCTAAATCTAAATTGTTCATAAATTTAGCTTGAGTTTCTCTGTCAATAACAATAATTTTTTTACCTTTTTTATTTTCATGTTGTTCAAGTTCTTCTTTGATTATATGACAATTTCTTGCCTCATCACAACAGACAATAAATTCAGTCTCATTCTTCATCATTTCAATTACTTGTTCAAGTGAAAAAAGTTCTTGAGCTGGTGTGCCTTTATTATGATAGTAATTGTTTTGAATGAAATGAATTTTATCTTTTTCTTTGTCCCCACCGACAGCATTATACAGAAATCGCATCGCTGGGTCGCTAATATCGGCATCAGTCATAATAACATGTTTTGCCTCTTTTATCATTTCAGTTAATGTTTGAATAACAAGCATTCTAATCCCCGAGTGGGTTAGAGTATCACTGCAAAAAAGATGTTTGATGATAGAATTGAACTCGTCCATAAACAATGTGAAATCAGTGAGCCATCCATTATCCAGAAAGTATTTCATTTTTAGAATACTATCAACCTGACAAACATATGACATATTCGGGTCATTGAAACTTTCATAATCATAATATCCACAATCTAAACCATCACTCATAAAAGTTCTGTATTGTTCTGTCCCAAGTGTTGTTCTTGAAACTAGTGAAATAAATTGACCTTTCTTTTTCATGTATCTACGAAAAGAGGTTGTCTTACCTGTGCCTGTATCACTTTTAATAACAAAATATTTTTGATTTTTATCGGAGATTACCTTATCAAAAAAATCCTCTTGCTCTCCATCTTCATTAATCCCAAGCTTTGTTCGTTCAATGTATTCATCGGGATTAATAATGTTGGTGAGAGTTTGTTTGTATTTATAATAATCAAGTGTTGTCCTAATAGTATCTTTTTGGTATGAAGTATTAATAAGAAGATGATTGAATGCCAAAATAGTTTTATGACCATCTTTGATACCATCCCAAAATTTATTCATCCAATCCTCATTACATTCATGTTTGCTCCTTTTCTTGGTATGTTCAAACCACAAATCTTTACGATTTATCTGTTTCATAGCGGTGGTGAAAATTAGAAAGTGAATATGTGTATTGAAATATTTATCATCAAGACCGTTGATAATATGATTTAACATAATATCGGTATAATCATAATTGTATAAACTTTGATCACAACCCAAAATTTCTTCAATTTCTGTTATTTCACCAGTTTTTTCATCTTTCATAATTTTTGATTTTTTGATTTTAGGTTTGCCACCCGAATGATTTTTCTCCATAAATTGAATAAGTTCTTCATTCATTTTTGGGATTTGTTCAAAAGACCCGGCAACATGATGATAAAAATTGTCATTGATAATTGAACCGGGTCCAACAATATATCCACCCTCTGCCCGAACATCAATATTTGTTTGGTCATTTTGAGTTTGAGGCACACGGTGTTCTTCTTGAAAATATAAATGATAACCGCCACTGGGTGTATTGACAACAGGGCACCCAAACATTTGCTCCCACTTTTCGGGACTATCACTGAATTTTTCAAAGAAGATATTTGTTTTACCCTCATTGATATCTTTTTGACAATCAATATCAATTACACAAAGATTATTTTTTTTACCTGTTGGGATTCCAATATTTCTTTCATATCCAGTGCCCCGATATTTAAAATTAAAATCTTTGGCATTACAGATACTTATTTTTTCTTGGTTACTGTCGTCTGTCCATTTACAAGCTGGACGCTTTGAACCTTGAATAAGTTTGAATGTAAAAAACATGCCGTATTGATTATTCATATATTGAATACCACATTTTTTTTCTGGGGATTTATTTTTTTCGCCACTCATTTATTTTGTTTTCTATTATAATCATATATCTTAACTTATCTTTAAATAGATAATCTATAATTTACACAACTTAAGAAATAGTAAAGAATTATTTAATTTTCTCGCAGAATAAAAATCTTAATATAAATAAATGCCAATTTATATGAAGATTGAAAAAGCAACTGCCAAAAATAAAAAATTTAAAGCGGTATTCAGTCATGAGGTGGATGGTAAAATGAAGAAAATAAAAACAACTAATTTTGGAGATGCGAATGCACAAGACTATACCCACCACGCAGATAAAAAAAGGAGAACAGCATACAGAGAACGGCACCAAAAGGATCTTGAAACAAAGGACCCGATGAGAGCTGGTTATCTTTCATATTATATATTATGGGGGGCATCAACAAATATAGATACTAATATCAAAAAATACAAACAAATGTTTAAATATAAGTAATATCTATTGAGTTCATAGAATTGAAGTGACCATAGATATCCAAATATTATATATATAAATTTTGGGATATTTATGGTCAGACTGTCTTAGGTTTTGATTGTTGTTGTTCTTGTTCAAGAATTTCTTGAATAATATTGAAACTTACATTTTTATTTTTTTCAATTTTAAATAAGATAGTTGATTGATCTCCACAATTGGCATAAGATCCATCTGGGTCATGAACACTACATTTTATGGATGCCAGCCTTAGAGGTTTGAGACATGTGAATGCCAAAGAACTTTCACTTCCAAAATAAAAATCCCCATCCCCATTGATTTTATCCACCACACCGCAAATGGGCATTGTTGTATTATTTGTTTTACCGCCGATGAAAGGTGCTTGAGATAAAATATCGCTTCTTATCCCATAATATCCACGAATCATTCTTGTGGGTAAATTATCCGATATGATTTGGATACTTTCAGTTTTTTGAATAATGGGAGCATAATAAGGCACTTGTTGTTCTGTGCCGGGATATACGGCACCTTTGATATGACCGCTCATTGGCATCATGTTGTTATACATTGGAGCACCCCACATATTTTGAACATATACTTTACTATCTGCCTGACCAATTTCTGCGTTGGTTGTGACTAGTTGAAGATTTTTTACATTTTTATTATCTGTCTTAATCAATCTATTATTTTGTTTTGAATTAAATTGTTTATATGAAAAACCTAAAATATTCCATAAACTGCTTTTCCATTCATTCTCGGTTAAATTAAAATCACTCAAAAAGATTCCAGTTGAGCTGTCATATATCCACCACGGCAAAAGGTTTTCATTTAGAGCTAAAGTTTTATGGGTTGCGGGTATCCCAGATATTGGATCTTTTCTGTAAGGTTTCCGGTCGGGTGTCCAATCTTGCATAAGTTCAATTGGGTTTATTTTATAAACAATATCACTCGCAAGATCTGTTTTATCTGGATAGTCGGTAAAATTAGGATCTTTTGATCTTACATCTTGCCCACGATTTAATGGTGTATGTAATCCACTGAATGAAAAGTTTGTTCCATCCCAATTTAATTGTGGTGTCGTTGCTCCAAAATAAAGTTTATTGACATAAGTATATCCATAAGTTAATAAAGTGCTATCTGTTTCAATATTGGGTAAATTATAATCGGCATGACTTTTGTTTGGATCAAAACTGGTTTCAACTTGGGCATAACCCGCATAAGGTAGAATCCAAGATAATCCCGGGGCATTGAAATGCATATCAAACCCAATCTTTCTACCAGCTTCAATATTTGTTGGGACGGGACTTTCACCCGCAATATAAGACAATAATTCTGTATAAACTGGCGTGCCAACACCATTATTTTCGGTTGCTTTAATAATGACCAATCCTTCAATAGTTGAACTAATACAACCATATGAAAATTTATTTTGAGAAACCAATGAAAATGAGGCATTATATTCATAAAACTGATCTTTCTGTTCTGGATCATAATTAATTGGCAATAATAAACTATTTAATATTTTGTATCGATTTTCAGCATTCCAATCTTTATATGTGTAATAACTATGTCCTAACATGGCATTGTCTGGATCAGCATTAGTCATTGAAGCGTTTGACCATCTATTTATATGAACCCATCTTGAATTATTGATATTATCGGCACTATTATAATCGTTATCGGTTTCTTTGAACATATCCCATATTTCGGGATATGTGCTTTGAACATCTATGAAATTTTTAAATTTATCGCAGAAGTCTTTGTTATATGATATATCTAAAACAATATAGTTTGTGTCATTGCCCCAATCATATTTTAATCTAGCACCACCAATCCCCGTATAAGTATTTTGACCAAATACATTGAATTCTTCATTGATAAGTCGTCCTGCTTCATATAAATCTGGTTTATCACAAGCAACAAGATGATATTGAGATAAATAGTCCCATCCTGAAGCATTTGTTGAGCTGGCATTTTCAACATAATATTCTTTAAAAGCATTTTCAATCATATTGAATGAAGTGCCATTGTCTTGTTTTCTAAACAAGCAAGCAACATTGAAGGGTTTATAACTTTCAGTGGCAATGGTTCTGTAATAAGGAGTGGGTGTTTCATGAAATAATGGATCCACGGCATTATGATCATAGCCGTGTGCCCATATTTTCTCTTCATTTATTTTTTGAAATTGTCTTGATATTTCACCTGCTAAATAATCGGGTGAATTAAAACCTTTTGGGACAACAATTTCTTTTAATTCTTTATAAGTTCTGTAAATAGTATTTTCTGGATCTCTTTGACCTTCATTGAATGGTGGCAAGTTTTCTGTGGCATCATAACTAAAATAAGATATATCACGCATCATAATTGTATATCGTTTATTATCATTTTTGGGTTTCATTAATCTTTGATCTTCTTGAGCATCTTCATCTCTTAAATCAATCACATAATACATACTTTTTAGACTGAAATGATCAGTTTCAAAATTAACAAAATGTCTTGATAAACCCGCATCTTCACTATCTCCACTAGACCATTGCTCATCACTGGTATCACCTACTTTATACCACCACTTTCTTGGCAAATGTATATAATTACTGCCAGTGGCAGTTTGATAATATGATTGATTAAAAACCAAAGTATCATCTCTTATATTGATGTTTTTACTTGAAGCATTACATTCGATTGTATCGTATCCACTGGATAAAAAATTACTAGCATTAAGATATTGGACTTCTGTAAAATTAAAAGTTTTTTTGACACCAGTTTCAACTCCTTTAATCTCAATAGTTTCTCCACCTGCTCCTTTTTCATTAATCATGGCACCAAAAACAGATACTTTGTCTCCCGCCTCTAAATGGAGGATATCTTGAAGATTATTTGTCCAAAGAGCGAAATTCTCATCATTACCCGATTTTGCCTCTTCGCTGTGGAGTCTATTACATTCAACAACTTGAATATCTGTATAAGAATTCATATTTAATATATTATATTATTTTTTTTTATTTGATAATTTTTTTATTTATAATATTATAATGGCAAAAATACCTACCGATTGCAAAAAAGAACTTCTTATGAAGATGAAAGAGATTGACCGACTAGATTTATGGGGAGAGTCGGATTGTAAATTATATTGGATGACATTACCCGAAGAGGGTGAAGAATTAACATGTGATAAATGTATTGATTATTTAATTAAAAAATATCCTGTAAAAAAAATATTTGACAAAATTATAAAAGGAGATGACCCATATCAAAATTGACATTGATGAAGAAGATTTAGAAGAAATAATCAGCATTCTTGCCAAGAATGGGAGACCAGATTTAATTTCTGTATTAACTGATACAGAATTTAAACCTCAAAGATTTGTTAAAAAAGAATATTATAGTGATGATGAGGGTAGTGCAACAAGTGAGAGTGAATATGAAGTTTATATTGATGAAAATGGCTTTCAATCACTCAAATAATTATACATAACGCAAAGATCATATCTTTCAGGATATTTTTCTTGGAATTTATCAATATTATTTGTTTTTTTATAATAATAATAAGAATTACGGGCAATTGCTAAATCCTTATTATTTGAATATTTTTCTCTCCGCTTTTCTTTATTGGATTCATAATGTTCTTTTGCCCTTTGGCGATTTTGAATTTTAAATTCTTCTGTATTTTTGACTTTTTCATACCGTTCTTTATTTCGCTCTTTCTGTTGTTTATATCTGGTAAGAATTGTTTGAATTTCAGTTTCACTCATGGCAAGCATTGTTGTCTATACTATATATATATATCATTTTATTGTTTAAGTATTTTATTTAAAATATTTTTCATATCCTCTGTGATTTCAATATTAATTTTATTATCCTCTTTGGCAAATTGTAATTTTTGGATTGTATTTTCTCCGTGCTGGACACAACACATAATTTTTTGGATTTCAGTAATACCAACTTTACCAATACCTTCAAAAAGATTTTTACCTTCACCCGCACTATTATTGGCAAACTTACAAGAGGCACCAAACCATCTTTTGGTCATCATGATGGTGGGTTCGTGGATTAATTTTTGGTTATCTCCGCAATCAATCATATGGATATCACAGTTTTTATCGGTCATACAGAATAACATTTTATCACTACCAACACAACCTAATTTATTATTTTTTAAGGTTTCATAACTATATGTTAAATATGTTGGGAAGTAGATATCATCGTCGTCCATGAATGCCATAATTTTTGTTTTACATTCTTTAACGAGGTCATTTCGTTTTTGCCCAATTGTTCTTTTTGGTTTATGGGTAATATAATTTAATTTAATTGGATAAAGATGATTTTTAACATCTTCAAGATCTTCATCTTTAATAAATTTATCAGTGCCATCATCGTCAATAATTAAAGTGATTTTATCATGTGGATAATACTGTGCCTTAATATTCATTAAGAATAAAGGCAGAAACTTGCCACGATTAAAAGTTGGTATTAATACGGAGATAGGTTCAAAGTTCATCTTTATATTAATATAACATATAAAAAATTAATTTTAAACGCATAAAATTTAAAAGTAAGAAAAATAGATCAAAGTGACCATAAATATCCCAAATATCTATATATAATAAATTGGATATCTATGGTCACCACCACCAGCCTCTCTTTTCAATTACATATTCACTTTCTTGTTTGTGAATTTCATCCTCTTCAATTTGCTTTCTTATTTCAATTTTTCGGATATACTCCTTGATATGAACTAAATCTTTTTTGATTTCTTGAACATCATCATGAATACTCTCAACGAGTTGTTTGATGGTTTCAACTGGTTTTGGGTTGCTCATATAATTGATTATATATTTTAATTTCAATAAAAAAATATTGATAAAAATAAATATGAGCGATTCGGGACTTTTACAATCGTTTAATATAAACGAGTTAGCTGGTGCCACTGGATTAATCCTTGGGGGCGTTTCAGGTCTGCTTGTTGTGATCTTTAAGTCTAGATGTTATTGTAAGTTTAGAGTTGGATGTAATGATCAATGTTCGTTATGTATGTGTGAAAGGAAACCGCCACCAGATACAATTGTAGAAAATGATACTGATGGAGAAGATGAAAAACAAAAATTAAAAAAAACAAAATCTAAACCACAAGAACCCGAGACGCCGAGATTAATCCCCAAGAAATCTACTGGACCAGAACCAGACCTTGATAAATTAGTTTGAGGTGACCATAAATATCCCAAAATTTATATATATAATATTTGGATATTTATGGTCAATCAAAATAGAGAATGATTGGGTCCTCTGGAGTAGATCTTCTTATTTTAATAATAGTAAGGTGTTTTGTTTTAACAACTCTTTTTTCATCTAATTCTTTCTGAGCTTGTGGAGATATGAATGGGATGAATTTATATCCAATAAATTTAGGATCATTATTCATTAATCGGCAACATCTTCTTACAGATGGTATATCCCCGAATTGCTTTATGAAATCCATATCATCTTGAAGTTCTTTTATTTCATTGTATTTGGTATATTCTAAATCATAATTGTTTTTACAATATTGAATGATATGTTTGCACACCATCATGACATTATTTTTTTCTTTAATGGTCAAAGTTTTTTTTGGATTCACATTTGTTAAAAAATGAATTAATCCATCTTTATTTTCAATTTTATAAAAGTTGTCTTTGATAATAATATTTTGACTTAATAGATTTAATAATTTACTTTGGAGATCTTTTTTATTATCTTGGTGTGAGAAAACAACTTTTAACCCTAGATTGTTAATTAAATCGATAATATCAGTTTTTGAGTGGGACTTATGAATTAACATTTTACTTTATAATATATTTTATTTTTTTAATTCAAACGCAAAAATTTAAAATGTATATTAATATAAATGCTAACCTCGCAAGAATTACGAAAACTTATTCGTGCCCACAATGAATTATCTAAAATTAAAATCGCCAAGGGTGCTACTGCTGACGATATGGTGAAATTAATTGAAGATGCTGGATATAAGGTTGATCATGAAAAGAAAGAGATATCCCCTAAACCCACTAGAGGTAAAAAGATCGTAGTTGGTAAATCTAATCGTAAGGGTATTGTTGGCACAGATGAATTGGCACCAGCCCCCAAGAAGAAAACACCCGCCGAGAAAGAGCAGATGAAAAAGAAGAGGCATGATAATGTAATTTCATATATTATGAAGAATAAAGAAATATTAGAAGACGAACGAATTAAGAATTTACTTTAATCAAAATACTCTTCTGGATAATGTTTTCGGTAGGTTTGAATACACTCGTTTAACATTACGCTCCAAGGTGGTGCTAATTTTATTAATTCTTCAGATGGATATGGGTTGCCGTCCATAACAACATCTATATAATAATCCCAAGTCAGTTGATCAAACTCTTTTAATTCACTCATAACATTGTTAAATTTATTTTTATTTTTTTCAGTCTCTGCTGAAATTCTATTATGTTTAAAAATTAACCCCTTAATGTCATCGGGTAAATTATTAAAGTCTAACATTAATATATATATTAATTTATTTTTTAAGTGTCTGCCGTGACCATAAATATCCAATTTATTATATATATAAATTTGGGATATCTATGGTCACTTCACTTTTCTTTTTGGGAAACACATGAATCCATTGAGTTCATCATTTTCAATTATTTTCAATCTTAATAAAGCGGTCAAGCAATTCAGGAAATTAATATGGTCGCTTTTGTATATTGATTGATTATTATTTTTTCTTCTATAAATGATATTACAGAAATGAAGATATGTTTTGATTTGTATTTTGATTGGGATACCTTTTGATTTATAAATTAATTCTTCGCCCTGATTTAAATAAGCTTGGAATGTTTTTTTCTCCGTCAAAGGAAATGATGAGATTAATACCCCCTTA
>Ga0136655_1000258_pt1 | contig 24032 bp, 20 predicted proteins | sample CPBDNA_2_FD_94863 | JGI IMG/M metagenome (GOLD analysis project Ga0136655, IMG submission 94863) | Freshwater to marine salinity gradient microbial communities from Chesapeake Bay, USA - CPBay_Spr_15_0.8_DNA (version 2) | ecosystem: Environmental > Aquatic > Marine > Coastal | place: USA... | reverse complement strand
TGTCGTTTGAAGTCAAGCCTGCGTACGATGCAAAAGAACGCTCATAACAGAAGGTACACTCGTCTGTACCACAATGCTTCCACTTAGTAGAGCACATGCCGCACCATGTACCATTGTTAACGTCATGCAATCTCGATTCAAATGTATGCAAACAGACATCGCACTCGAATTTCCCTTTTTCACCATTGTTTAACGGTAAACGAAGATTGGCTTTATTGACGATGCAATCGACTTTCTTTTTGTCGTTTGAAGTCAAGCCTGCGTACGATGCAAAAGAACGCTCATAACAGAAGGTACACTCGTCTGTAGCACAATGCTTCCACATAGTAGAGCACATGCCGCACCACCTACCATTGTTAACGTTGCTCAAACTCGATTCAAATGTATGCAAACAGACATCGCACTCGAATTTCACTTTTTTGTTACTGCCACAACTCAATTTGGCTGCAACCTTGAAATTTACCAAACGACCGACTTTCGAATTACCTGCGGGTGTTTTGTGTTGTGTGCAAAGTCCACCGTCGTCGTTTTGGCAGTAATCACTATCCAATTCGCAGGTAAAAATTTCAAACTTTGTCCCATACGACCTCTTCGTTTTTTTTGCCGTATGGGTTTGTTGGCATTGTCCTAGTTTTCGCTTCATCACAAATACTGCACATACTCCACACAATAAATATATAGAATATGCGTAACTTATGGATTTCATCCATCATGCGAACCCGATTAAGGTACGTTCCATCTTTTATTGTAAGTAAAAGGTTATGGTACATCTAGTTCTTCGTCTCATATGTGCGAATTTCCGAAAGCAAAAAAAATGCTATTCTAACTTATTCGACACATAAGTTAGAGACAATACATAAGTTATCATTCACAGTCTTGTAAAATGTCCATGCAAACAACACCAATCTCTGCCCCACTCCATGCCAAAAGTGTCTCCGACCACGCAGAATCAGAAGACGGTCTCATTGACACCCTCATGCACCTCTTAGACGACGACACTGTCGACAACATGGAACATTTCGAGGCACGCGACCGTCTTCCCGAAAAATTGGGATTCTGTCATTTTAAGCTCGGAGAAAATGGACATTGTAACTTTCGTGACGGCACAGTGTTGGGCAAACCACCCGGAATCACACTGCCAGCTGAATGTCGACCTTATGAGAACATTCTTCTTAGTATCTACCTTCATGCAGAATATGACCCTTCCGACGAATTGCTGTTAAAATCTTGCCGGGTCACTGCACCAGTTTTTTGCAACGAAAACATGAAGACAGTTCACGGCGAACTGCAACATGTTCAGAAGACAGAGCCACACCAATTATGGGTGAAGCCCAATACTCTTGGTACAGAGATGACACTCTTGTTTAAAAAAAGAGACTGGGACTTGAGCAGAATGTACCGCAAAGTTTCCAAATCACAATGGCCTCAATTTGTTATTGTTGCCACACCAATGGTCAACGGTACACTGATGCCGAACAAAGCTGTACGCACGCCTACTTTTGAAATCCGCAGCAAAGAACAAGCCAATAAATCAGCTGCAGCACGAGGACTTGCTTCTTCCGTCCCAACAAAACGACGCAGAACACCACTCACTGACGCAGCAGCCAGTAAACTACACCAAATACAAGCTGGTATTGTCCAACTTCGTACACAGATTTTAAATGCAAAACAATCCAGCCAAGACTATGAAACACGGGTTCGTTTCATGATGGCCATTGCAGAAACAGACCCACAGTTTCAACAACTTTATCAACAAATGAGCCACTCCTTTTTGAAAATTAAACATAACTCAGAAAAACGCATGTGACATATCTACACTATAAATATATCCTACTTACTTACAAATGTATCGTAACTTTGCACCTGCTGAATTTACACGGTTGACGTGCCGGAGCTGGCTTCATCAATTTCGAACCGCAATGGAAATAAGAGCAGAAAAACCAGATGTGGCTGTCAAGACACTTGTAGATACTAACCTCGACCGATGGAACAAGATTGTTTGGGACATTGGAGACGACTGGACACTAATATTAGACGCAATTACATTTTTGGAGGAGCAGCAGGAGGAACAAACGAAGGAGGCTATTATAACCGCAAGAAAAGCTATCAGTCGAAAATATCGACAATCGTTGTTAAAAAACATCGAGTCGCTCGAACAATGGTTGAAGGAATTAACTATACCAGATGACATACGAACATACGAATATAAGGCAAGCAATGACAATATAATAGAAGAGTTAAAGACACGCATAACCATATACAACCGCATCTTCGACAAAGAACAAGAATTTGCAAAAACTTATTCAGTACTTGGTGGACCGTGGAAGAAACGGTCGAAGCGTGGTACCAGGAAATTGTCTAGCGATTAAAGGAGAGTACAATTGCACGGATTTTCTCGCCTGTGTTCTTCTACAAAATCGCTGTCTGCCAAAGGTACACGTTCAAACTTGAATGGAGTCACGACCTTGGGATAACGTTGTCCATCATAGGAGCTTCTGTTATCAGGTTGACCAAGCGGTCGAAATTTCACTCTCTTTGAATATTTTTTTTCGATTTCTTCCATGTTAGCTCTTGCTGCTGTCAATGTTGACAGCAGAATGTTGAATACTTTTTTTCTTCTCGTTTCATCTGATAAATTGTCCAGAAACAGTGTGTAATGAGCGAGTTCATCCCGACATCGAAGATATTCCTGTAGTACCAGAGTTTGTGGCACGTGGAAACCTATTTTACCCTGTTCGGCATTGATACGTATTGTCTCACACTGTGTTTCAAACCTTTCGACGGTTGCCTTAATTTGTTTCACTGACAATGTTCTCTCATCTCGAAAGGCCATTTGATACATACATGTATAATTTATAGTCGAAATAATCAAAGCTGAACATCAACGAGAAATATAAACATATATTATGAATATGAACATATAATTGTGACGGATTGCACAACACCACCATCATCATGCAACTCGACCATATTGTTGGACAAATTATACAAGAATACTACAAACAATCATCAGCAACAAAAATAATGTCCCGACAAAAACTACCATGCACGCGATGCCGCACACACGTCTCCTCCACCTGGCGACCGGGTCCATGCGGTACTGCCTCTTTGTGCAATTCGTGCGGTGTCAAGTACATGGTTCGACCCCCAAGACCACGGATGACTGATTTAGTACTCGAAGGAAATCGGTGCATTTGGATGGCGCGACAGTCCGACACTCTACAATGGGAAGAATATCAAGAAGCCGACCAAAAAGACCCAAGGATACAGCTGTGGTTTGAACAAGAGAAAGAACGGACAGATTATGTAGAGAGTAAAAAACGTAAATTTGTACTTTTATAATTCATTGTAATAGGCAATACATCGTTCATCGCCCTTCAGTTCGCCCTCCAGATTGATTCGATAATTACCATCTGCTAAATTTACTCCAGCTTTCATGGTAGTATGTCCCCAATACAACATTATGATTTTGACTCTGGTGTTTGCAGCATACTCGATTGAACATAAACCGGCTCCATCAGCATCCCATGAATTAGTGGAATCATAGTAAGTAGCAGCTCGCTGAGCAAAAACTCTGCCCTCTCTGCCCCAGTCCCAAGTCTCTTTAGGATATTTTACCCGAGGCTCGAATACATAGCTAGATTCGAAATGGAAAGGAGTGTCCTTGGCCCCGTCAAACCCTCCATACCACCAGGTCTGATCCAACCATGCAATCTTGTCCTCTTTCAATGTCGTCAGATAATCTTTGAGATTAAATTCTTGGAAAGTTTGGTCTTTCACGTAGATTGCCAAGACATATGTAACCCACTTCCCAGTCTCGGAAAAACACAACTTATCTTTGTCAAAAAAATCTGCATTCCACTCAGCAAAACAGAGCACATCTGTTTTGGGTTTTGAAGTCAAACATTCGTGATGATTTGCATTTTTAATAGCTGACATAAACAGGCCTGTCCCTTCTCCATTAAAATCTGTGAACGATTGATGCCATTTAACACCACCACAGTCCAGACATTGCTTGGAGCCATTACCGGCCAACTCCGAAATCTGTGGCAAATGACATTGAGAACACTCAGATGTGGCTGTGGAATCTGAATAATATCCTGAAGGACATTGCTTACATTGTGAATGAATTTTGCGAGAGTCGTGAGTGGGTTGCTCCATCCATTCACCAGGGTTGCAGATTGGGTGTGCTGTGGGAGTACAACCATGTCCATTTTCACAGGGGACACATGTATCTTGCTTCGTCAGTGGTTGGAAATAACCTACCGGACATCCTGTACAGTTAGCAAAACCATTAGTCCCCTCTCCTCTGGTAAATGTACCAGGTTCACAACTTTTGCATTCGATCTGGGCTGTTTGATCTTGATATTCGCCACCTGGACACGCACCACATTCTGGAGCAGATGTACTCGATGTTGACCATCCCACGGGACATTCATCACACTCATTTCCTTCCTGTTTGCCCTGAAATTTGCCAGCAACACAGTTTTTACACGCAGTCGCATTGGACCCTACTTCATCAACATATGTCCCTACTAAACATATACTACAGGATGGTTGACCAACGATGGACTGATGTCGACCTTGATCACACTTCTTACATTCATACTCAGCAATCAGAATTTGTGAATAACCTGCCGGACATTGTTTACAGACACTCTTTGCATCTTCATCACCATAATACCCAGGTAAACATTGGATACATAGTGTCTGACCCTTGGATGGTTGCTTCCATCCACGGGGACATTTTTTGCAATCACTTTTCGCAGCATCTGCCATTGTAACTGTGAATTTGCCAGTTCCACATTCTGCACAACCACCACTTGTTGTATCTTTGAACTCACCTGGGGCACAGGCAGCACAGAGCGGGAAGGCAGACGATGCCCATGTTGGAGCTGGGTCAACCGAGACTTTATTGTAAATTAGGTAGGCACCGTCGTTCTTCGGACCATTTGTTTCGATCGTAACGATCCCTGCACCACAGGTGACCGTCGGCTTCGTATTGTCAACACTGACCCCTATTTCTGTCCAGTCGGGCACATATGCATTGCACACTAAGAGTGCATCCGCAAGTGAGAGTGCGAAATTTGTCACATCTACTAATTTAAATACATAGGGTGGCAGTGTCCAATCCTGGGCTGTTGCTTGTTCCAGTTGGACAGGTGTACCCAAACTATAGCTGCTTGTTTCCATGATTCGTTGCCATTGGATTAGTAGTGCTGTATACTCGCGTGGTATTGACCATGCCGAAGTGCATGCACTTCGGACACAGAAGGGTCCAGCATATCTACAAAGGTCGTATTTATTATTGCCACAAGGTTTGCACGCAGTCAGTCCAGTTTGGTCGGCGTAGTGTTTTGAAGCACATCCTTTGCACTCTTCTGGTCCGATAGTGTTCTTATATGTGCCTTCTGCACATTTGGTGCATACATCATCCTTTATTGTCCAGCCTTGGTCACATCCATTACAATTTTTCCTATCACCGGTCACAGAATTTTTACCAGCTGGACAAAGTTTGCATGATGATTGTGCAGCTTCGTTTTGGTATGTTTTATCATAACAATTCAAGCAAAATGGAAAACCAACCCCGGCGAATTGCCCAGGTGCACAAGTTTTGCACGCGGATTGTCCAGTTTTTTCCTCTTGGTACTTTCCAGCTGCACAACTTTTGCAATCAGTCTCTGCTGTTTGTCCAGTTTGTTCGTTGTACTTCCCAGCTGCACAAATTTTGCACTCCGATTTTCCAGTTTTTTCGTCGTTGTACTTTCCAGTTCCACAAGTTTTGCACGCGGATTGTCCAGGTTGGTCGTTGTATTGCCCAGCTGCACAATTCAAGCAAAATGGAAAACCAACCCCGGCGAACTGCCCAATTGCACAAGGTTTGCACGCGGTCTCTGCGAATTGTCCAGTTTTCATATTGTATTTTCCAGCTTTACAATCTTTGCACGCGGTCTCTGCGGATTGTCCACTTTCCATGTTGTATTTTCCAGCTGCACAATGTTTGCAATCCCGTGACTGTTCTTGAGATGTGTACTGTCCAATTAGACAGTCAGAACAAGTCACACGCCCTTGAGATGGCTGGTGCATCCCCGGTGGACACTTTTTACATACCCCTTGATTGGCTTCATCTTGGTATAAACCGTAGTCACATAGGTGGCATTTCGTGTCCTTGTCAACCTTGGCAAGTGGCTGTACTGTACCAGATAAACAAGGAACACAGGTGAAAACCCCTTTGCTGAAAAGTTCGGTCAAGAACCACCCAACTCCACAACCACTAACTTGAACAAGTATATGGAATAAATGGAATAAAAGTAATAGCCGCATGTAATAGAAAGATGCATCTGTTTATACTGTTATTTTTATAGTTTTTGTGCAAAATCCTCTCTGTGTTAAGGCAACTGGCTAGCTTCCCATTTTGAAATATCTGGTAGTTCGTTGAGTTCGACCATTTTGACTAGAGCATCTTTCAAATATATTTTCACTTGATTTGCAAAACAAGTTGCACAGGTCATGGAACCAGCACTTGTGATTGAATTAGTGGGACATTGGAAACAGTAATCCAGAGCTAATGGTCGGTTGCCACTGTTAAGTGTGTCATAGGGTCTCTGGACAAATGGCGCAGTCAAAAACCCTGTGTTCTGAAGCGCTGACATTTTGATATCTTGTGTTAGTTTGTCTTGTCCCCAGATGACATATGTCCCTGGTCGTGAAGAATATCCATATGGACATGCTACAACTGGTAAAAATTCAGGTCTGTCATAAGTCATTTCAATATCCAAGTTAGGAATGTGAACAATGCCGTTCGGAACCAGTGCACAATCAGATGATTCTTGCCCAGTTTCAAATGGCATGTAATACCAAGGTGTAAATGCAGCATCCAAATTGGAAGGCATATTGTACATTGTCAAATCGTTGATGGTCTGATTACCAGGAACGTTTGATATTTTCTTCACGCGTCCAGCTGGACATGCTGTGCAGGCTGCGGAACCTGGTTTTGCATATTCGTTCCGAGGACATCGTCTGCACACCTTGTCAACGAAATCGTAAGTGTCAGCAGTTGCTTCGTTCAATTGACAGCCATCGTCCACACTGTCGAGACGACTACACATTGTCCCAGGCGTTGAACGTGTCACTGCTTCGTCAGGTTGATAGTAGCCAGCTGGACAGGCCTCTTTGAATCCAACGTCCCCATGTTTCGTACAAAAGTGGCCTCGTGGACAGTTTTTCCCTATGAATGGGTCTTGGCCATTGATATATTCTTCAGAGATATAATGACCAATTTTTGTTTTGAAAGTGCCATCATCATAGGTAAAGCATGTATCAAATCGGTCAAAGGTTGCAGTTGGTAACCGGTCGTCGCCTTGGCCTGTTTGGCCGATAATATACAGACTATTCAATTTGTCAGGTATTTCATCACAGTGTTCATGATAAAAACAGTCACCTTCTGCCCATGGATGGAAGAGCCATTCACCAGATGCATCTGGTACAGGGAGAGAAGGAAATATTTGATTCAGTTCAAAAGTGACATTTGATTTGTTTTGAACATATCCCCACGGACTTGTTGTTGTTCGTGGTGTGTCAGTTTGCGCACCAACAATGCTGATCGTCTGTCCCGAGATATAGCCAGAAATATGGTAGGGTTGTACAAATTGAAAGATCCCACTGGTATATCCTGCAGCAGCTATACATTGTTCAATGGACAAATAGTTTCCTATCTTGGCGGTATTCTTGGCTGTATTTGCTTGACAACTAGTAAATCGTTTGTGTTGTTTATATTGAATCTCTGACGTCACTTTGTATTCACCCATAAATAAAATATCTGATTCGAGTTGTTGAAGATAAAAGTTACAGACACCCAAACCATTGCATTTTTTTCCTTTTGCAGCACTGTCCCACCAAAAATCTTCTGCCAGTTTTTCGGAGGTGAGTTCTTTTGAGCGTGACACGACACCTTTTCCAAATAACCCTGGACATGCTCGACAGATGTCCTTTTCTGTGCCGTAAAAAGTATGTTTTGTATATGGACCATGTTCAAAATAATTTACTTCTTGATTGCCTTGACCATTGTCGGAATATACAAAATTGAGATTGGATACTGTTATTGTACTAGTGGATGGTGCTTCATATGGTGGATATATGCCTTGTAACCATAAATCTTTGTCTGTCCAATAGTCTGGTCGACTGTTGACAATATTGGTGATCAATGGAAGTGCGGTATGGTAAAAATATGGTTCAATTGTACGTTTGCCAAAATAAACATATGGTTCAAATCCGTGTGGACAACACATGGCATCAGCATCATAAATGTCAGAAGAACAGATGCATTGTGTTTGTGGTAGAAACACATCTGCAACTGTGTGGTGTTCGCTATCAATGGTATAACTGTAATAAAATGGATGAGGTGTGTGGAGACATTCTCCACTGTTTAAACATATGGCACATTCATACTGGCAGTTTTCTCCGTGAAACCCGTTGTTCACCTGTAACCTGCTGTCAAACATGGTATAATCAGTACTGTCTTCGGTCAAGTATCCGATTTGTGTATATTCTGTCCCATCGTAAGAACCAGTGCAAGTAGCACAGCTGTTTTCATAGATTGTTTGCCGTGAGTAGCGTTCAAACCACATGTGGCCGCGTGTTGGTGTATATAAATTTAGTTGCAATACAAACACTGAATATTGACGATACTCTAGAATGTAGTAAAATGGTCTGTATTGTGTGTTTTCCAACACATCTGCTCCGTAGCCAGGACATATTTGTCCTGCAGAGCAAGTTTTGACATCCACCACAATATTGTTACTGGATGCATCCAATATGTTTTTACCACCGCAGAGACATTCGCCACTGCCGTGTTTCCCGTACCAGCATTTGCCATTTCCACTGCACATGGTGGAATCATGCACACCATCATAGCCAGGACATTTGATTAGACACTTTCCAACATTGCCACCTGCAAAACCATGCATACATTCATCACAGACTGGTCCGTCCCAATAACCATCGCGTGAATTATCTTTGCAGCTACATCCTGGACAGAGCAGCACCATATTTGGTCGAATTTCACAAGTGGCAGTATATTTGCCTTGATTTTTACTGTCGTCTTCGATATCAAAGACATAGGTGACCAGCCCGCTTCCATCAAAACAATCTGAGCTTTGTGTTGCAGCTGGCTGTGAGAGTGGTGAGGTGCCAGTACACTGAATGCAGTCGGACATGCCTTGTTGGTCTTGATATGTACTTTCGGGACATTGTGTACATTGTCCAGACACAAGCCCATGCCAACCAATAGGACATGCTTTGCAATCATCCATTGAGTCTGAAGACGGTGTGTCCACAAACTTGCCTTGTTCACATGTACTACATCCAGTTGAACCCTTGGTGGCACTATATTTTCCTTCTCCACAATCAGCACACCCTGCATTTTTGGCAGTGTGTTGAAATTGGCCAGTAGGGCAGAGTTTACAATGACTATTTGCAAGTTGGTCTGAGAATTTACCAGGTTCACAGTTTTCACAGGATGCTTGTCCCGCAGATGGTTGAGCAGTGCCAGCTGCACAGAAGAAACATCTATTTTGCTGACCACCTCCAGAGACCTTGCCTGGTTCACATTTTGTACACTGACCATTGTCGGAATATTCTCCCGCTGCACATTGGCCATCGCAGTCTGAAAGACAAGGCATACAACTTTTGCGGGTGATGACATCACTATACCCAACAGGACAAGTGTGACAATATAATTTGTCATCTGTGTCTCGATACTTGCCGGACTGACAGGTCACACAGGTGTTTCCTTGGTCAAGTCGTTGACCAGGAGGGCAAGTTTGACAGTGATTTTCAGTGGTTCCTCCTTGTGTCATATATTGACCAGGTCCACAGTTCCTACAGACACCATTCTGTGTGAAATCAAACTTGGAACTACAGTCAACGCAGGTAGTCGAACCAACAACCAAGGTTGTTTTCATCCATTCACAGTTGACACAGACGCGGATTGTTTGCTCCTCAACAGGAATAAACCCAATGGGACAGGCTTGACAAGGGTCTCCTGCCCAGCCACTGGGACATAACTCACAGGTATGGCTCACTGTTGCTTGGCGACCAGCTTCACATTTCTGACAGTTTGTTTGTTGATGACCTGGCACATGACCTACCCCACAATGACGACAAACAGCATTGAGCCCTCCCACACTATATTGACCAGCTTGACACAGAGTACAATGACCGTTAGTCAATGAGTGACCAGGGTCACAGATTGTACCTGGTAAACAGTATGTGAATCCTTCGTAATCATAAATAGAGTTGACAGAGGACGTGCCTGACGGACAGTATTGACACTGATGCTGACCAATGTCTGATTGATACTGACCCAACGGACAATATACACACACACCTCCGACAACTGACGAATACTTACCTCTGTGACATTTCTGACAAGTATATTGTTCATTTTCAAGAATCTGCTCTTCCCCAAGGTCACAATTCTGACAGTCTACACTTGTTATACAGCGACGACATGTTGTACCCGAATTGTTCCACCATCCAATGGGACAATCCACACAAGACGATTGACCACTCTTCTCTTGATATTGACCGGCCAGACAAGTAGAACAAACATCTTGGCCAGGTACAGATGTATAGGTGCCTGGTGAGCAATCATCACAACTCGACAAACTTCCAACTTTGCCTGACGGACAGTCTTGGCAGTCCAAAAATAATCCGAGTTCTTGACCAGCTGGACATAGACAGTGTGTGCGCGTCGAGTCTGACTCTTGTCCTGCTGGGCATTGCACACACTGTCCAGCAGGTGAGATGACAATCTCTGACTTCATCCATCCAATGGGACAAAGGGAACATTGCTCCGAGTAATGATACCCAGGCGAACAAGTGGAACATTGGTCAGTACCAGTTGCATAACTATACTCATTGCATTGTTCTTGACAGATGCTTTGACCACTTCGAGATTTTTTCCCGAGTGGACAATTGGTGCATGTCAGTTGGCCAGAGCTTCCGTTGGTATGTGTACCAGCCGCACATGGCGTACAAAAAAGCTGGCCAGTCTCGGATGTATATTGTCCAGCATCACATTCTGTACAGACTGTATCATATCTGGCTGTTTTATTGTTGTAGGTGGTTTTTTTGATATACGTTCCAACGGTACAACTTTGACAATAGCCACTGACATTGATTTTTCCAAATGAACAATGCGGTTGACACCTGTTTTCGTCAATGACATACATTGTCTGTCGTTCTGATGGTTCACTACAGACTCTGCACTCTTGACCCAAGATTGAAACAGAACCAGGTGGACACTGTGAGCAACTGTTATTCAGACCGACACTACCAAGAGGACACTGTTTGCAGACATTATCACTGTCCAATCCCCAACCAACACAACAGTTTCCACTCCGAGGACAATCGGAACAACTGGTGGACATTTCGTCCACCGTGTATTGACCTTCATTACACTGTTGACAACTTGACATGGCATATTCATTTTGATACTGTCCGGTGGGACAATTCTGACATTCAGGTATATTGACTGCAATCGTTCCAAATTTGCCGAGTGCACATTGGTCACAGCGAACGGACCCCACATCGTGTTGATGGTATCCGATGGCACAGTTGACACAATTACTACTTCTTTCACTGGGTTGGCTGTAGCCAATTGGACATGCTGTACAGTGAGCTCGCTGTATAGTCCAGGTGTGACTTGTTCTTTTATAAATACAGTCTGGTTTGGACTGATGGATGCTATTATCGCAAGTGTCACCCATCCATATATTATTATTGTCTTCATCATAATATCTACAGTCTTCTTTCGAGTAAGCAGCTACTCTCCCGTCTTCGTTTTGACAGATGCCAGTCCATGACGTGGTGGATGCTTGTTCATACAGACAGTCATATTGAGTGATTGATGAAGCGTCCGAGCAAAACGGTGTCCCTGAAAACCATCCTGCTGGACATGTCGTACATGTCGTTGTTCCCTCTTTGTCGTTAAATGTACCCGAGGGACAATCTAGACACGCACTGTTCGACAAGCTGCTTTGTTGTCCAGCCTGGCACATGATACATGTGTCCTTTCCAGTCTCTGATTGGTATTTTCCACCCTGGCATTGTTTACATTGTGTATATGGATGCTCATCTACATCTTGATATTGACCAATGGGACATTGTTTGCAGCTGTCTTGCACTGCATATTCCCCGCTGGTACATTGTTGTTGGCGTTGCCCAGCAACTGACATCAATAGACACCAGAAAAGAATGTACATTCGTTGTAATAAAATTGGGGTGATGGGCTTAAATACAATTTTTTAGCCCTTAAGTGTAAAGTGTGTGATTTCGAAAAGTGCGTGATTTCGAATTAGTCTGTACATAAGTTAGAGTGTGAGTTTGTCATCGATATCTCTGCAACATGTTATTATTTTCTGATTTGCATTTATCGGTGAAAACATATGAGACATCAATGAAAGTGTTGCGCCATGTTCACCAACAAGCCAAAGAACACAATGTCGCTGTTGGATTTTTGGGTGATTTTTTTGACCACGTGTACAACAAAGGTACTCTCCCTGTCAATATTCTCAATTCACTCATGCGATTTTTTGCCTCCGAGTGGTCAGTCCCCATGGTCATGATCCCAGGCAATCATGACTATTTTGATGCTTCGGAAACAGAACATGGCCTCACCCCTTTTGAATACGCCTCCGACTATATCACTGTCCTCAACGAACCAACGGTTGTCAACCGTCAATTGTGGATACCATGGCGTCGATGTAATCAGACATTGGAGAATATTTTACAAGAGCATCAGGACGTTGATGTCATCTTTGGCCACTTTGACATTGTTGGGTTCAAACTCAATCCGACAAAAGTATCAACAGAAGGACTGGTAGGAAGCACGTTTCCTACAGACAAACCCATCTACACTGGCCACTATCATACACCACAAGTCCAGAAGAATATCCGTTATCTAGGTTCACCCTATCAACTGACTCTCTCAGAAGCAGAAGATAACAAAGCCCTGGTTCTGATTGACACCAGTGGATGGCAAGTCAAACAACTGCTCCCCCTGAACATTGGCCCCAAGCAATTTAAATGGTCGGTCGACGAACTGAAAGAGCGTCATTCCATCTTGCACGCCAACGACCGTGTAGTAGTAGCAGTGACTGTCTCCGGACTGTCTCCCGAGATTATCTCCGACCTCGAATTGCGTGGAGTCAATGTCACTGTCAAGAAAAAATTAGTACACCAGACTTCAACCAGACTTGAACATCAAGATGCATTAAGCCCACAGCAATTATTTCAAAATTATGGCCAAAGGTTTGAGACCATTGACCAGCAATCAGGGGCATGGCAACTGGTAGAACAGTGGATTAAGTCCACACCACCAACATTAGTGCCAACATCACGGGATGTCAGACCTGAAAAACTAGAACTCTCAGGATTTGGTCCATTCAAAGGTCAAGTCACATTGGCACTGGACAGTCAGGGATTTACCCTCATTTCGGGCGAATGCAACGATTCCAAAAATGCATCCAATGGTGCAGGCAAATCAATGTTGGCAGCGGGGGCATGGTTATGGGCTTGTACAGGGATGATTGACGGTCGAGGCACTCTGTCCTTTGGTGGGACAGTCTTACATACTGCAGCTGAAAAAGCCAGAGTCACTGTCTCTGGTACTGTTGAAGGTCATGCTTGGAGTATTACTCGTAGCATCTGTGAACGCAAACATACTGTGCAGTTGACCATGGATAACAAAGACTGTACACGGGCGACCATTTCTGCCACTCAGAAAGCAATTGCTTCTGATTTATTTGGATTAGACTTGACAGCAGGCACATTGCACGCATGGCTGCTTCGTAACAGTGTCTGGAGTCAGATGTCAGTACCACGATGGTTAGATGCCAATGACACGCAAGCAAAAAAGGAAATCTGTCCCTATGCAAACATGGGATGCTGGGTGACATTACACGACAAAGCAAAAAATGAACAAAAAATAACTACCTCGACTGTCCAAGAACTGACACATCAGACAAATCTCAAACAACAACAACACGATAGTGCACAACAGTTTCATACAAAACAACTACAAGATATACATACATGGGAGATGGAGAAACTCAAACTCGTCCAAACAGCGAGCTCTCGACTCGAGGCTGCACAGAGACAGGCAAGTGGACAAACATTGCCTGTAAAACCACTCCCCATTGCTCCTATTACACAGCTACGGTCGAAGATGGAACAAAAAAGAACACAGCTTGCAAGAGCAAGAGTCAGGCATGAACTCATCCCCAAAAACACGGCACCATTATCACCGTTACTTCCAATCAATCGACAGTCATATGACCACTGTATTGCCGAGAAATACAAAGCTGAACATCTCTTGAAACAATACCAAAGAGAATTACAGCATTTTATAATATCAGGCGAATGTGCCACCTGTCATCGACCGTTTGACATTGATAATAAACAACAAGGTTTTCTAGAACAACAAATTCAAGATGGACAGGTACAATTGGCACTAGTACAACAAGCAGCTGAGAAAGCCAAAGTCCAATACGAAACAGCTGTTCGGGTGGGGACACAACATACAAATGCAGCCGCAATCATGGCATTACAGGACGAAATAGAGACGCTGACAGCTTGTTGCGCGTCAGAGCAACAGCAATTAAATCACGCAGAACAACACGCAATCAAAGAAAATGTGTATCAATTGTCAAAAGAAAAATATGACCGTTGTCAACATGATGTACACGTAGCTCTGCAGCAGTTGGACAACGCCAAACAGTTGTCATGTCCGATGCAAAACACACTGGCAGAGCTGGCTGAGACGATCCAACAGCTCCAGAGTGAAGTCACACAGCTGACAATCCAAAAAACAAAAGCAGAACAATTCCTCCAGACATTGAAAACAGCTGCAAGTTGGATGGGTCCGCGTGGTATTCAGACATATGCAATGGAATGTGCAGTACAAAAACTGGCAGCTCTCACAACAGTATGGTTGCGGCGTTTCTTTAAGATAGACAACATTGAACTTCGAGCTCATTTTGATGAGAAAGAGCGGTTAATTCGCCAAGTTGTCTGCCCAACACATGATGGCATCATGTCGGGAGGTCAGTGGCGCCGAGCTCAACTCGCATCATTTATGGCCTGGCGAGAAATGTCGCAGAATTCTTTTCCACTACTAGTGATGGACGAAGCATGTACGTCGATGGACCAGGATGGTATTTCTTCTGTACAAGACACTCTCAAAGAATGGTGTGAAGAAAATGACCGCCGGACCTGTCTCTTCATTACCCACGATTCGAGTCAACATCGAGACACTTCTGTTTATCAAAACCATGTCAGAATCATTCACAAGCGTGGTCGTTCCTCCTTAGTTGACCAAGGAGAACAGTCGAAAAAACCTCGACACGGGCTATTTAGTAGCTAATACTCTTGAACAACATGGAAGTAACAGACGACCAAGTTCAACAGATGAACAGCATCTGTACACGACAAGCCAATATTAGAATGGAGATAATACTCCTCGGTTTCGAAGGTACTACTTTCTATCTTCATCAGCTTGGAGAACGTCTAGTTCAACTGAAGAGAGAGTCCACCGATTTTTTCAACAACAATGTATGGACATTGATTCAACCAATCGTTGGAACAATACCCACTACCCGGTACTCGGCATCAATTCCAAACCGTGACGAGATATTTTTGTCAGGTGTCCAATATGAATGCCGAAAAACATTCATGCAACAAGTCACCATCCTCAAAATATATCAGAAACTAAAAGCAACACGGACGTGAGCCACATGTAAAGCACATATGACAATCCATCATTCTCAGACGTGTGTCCAAGACAGTCATGTCCAAGACATTTGGATTCCATACACAGAACAATATCGGCAAACGTGGCGAGGAATTGTTTCTCCAATTACATCCAGAATGGAAAGCCAATAATATCGGGGCCCACTGTAAAGAGCCAGATTTTGTTGATCGACATGGTCGGACATTAGAGCTGAAATTTGACGTGTCAAATCGGGCGCGTCGAGACCAGGACGGATATCAACTGAATTTTTTCATGGAGACAGTGTCTAACAATCGGAAGAAGACAGTCGGTGGCGTGTTCAGAGCAGAGCAAGAGGGTGTCGACTTCTTAGTCTACATGTTTGAGGCACCGTTTCGCATCTTTGTACTGGATGTCCAACGAACAGTCGAGACTGTACGTCGTTTAGCACAGAGTGGTGTGTATCGAAAATTGTGTATTAAAAATCATCACTATTGGACGGAGGGATATGCACTGCCCATTGATATGTTTGCATCATGTTTTGCATCCTTGGAAAAACGTTTAAACAAGCAGGAACGCGCACTCAAAAAATTGGAATGGACACTCATTAATTAAAATAAAAATAAGGTACACGTATTATTTAATCTAGACAACCACGCGTCAGTCACCTACAGTATGTTGCCACTAGAGATGGTTTATTTGGTCGGTTCTTTTTTACCATGGCGAGACAGAATACAGACAATTACAAAAAGCTGGCTCCTCTATTTTCTCCAACGAAAAAGAAGAGTAACAAGATGGAAGTCAAAACGATTACTGTACTCTTACATGAACATCGGTCTTCGACGACCATGGCTAACATGGAAAAAATTTGCTATTCGTCAATGTCAACTAAAACGGCGGAAACGTAACCATCAACATGAACTGTCATGGAAAGCAGCTGTGGCACACTACATGGTCAGCAATCGTTGTCAATCATGTGGTCAGACCACGAAATCCAATGTTTTTGGCATACATTTATGTACACGGTGTCGCTCGTCCCCCGGTAAAATTCACACATATATGATAACAACTGGTCAGGCTCTGGCTCTTGGTCTACGCAAAACAGAGTTAGAGACCATTCCATTTCACAGGGGAAACATGGGTTCGAAACTTCGTTTTAAAAGAGATGTTCTGGCAGTTCTTGGGTCACTCGCCCATATTTCAACTACTCCGTGTGGCGCACGTACTCGTTGTAGCAACAGACAACACTGACACAGGTGTACAATTAACAATACGTTGAACACACCTATAAATCAAAATCTAATTTTCTCCTGGCTGTACCATTCGGCCTTTCGCATCTCTGCACTATGTCCAACACGTCAGCAATCATTTTTTTGTAGGCATCATCTTGCATCTTGTCGCGGAAAATTTCTTCAGTATGACCAAAAATATCCATAAGTTGATTGTAATCACGTGCTAATTCATCGGTAGCACTTTGGCGGAGACCGGACATTTTGTTCATTTCGAGCAGATATATATACTGTGAAACTTTTGTTTTGACCATCATGACCCAACGTTCTCGATATTCTTTCAAGAGATTGAAGCAGACACTGGAGAGTGCGAGAATATTTTCATCATTTTCATACAATAAACTTTAATAAGGGAAGTTGAAATCAACGTTCTCGATATTCTTTCTTTAATTTGGCAGTCTTCTTTTTCAATATTGTAATGATTTTTCTCAGTTTTATAATCCTTTGTTGGAGGATTCGGTGTTGACCATGGAGATTTTCATACAATAAACGGAAGGTGGTAGCACGTTCTCTTTCGATTTCAAGGTCTATCATACATTGTGGGGGTGAGTCGTTCTCTTGCGTCTCTTCAGCATCTTCGACCAAAAAACCATCATTGTAATCATATTCGTCCAAGTCCACACTGGAGGAACTGTCATCACTCTCGGAGTCAGTACTGTCAGTACTGTCAGCACTGTCACCACTTACCACTGCTTCGTGTTGAATAAAACTGGCCATTTTATTTTGTTCTGAAACTACACTTATAGTGTCCTACGCTTAATCTGCACGCGCGCAGTTTGCAGCACAGAATCAAGGCCTTCGTTGATTTTTTTTAGCGTCGTTGATACCTCACGCTCAAGTCATTGATACCTCACGCTCAAGTCATTGCTACCTCGGGCACGCGGACACTCTGGAGTACTGAAGCCTACCATATGGGCCGTAATCTTAAGTTTTTCCACCTATTTTCGAAAAAAATTCACTTGTTCCCACCTCAACCAATAAATATGATGGACATACAGATGTTCCACACGAACAAGGCGATTTTTCTACACATGGTTCCAAGCAAATGTAACATTCTGATTGAATGAACGTATCATCCATTCATATTCGATATCAATCTATTATCTCTACTACTTCATTATAATCTTCTCGACCGCTGATTCATGTCTTGTTCCTTGTCTTGTTTTTTCAGCCCTTTTCTATTTCTAATGTTTCCAACAATGTGTTTTTTGGTCCACTGCTTTCAAAAAGGGCTCTTGAATGTGAATACCACAATCACATATGCAAAATGATGGACTTTTATTATGCATATGTGATTGGCGGACGTGACAGTCATAGCAGACCAACAATGTGGCAGTCATTCAGTGACACTGAGAGTGTGCTCACTTCGGTGGTTCAATATTTATCACTCGAAGAAGTAGGTCGGTGTCGACAAGTGTCAAAGAGGACCAAGAGTGATATTCGAGGATGGCGCAACTGTGTGTTACAAAGAAAACAGGCAGTTGCCTGCTCGCACTGTCCTGCTTTACGACATCAAAAGCATTCTGAATATTGTAGGCTCTGTGAATCTGCTGTTTGTCTTGAACATTTGGAACAGTGTCACCAGTGTGAACAGATATATTGTAGCAGTTGTGTTGGCTTCTGCTGTTTGTAAGTATAAAAGTTGCTTCAATGCAGTCAAAATGTTCAAGACATACAAGCCGATGAAAATCAAAACAGCAGTGACACCAACAACACACAAAACAAATATTGTAGCGACCATTGTTAAATCTGTCAAAAAATTATTCTCTTAATTCTCAGGTTCAATTATGTAACACATAATAGTTATTTCGTCTGTGGCGTGGTCCAATGTCACAAAATATGTTGAAACGTCAAGAACCGGATGAACAAGCAGATGAACAACCGATGCTTAAAAAATCAAGAAAAAACAACCTCGAAGCAATGAAGGAAGCAATGCAGGGTCTGATTAAGGTTGCGGAGACACATCATGAGGAAGTACGGATTGCAGCTATTGACGCAGCTTTTGAGATTGAAGAACAGCATAAAGAAGCCAAGGCTACGAAAGACCAACTTTTACTTGAACTGGATGAGTTAAAAAATGACTTGGAGGAAACAACCACAGCCTTGGGTATGTTTCAACAACATCCAACCTATATCATGTTGGAAAAAGCAGCAATGTTGGAACACCCACTTGGACTGGAAACATTAGTGGAAGACAACAGTAAGCGTCAAGAGACCATCACCGCCATGACAATGTTCAAACAAGAGTTACAGCTTACATTTGATTCAAAACATGCATACTATGAGGAAACTCATTTGGCTGTGAATGCGTTGGAAGACAAGCTGGCAGAGGCAGAGGAACGTGTCCAAGCTATCACAGAATTAATGAACAAATAAGAATAGTAGAAAAAATTAGTATAACTTGCACCACTTGCAAATGTCACTAATAAAAGATGTGTATCATTGTTGTTGGAGACACTTTGCAACATCTCGAATCCAAATGTTCTATGGGTGACGGAGGAACATAAGTGCGCGGAGCTGCACTTAGAAGTAATATTAAAACATAAGTAGAGATTATTTGAGTTCTAATGAAAGATAGTGTATGAGCGGAAGGATGTCATTTGCACATATCCAAGCTGAGACCATCCTGTCTGCTGTACCATGGACAACTGATCAGTCTTTGGAACACATTGTGTTTGAATGGTTGAAGTTGGTCTACCATAAGCCTTGTAAAAAGAAGCAAGATTATGCGAAAGTGTTGGAATTCTATCGAAATCATCACTTGAACAAATTTTTGCATCAGCAGCAATGTCCTTCTTCAGAATTTGTCAACTTGATTTGTTCAACTGTGCTGACCTCAAAAAAAGACTATGAACAACTTTTTGAGAAGCTGACATCATTTCAAACATTGCTGGAACCAATACCGGGTGGACACTGTCATGCTATCCCTGTGATTGTCCTGTGGGCAGTCAATCGTCCACAACATTTGAACAAGATTTGGTGCATGGATGAGATTGGTCACGAGGTCGGTGTTTGTTCACAGTGTTCGACTCGTCGACATGTCACTCTTGTGACAAGACAAGAACCAGAATGTCCTGCCAATTGTAGCTGGATATGTTCTAACTGTCCATTGCCAGCCATAGCACCGCCTCAAGAGTATGCGTTGCCGCATGGTGTGGAGCAGGAGAAAATGTTGAGTGATATGTCCTCCTTGTACCAGACATTTCTGTCCAATCAGCATGAACAGTCTCCGTATGAGATATCCTGGACACGGCATTATGCATTGCACACGCCATCTTTTCAAGCAACCGTGTCTCAACTCCAAGCAACAGTGTCTCAACTCCGAGCAACAGTGTCTGAGTTGGAGTCAGAGTTACTTGGAGTCCAGCACAAGTTCCACTCTGTCAAGAATGAGTTGTACGAGTTGAAACAATGGTCCAGTCATCATCGCTATGAATTACAGAAAGCTTATCAGGACGGTCAGCACTCTTGTCATGGCTATGATTTACGATTTTTGCCTTCAACATTTTAGACCAAGTTGAGTATATATTGTCATTGTTATGAGAGTAAATGAGGATTGAGCATAGTATCCAGCAAATAGTCGAAGATTTATATGGAACAGATTTTGCTGCTGACAATGTTGATTTGGATATCCAAGAATTAGGTGACCTTAATTATACATGTGGTAAAAAATTGAGAATGACATTTGTGGATACCTTTCAAGACACGGATGTCAAGGAATGGAAAAAAATCGTGCTCCAGAATGGTGCCACCAATGCTTGTATCCGTGTGAATACTGCTACGGGGAATATTGATTTGAATATTGAGTATAAAAGGACAAAGAAAGGTATCAATCAGAAATGGATTCTGCGCAGTATGAGTCTGGCAATGGCAGCTTGGTCTTGGTACCAACTACATCTACTGACACCCGAAAAGTATCCACTTCTGACAGGTTGGTAAAAGTGTCTGGTCCGGTAGCATTACAAACAGAGGAGACATCCTTTGTGGAGAAAACACTGCACTATATTTCGAGCATCCGTGGTGCTGTCAAAACAAATTTAACATTATCGACAAATACAAAATATCCCTCTCGTTATATTGTACTTATTCGTGGATTACCTCTGGTTGTGATGAGTGATTTCGCCACAATTCGGACTACAAACGAGCGAATCCGTAGTATTGTTGTGAACATGGTGGAAGAGAGCATTCGTATTGACGTGTGGCGCGAGAATGCCTCGAAAAAAAAGAACAAGAAAAGAAGACGGACTGAGCAAAAGCCATGTCATATTATCTGTGACATGGCAAATGTTGAAAAGCGTGATACAACATGCTTGTACACGCTGCTACAACATCTCAATCAAATGCAAGGTGTCGACTGTCAATTCAGTGCAACTGTTGATACCTCCAACTCCGAATTCTATTGTGTGAATGTACATATTATGGATTCGATTTGTATTAGTGACGTTGAAACTATTATGCACAAGTGTCGTTCTTTCTGCATTGAGATTGAGTTTGATTTTCCTCACAAGATTGTGAGGGCCAAGTGCTTACGCCTTGCGGCACCGTTAAAAAGACGTCATTTAGTATTAAAAAATTGATGTTGATCATTTATTTTCGTGCTGTCCTTCTAACGGTCGTACTTCATTGTCATTCCCCCAGATGGTCTTCTTCTCCCTGCTGTGCAGCAGTGAGTGCGGCAAGTTGTTGATCATTTATTTATGTGCTGCCCTATTTTCTAACGGTCGTACTTCATTGTAATTCCCCAGATGGTCTTCTTCTTCCTGCTGTGCAGCAGTGAGTGCGGCAAGTTGTTTGAGCACTGGGTGCTGCGGCTCATACTTTGGCACAATTTCATCTTCTGTCCAACTTTCTGGCTCGACTATTGTGGTTGTAATGGATTTATTCAGACGTGACATTTTTTTATTAATGTGGCTGACATTTATACTGTCAAAACACAACTTGTGCAGCACCGTTTTTTCTGTATTATGTTCAACATATGTGAATGCCCGAATAAATCATCAGTCAATCACCAAACAATATGGTTCCAATTCATATGAAACCAGATCTTTCCCCCATTGTCAAAAAAAAGTTGCCATTCATTGAGCATGGTCTTGGACATTTTCAACCATATAGTCGGTGGTCAGCACCAACAATGCCGGTGACAGGTGAGTATCTCTGTCGTCGGTCATCAATAAGTGCAGCAGGGTATGATTTATTTGCTGCGGACACTTACCAGATACCACCAGCCAAAAGCAAACATCCTTATGCCACAGTCAACTGTGGCATTAGTGTTGAAATCCCCGTGGGACATTACGGCAAAATAGAGGGACAGACTTTGCTTGGATATCAACACAATATCATTGCTTTTGGTGGAATCATTGATGAAGATTATCGTGGTACGATTCATGTCAAATTGTTTAATCACAGTAACAAAGCATACACAATCAACAAAGGCGACAGTGTGGCACAGCTCGTTATTCAGAGATATTGTGTTCCAATTATACTGAGTACAAATGTAACGGGTTATGGCCTAAAATAAATTTTCTATTCTATTTTTTTTCTATTCTATTTTTTTCTATTCTAAACTATCAAACTTCAAAACTATTTTTATTTTACAAAACATTGAAATGTCAAGTACCACTATTAAACAATGGCAAGAGAAGCCGATTCTCGGCAAGACTGCCCTGTTGAAGGCCTCTGGTACCCATAAATGTGGTCAGTGTCGCAAAACGAAGACATCTGGAGACGTCGTTGTCTGCACCACTTCGAAAACCGTCGATATTTTCTGTTACGGTTGTTGGGACAGTGTTGAGTGGACTTGTCATGACTGTCGTTCCAATCCTGCCGATTCCGAAATCATTGGCTGTGAATGTTGTGGCCAGTGGGTCCACAACAACTGTTCAGTGTACATTGATGCAGAGGCAGAGGATGGATATGTCTGCATGGACTGCCAGACGTCCGACGCCGAGACGTTAAAAGTTTCATTGTACAACAAAAATGCCGAGTTGACATGTTTAGCGGCAGAACGTGCTCAGTTAATCTCGAAAATGACGGTGTTACAACAAGAACATACGCAACGCCATGCAGACATTGTGCGAGATGTTGCTACCTTTGAAAAAAAGAACATCCAGCTTGATACAGTGGTGGCCAGTCTACACAAAGCAAATAAAAGTATGAAACAACGACACCGTATTGAGAAAGAGGCATTGACACGCGAGCTGTCGGACATTCGTTCCACCACTCCTGTTCTCGAACAGCTTACTGCCGACTGTGCACATTATAAGAGCAGATTCGAGACAACTACGATATGCTTGAACAATGCGAAGCAACAATTGCGCAATGTGCATGGCAACATTACCGCGAGCAGAGCACGAGCAGAGACTGCTGAAAAACAGCTCCAGGAGAAGCAGAAAAAGGAACGGAAACGTCAACGCGAGTTTGATATGTTGGTGGATGTCATGGAAAAAGTTGTCAAAAAAAGCAGACAAGAATGGTCCACGGTAGCACCTGCTGGCCTGACGTTGGTGGAAAAGGAGTTATGGGGTCAGTTCAGCTGTAAATCGCGTCCATCCAATGGTCATATCCAATACACTGGCAATATCCGTGACATCAGAAGTGGGGCTACTGCACGTTTCGATACACGCAGCGAGTTGTTCCAAGCACTCGGTGCTATCTCCTTGCACAACATTAACAAAAAATAGAAGAACAAAAAAGAGAAATAATAGTTTCTGACTCAATGAAGTTATATGAAGCGAGTGTATATTTTATGTTTTACTTTTGCAAGATAGCGACTTTATTAACACTGTTCACGGTTATTGTAGAGTGTCTTAATAGTAATTAACTCGGCGGCACTACACGACGACATGTCACGAATTGAACAACCTTCGGTACTCGGGTAGAAACATCCTTTATTCCACCCTGACACACATAGTTTTCCGCACTTGTTGATCGAGCTGTCGCAGACAAACCCAGTCTCCGCATTACATCGTGTG
>Ga0136655_1000255_pt1 | contig 24093 bp, 18 predicted proteins | sample CPBDNA_2_FD_94863 | JGI IMG/M metagenome (GOLD analysis project Ga0136655, IMG submission 94863) | Freshwater to marine salinity gradient microbial communities from Chesapeake Bay, USA - CPBay_Spr_15_0.8_DNA (version 2) | ecosystem: Environmental > Aquatic > Marine > Coastal | place: USA... | reverse complement strand
CTTTGGAGTCTTCCATGAAGTCGCACCACTTTCACGTGTTTGTAGAACGAATAAATCTCCTCCGTTTGTAGTGAAGTTGATGTTGTGAGTCTTAGGAGCAGATACAAAGTTTACAGCATTAACAGTAGGAGCTTTGTAATCGTAGTTCACATTTTGTGGATCCCATTCGCCCCAACCTGCTGTCCAATCTTCTGAGCCGAAAGCACCGCGGTAGCTAACAGTTGTAAAGTTTGAAGCACCAGTGAAGCTAAAGCCAGCACCAGAAAGAGCAGGTGAACCCGCCATTGGAACCATGTTAGGGCTTGTAAGTACGTTGTAGTTAGCGGGAAGCATAACTGAAGAAGTGCTTGCGTAACGGCTGTTGTTGCTAGCTGGAGCATCGTAAAGAGTAGCTAGATCGGTTACAGTATGTGTGCCAGAAGCTTTGAAATCTGAAGTCATTCCAGCCATGATGTTGCCCGTTAATTGCAATCCACCTCCTGTATAGCCAGCATACGAATCGTTGCCATCTATGAATACACCGTTCACGTGATCAACAAATACTGAGTTGTGAATACTTGTCCAAGCACCACGACGGATGCGAGCAACTGATTGGTGAAGTGAGTTTGGCGTTCCAGTAGCTTTTGGACCAACAACTGTTACGTTCGAGAAAATAGGAGCTGTTCTTGGAGATTGGTTTGGATTTGAACTCCAGTTATCGGTCTCCCAACCCTCAGAAGCAGAAACGTCGGCGATGCTAGCCTCTTGATAGATAACCGCAAACTGAATTTTACCATTGTAACCTTGGTCGCAATCGAAGTTATCATCCACAGTAGCAAGAGCCACAAGGTGTGTATGATTAACTGTTCCTCCGAACCACTCGAAAGCATCATCTCCAGCGTAGCTTACGAAAATATGATCAATAGTTGTCCCAGAACCAACACCTCCCATAGTCATTGAGTTGATTTCGTTGTTCGGAGTAAAAGCAATACCAGCGTACTCAACACGCACATATTGCATAGTTCCAGAGTTGTCTGTTGGATTGTTGCCACCAAAGGTTCTGTCGGCAACATCTCCAGTTAGACCTCCTTCAATGATGTCAGTGTAATAAGATCCAACTAAAGTTCCTCTGTTGATTGGAGCTTCACCTAAGATTACAATACCTCCCCAATCTCCAGTACCTCTAGATCCAGCAGGGCGTCCTGAAGTGAAAACGATAGGCTCGCATTCTGTTCCTACAGCATTGATCATTCCATTACGTGTGATGATCAAGGTTCCTTTGGTATTAAGATTGGATGGAGTAATATACCCACGAACAACAGTTCCAGCCTCTATGGTAAGAGTTGCGTTGTTCTTAACATAAACGAAACCATCTAAATCATAGATAGTGTCGTTGTAAAAGGTTCTGCTGGCCGTGATGTTGCCAGAAATAACCTTTGTTGGCATTTGCCCGAAAGCAAAGTTTGCTGATAATAACGCGGCAGCAAATAGACCCGCTTGTTTGATAGTTTTAACCATTTCCTTTTGTTTTTTGGTTTGGACAAAGTTGTCCCTATCGAAGGCCTTAAATCATTACCTCAATATTATCGCAGTATAAAATCTCGCCCCTCTAAGCTCAATTGTTAAGCTTTTATTATCAGGGCTTTAAGTCTCGTATTTAAGGCTTGTCAAATCTACATTTGTGCCCTTAATCAAGCTGAAAATGAAAAAATCTATACTGCTTTATTGTTTCCTCATTTGGGCGTCAATGCTTCATGCTCAGAATGGAACCATTGCTGGAAAAGTATTTGATAAATCAACGGGAGAGTCGGCCTTTAATGCGGCGGTAAGTATTCCGAATGGGAAAGGAACCTACACTGATTTCGATGGCTTTTATTCTCTCACAAATCTTGCTCCAGGGAGCTACAGTATAGTGGTGCAGCTAATAGGTTATCGAAAAGTTACCATTTCAGATGTTAAGGTTGTTGCAGGTAAAACCACCAAGTTAGACATCGCATTAGAGACCGCCTCGGATCAATTGACAGAAATTACCGTTACAGCTGAAGCTGTGCGAAATTCAGTTTTGGCCATCCAACTTACACAGAAGAATAGCTCGGTTCTGCTAGAAGGAGTTTCGTCTGAGCAAATTCGAAGAATGCCAGACAACAATTCTGCAGATATTCTTAAGCGTACAAGCGGTACCACTGTGGAGAATGGCAAGTATATCATTGTGAGAGGATTAAACGATCGATACAATCTGGCAATGGTAAATGGGGCTATTATGCCCGCCTCTGAACCAGATCGGAAAGTGTTCTCTTTCGATTTGTATCCGAGCACTATGATTGAGAATATGTATGTGTTTAAAACGGCTCAAGCCGATTTGCCTGCCGAATTTGCAGGTGGACTCGTTCAAATCGAAACACGCAATTTCCCAATCAAGAATTACATCAACATCCAAGCGAGTACGGGAGCGAATATGGGTATAACCTTTAATGAAGTAGATCATTACGAAGGTTTTTCCTCAGATCGTTGGGGGGGCGTTGCAGATGAACGGAAATTGCCAACCGATTACGATCGATCCATTCTTGGGGTTGGAAATAGGGGCTCTCAGCAGGCTATTGATCTTTCTCGTCAGTTTACCAATAGTTGGAAACTAGATCAGTTTAATGCCCTTCCTTATTTGCGTTTGAATTTGAGTGGCGGACTTAAAAAGGATTTCGGGAAATCTAGTTTTGGTGGAAATATTGCCTTGAATTTCGATAATAAAACTACGGGTAGAACGGTAGAATCAACCAGCATTCAGGCAATTACGGGTCCTGCAGGTGTGTCTACCACCTTTGTAGAATATCAAGAGCGCATCAAGCGCGATGAGGTTTTGAAATCAACCAATTGGGGTGGTCTCTTAAATCTAACCTATAAGTTTGGTGCCAATCAAATTACTTTAAACAACTCGTATTCTACGGTTGCCAATAATCTGTATTACGAAGCAAATGGTATTACGCCCAATAAAGATGCTCAGTTCATACAGAACGTAAGGCGGTATGAGATGAACTATAATGTCAATGTATTAAGAGTTCATCAGATATTGGGTCAGCATAAGTTTAGGTTGAAGGAAATTGTTGAGTTCGATTTAGATTGGGGAGGATCGCTGGCGAATTCGAAAAACGAATCGCCAGACTTAAAAAGGATGCGCTATTTCAATAACCCACAAATTGGCGATCGCTATGAATGGGTTGCTCCTCAGATTGTAAAGCTTGAAGATGGAGGTAGATTCTACAGCGAACTAGAAGAAGACAACAACTCTTATTTTGGAAATGCAAAGCTTTCTAAGAAGCTCTTTGGAAGAAAGCAAAGTCTAAAGTTTGGTGCTTATTACCAAACAAGAGATCGCGTTTTCGATGCCAATGTCTTAGGTTATATTCCTGCCTCCGGTGTGGTAGGGCAAACCGATACGAATATCCGTTACCAGCCTATAGAGCAAATTTTTAGTGAAGGAAATATCCGCAGATGGGATGGAACTCCTTATTCGGGTGGTCTTCAGCTTCAAGACATTACCAACGACCAAGATGGGTACGTGGGTACTTCTACCAATCTAGCGTGGTATTTTATGCTTGATTTGGAAGTTACTAAATGGCTGAGAGCTGCCTTGGGTGTTCGTCAAGAAAGTTTCGACCAAACACTTTATGTAAATAGAAAAGTGACTGCCCCAACTAATCCAGATGCCAACCCTGTGGTTGATTTATCTAGATCCTATTCGAACCTTCTTCCTTCAGTTAATTTAATCGGAAAGGTGAACGAGAAATCGAATGTAAGGGCAAGCTATTCTCAAACGGTGAGTAGACCAGAGTTTAGAGAATTGGCACCTTTTACATTCTTCGATTTCGACTTCTTCCTCAACGTAAAAGGAGATACAAACTTGGTACAAGCAACCATTCAAAACGTCGATTTACGTTATGAGTATTACTTGAGTAGAGGACAAATGATTTCCTTAAGTGCCTATTATAAGCAATTTGAAAATCCGATTGAAAAGGCTCTTCGTCCAGAAGCTGGTGGAACCTATCTGATTACATGGATCAACTCACCAACAGCCAATAATCTTGGGTTAGAATTGAGCTGGAGGTTCGATATGGCTTTCTTTGGAGCTCCAGATAAATGGAAGGATTTGGTGTTCTTTGGTAATTACTCATGGATTCAAAGTGAAATTGATCAGCAAGATCAAAATGGCGATGTATACTCAAGGCCTATGATCGGTCAATCGCCCTTTATTTTAAACTTAGGACTGGACTACCATATCAAGAAGTGGGATGCTGACCTGGTGTTGTTGTACAATACGTATGGAAGAAGAATTGTGTTAACGGGTTATGCCGAAGAATATCTTGAGCCCATCTATGAGCATCCAAGACCGCTGGTAGATATGCGTTACTCTCAAAGAATTAATGATAAGTTTAGCGTGAGTATTACGCTAAAAGACTTGATTAACAGACCTATTGTTTTTTATCAAGACAATAATTTCAACGGTACTTGGGACAATGAAGTTATGCCTATCAATGAACAATTAACTGCCGATTTCGACCATTTAAGAACCAAAACGCAGCCAAATAGAGAAATAAGCATAGGGCTTAGCTATAGATTGTAAATTTGCCGCCCTAATCTATAGATGTTGAAAACTAGAATTCATGCTATTGTAATTGCCTTTTTCTCATTCTTTTTTGTCAACGCACAGTCTTGTGGCGGAATAGAATGGGTGGGTGTAGAGTCGGGCCAAGAAAGGGCGGTTATTTACGTTCACCCTGAATTAAAGGGTCTGTATAAGAAGGAAATAGAACAACTTCGTACAGATATAGAAAAGTCCTCAGGCGTTTTATTGCGATTGGTAAGCAATGAGCAGGGTATTCCTAAGAATTTAAATGTCTTAGCCATTGTTCCTGCTACTGTTGCAAGGCATTACATCCCCACTCTTGAGAGTCTCGACTCTTCAGAGTATTTAATTCAATCCAACGGAAAGTACCTCATTCTTACCGCCAATGAGCTGAAAGATAAATGGGCTTGGAGCCAAGGTGTTTTAAGACTAAATCAAGAGTTAACAGGAAGTGTTTGGTTGTGGCCAGGAGACTTGGGCAAATATGTCCCTGCTAAATCTAAAATAGTTTTCTGTTCAGATCGACAGATACTTGCGGGTCAGAATTTAAAGAAGTGGGTCTATTTTACTGCGAAGGATAAGAGACAAGACGTAATCCATTGGATGGATTGGTATGGTTTGCCCATTCGGCCGGAATTTAGAGGTGGACATGCTTTCAAAGGTTGGGAGATGAAATACGCTAATTCAAATCCTGAAATTTTTGCCGTTCAAAAAGGAATTGGAAAAAACTCTAAACCCAGTGAGTTTTCAAAATTTGTTTTGTCTGAGCCAAATTATCAGAACCTAATTATACAAGAATGGAGAGCGGCTGGAAGACCTGATTTCTGGAATGTAAGTCCAAACGACGGTTTAGGGTTTGACGTTTCTACAACAACCCGCGCTTGGGATCCCGATTGGATGGATGCCGTTCAAGACAAAAAATTGACCGATGGAATCTGCGATTTTAACGGCCAAATGCGCGATTGCAATTTTACTCCCCGCTATTTGCATTTGTGGTCTCAGCTTCTCACAGCTATGAGGCAAGAAAATCCGAAAGTAAAGCTCTCTGCCTATGCCTATGGCTATTATCGAAAGCTCGATTTGAATGATAATGTGCCAGCAGGATTGGTTATAGAACTTATAGATGAATACGATTCTGTGAATCTTCAGAATTGGATTCTTTCAGGAGCCGAAGTGTATTTAAGACCCAATTGGTGGCATATGGGAGGCGCCGCGCCCTTCATGCGTCCCAAGCAAGAGGGCGGTTTCTTGGAAGATGCATTGAAAAAAGGAGTGGCCGGTGTTACCATGGATGCATTGCTTGGATATTGGGGAACTCAGGGCGTAAATTATTATGTAAGCACACGCTTGGTTCAACGTCCCGATCTTTCTACCCAGGAGGTTTTAAAGGAATATGCCTCTGCCTTTGAAGGGGCGGAAAAAGAAATTCTCGACTATATAGAATACGTAGAGAATTTCGGTCATTCATTAGGTATTCCACCCATTATGGGCAGTAGAGGTGATCAATATTTTGGTCCCTATAAAAGAGAGTGGGAGAAAAGTGGATCTAAAATGCGTCCGCTGAAAGGAAGCTATATAATTGCCTCTTCCTTATACGATGATGAATTTCTAAAGGAAGCAAGGAAGCTTTTATTCAAAGCATCAGAGAAGGCTGCCAATCCTCAAGCCCAGGATAGAATTGATTTTTTAAGGTCAGGACTGGATTCCTTCGAGATAATTCGAGATTTTATCGCTGGAAGTAATTCTTCATCCAAGCCTATTCCTTTGAACCGAAAAGAATTGAGTGCAGCCTTGGAAGTCTATGATAGCCAGTATGTTTTGTCGATCGATAATGTTATGGATCGCTTATCCCGCTTTGGGAAATTTTAGGGTGAGCGAGTGTTTGAAAAGCTGAAATGAGAATTTTAATTGTTGTTCCTGAGAACAAACTAGGCGGTGCCGAAAAACTGGTATATGATCTTGCTACGGAGTGGCATAGTCAAGGAGTGGATGTGCATGTTCTCGCATTTGAGAATAGAATAAATAAGCCCTACTTCTTTCTGCCAGAACAAGGTTTCAAATACACCATGTTGCAAGAGCAGGGTAAATTGTCGAAATCCAGCATTATTAAAAAGACGCTCGCCTATATAGATCAAGAGAAGATAGAGGTTGTACACACCCATTTAAGTGCTATAAATTATCTTTTTCCTATTTCATTGCTCCGAAAGAAGGTTTCTTTCTTTCATACCATTCACAATCTGGCTGAGAAGGAGGCGGGTAATAAAGTGGGCAGCATTATACGTAAATGGGCATTTGGTGTAGGTAGATGGAAGGCAGTAACCATCTCTACGGAGTGCAGCCTGTCGTATAAAAAGTTCTATTCTAAATCCAACGATGTTCTGATTGTAAACGGATTGAAAGACCCTATTCCATCGCCCTTGTTCGAACAGAGGAAGGCGGAATTAGATCAATGGACTCCCAATGGACTTCGTTTTTTGCATTTAGGGAGGTTGTCGCATCAAAAGAATCAAGCACTGTTGATAAAGGCTTTTTTGGCCTTTCATGCTCAGAATCCTTCTGCCATTTTACTCCTGGGTGGACCAGAAACTAGAGAGCCAGTATCGAATGAGATTTTGGGAGAAATTAAGTCTTTGGCAAATAAAGGCGTTCATTGGCTCGGACCCATAGAATTTGCCTCAGACTATCTCTTTTTGTCCCACTTTTTCTGCCTATCCTCCCGTTTTGAAGGATTGCCCATCAGCCTTCTAGAGGCCATGGCTTGTTCTTGTTTGCCCGTTTGTACCTCCGTAGGAGGCATTCCAGAACTTTTAGCGGATGTAGTACCTTTGGCCGACCCCAAAAATGAGCAGAGTTATATAGACTTAATGCGTAATTTGGCCCAAGAAGAGAATACAGAAATAAAGAAGAAATTGAGAGAAAAATATCTGAAAGAATATTCAATTACTCAATGTGCCCATGCTTATTGGAAGGCGTTTAACACCCCAACAAATTGAAGACCTGTTTTTTTCATATCGAGAAGACGGCTGGAACGAGCATCTATGATGTAATTCTGTTTAATTCTCCAGATTGCGTTGTGTTTTATCCTTGGTATTTCAAGACAAACGAACATACTCTGAGGCCTGAGAAGTTACAACGCTTTTTAGATAAAGTAGATCCCAAACGCGAAAGGGGAATTGGAGGTCATCCGCTTCGGCCAGATGATCGAATAATGAAAGACTATTTCACCTTCACTTTTCTTCGCGATCCTATCAAAAGGTATTTGAGCTACTACTTGTTTATCACGAAGCATCTTAAAATAAAGATTAGTCTAGATCAATATCTCAACGATCCCTACTTTCACGATTTTATGACTGGAAGGATGAGTGCTTCTAAAAATATCGACGAAGCATTAATGCGCTTGGAACAAATGTCTTTTGTAGGCTTAACGGAAAGATATGCTGATAGCATGCTCGCACTTAAGAGCCTAAACCCAGGTTTTATCGATAGGCTTTTCCTTTCCAATAGCCGAGAAGCAAAGAACGATTACCTAGAATTTTACAATGCTTTGTCTTCAGAAAATCAGGAGAAAGTCTTATTGAATAATCAGTTTGATAGTCGGTTGTATCAGAGAGGACTAGAATTGAACACCCGTAGTTTAAAAGGGATGAAAAATTCGACTGAAGGTTTTGAAGTTGTTTCAGAAAAAGAATTGAATGATAGATTGATGATCTCTAAGAAGTATCGCAGAAGTCATTATTTACTGCACGATTTTCGAATTTCCTTTAGCACGAAACTGTTTACGGGCAACAGAGCTTTTCTCACCCAAGTTCAGCACAAATGGCAATCATGAAGAAGTATCTAGTAGCCCCTTTTACTGAGAAGCGATTTAAGGGAGGCATAACGCATCTCGCCAATTTATTAGTAGAAGAATATCCAGATTCTGAAGTCATCAATACCTTAGTTGTTGAAGGAGGAGACGATACAAAAGGGAAGTTGAAATGGGTAAACATTCAATCTTCCATGGGCCTCATGGCGCGTTTGTGGAAAGTAGAGCCATCTTCCTTAGTTCATTTCCATACCTCCATATCCATTGCCTTTTTGAAAGATATGATTGTGTGTCTGCCTATATTGCTTTTCAAAAATGTGAAGCTAGTTTGGCATATCCATTATGCCGTTTATGAGGATGTTTTCCGCTATGAAGGGAAGATGAAGTTCTTTTATAAATGGTTCTTACAGAAATGTGCTGTGGTAGTTTGCCTCGGCAAGAATTTCGAACAAGAAGTTATTGAGAATTACGGTTTGCGAAATACAGCTTACCTCATGAATCCGAGTACACTCGATATTGAGTGTAAAGAAAAAACAGGGCAAGGGCCTATTCAGTTTGCCTTCATGGGCTCACCCGATGCTAGAAAGGGAATCATTGATCTAATGAAAGCGGTTTCTAAAATGCATAAGGAGGAAGCAGAATTACATATTTACGGCGCTCCCCTCGAGCCACAAATTGTAACCGAATTCAATAAACTCGTAGAGGAAAACGAAAATTTGGTCTACCACGGCTATATCAGTGGTGCCGATAGAATTGAAGCCATTTGCAAGTCTGATTTTCTCGTGCTTCCATCAAAGGGGGAAGGACTTCCGCTTGTAATTGTTGAGTACCTCAGTTGTGGAAAGCCGGTAATTGTTACAGATGTGGGCGCGAATCGCGATGTGGTTCACAATGGAAAAAATGGAATTTTATTCAAGTATCAAAAATCAGAGGACCTGGCCAATGCCCTTCAATCGGCAAAGGACTGGATGACTGAGGAAAGAAGGCGAATATTAATGGAAGAAAGAAAGCTTTATCACAAAAGCTCTTTCTTTGCAACACTTAATGAAATTTACAAACGCGCTGCCAAAGAATAAGTATGAAAAAAGCACTAGTTACAGGAATTACAGGGCAAGATGGAGCCTACTTAGCTGAACTCCTCTTAAGTAAAGGATATGAAGTTCACGGAGTTAAAAGGAGATCTTCTTTGTTCAATACAGATAGAATAGACCACCTTTATCAAGATCCACATAGTTCAGATGTTCGATTTCATCTGCATTATGGAGATCTGTCTGATTCAATGAATATTACTCGATTGATTCAGGAAGTTCAGCCCGATGAGATTTACAATTTGGGTGCAATGTCTCATGTTCGAGTAAGTTTCGACACTCCAGAATATACCGCAAATGTGGATGGTATTGGCACTTTGAGGATTATGGAAGCGGTTCGGTTGTTAGGCTTGGCACAAAAGACTAAAATATATCAGGCTTCTACGTCGGAACTCTATGGCCTAGTGCAAGAGGTTCCACAAAGTGAAAAAACGCCTTTTTATCCTCGCTCACCCTATGCCGTTGCAAAAATGTACGGTTACTGGATTACAGTAAACTATCGCGAGGCTTACAATATGTTCGCCTGCAACGGAATCTTATTCAATCACGAATCTCCTTTGAGAGGAGAAACCTTTGTTACTCGCAAAATAACACGCGCGGTTTCACGAATCGCATTGGGCTTGCAAGAGAGCGTGTACATGGGTAACCTAGATGCAAAAAGAGATTGGGGACATGCAAAAGATTATGTAGAAGCCATGTGGTTGATTTTGCAACAAGACACTCCAGAAGATTTTGTTATTGCTACAGGAATAACTACGCCTGTGCGCACCTTCATAGAAATGGCATTTGGTCATGTGGGAGCCACACTGAGTTGGAAGGGCACTGGGGTGGAAGAAATCGGTTTCATTGCTTCAAGCTCAAAAGAGTTTCCTATTAAAATAGGTCAAGAGGTGGTGAAAGTAGATCCAAGATATTATAGACCAACGGAAGTAGATCTTCTCCATGGTGACCCGACTAAAGCTCAGCAAAAATTGGGTTGGAAGCCGAAGTATAGCTTGTCAGGATTGGTAGAAGACATGATGAAAGCCGATTTGGAATTGTTTAAAAAAGACCAATTCCTAAGAGAAGCTGGACATCAAACAATGAACTTCCACGAATAGTAATGGAGAAAAATAGCAGCTTTTATATTGCCGGACACCGTGGTATGGTAGGTTCTTCCATTGTGCGAAGATTGGAATCCTTGGGATTTACCAATATCATTAAGAGAACCTCTAAGGAGTTAGATCTCAGAGACCAAAAAGCGGTTTCTGAATTCTTCCAACAAAACAAACCCGATTATGTGTTTCTCGCTGCGGCTAAGGTGGGAGGCATTCATGCAAACAATACCTATAGAGCTGAGTTTCTCTATGATAATCTCATCATGGAGGCGAATGTAATTGACTCCGCCTACCGTGCAGGGGTTAAAAAACTGATGTTCTTAGGCTCTTCCTGCATTTACCCTAAATTGGCGCAACAGCCATTGAAAGAAGAATATCTACTCAGTGGTTTCTTAGAGTCTACCAACGAGCCCTATGCGATCGCAAAAATTGCGGGTATTAAGTTGTGTGAAACCTATAGAGATCAATACGGGGCAGATTTCATTAGCGCCATGCCTACCAATTTATATGGACCTGGTGATAATTATGATTTGAATAATTCACACGTACTTCCTGCCATGATTCGAAAGTTTCATGAGGCCAAGGTAGAAGGGAAGGAAGTTGTGCATTTATGGGGCGATGGAAGTCCGATGAGGGAGTTTTTACACACCAATGATTTAGCAGAGGCCCTTGTTTTTCTTATGCAGAATTATTCAGATTCTTTGTTCGTCAATGTAGGGTATGGCAGTGATGTTACTATTAAACACCTAGCCGAACTGGTGAAGGAAATTGTAGGTTTTGAAGGAGATATGGAATGGGATTCTTCTAAGCCAAATGGTACACCCAGGAAATTAATGGATAGCTCAAGATTGCTAAATATGGGTTGGAAACCCAAAATTGATTTAGAATCTGGAATCCGAAGCGTATATGCAGAATACAGTCAAAGAGCCTAGCTCAAATCCAATGAAAATAAGTGTCATAACCTGTACATACAACAATGTAAACACAGTTGAGAGAGCACTACTTTCTGTCCTGAATCAAAACCATAAGGACGTTGATTATGTAGTAATCGACGGAGGGTCGACGGATGGGACATTGGATATTTTAAATAGGTATTCATCGCAGTTTCAGACTTTTATTTCTGAACCAGATGAAGGCCTATACGATGCCTTGAACAAGGGTATCCGCCATGCGAAAGGAGAGTATATTGGCTTCCTCCACTCAGATGATTTTTTTATTACGAATGAGGTTGTCTCCAAAATAGAACAGTTCATTCTCTCTTCCTCAAAAAGACCTGCGGGGGTTTCTGGGGAAATGGTCTATTTCGCAAAAGAAGGCAGTCGCTTGAGAATTCATAGACGCTATAGCACAGCGAATTTTAAACCATGGCAATTCCGATTTGGAGTGATGCCCGGTCATACCGCAAGCTTTATCCAAAAATCGGTTTATGAGAAATACGGACTCTACAGAACAGACTTCCGTATTGCCGCCGATTTTGATCTGTTGGTTAAACTCATTGCTGTGGAGAAACTAGCCTGGAGTTATTCTGGCGAAGTTTGGATTGCCATGGGAATGGGCGGAATAAGTACGGCCAATATGCAAAGCAATTTTTTGCTCTCTAGGGAGATTGAAAAACTGCTGAAAGAAAAGAATATATGGACTCATCCTATTCTTCTCTACTCTAAATATATCTTTAAATTCTCCAGAAAACTCTACTATAATCTGCGCAAGAAATACTTGTTGGATTGGACAAGTGCCTTTGCAAAATGAAGAAGAGTTTGAGAGATCTTGGTCTTGTTTGAGTAGTGGGATAGTGGGAAGGAGAGATAGATAAAATAGAGCTTTAAGCGGCTCACATAAAATAAGAAGGTAGACTTCAACAGAATATGAAGATTGTTATTTTAACTCAGTCGGATGATTTTTTTATCCCAATTAACATAGATGCTATCCTAAAGAACAGCGATGCGGAAACGGTAATGGTTGCGGTTATCAATTCCAAGGGTTCTTTATCCAATAAGAAGAGCTATTTCTTAAAGGGTTTTGGTTATGTGTCTTCCGCCCGCTACGCCTTAAAAATTGTGAATCAGAAATTTCAAGATCTTCTTGATCGCATTTTGTCCTGGAAGATTCATGGCGGAATTAAGTCGATGAAATCGATTTGTGAAAAGAATGGAATTCCTTTGGTCGAGATCAGCGATCCCAATGATGAACAATTCTTAGAGAAACTAAAGAGCCTCAAGATAGATTTAATTGTTTCTTATTCTGCACCTGTGGTCTTTAAAGAGAAATTATTGAAGCTTCCTGAGCATGGATGCATTAACCTACATTGCTCTATGCTGCCGAACTATGCCGGTCTTATGCCTAGCTTTTGGGTATTGCACAATATGGAAAAATCGACTGGGGCTACGGTGCATTATATGGATACTAAAATCGATAATGGAAAAATCATTAACCAGCAAAAGGTTGATCTAGACTCTAGTGATTCGGTGGTAGATGTAATCCGAAAGACGAAATATGTAGGCGGTAAGTTGATCGTAGAAACCATCAAGCAGATTGCAAATGGTACGGTTGAACCCAAGGAAAATAATTTAGACGGAAAGAATTATCATTCTTGGCCAAAAGAAAAGGACTTTAAAAAATTTAGAGAAAATGGAAAAAGGTTCTGCTAAAAAGAAAACAGCCGTTATATCGATTGATGTAGAGGAGTGGTATCATCTGGAGTATTTCGATAGATCTAAGTGCGATGAAAGCGTTTCTGTTCTAGATGGCTTCGATTCATTCGTAGAGTTAGTAGAGAAGTATGGCATTAAATCCACCTATTTTATTGTAGGTGAGCTTATAGATTCAATCCAAGATAAACTGAAGAAGCTCCATTCGAAGGGAAATGATATCGCCCTTCATTCTTGGTCGCATAAACGACCAGTGAGCTTAAACGAAGGAGAATTTATACAAGATATGAATCGCTCTTTGGAGGAAATGAAGAAGATTCATTCTGAAAAGTGTGGATATAGAGCTCCTTGTTTCTCTTTAAATCGCGATTACCTAAATCAGATAATAAACGAAGGCTTTCTCTACGATTCATCTCGAATAAATCAAGAAGAGCATCCTTTATATACCAGCTTAGATATTTCCGACTTTAAATCGGTGGTTCCAAATTCCATCTACGATAAAGGAGGCTTTAAGGAGTTTGAAGTTTCTACCATTAAGTTTTTAGGATTGAGTATTCCCATCTCGGGTGGAGGATATCTGCGCATTATTCCATGGCCCATTTATTCTATGCTTTTCAAGCGCTACATCAAAAACAACGATCACTACAATCTTTTTATCCATCCTTTTGAGCTCAGTTCTAAAAAGATTACAACGCCTAAGGAAACATCCTTCTTAACCAATTTTCGTTTCAATTATAACCGTAGGAAAGTGAAAAGGAGAATGGAAAAACTGATTCTGCTTTTGAAGAAAAATGGATTTGAATTTAAAACCTTTAAGGAATTGACTCGATGAAAATCCTCATTACGGGAGTGTCTGGAAGAATAGGTCATGCTTTGCTTGGATATTTTGAAGGACTGGAAAATAGTCAGCTCTATTTTGTTGTAAAAGAGCGCAAAGAAAGCCTAAGCCAATACGAGCAAATTATCTGGGATTTGAATGAAAAGTCGGATTTCGATTTCTCTGGACTCTATTTCGACCGAGTAATTCATATGGCCGCCATTGCCCACCACTCAGGTGCGAAATCGGTATTGGAAGTGAATCAAGCAATGACATCTAATCTGTTGAATGCCGTTAAGGGTAAGTTTGATCAGTTTGTTTTTTTTAGTTCTATCTCGGTCTATGGAGAGGCAAATCGGAAGTATCCTGTAGAGGTAAATGATGCATGCGATCCTACTAGTTTTTATGGAATGAGCAAGTTGAAAAGCGAATTGTTTCTCAAAGAACATATTGAGAACCTACTCATTTTGAGACTCTGTCCGATGATTGATGGAGAGGGAAGAATAGACTTAGAAAAAAGGATCTTCCTCCCCAAGACTAAAACAAAGTTTAAATCGCCTTACCCACGTAGTTACAGTTTCTCTACTATCGATTCCATCTGGAGAACACTAAATGATTACTCTTTCAAAGCACAGAAAAGAGGGGTGTTTAACCTGTCTGACGGGAAGATCTACAGTGAGCAAGAGCTTTTGAAAATGAGTTCAGGCGAGAAAATGGTTTCACTGCCCAAAATTTTAATTGCTCCCCTTTTTGTTATTACAGGTCTTTTCAGGAATCTTTCAACAATAAAGAATATAGAGAATACACTCTGGAAGCTCTTTAGAACCAATACCTATTCATAGAAGTCTTAGATCTGTTAACGCGGCAGAATTACTCTACGACTTGCTATCTTCTTTTATGAGTTTCTAGCAATTTAAAGGAGACGACCTGTGGTATCCCTTCCTACAAGAGCCTAAAGCAGATAGAAGATCAAGGAAATATGCAGTTGCATACAATAGGCGCGATAATACTGAATTTCTGAAATTAAGCGATTTTAATAAAAAGAGGTTGTAGGTTGTTGCGAGAAGTTTTTATCTCTATTTTTGGGACATAGATTCATTTCGAGACTGATTTTCGAATGGGGAAAATGCATTATATTACTCATAAATAATTCACATTGAGCTAAAGATGGAAATGTTAAATTCGCTCAACCTTTGATTGAAAATAATTTTGAGTTTAGGGTCTCTATGGAAGCTTTAGACCATTAATGGAAAGTATGGAGATATCGTATCTAGTTTATCCAGTTTGGTTGCTGCTGGCTTTCGTTTTAATACGAATATACTTTCGGTTAGCCGTTCGCTTTTCTATTATTGATAAACCGAACGAAAGAAGCTCGCATGTGGTCCCCATTATTCGCGGGGGAGGAATCATTATTCCTATTAGTGTTTTATTCTGGTATATAACTTCAGGCTTTCACGACTCCTATTTCGTAATGGGACTGCTATTGGTTTCCTCTGTCTCCTTTATCGATGATATTCGAAACTTGCCCAGTGGTCTGAGGGTAATCGTTCACTTGATTTCAGTTAGTTGTCTGCTATTGGATTTGGATTTGCTAAGCTTGCCTTGGTATTATTTAATCCCCGTCTACATCCTAATGATTGGCTGGGTGAATGCATTCAATTTTATGGATGGCATCAATGGTATCTCTTCTTTGTATGCAGGGGTGTGCGTTTTTACTATTGCAGGAATTGAATATTTATTAGGCGGATATAGCTTTCGACTTTTTGGCTTAGTGCTCATTGCGCTTGGAATTTTCACATTCTATAATCTTCGCAATAGGGCGCGATGCTTTGCTGGAGATGTAGGAAGCGTTGCCTTGGCTTTTACTATTGCCTTCCTTATCATTCCCTTGCTCCAGTTAAACTGGGCCTATTTAGGATTGGTGTTGGTGTATGGAATAGATACAAGTCTAACCATCTTCCATAGACTGTTAAAGGGCGAAAAGATTACCGAAGCGCATCGATCTCACAATTACCAATACCTCGCCAACGAAATGCAACTGGGGCATATTAAAACCAGTATACTCTATGCCGCTATTCAAGTTTTGGTGAATGCTTGGGTGGTATATGCAATTTATGCAAATTACTCTTCCTTATTTGTATTTTTAGTCCCAAGTAGTTTGCTGGTGGCACTCTATTTATCTGGCAGGATATGGATATTGCGCCGAATGAGTAAGTCATTATGAAAACATCTATTGTTTTAGTTGGATCGGGAGAATTCGCTAGAGAGGTAGCGGCTATGATTCTATACACAGAACTAAACCAACAATATGATTTGTTGGGTTATGTTTCTGAAAACCATCCCAAGGACCTTGCCCTTTTGCAAGCTCCCTACTTAGGCGAAGTATCAATGTTAAAAGCCTTGAATGCCGAGCTCCCTACCTTGGCGGTGGCCATCTGTATCGGAAATCCAGTATTGCGAAGTAAAGTATTCCAACAAATTGAACATCTCCATTTATTCTATCCCAATATTATTCATCCTAAGTCTTTTTTAGATTGGGAGAATAGATTGGATCTGGCAATTGGAATGGGAAATATTATAACGGAGGGATGTATTTTCACTACAGCCATTCAACTCGGAGACTTTAATATCCTAAACTTAGGCTGTTTGGTAGGTCACGATGTGCGTTTCTCAAATTTTTGTACCGTTATGCATGGCGCCAAATTCAGCGGCGGTGCCGTTATAGGAGATCGTGTGTTGGTGGGTACGGGAAGTGCATTTATTCGCAAATGTGAGGTGCCTTCAAACTCAATTGTACCGGCCTATTCTGTTGTCAGAGGCGACTTTATACCTTAGAATGTGCTAGATTCTGAATTAAGTGTGATGGGTGGTGGTGCACTTGCTAGAGAAATACTGCACGCGCACAAAGGCAAGTCGGGAATCCTTTCTTCCTTTTCCAATATTCATCTGTACGACGATAATATTGAGGAGGGCAAAAGAATAGACGGATTTCTCTGCAAAGGCAAACTTTCGCAATTCATATCCGGCACAGCCGTATTCGGAATTGCTTCTCCGATCATTAAAAGAAATTTATTCCAAAAATTCCCACATTGGCAGCAAGCCCAATGGCTGGAACTTATTCATCCTAAGGCAGATATTCAAGATCCTAATAGTATAAAAATAGGTCAAGGAAGCATTATCTCTTCGGGTTGTGTCTTAACCTGCGGTATAAGTCTCGGTCGTTTTGTGTTCATTAACTTGAATGCGACTGTTGGTCATGACTCTACTATAGAATCTTTTGTTTCAATTATGCCTGCGGTGAATATTTCGGGCAATGTGTATATTGAGGAGGGCGCCTATTTAGGCACGGGAGCCATAGTGCTTCCTGGCGTTCGAATTAGGAAATACGCGGTGGTAGCCACGGGTGCGGTAGTAACTAAAGATGTGCCTGAATACTCTCTGGCTATGGGAGTGCCCGCCCGATTTAGTCCTTTGTAAAAACTACAGAATTAGAGGAGGGTACTCCATCTAAATTACACTCTAAAGATTTATTGAATAAGAATACGCTCTGAAGATCTGGCGTTTGAAGAAACTAAAACAACTTGGTAGATTCCCTTCTGCAAATCCTTGGTGCTAAGTTTAATTTCTTCCTGCCCTTCTTCTAAGCTAAACACTTCTGAGCTAACTTCTCTTCCAAGTACGTCGTACCAAAGAACGCTCAAATCATTACCCCACCTTGAATCCAGTGCGAGGTTTAAGAAATCTCCCGATTTCAAAGGATTGGGATAGAGCAAAGAGCGATGAGCGTATTCGGGCAAACCCACTCCGCTGGCTTTAATTTCAAACTCCTCACTTATAGTTAGGAAAATATTATCCGCCGCTTCTATCCAAAGTCTACCGGTCTGGGTTTCCATTCCTGCTCCAATGTTCCAAATGAATTCTCCGTCGTTCGGACTGTTTAAAGCCAATGTGTCTGAGAAATTGAGACCACCATCAGAGGAATAATAAATATTTACTGCCTGACAGTTTACATCCGGCCCATCGGTTCCGTTTACGGCCCATTGAATCGGGTAGCTGAAGTTGCTTGTGAGATGCTGTGTGCTGCTAGGGAAGGTAACTTCAAAAGGTCCAGAGAAAATATCGATGTCGAAGTCTATCTGAGCATAGGAAACACTAGGAGCTGTATCATTATTATCTCTTGCGGTTAATCGAAAGCGCATATTTCTTCCATAATCTGGAAGTACCTCCCCGATAACTAAATTCCCGCTGAGTATAGAGCTAAATTGAGGGAAAAAGCGCTCTGGACTTCGTTTCGGAAGGAAGCTTCTAAAGCATGGAGCATTGGCAGAGGGCGATAAAGGACTTCCGCTAGGACCGAGATTGTATTGTTCCCAAGCAAACATGAGCGAATCACCGTCGGCATCGGAGCCCGAGCCTTTTAGTCTGAAAGGCGTAGACAAAGGAATTCGAAAACCACTTGCTGGAATGGTTAAAACAGGAGCCGATCCTCCTGTACCGGAAATGATTGGACAAGTATTGCCTGCACCTAATTCTGTGTAGTTGGAGATTTCAAAAATGCTGTGCACATGAAAATAAGCATCGCTATTGGATTGGATATTCGGAGGACAAATGCCCGCATAACCCATGATGGTGCTAGCCGAACCAGGTTCAAATGCCGCAGAGCTTGCCCTGTTGCAGGGATTGTTCTGAGTGTGATTAGCCCCAAATTGATGTCCGATTTCGTGACATACATAATCCACATCAAAGGGATCACCTATTGGGCTTTGCGCTCCGGTTACACCTTGTGCTTTGGTAGAAAAGCTGCAGGCTAGTCCTGGAGCAAAACCACCCGCTCCCGTTCCAAAATTATGGCCAATATCATAAAGAGTGTCGCCTAAATAGGAGTCAATAACAATTTGATTTTCCAATGCCAGATTGAAAGAATTGTTATTGTTGAAGGGATCGCCCACTGCATCAAAAAAGAAGAGGGTATCCATCTTTTCCGCAAACACAAAATGAATACCTAAATCCCGCTCGAAAATGCCGTTCACTCTATTTATGGTGGTTGTTACGGCAGAGAGCACAGTCATTTTAGTTCCACCATGAAAGCTGCTGTATTCTCCAGTGGTTGCCACAGCTAAACGGTAGGTTTTTATTTTAGGACTAAAGAGGGGGGTAGAACTTATGGCAGTAACCGAGGCAGCTCCAAAGGGAGAGGGAAATAAAATCGGATCTTCCTGATCGCACTCGAAATGCATAGTCGGAACGGCTTGACTCTTCCAATAACTTACATAGCTGTCCACTCTTCCTAAAATACCTGGGTCTAGAAACATCTGTCCTTCGGGACTCAAAACCATGGCATGCAAACCCGTAGCACCAAAATCTAACTGCAAGCGAAGCAGGGGGTCGCTAGGGGCAAAACCTGTATAGGATCGAATTTGCGGATACTTCGCTTGAAGTTTAGGTGGAATTAAATTATTATTTTCTACAATAAATCGAATATATCCACCATCAGGATGCGGAAAATCAAACCAAGAAATAGAATCGCTATTGTCATTTTGGATGTCGGTCCAAAGGCCTAAATAGTCTAAATCAAGTGAGCGAAAGTTGCTGAGTTGAAGGTCGTTTGGAGTGGTCCAGTCTAAGGACGGTGAGGTATCTTGCCAAAATTTGGCCGAAAAACCTGAGATTCCTATCAATAGAGAAGCCATCAACAAGCTAATTCTAAAGGAAATTATATGGTTTGGTCTATCTTCCATTGAGTTGGAAAAATACTAAAAAGTTAAGAAGAATACAATAAACGGTTAATATTAATCTGAAGCAGCTTTTTATTTTATGAGTATTGCAGTCTTTTTCCGCTTATTTTGTATTCAATAGAGAATGAATATGGAGATAAAGAAAATAGTTGTCGCCAATCGCGGTGAAATTGCTTTGCGAATCATGAGAACAGCAAGGGAGATGGGTATTGCAACGGTGGCTGTTTATTCGGATGCTGATGCGCATTCACCCTTTGTGCGATTTGCCGATGAAGCGGTTCGCCTAGGTCCTGCGCCTTCTTCACAGTCATATCTTTTAATGGATTCTATTATAGAGGTGGCTAAGCAAACAGCGGCACAAGCCATCCACCCAGGCTATGGATTCCTTTCTGAGAATGCCCATTTTGCTGAAAAGGTGGAGAAGGAAGGTTTAATTTTCATCGGTCCTACGGCGGCGGCCATTCGCATAATGGGCGATAAGCTCTCGGCCAAAGAGGCGGTTTCGCATTTTGATGTTCCTCTGGTTCCAGGATCAGCTGGGGCCATTAAGAATCTAGCCGAAGCCCAAGAGGCCATCGGAAGAACGGGCTTTCCTGTTTTAATCAAGGCTGCGGCGGGTGGTGGCGGAAAGGGAATGCGCATTGTGGAACGCGCGGAGGATTTCGAGGAGCAAATGAATTTAGCGGTAAGCGAAGCACAGTCGGCCTTTGGCGATGGAAGTGTTTTTGTAGAAAAGTATGTGGGCTCTCCTAGACATATCGAAATACAGATTTTAGCCGACTCTCATGGAAATGTGGTGCATTTGTTTGAACGCGAATGCTCTGTGCAAAGAAGACATCAAAAGGTGATTGAAGAAGCCCCTTCGGCTATTTTAAGTGCTGAGTTGAGGGCCGAAATGGGTGCGGCAGCGGTAAACGTAGCGCGCTCTTGCAATTACCGTGGGGCGGGAACAGTAGAATTTATCTTCGATGAGAACCATAATTTCTTTTTCTTGGAAATGAATACCCGCCTTCAAGTAGAACATCCCGTTACGGAATGCATTACTGGAATGGATCTGGTTAGAGAAATGATTTATATAGCCGAAGGCAAGCCGCTTTCTTTTTCTCAAGAGGATTTAAAGATTCACGGGCATTCCATCGAATTGCGGGTGTATGCCGAAAGTCCTAGAAATAATTTCTTGCCCGATATAGGCACACTAAGAGAGTACAGAAGACCCGATGGGCCTGGGGTTCGTGTGGATGATGGCTTTGAAGAAGGAATGGAAGTGCCTATTTATTATGATCCCATGATTTCGAAACTGGTGGTGCATGCTCAAACCAGAACAGCTGCTATTGAGCGGATGATTCGCGCCATTGATGAGTATAAAATCACAGGAGTGGAAACAACGCTCGACTTCGGACGTTTTGTGTTTCAACATCCTGCTTTTGTAAGCGGAGATTTTGATACACACTTTGTGAAAAATTACTTCCAACCCGAAAACTTAGATTCTATTTTAACTCAAGAGGAAGAGGAAGTGGCGGCTTTACTTGCCGTTTCTATCCTAGAATCTTCTAAATCCTCCTCCCGTGTTTCTAAAGGTGGACAACCGCAGGTTAAAAATGCAACTTCAGAATGGAAAAGAAATCGAGGAGCACTCTCTTAATTGTTATAGGTCTTTTGGGTTGGTTCTCTGCTTTAGGGCAGATCGACACTAATAAGAATGTAAAGGCCGATTCTATCATTGATTTCGTTCTAAAGAACAAAGACCGAGGGATTACCGATGCGCTCATTATTGATGGAGACACCGTGCCTATGGTCATCTTAGATGAAATACTTTTTATTCCCAAGCCAGCCTTCGACAACGATGAGGCACGAAGAAGATACTACCGACTAAAAAAGAAAGTATATAAGGTATATCCTTGGGCGGTTTTGGCAGGAACGCAATTGGATACCCTTAATTCTCGATTGAATCGCATTGATAAAAAAAGGAAGCGAAAGAAATACATCAAAGAGTTTCAAGACTATTTGGAGAAGGAGTTTGAACCGGAACTGCGGAAGCTCACGCGTTCTGAAGGTCAAATCTTATGTAAGCTGATTTACAGAGAAACCGGCATGACAGCCTTTGACCTCATTAAAGATTACCGCAGTTCTTGGAAGGCCTTTTGGTATAATACCACAGCCTATTTCTACGACATTAGCCTGAAAATGGAATACGATCCGTCCTCAAACGATGAAGACAGACTCATTGAAAATATTCTTCAAAGAGCCTTTCTGGAGGAGATTTTAACGGAAAGGGTGAAGGCCAATATTCCCAAGCCGGAGCTTTAATGTTTTTCGATCTGTGCCTAAACCCAATCGTATTAAATGAAAAGTGTTAAGAGCTGGCAACTGCTTGCGGCCGTCTTCGCGCTCTACTTTTTATTGGAGTATGGCATGAATGCCTTTTCAGAGGATGCAGTGCCCGTCTGGAAAATACTTTTGGTGGGTCTCATCAGTGCCTATGTTTCTTTCTCCTTTTTATTTAAAAGAGGAAAGAACTACTCCTTTTACAGTATCTCGAGTTATAAGAAGCGCAGATTTCCCATTCTTCAGGCGGAAGAATCCAGCTTTCTTCAATTGGTGTCGCATGCAAAGGAGACTGCCTATTCTGGACTTACTGCCAAGGCAGAGTCGCTTTCCATTCGCTTTTATAGTAAACGGAATACGTTTGACACCGGCACTCGCTTCCGCATAGAAATTAGCAACAATCAAATGATCATCAAAGCGCGTCCGCGCTTTTTTATGCAAATCATAGACGACGGCGGAAAAATTGAATCTCAGATGAATGCGCTTATCGAAAAGCTCATCCACCTAAAACTCATTGCTCCAACTAAGGGCTAAGCCCTGTTTATTCTCCCTGACCTAGGCTGTATCCTTTTAAACCATCAAAACTGAAAAGATTTTCTGTTTTAATGATGTCGAAGCCAGCCTCAACCACTCTCTTTTGAAGCGAAAGCAGATCTAAAGAACCTATGCTTTCTTTGGTTCTTAGAAAACGACAACGCCAATGGTCTGTACAATAGGTTTCTTCAAATCCGTTTGGAAACACTTTTAGGCCTCTATTGCTGATCATTTGTAACTTAAAATCTTCCGAAGTGAGCTTCTGAAGAGTATGACCCAATACATCCGGATTGCGCTCATCTTTATCCCAGTCTAGGAATATATCAATGCCCTCTAGCTTCTTTTCCTCATGCGGATAGCTGCCTTCTTTAATCTGAATGGACTTTCGTCCTGCTGTATGCGCGGGCTCCAAGGTCTCGGGTTTTTTGCCCAATCTACTTACAATGGCTTCTGCGAAGGCTTTGGTGCCCACTCTTTCCTCGCTTTGTCCGATTTTAAATATATCGCCCGTATGAATGCCATCTTCTAAGGTGCACAGCCAAGCATTCTTAATGGTATCGGCCACTTCGGTTTTGCCCATTTGACCCAACATCATAATGGCGGCATTCAATAGGCCGGAAGGATTGGCCATATCTTTTCCAGCAATATCTGGAGCAGAGCCATGAATGGCTTCATACATGGCTACTTTCTTTCCAATATTTGAAGAACCACCCAATCCAACCGAACCGGCTACTTCTGCAGCGATATCTGAAATAATATCTCCGTACAAATTAAGCGTAACTACTACGTCTAAGGTGGAAGGCCTATTGGCAACAATGGCAGAGCCTATGTCTATTATTAAATGATCGGCTTTGATTTCGGGATACTCTAAAGCAATCTCGTTGAAAATCCTGTGAAACAATCCATCGGCCTGTTTCATAATATTGTCTTTGGTCATGCAGGTTACCTTCTTGCGACCAAATGCTCGAGCATACTCAAAAGCGTAGCGAATAATTCTTTCGCAACCTGGTCTCGAGATCAACTTCAGAACTTGAACTACTTCTTGGGTTTGACGGTGCTCGATGCCGGCATATAAATCTTCCTCATTCTCGCGGATAATAACCATATCCATTTTACTGAAGTTGGAGCGAACAAAAGGAGTGTAGGCTTGCACTGGACGAACATTGGCAAAAAGACCCAGAGTTTTGCGGATGGTTACGTTCATGCTCTTAAAGCCACCGCCTTGAGGGGTGGTGATGGGCGCTTTTAAGAAATTGCCATTTTTTTGAATGATGGCCCAAGACTCGTCGGAGATTCCTGTCTTCGAACCACTGGCGTATACCTTTTCTCCAATTTGGATGGTATCGTATTCAAGATTGGCGCCGGCTTTGTCTAAAATATGGAGAACGGCGTCCATAATTTCTGGACCTATTCCATCTCCATGAGCAATGGTTATACGAGAGGGATT
>Ga0136655_1000253_pt1 | contig 24133 bp, 18 predicted proteins | sample CPBDNA_2_FD_94863 | JGI IMG/M metagenome (GOLD analysis project Ga0136655, IMG submission 94863) | Freshwater to marine salinity gradient microbial communities from Chesapeake Bay, USA - CPBay_Spr_15_0.8_DNA (version 2) | ecosystem: Environmental > Aquatic > Marine > Coastal | place: USA... | reverse complement strand
CGCCAGTCTGAAGACTAGTGGATAGATAATGCAATAGAACAAACGAGAAAGCCCCGCAATTTGCGGGGCTTTCTCGTTTTAATTCAACTCATATTTTACGTCTTCGGAAAACGTGAATCGCTTCTTTCTAGAATTTCATTTCTGGAATTTCTCCTTCAACTATAAGCTTACCTGCTGTAGCTGCTTTTATATGCTCTACGCTAACACCTGGAGCTCTTTCCAATAAATGAAAAGCACCGCCTTTTATTTCCAGAACGGCTAATTCGGTCACCACTTTTTTAACACATCCAAGACCAGTTAATGGAAGGCTGCATTCAGGAAGTAATTTCGATTCGCCGCTCTTATTCGTATGCATCATGGCAACAATAATATTCTCTGCGGAGGCAACTAAATCCATCGCTCCACCCATTCCTTTTACCATTTTACCCGGAATCTTCCAATTGGCAATATCACCGTTTTGACTCACTTCCATGGCGCCTAAAACGGTCATATGAACGTGCTGACCGCGTATCATACCAAAACTCATCGCTGAGTCAAAGAAAGATGCGCCGGGTAAAGCGGTAATGGTTTGTTTTCCGGCGTTAATTAAATCTGCATCCTCTTCCCCTTCCCAAGGAAAAGGCCCCATTCCAAGAATTCCATTTTCTGACTGAAATTCCACATTAATTCCTTTCGGTATAAAATTGGCAACCAAAGTTGGGATTCCAATGCCAAGATTTACATAATAGCGATCTTTTAATTCTTGAGCAATTCTCTGAGCAATACCATTTTTGTCTAACATGATAGTCTTATTTTATGCGATTAAGAAGTTTGTTTCTGACGAACCGTACGCTGCTCAATTCTTTTTTCAAACTGCTCTCCTTTGAAAATGCGCTGAACAAATATTCCAGGAATATGAATAGAATTGGGGTCTAGACTTCCAGCAGGAACCAGTTCTTCTACTTCAGCCACGGTAATTCTGCCAGCCATAGCCATCAATGGATTAAAATTTCGGGCCGTTCCTTTAAAAATTAAGTTGCCTGCTTCATCGCCTTTCCATGCTTTTACAAAAGCAAAAGAAGCATCAAAAGCATGTTCTAAAATATGGGGTTTACCATTAAAAATGCGCACCTCTTTTCCTTCTGCTACTTCTGTACCGTATCCCGCTGGGGTAAAAAAGGCAGGTATTCCTGCTCCCGCTGCCTTACATCTTTCTGCCAAGGTTCCTTGCGGAATGAGGTCTACCTCTAACTCTCCGCTGATCATTTGCTTTTCAAACTCGTTGTTCTCTCCAACATAACTGGAGATCATTTTTTTAATCTGCTTGGTTTCAAGAAGAAGACCCAGTCCAAAGCCATCTACACCGGCATTGTTTGAAATGCAAGTGAGCTGTTTTGTTCCTCTTTTTCGAATAGCGGCAATAGAGTTTTCAGGAATACCACAAAGTCCAAATCCTCCAAACATTACAGTCATTCCGTCTGAAATGCCTTCTGTTGCCGCCCATGCGTTCTCTACAATTTTTGTTATCATATGTTTTTCAAATAATTAAAAATCGGTTAATCCCCCTTCAAGGGAGTCATTGACATCACCTTCCGAAACATAATTGTCGCAATCTAATTCAACTTGAATAGGCCCTTCAGGTCTTGGAAAGGCTCCATCGCTTATGGCCAATTCTTCCAATGCGTAAACAGACTTCATATAATTTGCCCAAATAGGCAAAGCTGTAGAGGCTCCTTGTCCATAATACGTTCTTCCAAAGTGGGCAGAGCGGTCCTCGCATCCCGACCAAACCGCAGTAATTAAATTGGGAACCATGCCTATAAACCATCCATCTGAATTGTTTTGAGTAGTACCCGTTTTGCCTGCAATGGCGTTTTTAAATGCCCAAGGATAACCTGTGGCAATATTGTTTTGGTAACTTCCACCCGCACCTCTTAATCTTGTTCCAGTTCCTCCTTGTGTTACACCTTCTAACAGCTTGGTAATAACGTAGGCATCTTCAGCGCTCATTACCTCTCGAGATTCAGTTTGAAATTCTTCTAGAACCATACCGTTCTGATCTTCAATTCTCAAGAGAACCAAAGGCTTGTTGTATACCCCCTTATTTGCAAAGGCCGTATAGGCTCCAGCCATTTCATAAACCGATAAATCTACCGTTCCCAATGCAATTGAATAGACTTCAGGGATCTCTGCCTCAATTCCTAAATCGCGGGCAAGTTGAATTACAGCAGGAGGTTTTACTTGTTTTATCAAATAGGTTGTTATGGTATTCAAAGATTCAGCTAATCCGCGCTTTAGAGTTACCCAATCACCATATTTATTCTCCGAATTCTCTGGGCACCATTGGTTAATGGTGTATTTATCTGGATCTATACACACTTTCACATTCGGAACTTTTGTGCAAGGAGATAACTTCATCTGCCTTAAGGCCGTAGCGTAAACGAAGGGTTTAAAGGTTGAACCAACTTGTCTCTTAGAACTTTTTACGTGATCGTATTTAAAGTATCGGAAATCAATGCCGCCAACCCAAGCTCTGATGTATCCCGTTTGTGGATCTACCGATAGCATTCCTGTTTGATAGAACTGCTTGTACCAACGAATAGAATCTCGCGGTGTCATTACGGTGTCTTTATCTCCTGACCAATGGTAAACGGTCATTTTTTGAGGCGTGTTGAATTTGACGTCTATTTCACTGGCGGAAGCCCCTGCGATTTTCATTTTTCGGTACCGATCGGATCGTTTTACCGCTTGATCGATAATCCGCTCTATGTCTTCTTCGTTAATATTTCGGAAGGGAAAGGTTTTTCTCTGTTTCTCTTCTTTTTCAAAAATGCGTTGTACATTCTTAATATGATCAGAAACAGCAGTTTCAGCCATTTTCTGCATACGAGAATCAATACTGGTATAAATCTTAAGTCCGTCTGTATAGAGATTGTATTTCGACCCATCGGGCTTAGGATGCTTATCTATCCAAACCTGCATTTCGGCTCTTAAATACTCTCTTAGATAAGGCGCTAGACCGTTATCATGACTTTCTTTATTGAAGTTGATTAGGATGGGACGCTGGCGCAAAGAGTCGAATTCGGTTTGAGTTATGTACCCATTCCTTTTCATCTGTGCGAACACTACATTTCTTCTATTGAAAGACTGAGTAGAATCTCTTTTAGGGTTATATAAGGATGGATTTTTTGCCATTCCTACCAAAAGGGCCGCTTGCTCAATATTCAATTTGTCTGGGGTAATTCCAAAATAAATGCGAGAAGCAGAGTGAACGCCTACCGCCTGATATAAGAAATCGAACTGATTTAAATACATCGTAACAATTTCTTCTTTGGTGTACTGCCTTTCCAATCGAGTGGCAATAACCCACTCCTTAATCTTTTGCATCCCCCTTTTTAAGACATTCTTTGGAGGATCATGGAAGAGCATTTTTGCCAATTGCTGCGTAATGGTACTTCCTCCTCCTGCCTTTCCCAAAGAAGCCAAAGAGCGAGCAAAGGCTTTAAAATCAATGCCCGTATGATCGTAGTATCGCTCGTCCTCGGTTGCCACCAAGGCGTCTATCATTACAGGTGCAATTTCTTCGAACTCTACATGAGTTCTATTTTCACGATAATATTTTCCAATGATTTCTCCATCTGAGGAGTAAACCGTACTGGCAAAGTTGGTCATCGGATTTTCTAACTCCGTAAAGCCCGGCAAATGACCAAAAGCACCCAAAGCGGTTAAACCAATAATTGAAAAGACAGAAACAAAGGCGATCAGAAAAAATCGCCAAAACCAATTTACAAACGGACGGAAATCATCGGATTGTATTTGCTTTTTCTTTTTGCTCATTCCGTTTCTACATTCTTAAAAGTCAATCCAATAGATTCTATTCCTTCCAATAATTCAGAACGCATTCCATGCGTAAAAACAAAGCGATATTTTCCAAGTCCGTCTAACTGCATTAAGCTCCTTTTATAAGGAAAGTCCAATTGCTTTATAGAGCCAATTCCCTCTCCATGCCACCTACCATATGCATCGGCCAATTGAATTTCCATGGTATCTCCAAATTGCCTCTTTCCTTCATAAAACACTTCTCTGAATAAAAAGAGGTTGGAATAGGGATAAGACTGATTGTGTCTGATATGCATAATTACCTCGTAGGTATTCTTTTCATCTTCCTGCTCAAAAGAAAGCTCAATGGGAGTGTTTACCTGCCATCCGGAGCCTTCTGGACTAGAGAACTCTTCAAATACGATACGATTTGAGTCGCAAGAGATAGCTAGAAATAGGCTTAGAACTATGAGTAACTTATTTCGCATTTTTATTGCGGGAAGATTGACTATTGGATGCCCTAGGTTTATTCTTATTTCGGTTATTCCGTCGCTTTGGAGTGGTTTTCTTATTGTCAAAACGGCTAATATCGTCTTGTTCTACTGCTACAATTTCAGTGTTAATGGTTTTGTTTTCCTTTATTTCCTCTTGCTGAGCAAAGGGACTTAAATCTGTTATTTTTTCGCCCTTTTTATTCTTAGCAAGAATTTCGTTTACATCCTCAACCTTTAATTTGATCCAATTTATCATATCATCCTTATAGGCGTACCATAAATAGCCTTTAAAGATGTCCATTTTCATAAACGTAGCTAGTCCTTTTTCGGTATGCAGTTTTTTGGAAGTATCAGGAAACCCTTTAACCGCTTCTAGGTAAGTGTCTAACTCGTAGTTGAGGCAACATTTTAATTTGCCACATTGCCCAGCGAGTTTTTGAGGATTCAAGGCAAGTTGTTGGTAACGCGCTGCCGATGTACTTACTGAACGAAAATCGCTTAGCCATGAAGTACAACAAAGTTCTCTGCCACAGCTTCCAATTCCTCCTACACGTGCCGCCTCCTGTCTATATCCAATCTGGCGCATCTCTACACGAATGTGAAAAGCAGCGGCATAATCACGAATCAGTTGACGAAAATCGATTCTATTTTCGGCAGTATAGTAGAAAACCGCTTTTGAGCCATCCGCCTGATATTCTACATCTGAAATCTTCATTTCATGCTTTTGCTCTGCAGCTATTTCTCTAGCCTTAACCATGGTCTCATGCTCTTTTTCATAAGCTTGTTTCCACTGGTCTAGGTCTTTCTGTGTGGTTTTCCTGAGAATTTTTGGATACTCCGTATTGCTCAGAACTGCTTTTTTCTTGAGTTGAAGACGAACTAATTCGCCTACCATACTCACGGTTCCAACATCAAAGCCCGGATTGGTATCTAAGGCAATGGTCTCTCCTGGAACTAAGTTTAGCTCTCTGTGATTATGATAAAAATCTTTTCTTCCGTTTTTAAAACGGACTTCTACTATATCAAAAGGCTTTTGACCATCGGGAAGTTTCATATTTGAAAGCCAGTCGAAGACTGGATATGGGGTACAGCCTGTGGTTCCACAGCTGCCATTACTTCTACATCCTTTGGGCAATCCTCCTCCGCTACTACAACTTGTACAAGACATCTATTTCTACTGGGATTGTAAGGTTAAGGTTCTTTGCGAACTCGATTCCAAAAGTAACGAATAACCTTCGAGCCTTCTAGTATAGACCCGATTGAGTTTTGAGCATTATGCTATCGGCCAAATTCAAATTCCAATAGTAGATTTCTACTTCGTCTCCTTCTTGAAATTGAGAGGCTAGAACCATTTTCAATTCAGATTGCCCTTCAAATGATTTTCCATACCATTCTTGTGTCTTACCATTTCTTTTCCAATGAATTACAACCTTTCCTCTTGCCTCTCCATTGGTCTTGGCCCTAATCATTGCAGCATAATCACCACTCAATCCGATATGCCAATAAGCGATGGGAGTGAATTCATTTCCTACTACTTCATAGGTGGTTGTTTGTACCTCAACCACCTTCTTTCGATATCTTTTTTCCCAGCTATACAAGGCCTCGGTTCTCTTTTCTATCCGTTCAGGATATACGGTTTCAATCCATTTTGAACGAGAATCTCTATGCCTTGCAGAGCCTTCGAAATACAATAGAGTGTCAGATACACTCCGTTGTGAAGAGGGAAGAATATCAAAAAGATCTTCGGCTGTATTCCAATTTTTAAGTTGCTCGGAGTCAAATACTTCACTGAAGAGTGAAACATCTTCAGTAACAACCCATACTTCGGCATTGGATTTATGGGTCTGATTTATAAAGTCTTCAGCCAAAGTTTTTCTCGCCTCCAAAGCATTTGTATAATTCCAACGAATACCTACTCCAACAAACACTAGAACCGATAAAATGCCAAATATTTTTGGATAGCCTAGTACAGGAATACTCACGCTGAGTAAAAGGATTAGTCCGAGTAGAGAAGAGATCCAAAGTAGAATTTTGGTTGTTCTGGGATTGAATTTGAACTCAACGAAAGAAAGGCCGTTCTCTAGTTTAACCCCCATAAAACCAGTGTTTACTGGCAATATTTCTCCTTGAATGCCGTTGACCCAAACTTCCCAGCCTGGATAGTTAGTCTGACTGAGACAAAGCACGGCAGATTCCTCAACATTTGCGCTGATTTCAATTTTTTCTGGATGGATAGACAAGAGTTTAACTCGGTCTTCCGAAGATTGATCAAATACTACTTTACGATCGTCATCGGTCCAGAAGTTCTCCTTTTTCTTTAATTTACTTTCTCTTTCAATCTGACTTTCAGCAAGCCAGCAGACAGGATTTGAAGAAATAGCTTGGTATCCCGAGCTGTCTTTTTCTAATTCAGAGAGTTTGTCGAAATAGAATGAATTGAATCCTTCCAAAGAAACGCGCTTAGAAAAAAGGGCGTTATTTCTATAAATATCTTGATAGCTTAAAAGTTCTGATGTGTTCTTCTTAAGAACGTACTTGTCTTGAAGGCCGAATCCCAAGGGGGCCATTTGGGTGAAAATTTGTTTTGATCCAGAAGAGTTGGGTTGAGTAGCGGTAATGGGAATTTGAATTTGAAGGGCGATGATGAGCTCTGCGAGAATGCAAAAAGCCAGTAAAGTCTTTCGCTTCCAAATGAAATAACAGCCAAGAAAAAGGGCGGCGATTCCTATTTGCAATAGCGCTCTTGAGGCGGCAGAATCAACTAAATTTTTAGAATAGAAATCCAACTTCCATCCACCTAAAAGAATTGCAACTACCATTAGAACCCCAATCAGCAAGGCCTGTGGCAACAGCTGCTTCGGTTTTTCTAGGCGATCGAAGCCCGCTGCAGCCAAAGAAAAAAGAACAAGTAGACTAGGCAGAATAAAATATGCTGGGGTTTTAAATAACTTCATTAATGGAACCCAATGAAAGAGCCACATCCGCACTGGCAGGTACGAACCCAAGGCGGCCAATGCGCAAACGAAAGCTGCGAGTATCAGAATGCGCTCTCGTCGATTTTTCCAAGCGGTGAAAAGCCCGATACTACTCAATATCAGACTTAGAATACCAATAAACCCATTGCGCATACTAATATCTGTAGCAAAAAAGGAGTCGCTTAGGTCGATGCACCAAGGACACAAAAAGGAGCTGAAACTGCCAGGTGAAAAAGGATAGTCTAGGGCTTGGTTTACCGAAATTCCCTCTCGAAAGCGAGCTACAAAACTCGATGATTCCCAAAGGCTGTAGAGCAAGGGTAGGCTGAGAAGGATAAAAAGCAAATAGCCTATGATGTGCGATTGGAATAAAGCGCGCAACTCTTGGCGGTTTCTTTTTAGGTGGATGACTTCAGAGATAAAAAGAAAGAGAAGTAGATAGTTCAATACTATTGCGAGTGCCTGATAGCCAGAGGTTAACATGAAGTACATCCACAATGCAAAAGAGGCTTGATAGCGAAATTGCAATGGGTGGGCGCGCATTTTCCACCAAGCATAAAGAGTACAGGGTAGAATAGCGGCCGCGGCAATACGCGGAATGTCTTGCGCTTGGCCTACCATATAGCCCATTAGAGGATAGGCAAGTCCGAATAATAAGGCGGCATTGCTACTTCGCCCTATACTCAACAAAAAGCTTCGCATACCAAACCCAGCTAGAACAAAATAGAAGAGAAGCGAAATATGCAGGGCATACATATCTCTTCCAAGAAAGAAGGCCGAGAAAAGCGCTTCTGGATTCCAAGTAGAACGAACATCGGCAAACAGAGGGTAACCCCCTTGCTGAAAGGGCAGCCAGAAAGGGAAGTATCCATTCCTCAGACATTCAGACATATAGTGCCTCCAAGGAAGGAGGGTGTCTATCATATCCCACTTTAAACTTTGCTGAAAACTGCTAATGGGCCAATAGGCGAGGAGTGGAAGCAGGAGCAAAGCCCATTTCCCGGATTTTGATAAGCCTATTTTTTGATTATCTCCCACAGATTGCGAAGTTCATGTTTTAAGACAGCAAAGTTCATTTCTCGAAAAAGGATGCCTTTTCTCAACTCAACATTTACTGCTTTCCATTGCAGGTTTTTTTGTCTTGATGCAATGAGAGCCAGTTCGATATCGAAACTAAAACTTTTGGTTCTTGTAGCCAGCAGACACTCTATTCCTTGGGCGTTAAATCCCTTTAAACCACATTGAGTATCGGGATGCTTTAAGCGTAAAACATATTTGTTAAAAAGCTTTAAAAGTGAAGAAATAAGTCTACGTTGAAAAGGCAAAGCCTGGAGATATTTTTTATCTCTTCTTCCAAAAACAACATCATTGCCTTCCACTAAAGCATCCACAATAGAAAGCATACTTGAAGTCGAATAGGGCATGTCAACATCCGTAAAAATCATATAGCCACCCTTTACACGCTCACATCCTTTTCTTAATGCTTCGCCTTTGCCTACGTTTTCGGCCAACCAAAGGACATCCCAGCCCTCTGAATAGAAGAGTTCAATTTCGCTTTTAACAGAGTCTGAAACGGGTCCATCTACCACCATAATAGGCTTAATATCAAAATTATGAGCCATAGAGCTGGCAAATTCTTTAAAGCGATTTTGAAGGAGCGTATTCCAAGCCTTAGCAGGTGCATGAACCGGAATAAGAAGATGGAGGATTTTCAATGAATTATTTGAGCTGTGTCCGTTAGGCAAAGTAATAACTTTGGAGGCAGAGCGTTTAAGCGTTGCCATCTATGCAAAAGATTTTTTTTCTCCTTTTATTTTTAGGCTTCTCCGGCAGTTTTGTTGGAAGGCTTTACGCCCAAGAGGGACTGTGGATTGATCACTTAAGTTTTCGCTCTGCCCGCGATGTGGTGCACAATGGCGATGAGGTCTATGTATCTACAGAACAAGGGGTTTTCATTTATTCAGATGCCGACTTCAGCCTGAGAAAACTCACCAAAATTAATGGTCTAAACGATTTTGATATATCGGATATCACGTACAACCCAAAACGAAAGGAACTCGTAATTGCCTATGTATCTGGTAATGTAGATGTCTATGAACCTTCTACAGGGATAACAACCAACTTTTCTGATATTAAGCGCAATACCGGTGTGTTTGGTAGCAAGACCATCAATTATTCTCAAGCCTTCGGAGACTCCGTTTTCTTCGCTTGCGACTTTGGTATAGTTGTGCTTGATCTCAAAACAGGATACTTTAGAGATACTTATTTAATTGCCTCGGATGGGGGACAGGTAAAGGTGAACGGAGTTTGGGTGGATAGAGCCACCAAACGAATTTATGCCGCTACAGAGGAAGGTTTAATTACTGCGCGTTTGTCTGATCCTTTGCGGTTTTTTGGTGTTTGGTCTCCTCTTAATGGGGCTCATAAACGTCCTATCAAACACATGACTTTTTTCGAGGGGAAAGTCATTTATGCAGTAGAAACTTTAGATCCAGATGTAGACTCGGTTTATGTGGTCGAAAATGGAATTCGCACCCCTTTGGTTGGGCCAAATAATGGTAGAATCTATGAGGTTGAAGCGGGCTCAAGCGGCTTAGAAGTGGTCTCTATTTTCAATGCGGTTTTATACAATAGTCAGCTTCAACCCATTCAGAACGTATCGGTAAATGCAAATGATTTAAAAGATTTTTCCCCGAGAAAAGCTTCCTTCAATTTGCCTTCACAAAGATTTTGGATTGCAGATAACAACTTAGGCTTGGTTCGGAATTTCGATCTTTTTTACAATCAGATTATTTTTCCTGGTGGACCTTTTTCCAATAACTTTTTTCATATCGCTTCTCGTGGAAGAAATATCTATACGGCGGCAGGCGGAATGTCGGATGCTTGGCAGAGTACCTTCAACAACGATGGGGCATTTAGATACAACGGAACCGATACTTGGTCTAGGATAGATCCCTCTGGCCTTTCTGAGGTTCGAGATATTTTACATACTACCGTAGATCCTACCAATCCTGAGCACTTTTTTCTTTCCACTTGGGGCAGTGGATTAGTTGAAGTACTAAACGGCCAAGTTCAGACCATCTACACTTCCCAAAATTCAAATGGAGCCATACAAAGAGTAAATGGCGCAGCAGACAGTGTTTTTTTAATTGGAGGCTCTACTTATGACCCAGAGGGTAATTTATGGATGACCAATGCTCTAACGGATAACCCATTGGTTGTTCGGAGGGCCGATGGTACTTGGAAGAATTTTACTTTAGGAGCTGCGGGTGGAAATTCTGTAAGTATTCGCGATATTTTGTACACCTCTGGTGATCAGATTTGGATACAAACCAGAAATGCTGGAATTATTGTTTTTGAAGAGGCCATTCCAACCAATAGGGTGGGGGTCTTGAACGGGGTTACGGGTACAGGCAATTTGCCAGGTCTGGTGGTAACGGCTATGGCTGAAGACCAAGATGGTGAAATATGGATTGGTACTGAAGAGGGATTAGGGATAGTTTATACACCCTATAACGTCTTTGAAAATGGACTCAACTACGATGCTCAACCTATCTTAATTGAAACAGATGAAGGCATTGTTGAACGCTTGTTAAATGGTCAGCCTATTTCAGATATTGAGGTGGATGGCGCCAACAAAAAATGGATTTCTACCTCCAATAATGGGGTTTTCTATTTTGGTGAAGATGGCACAGAAGAAATCCATCATTTTACAGCAGAAAACTCTCCGCTATTATCAAATAATGTAATTGATATTGCCATTGAGGATGAAACAGGATTTGTGTATTTCAGTACCGATAGGGGTTTAGTAAGCTTCAAGGGTAATGCAACCCGAGGAGGAGAAACCTTCTCAAAGGTCTTTGCCTATCCGAACCCCGTTCGTCCAGGGTATCGAGGGCCTATATTTATTACTGGATTGGTAACCAACGCCCAAATGAAAATTACCGACCTGAGCGGAAATTTGGTGTACGAGAATACAGCGGAAGGAGGTCAGGCCCAATGGGATGGATCTAATTTCTCTGGTGAGCGAGTGAAGTCAGGTGTTTATCTGGTTTTTCTAACCAACGACGATGGAAGCGAAACCGAAATGACCAAAATTCTGATCGTAAACTAAGATGTGGCAAAGCCTTCGCGCTTGGGTTCTGCTAAAATATCCCTACGGCGAAAAGGGAGCTGTAATACATTGCTTAACAGATCTCTACGGAAGGCAGTCGTACTTTATTCCAAGTGTTAAGTCGAAATCGGGTAGTATGAGACCTTCGTTCCTTCAACCTATGACTCCTTTGGTTATTACGGTGAATATGAGGGGTAAAGAAGGATTGGAGCGATTGAAAGAAGTTCGCCTATACCATCCATTTCAAACGCTTCATAGCCATCCAACCAAACAAATAAGCCTTTTTTTCATTGCTGAATTGTTGCACGGATTGTTTAAAGAACAAACCGATCAGTCTGATTTATGGGATTTTATTTTTAATAAGTTAAAAGCGCTGGATCAAGAACAGGCAGACCCTCATTTTGCACTATTTATGCTTGTACATTTATGCACTTTCGCAGGCTATGGACTGTTTGATCATGCTTCCCTTGCTAACCCAAAGTTTACAGAAAGAGAGCCTTTTGTTCTTTCAATGGGTGAAAAAACGATTGCGGGTGAAGAAGCCCTTTTATTATTTGGGTTGATAGAAGCGCAGGCAGAAGATTTAAAGAATATTAAGAGTCAATCAAGGACCCGCAGAAATCTTATGGATCAGCTTTTGGCCTTTTTAAACTCGAATAACGATTCGATGCCTAAACTAAAGAGCTTAGAAGTGCTTCGAGAATGTATGGAGTAATATGACTGCCCCTCTCTATTACTTGAAGAGCTTCCGCATCAGTGGTAGTTTAGCGTACTCACTCTCACAATTCCGTTTGGCACGCAAATAAAGACTTTGGTCTACCTTATTGCGACTCTTGAGTTCACTTTCAAATTCAAACAACAGTGCCTCGGAGGTTCTTTTGTTGTTTGAAACATTGCGGTCTTCCGCCGAAAATCGCTTCCAACCTAGTTTATGTCTTAATATCAAGAGTGCTTTGTTATAACTCTCGGTCTCAGAATAGAAATCGAATTTTTTTAGATTGGATTTGGCTGCCTCTTTTAATTCTTCATTCGAATGTTCCTTCCATTCACTTTTGTCCCATCCACTAAGGAAATGAGATTGCCAATTATTCCCGAAAGGGGAATCCAAGAACTCGGCAAAATCAGGGAATAGCTCGTTGCTTGTCTTCCACTTTCGATCCCGCATTTTATGTAAGAAATGAGAAACTACTTGGTTTTCGGGCTTTCGAATAAAGGTAAATAGAAAAGGATTTGTAGCAGGGTTAAGTTGAGCGGCCTTTAGTATATCCAAACTGATATGACCGCTAATTGCCAATTTATTCTCCGTAATAGCCTGATTAAGATCGTTTAAACGCGAATTTCGGTCGTACACCAAAGCAACTTGCTCCCTACCATATATACCATTCAAGTGATGCCTAAAACTAGAGCCCGCTGTTTTAGGAATATGGATGAAAACAAAAGGACTACGGTGATTATCTGTACTCATTGCTCAAACTTCTTTTCGATTAAAGGATCACAGTGGGACAAACCCCATCTATTCTTACAATTGGGCAAATTCAATGCCGCAGACAGATACTAACTACCAAATAATTATTTGTTCCTCTTTGGGTTTTTGCATAAGCGATGGAGCAGAACAGCCAAAAGCTCTTCCGAATTCGGGCATATTGCTCATCGGGCCTATCACTCTAAAGTTACCAGGAGAATGGTAGTCGGTAATAAGTCGGTCGCGCAAAGTCTCTTCTTTATAATGTACTTGCCAAACTCCAGCCCAGCCCAAAAAGAACCGCTGTTCGTGTGTAAATCCATGCAATACGGCAGGCATAGGTTTACCTTCTAGTGATTTCATATAGGCATGGAAAGAAATGGTTAGTCCTCCAAGATCTGCAATGTTTTCACCTAAGGTCATCCGGCCATTCACAAATTCTCCAGGAAGCGCTTCATAACCGCTATACTGATTTACCAATCTCTTCGATAAGGTATCAAATCGGGCACGATCTTCTTCTGTCCACCAGTTCACCAAATTGCCTTGGGCATCGTACTTACTTCCCTCATCGTCGAAACCATGAGTGAATTCATGACCAATAACTCCTCCAATTGCCCCGTAGTTTATAGCCATATCGGCCTTGGGGTTGAAGAAAGGAGGCTGCAATATTCCGGCTGGAAAAACGATTTCATTGAAGCTAGGATTGTAGTATGCATTCACTACATGAGCACCCATATACCATTCTGTTTTATCTACCGGTTTACCAGCTTTGGCCATATTTTCCCTGAACAAATATTCTCGAATGTTTTGCAGATTAATGAGCAAGGAATGTGCTTCGATATTTAAATCACTATAATCTTTCCATTGGTCTGGATACCCGATTTTATAGGTGAAGGCAGAGAGTTTTTCATGTGCTTTCTTTTTGGTTTCATCCGACATCCAACTGAGTTGATCTACTCTTTCTCCGTAAGCATCTCTTATGTTTTCTACCATTTCGGCAATAATTGCCTTGCTCGATTCAGGAAAGTACTCATCGGAAAAAAGCCTTCCCAACTGCTCATCCAAACCGTATTCAATAAGTGAAATAGCCACTTTCCATCTTGCTTTTTCCACTTCCTGACCTTTTAGGGTTTTACCAAAAAAGGCAAAGTGCTCATCTCTAAAGGCAGATGGAAGGGAAACAGTAAAAGAATTGAGAGTATGCCACTGAAAATAAGAATGCCACACGGCTAAATCGGTTTCTTCAATAATTTTGGAAAGACCCTTCATATACTCAGGCTGACCGCAAATTAAGGTGTCTACATTTACACCAATTCCATCCCAAAACTCATTTAAATTGAAATGAGGCATAAGAGCGGCCACTTCCTCCCGACTCATTTTATTATAAGTCAATTCAGGACTTCTTCTGTCGGTTCGACTCATCTGAATACTTGCCAGTTTTGCCTCGAGAGTTAAAATGGCAGCAGCATGAGATTCTGGATTTTCAATCCGAGCCAAACGAAACATTCGGGTAATATGCTCTTCGTACTTAAGGAGTATATCCAAACTTTTCGCATCATTCCTCAAATAATAATCCCGATCGGGAAGACCTAGACCACTCTGCTGAAGGCTTAAAATATTCATTAAGCTGTTTTTGTCGTCCGGACTAACATAGGCAGACACTGGAGTTGTAATTCCGCGTTTCTTTAATCCAGCCATAAAGGAAGGAAGCTCGTCTTTGCTTGATAGGCTAAGGTTTTGGAGGAGAAAATCAACATCTTCCATTCCCTTTTTTTCTATGCTAACCGTATCCATGGCAGAAGAATAGAGGTCGCTTACAAGCTGCTGATAGCTGCCTTTTTCAAAGGTTTTTTGTTCAAGGCCTTCCAGAATTTTTTTCAGCTTTGCATTGTTCTCTTCCACTAGAATATTAAAGCTACCCCATCTGCCTTCAGTAGCAGGAATAGGGTGTTGGGTCTTCCATCCATTCGAGGTAAACTCAAAGAAGTTATCACAGGCAGAATGGCTGCTGTCTAAGTATTCTGTATTAAAACCCAGAATTAATTCTTCATTCGCAGCGGGCTCTGGAGCATTGCAACTAAGAGCAAAAAGGGCAAGGGTGGAAAGGGGTAGAAAGGGGGTTTTCATATTTTTTACAGGTTGAGCCATCCGTTAAAGATGCGCTGTTGTTGTGAAGTTAAATCGTTGTCCATCAACAGGGAGTTTCGAACAGTAACGGGAAAAGAAAATACTTCGGTTTTAAGTTTTTTCTTCTTCCATTTCCCCTTCTTATTTTTTCTCATCACCTCCATGCTGAGTTTATCACCTTCTTTAACTGTAGAATAGAATTTGCCAAAAAGATCAGCGGCATTGTCGATGGTTAACTCTTCACCATTCAAAGAGAGTAGGCGGTCTTCTACCTCCAAGCCCAGTTCTTCACTCAACGGACTAATATCTGTATTGTAATAGATATAGAGCTTATCTAGCTCGGGATCAAAAGAAATGGGCAATTGCCCAAAGCCAATTTGATTTTGAGTGGTCTCCTCAATATAGAGAACACCTACTTGAGCCAATAATTCTTCGAATGGAAGGGGTTCGGCTCCTTCTACATAGCGCGCTAAAAATTCACGAATAGAGGGATCTGTATGCTTTTCTATCAGTCGAAAGAGCTGATCATCTTGAAAGAAAGTATCCTTTCCAAACTCCGCACTCAATTCACCCATTAAATCGCCTAATCCCTTTTTTCCATCGGATAGAATGCGCAGCTTTAAATCCAAAGCCATTCCAATGAGTGCCCCTTTATCATATACATTGGCATATTCACTCTCAAAAATATCCAAGACATTTCTACTCATTACCGTCATAGGTATATCCAGATTGTAGAGATCGGCTTCATCCATTTTCGACTTCATAACTTCCAAGAATTCCAAAGGGGTTTGAAGGCCGTAACGCACCTGAACCAAATGCGAGGTGTACTCTGTAATGCCTTCATAAAACCACAAATGACTAGACATTTCAGGATTGTAGAAGTCGAATCCATGAATCTGCTCAGAATGCAAAGAGAGCGGGGTTACGATATGCAGAAACTCATGTGCTACAATGTCTCGAATTTCTTCAAGTAAAACCTCTTTCTCAAATTCGGGCATATAAAGAACAGTGCTGGTATGATGCTCCAAAGCACCAAATCCGCTCAAAGCATTTGCATCATTTTCTGCAATGGAAAGAATAACATATCGATCGGTGGGAAGGTTGCCACCCAAATATTTTCCAATGGCCATTAAAACAGAAGCAGAGGTTTCCAGTATCTCATCGGCTTGAAGTAAGCCCGTTTGAGAATAACTGCCTACTTCCACCTTGGTATTAAAGACCATGGTAGAGGCAGTATCTGCTACAGCATAAAGAAGCGGTTTGTCATGTAGGTTGAAATAATTCTCCGCTTCAAAAACATCGGTAGTTGGATTTCTAGATACCGATTCTAAAGCAGTAGAGCCATAAAGAAAAGAAGGCTTGTGAATCGTTAAACGATAAGGCATATCTTTCTTACCCTCGAGATAACCAGCCACTCCAAAGAGGTTTAAGAGAAAAAGGCTATCGCCAAAACTGGTGCCCCCGGGTCTAAAAATATCCTGGTCTGCAATGGGGTCATCGAAGCTGTCATCTACCTTATATTGAATTCTATACAGGGTTTTAGCCTCGTATATAACCCATTTATTGTAGTCTATCTTTTTGTATTTCAGTTCTTTGCCAGAGGCATCTGTAATTCTTAAGTCCTGCACAAATCGACCAAAATTGGAGAGGCTATAGGTTCCAGGGACAACCTTTGGAAAAAGAAGGTAAACGCTATCGGAATAAACCATAGCTGGGTAGAAATCAATTTCAAACTGATCGTTTTCGAATTGATCTAGATGAAAAACCAATTGATTTAGCTGGTCTTCCTGCAAAGGCTGTTCTCTAGTTTGCCCCGAATGAACAGTCGGAAGCAGCAGTACTAAACCCAGCAAGGGATATACAATATTCAATCTCAATTCGTAACTATTTAATCGTTAATGGTTCTTTCTTCTGAGTTAAAAAGAAGGGGCGCAATTTAATCGATAGTAAACAGATATGTAATACGTCAAGAAACTACTATCAGAAGCGCATAGAAATCAAACGAAAGAGTCGTTCTCAACGTGGCCTCTTTTTCTCAGAAATATAAACTTCGACCTTGCTTTGCTTTTAACTCAAACAAAGGTAGTCAGTGTATTTATCTAAAAATGAGCGCGCTGGGAAAAGTTATGTTAAAAGTTCAATCCTTTAATTCGTTTTTATTGCGAATTCACAATCAAACGCCCAAATAGAACGTTAAGGGGTCTAATCGAGCTAAGAAAAATAGGGCATTATAGCCCTTTAACATTCTATACTTTTGCCGTTCGAATATTGCATCTATTTATGAGTGAGTTAAGGAAGGAAGACGCCTATTTCGATTCGTCGAATGTAGTTATGTACATCTACGGATGGAGAAAGCAATTATTGGGCATTAGCATAGCCGCAGGCATTTTAGCCATTATATTTTCAGCGCCCTATTTTATTCCACCCAAATTCAAGGCGGAAGTGGTGGTTTTCCCCGCTATGACGACCTCGGTTTCCAAAGCAGTCTTACCCCAAAGTTTCTCTTCTAGGGGTCAAGATGTTCTGGAATTCGGTAGCGAGCAAGAAGCAGAAAACCTTCTTCAAATTCTGAATTCAGATGATATCAGAACAAAGATCATAGAGAAATATGATCTTATGAAGCATTATGATATCGACCATGATTCTCCCTTTAAGTATACCAAATTGTTTGAGGCCTACGATGGAAATGTAACCTTCAAGCGCACCGAATATATGTCGGTGGTAATTTCTGTTTTAGACACAGATCCAGATACAGCGGCGATGATTGCCAACGATATCAGTTATCTTCTGAATGAAGTGAAGAACAGAATTCAGAAAGACCGCGCTTTTATGGGACTCAAAATTGTTGAGTCAGAATACTTCACCCTAAAAAATGAAGTCGACAGCATGGAGCAAGAACTCACCAAACTGAGAGAAAGAGGAATCCATGATTATGAATCTCAAAGCGAAGTCTTCTCTGAGCAATTAGCCGTTGCCATCGTAAAAGGAGGCGAGAATTCTACGGCCGCTAAAGAAATACAATTGCGTTTAGATACTCTCGCAAAATATGGAGGATCCTATGTGGCTCTTCGCGATGAATCTCGACTTCTCAAAGATGAGATTGTTAAACTCAAGACACGATACGACCAGGCAAAAGTGGATGTGAACGAGAGTCTACCTGTAACTTTTACCGTTAATTCTGCTTTTCCAGCCGAAAAGAAGACCTATCCTAAACGCTCGTTAATTGTACTAATGGCTATGGTTAGTGCCTTCTTGTTTACCCTAGTTACCATAATAATTATCGATACCATTCGTAGGACCAAGTCTTTAGAGAATGTCTGAAAAGGCAATGAGGAGTTTGGTTATTGGTCTGGCTGTTCTTTTTGTGCTGGCGAACACCTTTCTTCTCACCCAAGAATTTTATTGGTTAAACCTCCTTCCTCTAGCTGCGGCTATTGTGGGTGCTGCTTTTTTTTCGCTGGATAAGCTGCTGTATTTCCTCATTTTTTTCACGCCCATTTCTCTGTCACTTGAAGAATTGGATTTGGGAGTAAGTATCAGCGTGCCTACTGAACCCCTTTTTTTCGGAATCCTTCTTCTTTTCTTGTTGAAGTTCTTGCAAGAAGGCACTTTTGATAGAGCCTTTTTGAAGCATCCTATAACAGTGGTTATTGGGCTGCAACTCCTTTGGATGTTCGTTACTTCCATTACCAGTGAGATTCCTTTGGTATCGTTTAAATATTTCGTTGCAAGATTGTGGTCGGTTGCAGCTTTGTATATGGTCATGTCTCGACTGTTTACTACAGAGAAAAAACTTCGCCGATTTTTCTGGTATTATATGTTGCCCTTATGTGGGGTTGTGATTTATACCACCCTACAACATGCCGAAGGCAACTTCAGTAAAACGGCTTCCATAATGGCCTCCTACCCTTTTATTAAAGAACATACAGCCTATGGAGCCATTTTGGCTCTTTATGCCCCTGCGGCCATTGCTTTTGCCTTTGTTTCTAAAGAAAACATCAACCGAAAAGCCTTGGCAATTGCGGTTTTTATAGTCCTTTTTGGAGGTTTAATACTGTCCTACACCCGCGCGGCTTGGGTGAGTGTTATTGCGGCAGGACTAGTAGCTTTAGTAATGTATATAAGAATTAACAAGCTCGTTTTTTGGGGATTAACCACAACATTCGCAATCATTCTTGCAATAAATCTACAGCCGCTTCTCAATTCTTTGGAAAAGAACAATCAAGATTCTAGCGACAATTTGGGTGAACATGTAGAATCTATTTCCAACATCTCTACCGATGCTTCCAATCTGGAAAGAATTAATCGCTGGAAATCTGCAATGAGAATGTTCAACGAGCGCCCTTTGGTTGGATTTGGTCCTGGAACCTATCAATTTACTTACGCACCTTATCAAAAGCCCAATGAAAAAACTATTATCAGCACCAACAATGGCGATGTTGGAAATGCCCACAGTGAATACATTGGTCCTTTAGCCGAACAGGGTGTTTTAGGTTTGTTATTTACCCTCTTATTGGTGTACCAAATGCTTCGAACGGGCATTCGTGTGTATTATAGAAGTAGCAGCAAAAAGGCTCGCATGTATGCCTTAGTAGCCATGTGTGGCCTTGTAACCTATTGGGTACACGGATTTCTGAACAACTTTCTAGACAACGATAAAACCTCCCTAGCGGTTTGGGGCTTTAGCGCACTTCTGCTCATGCTCGATCTAAAACGAGTAGATTTTGAAGACGAATCTCAGGAATTACCCAGTGCAGTTAATACCTGAGCGGTAGCCTCTTTGGTCTTTACCTTGGTGAAAATCTCTTGTATTTTACCCTCTTCGTCAATTAAAAAAGTTTCGCGGTAAATGCCGTCGTACTCCTTGCCCATGAATTTTTTCTTCCCCCATACACCATAGGCATTGATAATACTTTTATCTGTATCGGCTATAAGTGGAAAATTCAAATCGTATTTCGAACTAAACTTAGCATGCGATTTCTCCGAATCAGCGCTTACCCCAATGACTTGAATTCCCTTCGCCTTTAAAGCGTTTTCATTGTCGCGAAAATCACAAGCTTCTGCGGTACAGCCCGGTGTATCATCCTTAGGATAAAAATACAATACCACTTTCTTTCCTCTATATTGTTCAAGTGTAATCGAATGGCCTGTTTGGTCTTTTCCTTCAAACACAGGGGCCGAATCGCCAATAGTTAAATGAGTCATATTTCCTTTTTACAAATAAACCCCAAAACTAGAAATGGTTCATTTGCTTTACAATCATTCCCTATAAATGGGACTTAACTTTACTTCAAAATTCAGTCTGACTTTAATGACGAAGAAAGAAAAGCTACAGTTTGTAATCGACTCCTTGGAAGAACTCTATCCAGAAGTTCCTATTCCTTTAGAACACTATAGTCCTTTTACGCTTTTGGTAGCCGTTGTGCTTTCGGCTCAATGCACAGATAAAAGGGTTAATGAAATCACTCCTTCGCTTTTTGCAAAGGCCGATACGCCAGAAGCTATGGTAAAACTGTCTGTAGAAGAAATTGCCGAGATCATTCGCCCATGCGGATTAACCCCCATGAAGAGCAAGGGAATTCATGGCCTTTCAGAGATTATTCTAAAAGAGCACAATGGCCAAGTTCCAGCCTCTTTTGAGGCCTTGGAGGCCATGCCGTCGGTAGGACATAAAACAGCTTCAGTGGTAATGAGTCAGGCATTCGGATTTCCGGCTTTCCCTGTAGACACACATATTCATAGACTTATGTACCGATGGGGCCTCACCAACGGAAGTTCGGTAGTGCAAACAGAAAGAGATGCGAAGAGACTGTTTCCCAAAGAGCTTTGGAACAAATTGCATCTTCAGATTATTTTTTATGGGAGAGAATACTCCCCCGCAAGGGGTTTGCGTTTAGAAAAAGACTTTATTACCGCGCGCATTGCTCCTCCCAAGATTATAAAGGAGTTAAGCACTAAATCATAGAAATCCAATTAGAATGAAAACAATGAAAAAGCTATTCCTATTTATCATTACAGCCCTAGCGTTTTATCAATGCAAAAGCAAATTGCCTTCCGAACAAAACTTTAAAAGAACCATCCAACTTACTTCTACCTATCAATTGTGCGGCGGAATGATGCCTTCTCCGGAAGATCAGCTGGCCTCTAGAACCGAAACGCCTCTCCCTAATTACAAACTTTATATCCGAAGCGGAAATCAGAATTCCCTTTCGGAGAACATTCTGATTGAGCTAACGACCGATGCGTCTGGCCTCGCCGAATTTGAGCTGCCCGTGGGAAGTTATTGCTTGGTAGACAGTCAAAAAGCCAATGAGAAGCAAATAGAAGAATGGAAGAAAGAATTTAAAGTGGCCAGTAAAAATTGGGATGCCATAGAAGAGGAATGTTTAGAAGAATGGATAAAAGAACCGCTGCTAAAATTTGAAGTCTATGCCGACAAGGAGCAAAACAAAGAAGTTTTGAATTTAAATATCCACCGAAAATGCTTTTGGAATGCCATTCCTTGTGTAGTCTACCGCGGGCCTTTTCCGAGCTAATTCAAATCTGCTTTTTCATTTCACGTCTGCCTATCTCTAGTGTTCCTGAACCGAGTATTTTTGCCAGATGATCACATCGGAGCAAGTTAAAGAGCTTGGAGAACGTTTAATTTCACTGAAGTCTTATCTGCATTTGGAGCAGAAGAAAGTGGAAATTTCAAACGAAGAAGAGAAAACCAGCGATCCTTCCTTTTGGGAAGACAATAAAACAGCCGAATTGGTGATGAAGAAAATCCGTGGCCTGAAGTTTTGGGTAAACGGATTTGAAAGCGCATCCAACCAATTCGATGAACTCCTCTTGGGAATGGAGTTTCATAAGGAAGGCGAAATGACGGATGAGGAAATAAATACCTTGTTCAAGAAATGCCAAGACACCATTGAGGATCTCGAATTCCGCAATATGCTTTCGGAAGAGGAAGACAAACTGAATGCGGTTATTCAGATTACAGCTGGTGCAGGCGGTACCGAAAGTTGCGATTGGGCAGCCATGCTAATGCGTATGTACATTATGTGGGCAGAAAGTCACAACCACAAAGTGAGTACCATGAACTACCAAGAGGGCGATGTGGCGGGAATTAAAACGGTTACCTTAGAAATTGAAGGCGAATTTGTCTTCGGATTCCTCAAGGGCGAAAATGGAGTACATCGCCTAGTGCGCATCTCCCCTTTCGACTCCAACGCAAAACGGCATACCTCTTTTGTTTCTGTCTACGTTTATCCCATGGTAGATGATACCATTGAAATTACAGTCAATGCGTCCGAAATCGATTGGGATACCTTCCGTTCTTCGGGCGCGGGTGGACAGAACGTAAACAAGGTTGAAACAGGTGTTCGACTGCGACACAAACCCTCAGGAATTGTAATTGAAAATACCGAAACGCGCTCTCAGCTTCAGAATAAGGAAAGGGCCATACAATTGCTCAAATCGCGCTTATATGAAATGGAGATTCAAGCCAGAAACGAAAAAAGAGCGGCCATAGAAGCCGGTAAGAAGAAGATCGAATGGGGGTCTCAGATCCGTAACTATGTGCTTCATCCTTATAAATTGGTGAAAGATGTGCGCACGGCAGAAGAAACTTCCAATACAGACGGGGTTTTAAATGGAGAAATTGACAATTTCTTGAAAGCTTTTTTAATGGCGCAGGGTCAAGCCTCGGTTCAAACCGACGAGGTAATGTAGTTGTCTCATTCAAGGGCATAGTTCTCGCATTTTTTAAAGTCAATCGGCTTCCTCATTGTACCTTTCGGCTATGCGAAAGCTCCTTCTTTTTTTCATTCCCTTTTTTGGCCTTTTGCCCCAATGGGGCTTGGGTCAGTCGGTTTCGGGTTTTGAAGAAAACAAAGGCCAGTTTGAAAGCGATGTGTTCTTTCGTACCCGATTGCCAGAATCTGCGGTTTATATTCAGTCTACGGGAATGAGTTATCAATGCCTTCCCTCTGGCCAGTTTGAAGAATACCATCAGTTTCAACATGGCGAACGAAGTGAACTTCCGCGATTTAAAGCCCATACACTGCAGTTGCATTTTGTAAATGCTAAGCTGCAGAATCCACAGAAATATCATCCAGCCAAATCCTATAAAAACGTTTTTAGAAAAGGAATGAGCGCAACTCGAATCCAATCATTTAAGGAGGTGCAGTTCTCTTCTATTTATCCAGGTGTACATTTAAAATTTACCCGCGATTGGGGTTTTAAATACGAGTTTATAGTAGAACCTTTTGCCAATCCTGCCCAAATAAAGCTGTATTGGGAGGGTGCCGATGCGCTCCGAATAGATGAGGCCGGAAATTGGAGGGCCCATACTTCCGTGGGTGAGCTGATAGAAGAAAAGCCTTTCGCTTATCAGATAAATAGTCGCGGTAAGCTCGACACTGTCCTCTGTCACTTCTTGTTAAAAGGAGATAGCATGCATTTCCAATTGGGAAACTACGATTCCAATAGAAGCCTCGTCATCGATCCTAGGCTGGTCTTTAGCACCTATAGCGGGTCTCAAGACGATAATTGGGGATTTACTTCTACCTTCGATCAGAGTGGAAATCTATATCTAGGTGGTGTGGTGTTTGGAAGCGATTTCCCTCTAACGCCAGGGGCTATGGATACTGTCTTTCAAGGGGCTATGGAAGTGGCTATCATGAAGTTCGATTCTTCGGGTACCAACCTTCTATACTCTACTTTCTTAGGCGGATCGAGCGCAGAACAGCCCCATTCACTCATTGCTTTTGGAGAAGAATTGCTCATTATGGGGGCCACAGGCTCTGCCAATTTTCCTGTTTCAAATACGGCCTTCGACACCGTTTTTAGAGGCGGAACAAGCACCGCTGGTACGGCTGGAATCTTCCCCCAAGGCACCGATATTTTTATTAGCAAATTGAGTGCAGATGGTACCCAACTCTTGGCATCTACTTTCGTGGGAGGACTGGGAAATGATGGCTTAAATTCATTGTTTAGAAATAGTTATGGCGATGATTCTCGTGGAGATATTCTGGTAAATACTGCAGGTGAAGTCTTCATAGCTTCGAGCTCTATCTCTGCCGATTTCCCCACCAACGCCACTTCTTTTGGAAACTGTGGCTCATCTCAAGATGCCGTTGTGTTTAAACTTTCGCCGGATTTAAGCCAAGTTATTTGG
>Ga0136655_1000250_pt1 | contig 24274 bp, 27 predicted proteins | sample CPBDNA_2_FD_94863 | JGI IMG/M metagenome (GOLD analysis project Ga0136655, IMG submission 94863) | Freshwater to marine salinity gradient microbial communities from Chesapeake Bay, USA - CPBay_Spr_15_0.8_DNA (version 2) | ecosystem: Environmental > Aquatic > Marine > Coastal | place: USA... | reverse complement strand
TAATCCCGAACCACAAACTTGATTTATAGTGGTTGCTGTTTTCTCTTTTGAAATCCCAGCGTGAATTGCAGCTTGTCTGGCAGGGTTTTGTCCTGAGCCAGTTGTAAGAACTTGACCCATATAAATCATATCAACATCATCCGCTTTTAACTCAGAATGCTCTATACATTTTTTAATTACTTCCGCTCCTAATTGAGGTGCTGTTTGCTTTGAAAGAGATCCCCCAAAAGATCCAATGGGAGTTCTAAAGGCACTAGTAATAACTATATCTTCGTTTTTCATAAATAATTTTCCTTTCTTTTTTTTATTGTTTAATAGATTACTGGGTTTAGTAAATTACTGCATGTACTGTCCGCCATTGATAGAAAATGTGGTACCAGTAATAAAGCCAGCGTTATCACTGGATAAATAACTTGCTAAGGCTGCAATTTCACTTGGCTCTGCCAATCTACCAACAGGTATTTGAGATACAATTCCTTTTAAAATAGTTGGATCAATTTTTTTTACCATGTCAGTTCCTACATACCCTGGGGCAATAACGTTAACTGTAATTCCTTTGTTGGCATTTTCTAAAGCGATTGCTTTTGAAAATCCAATAATACCAGCTTTGGCTGCAGAATAGTTTGCCTGTCCAATTTGTCCTTTAAGTCCATTTATAGAACTAATGGAAATAATTCGACCAAACTTTTTTTGTCTCATATTTTCAATTACATTTCTTGTAATATTAAAACATGAATTTAAGTTTGTATTGATTACTGCATTCCACTCGTCTGGTGACATTTTATGTAAAAATCGATCTTTTGTGATACCAGCATTGTTAACTACAACATCAATACTGCTTCCAAATTCTTTTTCTATTTTTTCAATTGCTTCTTTGCAACTCTCAAAATAAGCTACGTCAAATTTATATGCTTTAATTCCCGTTTCTTCTGTGAGGGCGTTAGCATCATCTGGTCTTCCTATATAAGTAGTGACTACTTCAAAACCATCTTTTTGTAATTTTCTTGCTATTGCAGCTCCAATACCTCGAGTACCGCCGGTTACTAAAGCAAGTTTTTTCATAATGATTAATTATATATTTTAATAAAAAAATCTCAAGATCATCTCACTAAAAGGGGGGGTGAGACTGATCTTTGAGATTAAAATACTTACTTTTAGTTTTTTACTGAAGCAGATGCAGTTGCTGATTTCTTTTCAGCTACTACATTCTTAATTTCAGTCAAACCATCTAAAACTCTAGCATTCAAAATTTCAAATGCTTCTTTAGAGGTTTTTTCATTTATTTTAGCAAGCTCTGCTACATTCGCTTGAGCTTCAACAATAGCATTTTTGATCAGGTCAACTGACTTTGCTACTGATTCTTGTGGATTTCCTTTGGCAATTTCAGAAGTTGCATCTTTTGCGCTTGAAATAGCTGCATTTAAGATTTCAACTTGTTTTTTTGAAAATGCGTTAACACCTTCAAAAGTTGCTTTAGAAGCTCCTGCAAATGCTTCCATAGTTTTTTTCTGAGAGTTAATTAAAGCTTCAGAATTTACGTCTAAAGAAGGCATTTTAGCTGCTGTTAAAATTTTTTGAAAATCAAAAATTTCAAAAAAATTTGTGTTTGCATTGAACATATTTACTCCTATTTGTTAAAGTTGGGCAATATATATGTTGCGTTGCAATATATTGCAATACCTTATTTTAATTAAATTAATAACATATTGATTTTAATGATTTATTTTTTATTGCATAGCAACAAATAAATATTGCTCTGCAATACTAAATAATGCATAAAATCATTAAAAACCATCAAATATCTTTTAAAAATGAACAAAACCAATAAAACCAACAACAGTGAAAGTAAGCCATCAGGCACTTTTGATTTCAATGAAATATTTCAAAACAATATTAAAATTTATAATAATTTAGTTAACGCTAGCATGGAAGGCTTTAATACTACTGCCAATAAAACTGAAGACAATAAAGATAAAAAAAATTTATTTAAAATTGAAGATTTATTAAAATCAATCAATCCAACTACAAATAAAATTTCTGAGAGTATTGAAAAGTTTACTGCAGAAATAGGAAAAAACCCGCAGATCTATCATGACAATATTGGAAAATGGATAACACAAATAACTAGTTTAAATTTTTATTTTGTCTCCAAATTATCAAATCAAACAGCGGTACCCGCCATTCAAGAAGAAAAAACAGATAAAAGATTTTCAACTGAAGAATGGCAAAAAAATTTGTTTTTTGATTTTGTTAAACAGTTTTATTTAATTACAGCTGAAATGTTAAACAGCTTAGTGGACTCTGTTCAATTTCCAGATCCTAAGCAAAAAGCTTTAATGCAATTTTATATTAAGCAATTAAATATGGCTATGTCTCCAAGTAATTTTTTATTTACTAATCCAGATGTTATGATGGCAACAATGAAGGAAAATGGAGATAATTTAGTTAGAGGTTTTAATAATTTTAGAGAAGATTACATAAAACATCCTAATAAAATGTTTATTTCTCAAACAACGTCTGATTTTAAAGTTGGAGAAAATCTTGCTACAACATCTGGTAAAGTTATTTTTAAAAATGAAGTCTTTGAACTTATTCATTATAAGCCAGAAACTGATTCTCAATACGAAAGACCTTTGCTAGTTATTCCACCATTTATTAATAAATTTTATATTATGGATTTAAATGAAAAAAAATCGATGATGAAATATTTAGTAGAAAATAAAGTTAATACTTTTTTAGTCTCTTGGAAGAACCCACAAATAGAAAGTAAAGATTTTGGGTTTGAGGAGTATGTCGAAAAAGGAGTAATTAAAGCAATTGAAATAGCTTGTGAGCAAACTAGATCGAAAGAAATAAACTTAGCATCTTATTGTGTGGGAGGAACTTTAGTTTCGATGGTATTAGCATATTTAGAACAAAAGCCTACGCCTTACAAAATTCAATCTGCAACTTTTTTTGCAAGTCTAATTGATTTTACCGAACCTGGTGATTTAGGTATTTTTATTACCGACGAACAAATTAAAGCTATAGAAGAACAAATGAATAAAATAGGATATTTCGATGGAAAAAATATGGCTGCTGCTTTTAATTTTTTACGTCCAGGGGATCTGTATTGGAACTATGTTGTAAATAATTACTTATTAGGAAATCAACCGTCTGCCTTCGATATGCTCTACTGGAATAGTGATTCCACTAGATTGCCAGCCAAACTGCATAGTGATTACTTACGATCTATGTACTTGAATAATAAAATCATAAAAAAAGAGTACATATTAAAAGACACTCTTTTAGATTTGCAAAAAATAACAACACCCATGTTTCATGTTGCAACTTCAGAAGACCACATTGCTCCTTGGAAATCTGTCTTTTCTGGATTAAAAAATTATAACAACGAATGCAAATTCATTCTAGCAAACTCTGGTCATATTGCAGGAATTATTCAAGGAAAAGGTGCCAAGCCAGGTAAACAACATTATTATAGTAATGGCAAAGTTAATGTTCAATCTGATGCTTCTGCATGGTTAGATTCTGCTGAAAAAATAGAAGGTTCTTGGTGGCCTCATTGGATTGATTGGCTAAAACAGTTTTCTGGTACAGAAAAAAAATCTAAAGAAATAAATACAAATAAACATAAAGAAATTTACCCAGCTCCAGGGCAATATGTTGTTGAGAAATAAAAAATGATAGCAATTAAAAAATATTCTAACCGACGTCTATACAATACGGACTCTAGCTCTTATATCACTCAGGATGACATTGTAGATTTAATCAAAAAAAAAATTTCTTTTCAAATTACAGATGTGGATAGTAAAAAAGACATCACTTCTTCTATTTTAATGCAAATCCTTCTTGAAAAACAAACTACTGGAACAAACCTCGTTCCTGAGGAATTTTTAAAACAAATTATTCTTTTTAATGAAAACAACCAATCTGCTGATATGTTTAGTTTTTTAAGTAACGTACTAAACTTTGCTAACTCAAATAATATTTTTACTAAAGGATTTGATGGTATGATGAAGTCAAATCCTTTTGATTTCCAAAAATTTTTTACGTATCCCTTTTCAAACGAAAGCTATAAGGAAGAAAAAAAAGAACCTGTTTCTGCTGGATCATCGGATATAGATACTTTATCAAAACAACTTAATGAGCTAAAATCTCAATTGGAGGGAATGAAAAAGAAAAGTTCTGAATCCTCCAAATAGTTTTTTTGGATATTAGAATTACTGATCTTTAGTTAATTTAGCCAAAACAAAACAACCGTAAGTAATAGCAAAATACCCATCAAATAATTAAATATAGAAATCCTTAATCGATTTTTAAGCAACAGTTTTAAATATTTACCAAAAATAGTCCACGTACAAATAGAAAGAAATGCTGATATTAAGGTAAAAGACAACACAATAAATGTTTCTTTTAAAAAATTTTCATCAGAATCAATAAATTGAGAAACAACTATCATAGCTGTTACTACTCCTTTTGGGTTTATAAATTGAAAAAAATAAGAGGTTAAAAATGTCATTGGTTTATCCACTTCATTTTCCTCTATTGATTTTACCTTAATCAGTGTGTACGCAAGATAAATAAGAAATAATGACCCTAGAACTTCAAGAATTTTTTGGACGATTGGAAATTTTATAAAAATAATTACTAAACCAAAATTAACAGCTAAAATTAAAGACGGCCAACCAAAGGTGACACCCAAAATATGAGGAATCGTTTTCTTAAAACCAAAATGAAATCCAGAGTAAGAAGCAATAATATTATTAGGTCCTGGGGTAAAATTACCTACAAACAACAAAAGAATTAAAGGAATATAGAGCGGGTACAAAGTAATATTAAAGCTGAAGGTATTCATAGAAAGAACGGATAGCAATAATTAAAAGAAACACACCAAATATTTTGCTAAGCAATGTTTTTTCAATTCGATGTGCTAATCTTGCTCCAATTGGAGCCATAAACATAGTCACAGGAACAAATACTAAAAAACCTGGTAAATTTACATAACCTAAACTTAGTGGAGTACTCACTACATCAAAAAAAAATCCACTAAAAGACATGCTGGCAGCTCCAAAAATAGAAATTAAAAATCCTATTGCCGCTGACGTTCCTATGGCAATTTTAATAGGGTAGCCAAATAACCTCATTGCTGGAACACCTAGTGAGCCGCCTCCAATACCAAGAGGAACAGCGAAAAAGCCTAAACCCATTCCAATTACAGCTTTAAACGTTTGTGACATTGGTCTCGGATTTGCTCCCACTTTTTCTCGAAAAAAAATAAAAAAAATTCCTACTAAAAAAGCAAAGAAAGAAAAGAAAAGTATTAAAGGAGGTGTTTTTAAATTAGAAGCCAACACTGTTCCAAGAATTACTCCTAGAACAATAAAAACTCCAAAAGATTTTATTAATTTAAAATCGACTGCATTAAATTTCATATGGGTCTTGGCAGACATGATTGAAGTAGGAATAATAATAGCAAGTGACGTTCCAAGAGATAAGTGCATTCTAGTTGCAATATCAAAGTCCATAACTGTGAAAGCATAATACAATGCTGGGACCATTATAATGCCTCCTCCTACTCCTAACAAACCAGCAATAAATCCTGAGACAGATGCCGCCACTGCCAAGACAATTATTAATGAGGTTAGTTCGGATGCGCTTAAAACAGTAAACATTTTTTATAGATTGTCATTACTATGAATTTAAAATTTTAATATAAGGATATTAAACGACTTTAACAGCTAAATTACTTAGTTTACTAATTGAACCTTCCAAATAGTCTCCTTTTTGAACTGGTCCAACCCCAGCAGGAGTTCCTGTCATAATTAAATCTCCAGCTTGTAATGTGTAATATTTAGATAAATGTGAAATCATTTCAGGTATTTTCCAAATCATCATATTAAGATCACCCTGCTGTTTAATGGCACCATTCACTTTTAAAACAATAGATCCACTTTCCATAGTTCCCGATTTTTCTATAAGATTTAATTCTCCCATTGGAGCAGAATGTTCGAATGCCTTTCCAATTTCCCAGGGTCTTCCAGTTTTTTTTGCTTGTCCTTGCAAATCTCGTCTGGTCATATCCAGACCAACTCCAAATCCCAATACATGCTTATAGGATTCTGATAAAGAAATATTAGATCCACCACTCTTAAGCGCAACCACCAATTCTATCTCATGATGTACATCAGAAGTTTGTGGAGGGTATGGAAAATTACCTGATATGTCTATGTTGTCTGTATTTTTTTGAAAAAAAAAGGGATCTTCTTTATTCGGATCAAAGCCCATTTCAATTGCATGATCTGCATAATTTCTTCCGATACAATAAATTCTTCTAACAGGAAATTGTTGAGAAGAATCTTTAATAGGAATTAAAGTTAATTTTGGTTCAGGTATAATTAGACTATTCATGAAACTGCCATTTTTTCTTTTTCATTATTTTGAACAATCTCTAATATATGATTCACCTTTTGAAAATCAGAATCTCTTGCCATCATATTGTTAGATAAATATCGTTTCCATTCCGTAGATCCTTTTTGACCATGATACAAGCCAACTGTGTGCCTCATTATTTGATTAACTCTTGTTCCTTTTTGTACCTCATCAGAAACATACTTTACTATTTCTTCTACAATTTGAGCTCTCGTTAAAATATCAGAATTGTTAAAAATTTCTCTCTCTACATCAGCCAAAAAATAGGGAGATTGATAAATTTTCCTTCCAATCATAACCCCATCCACATTAGATAAATGTTCTTTTATTTCAGAACACTTTGTGATCCCACCATTGATGATAATTTCTAAATTAGGATTTTCTTGCTTAATCTGATTTACCATTGGGTAATTTAATTTTGGAATATTCAAGTTTTCTTTAGGGGACAGTCCTTTTAAAATTGCCCTTCGTGCATGCAAAATAATAGTCTTACATCCAGCATTGGACATTTTGTTTATAAAAGCGTTTAAATAATCGAACTCCTCCACATCATCGTAACCAATTCTTGTTTTTGCTGTTACAGGAATCTTGCAAGCATTCACCATGGAATCAATGCATTCTGCAACTAGATCGGGCTCTTTAATTAAACAAGCTCCAAATTGATTTTTTTGTACTTTTTTACTTGGGCAGCCAAGATTAATATTAATTTCATCATAACCCATATCTTCAGCAATCTTAGCTACTTCTGCTAAATCATTTTTATTTGATCCGCCTACTTGCAAAGCCAAAGGTTTTTCAAAATTATTAAAACCCAATACTTTTTCACGATCTCCATTTAAAGCAGCGCCGGTTGATACCATTTCCGTATAAAGAAGAACGTTTTTGCTAATCAGCCTTAAAAAATAACGATCATGCCTATCCGTGCAATCCATCATCGGAGCGACCGAAACAGTTCTATTAATTTTAGACATATTTTTTAATTTTATCTGAGTAGGAAATTTTATTATAATTAGTGTAATCCTCGTGAATTTTTTCTAACCTATCTAGGTGATAAATGTAATTTACCATAATTCCAAACGATTCTTTGTAACCATAGTCAGAAATATTAGCATTGATAGTAATGTTTTCAATGCTCGCACCATTACCTAAATGAAATCTTGTGACTGAATTAACTGGAAGATTATTTTCTTTTTCTTTTAAGAGATAATGTACTACTAATTTTTTTAATATCTTCTGGTGCTCAATAATTCTTGGATCTCCTACTTTTGCTTCACTTTTGTGTAAAAATTTAATTTTAGAAAAATCTTCGCTTCCAACAGTGTCTATAATTTGCTTTTCATTTAAATAATTAAACCAATCTACAAATCCTGGCAAAGGAGAGAGAGTACCAAAGTTTTTAATTTTAGGATCCTCTTGTTGAATTTCATATACTACTCTTTTAATTAAAAAATTACCTAGTGTAACGCTCGTTAATCCTTGTTGGCAATTGCTGATAGAATAAAAAGTAGCTGTATCAGCTTTTAACTTATCATCAGTTTTTGGTTTAATAATATCTTGAATAGATGTGGCTAAACCCTGGGTAAATGCAACTTGCACAAATATTAAAGGCTCGTCATTTAAAACCGGATGAAAATAAGCAAAGAATCTTCTGTCTTCTTCTAATCTTCTTTTCAAATCATCCATATTTTTAATTTTATGAACTTTTTCATATTTAATAATTCTCTCCAGAATAGCAGCTTTAGTATCCCATGTTATTTTTTCTAGTTTTAAAAAACCAGGATTAAACCAAGATCTAAACAAATGCTTAAAGTCCTCGTCTAGATCTTTGAGGGTGGAATCTTCCAAAACAATTTTTAACAGATCTTCTCGCATTGAAACTAAAAAAGCGGTTCCATTCGGAGCCATGTTCATTCTTCGAATAAACTCCTGTCTATTTCCCTCAGCTAGCGATGCAAGTTCTTTTAGGGTTTCTTTGTTTTTATTTTTTGCAAATTCGATAGATTTTTGCTCAATCAAATCCATATTCGGTTTTAATTTTTTATCAATTTCTTGAAAAAATTTCTTTTTATCCTCTACTGATAATGTTTTGTAAGTTTCTGAAATTTCTCTTGCAATGGCAATGCCTGAGGCAACTCCCTTGTAAGAAATTAAATCTTCTGAAAGCTCCAATAAGGTTGATAAATTTCTTTGGCCAGTAAAAGCCTTTGTAAGGAGATCTTTGCCAGCATCAGCAATCGAATTGATTATTTTTTTTAAGAACATTTATTTGCTAAATACTTATAACACCTATTTACTAAATAAGTATTGTGGCAACCAGGTAGCAATTTCTGGGAAAATACAAAGTATCACAATTCCTAAAACCATACATAGCATGAACGGGAAAGATCCCCTTAGTATTTCAGGTAAAGTTATGTCCGGTGAAATTCCCTTGATTACATATAAATTTAAACCAACGGGTGGTGTAATTAAACCAATTTCCATATTGATAGTTAAGATAACTGCAAACCAAACGGGGTCAAACCCTGCCGCTTCTATAATCGGCAACAATATTGGAGCGGTCATAACAATAATAGCGACGGGTGGTAAAAAGAAACCAGCAACAAGAAGAAAGATATTAATCATAAACATTAATACCCATCTATTTACTTCCAAAGAAGTCATTAACTCTGCAACACTTTGTGTGATGTATAAATTAGAAAGGGTAAAGCTAAACAAATAAGAAGCTGCAATGATCATTAAAATCATCGTGCTTTCTTTCATTGATTCTTTTATGATTTTCCAAATTTTGACTGGGTTATAAATTTTATAAATAACCGCAACTAAAACTAAGCAGAAAAAAGCACCCACACCCGATGCTTCAGATGGCGTTGCGATTCCTCCATACAGAACATATAGCACTCCAGCAACTACCAATAAAAAAGGAGCTATTCTTGGTAAAATTTCAAATCGTTCTTTCCAAGTAAAATTTTTAAACTCAACTGTACTAAGGTTTTTATCTTTGTTAGTCATCCAAGTCTTAAAGATAGCCCAAACTATAAACAAACCTGTCAACATCAAGCCAGGAAAAATTCCTGCCATAAATAATTGACCGATAGAAGTTTCTGTTGAAATTCCATACACAATCATAGTGATACTAGGAGGAATTAAAATTCCCAAAGTTCCCCCGGCAGCAATAGTCCCGGCACTAATTTCTTTAGGGTAACCTCTTGCACGCATTTCTGGAATTCCCATTTTTCCAATAGCTGCACAAGTTGCTGGAGATGAACCACTAAGCGCAGCAAATAAAGCGCAAGCACCCAAATTGGAAACAACGAGTCCTCCCGGAACTCTATTTAACCAACGATCTAATGCAGAATATAAATCTTTTCCTGCTGGAGAAGAAGCAACCGCGATACCCATCACAATGAACATGGGAATTGAAACAATGGTAAATTCTTCTAACCCAGCAAAGAATGTGTCCGCAACAACTCTGCTCATACCAATGCCTTCAAAGATAAATAAAAAAACAAGGGCAATGACTCCCAAACCAAAAGCAACAGGAATACCAATGGAAAATACCAGTAAAGTAGCTGTAACTAATAATATTCCTATTTGTAAGGGTTCCATTAAGAAATATTTTCCTCCAGGACCGCTTCTGGAAAGGGCATCTCTCTTTTAGTAATAAGAGAAAGAATGTCCGCAATGTATTGCAAAATCATAATGAACATTCCAAGTGGTAATGAAAAATGCAACTTCCAAAGATAAGCATTCCAAATTGTTCCTGTAGTATGATTGTTGGCATAAGCATCATACCACCAATGAACAGACAAATAAAAAATAGTACTACAAAAAAGCAGAGATAAAAAAGAAGACATTAAAGCCAAAACTAACTTTCCATTATAACCAAGATAGTGAGGTAAAAGCTCAACATTGACGTGCCCTTTTTTTAACAAAACGTAAGGACAACCGATAAAAGTACCTCCAGCTAAAGAATAAATAACAAATTCAGTTTGCCAAGAAGTAGATAAATTAAAAACGTAACGCTCAATGACCATATCCATAATAACTAGAATGGCCAAGCACAGTAAAATAGTGGCAACTGTACCGCACAATAAAGAAATTCGATGAACTGACTTTATATAAAAATCCATAAACTAAAAAAACAAACCCCAGAAGGAATCTGGGGTTTGTTTGTTTTTTTTAACTTATTACTTAACTGCTAAAGCTTGCTTTAACAGTTTAGCTCCAGCTGGAACTTTTGCAGAGAAATCTTTGAAAGAAGTTTCCTTTGCGATTGCCAACCAAGCTTTGTAGTCGCTTTCAGTCATGTAAGATAATTTAACGCCTGCAGCTTTAAATTTGTCTTCCATTTTTTTATCTAAATTAGCAACCTGTCCAAGCATCCACTCTTCAGCTTTTTTACCAGCTTTGTTAAGAGCAGATTTTTGCTTAGAGTTTAATGCGTTATAAGATTTTTTAGACATTAGAATTGGCTCGTACATAAACCATAGTCCATATTTTCCTGGAGGTGTTAAACACTTAATTTGCTCATACAATTTGTAAGAAACAAAACTTCCTGAGCTTGTGTTTGCGCCAGTTAATACACCTGTTTGTAATCCAGTGTAGATTTCTGAACTAGGCATAGAAGCAATTGAAGAACCTGCACCTTCCAACATTTTATTAAACATTGGTCCTGCAGCTCTCATTACTTGTCCTTTTGCAGAAGCTGGGTTGGTAATACAAGTTTTTTTAGAAGCAAATGCTCCACCTAACCATGCATCCGATACAACCATAACACCTGCGTCATCCATAATTTTTCTAATACTTTTCATGAATGCAGACTTGTTAATTCTTTTTGAGTGATCGTGGTTTTTCACAATACCCGGCATTAGAGTAATACTAAATTCCGGATGGAATTTATTAGCATAATCTAATGGAAAAGCTGTCATGTCCAAATCACCAGTAGTTAAAGGTTTCCACTGCTCTTTTGGCTTGTACAAAGATTTTCCTGGGTAAACTTGAATTTTAAAGTCCACGTTTGCCTTAGCAACTTCTTTAGCAATAATTTGAACCATTTCATCTCTAGGATCACCTTTTCCGCCTGGCCACTGATGTGACGCTTTCCAAGTAACGGCAAAAGATGAGGTAGTTATAAATGATAATGTAACTAATGATAAAATTAGTTTGTTAAATATTTTCATGTTATTCCCCTGTTAGTTAAATTTAAGTTCCGCTAACGTAACTGAATATTCAATTTATTAAAACCCTTATTTGACTATAAATTTCAATCATTTGTGTATAAAAGACAAAAATATGATCGATGGACCTCTAAAAGGATTGTTAGTTTTGGATTTGACCAGAGTACTGGTGGGTCCTTATTGTACAATGGTTTTATCAGATCTAGGAGCAAGGGTGATTAAAGTAGAAGCCCCTGAAATTGGAGACGTCTCAAGAAAATTTGGTCCTTTTATAGAAGAACAATCAGCATACTTTATGTCTTTAAATAGAGGAAAGGAAAGTATTGCTCTAAATTTAAAGAACGAGGAGGATAAAAAAATTTTTGAAAAAATTTTAGCCAAAGCTGACATTCTTGTTGAAAACTTTAAACCTGGAACCTTGGAAAAATGGGGATACGGTTGGAGTGATTTAAAAGACAAATACCCAAAACTTATTTATGCATCTGCATCTGGATTCGGTCAAACAGGTCCAATGAAGGAACTTCCTGCATACGATATGGTGGTTCAAGGGATGGGTGGTCTCATGAGTGTTACAGGTCAGCCAAATAGCGAACCAACTAGAGTTGGAACTTCCATTGGAGATATTACTGCTGGTTTGTTTACTGCCATTGGTGTGAACGCTGCATTGTTTGATCGAACAAAAACTGGGAAAGGAAGTCACATAGATGTCTCTATGCTAGATTGTCAAATTGCTATATTGGAAAATGCAATCGCAAGATATCTATCGAAGGGAGAAATTCCTCAGCCAATGGGATCGCGTCATCCTTCCATTGCTCCTTTTGAAGCATTCAAAACAAAAGATAGCTACATCATTATTGCAGCTGGCAATGAAAAATTATTTCAAGGAATGTGTGAAGTGTTAAATTGTGATTGTTATAAGCAAGATAACTTTAAGGATAACCAATCTAGAAATAAAAATATCGATGAGTTGAAAGTAATCATAGAATCCAAATTAAAAGACAAAACAACAGAAGAATGGGTTGCGCTATTTATTGAAAAGAAAATTCCATGTGGACCTATTTACAATATTAAAGAGGCAGTAGAAAATCCTCAAATTGAATTTAGGAATATGATTGTAAGTGCCAATCACAATAAAATTGGAAAATTTAAAATGGCAGGTAATCCAATTAAAATGTCTAATTATGAAGACAAATCAACTCGAGGCGAAATACCTGACCTTGATCAGCACCGCGATAAAATTTTAAAAGAATTTGAGTAGTAGATTATTCTGAAGGTTTATCTTCAGTAGGACTTGCTTCCGTAGTTTGATCTACGATATCTTCTGATACATCGTCATCACTATCATCCGCATCATCAACTGCAGCTGCTGAAGCTACAGGAACTTTTCTTGATCTTTTAGATGGCAAAATTGCCTGTCCAGATTTAGACACTTCACCCTTATAAATTGCTTCAAACTCGTCTCCTTCTGGAGCATCAAAATCTTCTTGTACTGTTGCGTCTTCTGGATGATCTCTAGCACGATCAATCGTTGCATTATTTAAGTTTTTAATATCGATTTTTTTATCGCCAATTTCTCTCAGTGAAATTACAGTTTTTTTATCATTGTCTTCATCTACCAAAGGTTTGTCCCCTGCACCAATTTGCAAAGTTCTTTCTTTAGCTAGGATGATCAAATCATACTGATTATCAACTTGCTCTAAACAATCTTCTACTGTTACACGTGCCATAAAGTTGAGGTCTTCTAATGACTTTAGACTTGAAAATCAAGCAATTTTTACAGGTTGGTAGTCTTTTAATTTGAATAAAAACAAAGCATTGGCCAAAATTAAATAGCCCAGCATCATTGAAAATATTTGATTAATAGTGAATTGCTGATCAATCAAATATCCAAACAATACAGGGGCAATAGCGGTAGAAAAAACAAAGAAAGAAACAGTAATAGATCTAATTCCACCCAAATACTTAGTACCATAAATCTCTGACCAGGTAGAAGTAAGCAAAACACTAGAAGTACCGTTGGTCATAGCAATCAAAATCATCATAACAATAGGAGTAAAGGCCCAGCTACTAGTAATTACCAAAGTATAGGCGGCCATAGTTGGTAACAAATAAAAAGGTAGAACTTTAATGGCAGAAAAGCGATCTATTAAAAAACCAGAAACAGCTAAAGTAATTACACTCACAATTGCATACAAAGTAAAGCCCTGTGCTAACATCAGCATTGACCATTGTTTACTCTCAAAAATATATATTTGATTAATAAAAATTCCTGTTGATAAAAAAGCAGGTCCCAATACAGCGGGTAGTAAAAAATAAAACTTTGAATCACGTATTACCTCTGATCTTGTCCAGTTTTTAATTGTGTGATTAACTTCTTGTTTCTTTGTATCGGAAATTTCTGTAGATCCATCCTGGTAAAATCTTAAAATAAAAAATACGGAAGGAACTACTAAACTTAAAATAAAAATAGAAATTCCTAACCAAACTATTTTCCAAGAATAAAATTTCATAAGAAAAATAATTAAATAAGGCAAAAAACCTTCTCCTAAGGATAAGCCTAACCAAGAAATGCTAAGAGCTTTTCCACGATTTAAGTCAAAGAATTTTGCCATAGAGGTACTAGCTGTATGTGTCATTAATCCCTGTCCTGACAATCTAAGAAAATATATTGCAAAAAATAAAAGAATAATATTGCTAACCAAAGTTAGGAAAAAACTAGAAAAAGCTAAAAATAAACAGACCGCAATGGCAAAATAAATGATTTTAAAGTCATCAATTTTTTTTCCTATCCAAATTAAGGAAAAGCTACTTAAAAGAGTAGCCAACGAATAAATTAAACCAAATTCAGAGTGACTTAAGCTTAAATCTTCTCTTATATAAGGATTAAAGATGCCAATAAAAAAAGTTTGACCAAAGCTAGAACAAAATGTCAAAATGAATCCAAATAAAAGAAATCTATAATTATTTTTAACGAATTGATAATTAAACATTTAAAAAATAGGAGAAACGAATGTCAAAAAAAGTAACGTTCATAGGTTTAGGAGTCATGGGATATCCAATGGCAGGATTTATAGCAAAAGCTGGTCACGATGTAACCGTTTATAATCGAACGACTGCGAAAGCAGAAAAATGGGTTGGTGAATATGGTGGAAAACATGCTTCTACACCCAAAGAAGCTGCAAAAGATTCTGATTTTGTTTTTACCTGTGTAGGTAATGATAATGATTTAAAAGAAGTAACTATCGGTGAGCATGGTGCATTTCACAATGTTAAAGAAAGAGCTATCTTTATAGATAACACTACTGCTTCTGCAAAGATTGCAAGAGAGCTAAACGAAGAAGCAAAAAAAAGAAAGTTTGGTTTTCTTGATGCACCAGTTTCGGGTGGACAAGCCGGAGCTGAAAATGGTGCGCTAACAGTAATGATTGGTGGAGAACAAAATCATTTTGAACAAGCAGAATCCATTATCGATTGTTATTCTAAAAAAATGAAATTGTTAGGAAACTCTGGAAGCGGTCAACTTGCGAAAATGGTTAATCAGATTTGTATTGCTGGATTAGTTCAGGGTTTGTCAGAAGCTATTCGATTTGGTCAGAATGCAGGATTGAATATGGAAGATGTAATCGAAGTTATTTCCAAAGGAGCTGCACAATCATGGCAAATGGAAAATCGCTACAAAACAATGATCACAGATAAGTTTGATTATGGTTTTGCTGTCGATTGGATGAGAAAAGATTTATCCATTGCTATGGAAGAGGCAAAGAGCAATGGCTCTATACTTCCTATTACCGAAGTTATAGATAAATATTATGCAGAAGTACAAAAAAAAGGTGGAAACCGTTTTGATACTTCTAGCTTAATCACTTTATTACCAAAAAAAAAATAACATGAACAAAGAAGATCCTGAATTTTACAATAACAAGGATTTAATTCTTGATGAAATATGGAATCTGCTTTCTAAAGGTGTAACAGACAGAAATGAAGACTTTAGACTTCCTGTTGTTGTTCTCAATTCAAAACAAGGTCCCGACGCTAGGATTGTAGTATTACGTGGAGCTTTTCAGGATAGAAACATATTGAGATTTCATACCGATATTAGGTCGGACAAAATAAAATTTATTAAAAATAACAATCAAATCTATTTCCTTTTTTACAATAAGGAGAGAAAAATTCAGGTCAGAGCCGCAGGTATTGCTAATATTCATTATAAAGATGATCTGACCAAAGAGGTTTGGGAGAGAACTCAAGTAATTAGTAGAAAATGCTATTTGGCAACTAATGCCCCAGGAACAAAAAGTGAAGATCCAACTTCTGGAATTCCAGAGCAATATGTTGGAAAAAATGTTCCAAAAGAAGAAAGTGAATCTGGTTATGAAAACTTTTCTATAATAGAAAGTAAAATCGATTCTTTTGAATGGCTGTATTTAGCATCGAAAGGTCATAGAAGAGCCAAGATTGAATTGAGTGACAACGACTCCAAAGCTCATTGGGTAACCCCTTAAAACCACACTAATATTTCACTTTCTTCTTCAAAAAAAAGGTATTTTCTAATGATTTTTATCTCTTGCGAAAAAGATTAAATATAAGTAACATATTTGTAACGTTCATCTTTTTTTTAAAAGACGGAAGTAGCGAAAGCGAAGGAACGCACCTAACTTAAAATGAGGAGGGTGTAATGACTGACAAAAGACACACAAAACTAATCGAAACGTACGGAAAAGAAAAAGCTTCTAAAGAAAAAGCAAATGCTTTGTTTAGAGCTAGAAAAGAAGTTTCCATAAATGGAAATGGCACTTCAGGGTACGTGGTAAAAAATGGTCCCCACAAAGGTAAAGTGCTTGGACATTTTTCACAAAAATACAATAATAATTTGGAAGAAACAAAATAGTTAAAAGAAAAAATTATTATTAAAAACTAGCGGAGAAACTATGACAGCAACATATACGTGCCAAAAATGTAACATGGCGGTTAATGCAACATGCGCTAACTGCAGTAATGAGCCACTTGTTAATGACAGTTTAGATAATAATGGAACAAAAATTCAAATATCTAAATGCCCCAAATGCCAAGGAAAAATTAAATCTCCTATGTGTTGTGGCCAAGATATGAACGCTGCCTAAAATATTTATTTCTTTTCTTCTTCGTCGGATGACTCTGGTGATTGAGAATCAGACTTAACTTCTTCTGTAGTTGTTGGTTCTGCTGAGGGTTCAGGTTTAAATTCTTCTGTAGTTATTGGTTCTACTGAAGGCTCAGGTTTAAATTCTTCTTTGTTCAGAATTTCCCTTAGAGTTATTTTTTTTCGTGTTCTAAAATAGACATAAGCTATAGCAGCTAGGATAAGACCAATTAAATAATATTGAGAAAAGAAATTCACTGCTTTTTCAAACAAGCTAGTTGATTTTGCAGTTTCTTGAATAATCTTTTCTTGCTTGACTGGTTCTGATTTAACTTCTTTTTGAACCACTACTTGCTTGGGAGGTTCTGGTTTAACTTCTTTTTGAACTACTGCTTGTTTAGGAGGTTCTGGTTTAACTTCTTTTTGAACTACTACTTGTTTAGGAGGTTCTGGTTTGACAGCTTTTTCAATTGTTTTCTTTTCAGGAGTAGCGCTAGCTACAATTGGCTTTGCTACTTCAGTTTTATTACTTACCTTAGATTGGTCGGGTAATTGATTAACCGCAAACACAGCTACGATTAAAATAACGAAAAAATTCATAAAAAAAAAAATGTATAAAAAAAAGACTGTAACTAAAATAACTTAATAGTTGAATATATAGCTTTTAAAAGAAAAGAGATAGCAAATAAGAGAGTTTTGGTAGCGGGAGGCAGACTTGAACTGCCGACCTCAGCGTTATGAGTGCTGCGCTCTAACCACCTGAGCTACCCCGCCAAAAAGTATCGTAGGTATATAATATATTATTAAGAATTTAAAGTGAGACTAAAATTTTTTTTTGAAAGGTTTTTTGCCACCGGGTTTAAATCCACTCTTTTTGCGAGAACCGAAGGATTTTCCACCCTTTGATTTTCTATCAAAAGGACCTTTTTTTTCTCCTGCAAATTTACCTTCTGATTTTTCAAAGCTAGCTTTCTTTCTATCGTGAAAACCACTGCCTTTTTTTCGTTTCTCAGAAAAGTCTGACTTACCTTTTTCTGCAAAACCCTTGTTACTATTCGATCTGGAAAAAGAAGGGGCTCTATCTTCTCTATTGCCAAAGCTATTTCCTCTTTTAGATCTATCGCTAAAAGGTGTTTTTCTTCCATACCCTGCATTTTTTGGTTTTGATTTTTTTCCTTCAGACCTAAATTCAGCTGGTTTTTTGCTTGAGAAATCTCTTTTATCACTTTTTTTAAAGCTAGTTTCTTTTTTATCATCTCTTCTAAAGCTAGTTTTTTTCTTATCGCGAAAACTAGATTTTCCACCTTTATCAGAACGAAACCCGTCTCTAGGCCCACCTCGTTTAAAAGGTCTCTTCTTACTATAATCATCTCTACGTCCACCTGATCGTTTTGAGTCGGATGAGCTTTTTAATCCAGGATTTAAAATTTTTTCAATTTCGTGCCACTTTCTTTTGTCACTTGGTGTTACAAAACTCCAAGCAGTACCACTGGCACCTGCTCTTCCTGTTCTTCCCATACGATGAATAAAGTCTTCTGCTTGTTGAGGCAAATCAAAATTTACTACATGCTCAATATGAGGAATGTCTAATCCTCTTGCAGCAATATCTGTTGCTACTAAGACATGGATTTTATTTGCTCTAAATTTAGCAATAACTTGGTTTCTTTTATTTTGTCTTAAATTTCCATGTAAAGAATCTGATTCAAATCCTTCTTTTTCTAAATTTTTTGCTAATTTTTTTGCATTATGTTTGGTCTTCACAAACACTAGCGTAGATCCGTGTTTTGTTTTTACTTGCTCAACTAAAGTATTATATTTATCTTCCTGTCTTAAGTTAATGACCTCTTGCTTTATAGTAATCAATGTAGCATTGGCTGCAGCAACACTTACTCGCTCTGCATTGTTTAAATATTTTTTAGATAGTCTCTCTATAGAAGGGGCAATCGTTGCTGAAAACATTAAAGTTTGTTTTTGTTTTGGCAGAAATTTAATAATCTCATCAATTTGGATACTAAAACCCATATCTAACATTCGGTCCATCTCATCTAAAATTAAAAGATCCACCTTGTTTAATAGTAAGGATTTTCTTTTTAAATGGTCATTCACTCTACCTGGAGTTCCCACTACGATTTGTGGTTTAGTTTTTAATCTTTTTAATTGTTTGTTCATGGGTTCTCCGCCTACTAAACAAACACTTTTAATAACACTCTGTTGAAATAATAATTTTTCGATAACATCATTAACTTGCTTGGCAAGCTCTCGAGTAGGAACTAAGATAATTGCTCTATTGATTTTTTTGGTAGCAATCATCTCGATCATGGGAATGCAAAATGCTGCTGTTTTACCAGTACCCGTTTGTGCAGATGCTAAGATATCTTTTTGCTCTAAAATAATTGGAATCGATTTTATTTGAATGGGTGTGGGCGTATCAAACTTCATTTTAACTAAAGAAGCATTAAGGTTCTTATTTAAATTCAGTTCTTGAAAATTTTGCATAGGGATTTTTTATAAAATACTATTAATGGCTGTTAGATATAGTGAACAAAGGGTAAGTCAATCAATTAAAGATAACGATTCGTTTATTAAGCTAATTAGATCAAAATCATGACACCTGTAGCTAATAATAAAAGGGCCATGATGATTTCAATGATTTGCTTTACTTTTGGGTTGGACACAAAAGATCGAATACCACTTCCAAACAATGCCCATATACTAATGGAGGGCAAACAAACAATGGGAGCAATGGATGCAAGATAAAAGATACCTGTAATAAAATTTTCGTCTTTTGGAAAAAAAACACTAACCGCTGTAATTGCTACTACCCAAGCTTTAGGATTAAGAATTTGAAATAGAGAGGCTTCATAGAACTTTAATGGTCTTCCCGTTTCTTTTATATTTTTTTTGCTATTTAAAGACCCAAACATTTTATAAGCTAAAAAAAATAGATAAAGACAGCCTGCTATTTTTAAAGTTTGCTGAATAAGAGGGTAAGTTTGAAACAAAGTTCCCAGCCCTAAAGAAACTAAAAAAATTTGAAAAAAATGTCCTAATGGAATTCCTAGAATATGTGGAATAGTTTTTTTAAATCCATATTTAATTCCAGAAGTAGTGAGCATTATATTGTTGGGTCCTGGAGTAACAAACATTACAAAATAAAATGTAACTAATGCCACAGTCAATTCAATGCTGATCATGGAAGATTAATTTAATATAAAGAATAAAATAATACTACGGAAGCTGTAGCGCCAGCAAAAATACTTAAATATTTTAGGCTAGATTTGTTTTTATTTTTTTTCTCTAGGTTGGCTTCCGCCATTAGTTCAAAAATATTAGCTTTTTTAAAAATTGTCTTTGAGGGACATAAAGAGCGTGTGTTATTATATAGTTTTTCCTGATTTTTAGAATGAAAGTGCTCTTTAATTGACGACATTGATCCCCTTTGTAATTCTTAATTTAACTACAAAAATTCTTTCAATACAACCCCTGATACTAATAATTTTTAGTGACAATATTGTTTTTTAATCTAAAAGGGTTGCATTATATGGGATATCCAAAAAAACATAGAGGCCGAAGAAAAGTGGGCTCCAAAAGAAGAAGAGCAAAAAGAAAAGCTAAGAAAAAGTAGTTCTTTTTCTTTTCAATATTCTTTGTTTAAGAGGTGGAGACAATCCATCCACCGCCATACACCCTCATTCCCTTATCGTCTTTTTTATAAAATACACATGCTTGACCTGGAGAAACCCCAGACTCTCCTGCGTACAAAGTCACTGATGTTGCGCTGTCGCTCACTTGGCATGGCAACAATCTTCCAGTAGATCTTACTTTAATAAAAAAATCTCCCTCAAGCTCTTTAGGATCGCAGAGAAAATTTATTTCTTTTACCTCGATCTTTGTAATATTTAAATCCTGTCTAGAGCCTACTATCACTTCTTTAGTTTCAGGATTAATTTTAATAACAAAGATTGCCTCTTCTTGTCCGCCTACTTTAATTCCTTTTCTTTGCCCAATAGTAAAATTAATAATTCCATTATGCTTTCCTAAAACTTTTCCTTTTAAGTCAACTATGTTGCCAGGATCATACGATTCGGGTCTTAACTTTTCAATTACAGATTTGTAATTGCCATTAGGAACAAAACAAATATCTTGGCTATCTGGTTTATCGGCAATTGATAAATTCATTTTTTTGGCAAGATTTCGTGTTTCTTGCTTAGGAAGATCTGCTAAAGGAAAGCGTAAATAATCTAATTGTTCTTGAGTAGTAGAAAATAAAAAATAACTCTGGTCTCTATTGATATCTACAGGTTGGTACATTTTAGATTGGCTTAAATTGCCAAGACGTTTTACATAATGACCTGTTACTAAAGCGTCTGCTCCCAATTCTTTTGCTGATTTAAATAAATCTCTAAACTTTACGGTTTGATTGCAACTAACACAGGGAATGGGAGTTTCTCCTTTCAGATAGCTATCTGCAAATTTCTCAATAACCTCTTCTTTAAATAAACTTTCATAATTAAATACATGATGCTCAATATTCAATTGTTCACTGACTCTTTTGGCATCATAAATATCTTTTCCAGCACAACATGTTCCAGAAGTTTTTCCAATTTTTCCATAATCATACAATTGCAAAGTAATACCAATGACGTGATAGTTTTGTTCTTTTAACAAACCAGCAACCGTAGAGGAGTCTACTCCTCCTGACATTGCTACTACTACCTTCGTCTCTTCAGGTGCTTTTGCAAATCCCAAGGAATTAATTGAGTTTGTATTTGTGTGAGTTGCTAAAGGCATAAATGATATATATCACTTAATTAATATAAATTAACAATATTTAGAAAATGTTTTTTGATTTTGATCCAGGCGATTATGTAGTTAACCCAAATAATAGTGACTGGGGTATAGGTCAAGTTCAGTCTATTATTAACAATATTGTGACTGTGAATTTTACTAATGCTGGTAAAAAAACCATCAATGCCAATGAAATTGTGCTAGAAAAATATAATGAAAAAGCTGAGTAAAAAGAACTACCCCTCTATCGTAAAAAAACTATTACCTTTCTTTATCAAAGCGGGAAAAAAATCCATTGAACTATCTGGAAAAAAATTAAAAATTTTTACCAAATCGGATCAAACTCCTGTTTCCAATGGAGATCTTGCAGTAGACAAAATTTTACAGGATGCCATTAGATCTATTACTCCGGATATTGAAATTGTCTCTGAAGAGACCATTGGAACTAACAAGGTAGGTTCACGAACGACTTTTTGGCTAATTGATCCTATTGATGGAACGAGCTCTTACATAAAAAATAAAGATGAATATACTTTAAATGCAGCGTTAATCGTAAATAAGAAACCAGCTATAGGAATTGTATTTGCACCTAAAAAGAAAAGATTATTTTATTCCTATGGCAAAGGGCATGCTTATGAAATTAAAAATAAAAAAAAGATTAAACTCCAATGCAATATAATAAAAAAGAACTCTGTATCTGCTTTGGTGAACTCCTCAAACCCTTCTAAGATAATCAAAAAAATATTAACAAAGCATAAAGCCACTTCTTTTTTAGATGTTCGCAGTTCTTACAAATTTTGTTTAATTGCTTCTGGAGAATTTGATATTTACGCTGCTAGACCTCGAGCTAAAGAGTGGGATATAGCAGCAGGTCATGCGTTGGCAGAGCATGCCGGTGCAGTTGTTTCAACCCATCAGCATAAAACCATTGTTTATGGGAAACCTCGTTTTTATAACCCCTCTTTACTTGTTAGGAGAAGTAAAAATATTTAACTATGTTACAAAAAGTTCTTATCATTATCGTATCTGTATCTATCTTTGGAATTTTGCTTTTTAGCTTTGTTCGTCAAAAATTAAAGAGATATGTGGATTATTTAGTAGAAGAAGAAAAGAAAAATAAAAAAAATAAAAAACTATAATTTTTTTTCTAAAATTTTTAATTCTTTTTTATCTATATTTAAAACTTCCATTGAAGTCTCATAAGAAAAACCAGCTCGAGCCAGGACGCCAATGTCTTTTTTCAAAAACATTTCTTTATTTGCATCTGGACGATAAGGCCCTATCCTTCTTCTTTTGCATATTTTAATTGCGGAATAAAAATCAGGATCCTCATTATCATTTTTAATATTCTCAATAGTCCTTTTTAACAACTCACTATCAATTCCCTTTTGAGATAAGGTCATTTTTATTTTATTAAGGGAATATCCCCTCTTTAAGAAGTTTTTAGATTTCATTTCTGAATAAAGATCATCATTTATGAGACCCAAATGTTCTAAATTATTAATAACTTTATCAATTTGTTCTAAAATAATGGATTTATTAGCGCTACCCTGATCATCTGAAAGAACTTTTCTAAACAAATATAATCGCAAGTCTTTTTTGGAAGGTTGGTATTTGTCTAAATAATTCAGTGCAAGCTCTTTAATTTCTTCATCTGTTTCATAACTTTTCTTGCTAGATTTGTAATAATTCATATATAATATTTACCTATCATAACATGGAAACTATCAAAGATTTTTTTACCTTAGAAACAATTTATCTTGTGTCTAATTATGCAGTTATCCCTTTATGGGTTATGTTGTTAGTCGCTCCCAATTCTAAATTTACTAATATTATAATTAACACTATCGCGCTTCCATCTATTCTTGCCTGTACGTATGGGTACCTTTTGTATCAACAGTTTTATAATGGTGGAATATTTGCTGAAGAAGCAGCAAGTATTGCTCTCAATAATTTTTCTTTATATCTTGGAATAGATCAACTCTCTTCCTTGCTAGACAACAAACTGTTTTTGTTAACTTTTTGGATCCATTTTTTAACTATTAGTATTTTTGTAGGAACATGGATTGCAAAAGATGCATTAAGAAATGGGATTCACAAGTACGTAATTGCCTTACCTTTGATTTTAACTTACTTTACTGGTCCGTTAGGCTTATTTTTGTATTTGTTTGTTAGGCTCATCATCATTCAAAAAATTAGGATTCATGATTAATGGCTAATAAAAAAATTGATTTTTACTTTGATATTAGCAGTCCCTACTCCTATCTGGCTCACACCCAAATAAGAAAATATGAAAAAGAAACTGGAGAGAAGATAAACTACATGCCTATTTTTCTAGGAGGTTTGCATAGGCTTGCGGATATCACAGCTCCAGGTCTTAATCCCTTAAGAGGAAAGTATTTGATCAAAGATTTAAAATTATTTGCAGATAAGTATAAAATTAAATACCAATTTAATAGATATTTCCCTATCAAAACTATTCAAATTATGCGTGGCGCTATTGTAGCTGGCCAAAATGATTATTTTCAAAATTATATTGATAAATTCTTTATTGCAGCGTGGGTAGATTCCTTAAACCTAAATGATGACAAGATTTTTGAAAAATTTTTAAAAAATATGGATATTAATTATAGTGATTTTGCACAAAAATTATCAGATCCAACAATTAAAGATGAATTAAAAGACAGAACGGATGCTGCTTTTAAAAAGGGTATTTTTGGAGCTCCCACGTTTATTGTGAATGGAAAAATGTTTTGGGGTC
>Ga0136655_1000246_pt1 | contig 24403 bp, 24 predicted proteins | sample CPBDNA_2_FD_94863 | JGI IMG/M metagenome (GOLD analysis project Ga0136655, IMG submission 94863) | Freshwater to marine salinity gradient microbial communities from Chesapeake Bay, USA - CPBay_Spr_15_0.8_DNA (version 2) | ecosystem: Environmental > Aquatic > Marine > Coastal | place: USA... | reverse complement strand
GCTGGTCAAACCATTCTTGATGGAGGCGCTACGGCAAATATCCAACCCCAGTGTTGACTTACCGAGTGCCGGACGAGCAGCAAGAATGATGAGCTGTCCTGGATGCAGTCCGTTGGTTAATGTGTCGAGCTCTGCGAAACCTGTGGGGACACCCACCATTTCACCATCGCGATTTGAAATTGCTTCAATTTCGTTCAGCGTTCCTTGCATGATGTCAGCAAGCGGTGCATAGTCCTCACTCGTGCGACGCTCGGTGACTTCATAGACCTCAGCCTGCGCGCGATCAACAACGTCATCGACTTCACCTTGTCCGCTGTAACCCATGTGCACAATTCGAGTTCCGGCAGTAACTAGTCGGCGCAAAATTGCTTGCTCACGAACAATGCGCCCGTAATAGTTGGCGTTTGCGGCAGTGGGGACCATAGAGACAAGCGTGTGTAGGTAGCTCGCGCCGCCAATGCGTGAGATTTCTCCTGCTTTGGTGAGCTCCGATGCAACAGTGACAGCATCCGCTGGTTCGCCACGACCGTAAAGATCCAGAATGACGTCATAGATTGTGGAGTGTGCTGGTTTGTAAAAGTCGTCAGCCCGAATCATTTCGACAACATCGGCGATTGCATCTTTGCTCAGTAGCATTGCTCCCAGAATGGATTGTTCTGCAGCAACGTCATTGGGTGGTGTGCGATCTTGACGGTCATAGCCTTCTGGTTCTTCGGGCACGTGCAGTTCTGCAACGCTCACATTGAACCTCCACTCTTGACCATGACCTGTTCTGGCACTTCTGCCCACCAGTAAACACCGAACCCCTGACGTTAGACCTCGCCTGAGAGCGTGTCCATTTCCCCTGTGTGCAGATCTGTGCAATATCTGTGACTCTTGTGTGATGAACCTGTGTTCAAATTGTGCATAGATTCTTTTTTTTGTGTCATTCGGTGGGGAGACACGCTTAAAAGTTATCCACAGCCTGTGGATAAAATGTATTTCACGGGCATTTGGCCCCTATATTCCATTGATTCCGGTTGACGCGACCTCAACTCAAGTCCAGTATGGGTAAATCGCCGGAAACGTTACCGATTTGGAGGAATTGCATGGAGCGTTTGCTATTCATTATGGAGATTTATGAAGACAAAATAGAGGAGTACGAACGACGACACGAAGAAGTGTGGCCTCAACTACTGGGAGATCTATGGGCGGGTGGGTGGAGAAACTACAGTCTATTTCGTCGTGGAAATCAGGTGTTCGGGTACGCGGAATGTCACCCAACGATTGAGTCATGCCTCGGCTCAATGGCAAATTCGACTGCCAATACTGAGTGGGCGATCTGGTTTACCGATGTCATCAAGTCCCTCACAGATGAATCTGGCAATCTCTTTATGGCCGAACAGGTGTGGCACATGAATGAAAAAATAGCCGCTAACGCAGCTGAAGCCAGTTGAACCTGTTTGGCTGAATAACAATTTTACAAAGATCCTTGACACATCCGAAACCTTGGGCAATGATTCTGGAAACCTTTCCAATACATGAACTCGGAGGAAATCATATGATTCGATTTAGACGAGGGGCTCAAATCGCTTCTCTTGTAGCCGCTGCCGCGCTGACTCTTTCAGCTTGCAGCAGCAGTGATGACGCAGAATCAACTGATGCAGCAGCGACTGCAACGGTGGAAGAATCGCCTTCCGAAGAAGTCGTCGTCGAGGAAACCAGCGAAGAAACCGCAGAAGTTGCCTCGGGTGAATTCGTTGAATTTCGTGGAGCAGAGCCAGGCAGTGGTGAGGGCGTAACGCTAGGAATCATCGCCCTTGACGATTCAATTCCATTCAGTAAGTCAGTATCTGACGGATTCAAAGAGCAGGCTGAAATCGCGGGTGCGACACTGATCTTCTGCGATAGCAAGCTCGATGCAGCAACAGCTTTGGCGTGTGTTAAGAACTTCGAGGCTCAAGGTGTTCAGGGATACATGAACTTCCAGCCTGTTGCTGACGCTGGCCAGGAGATCTGCGATGCAGGCCCACAGGGTGTACCAGTAATTGCAATCGACATTGCTCAAGGTGATTGCCAGACAGCTTTCATGGGCGCCAATAACGCTCGTGCAGGGTTTATCGGTGGCGAAGGCCTCGGCAACTGGGTCAAGGAAAATTGGGATTGCAAGATTGATGCTTGGATTTCCCTTGAAGACTTCGGGGTTGGTTCCGTTAACGACGCCCGCATGGATGGACAGCGCGAGGGCTTTGAGTCTGTGTGTGGTCCCATCGATGAAGCGACTACCCAGGTCCGCGAACTGGATGCCGGGCGTCAAGACATTGCCCTCACGGCTGTCACAGACACTCTGACAGCACTCCCAGATGCAAGTCGCATCGCAGTTGTTGCCATCAACGATGACGGCATCAGTGCTGCACTCGCTGCTGCACGTACCGCTGGCCGCGAAGACCAGATCGCCGTTTCCGGTATGGGAGTCGACAAGATCTCACATTGCGAAATTGCTTCAGGAGGTCAATGGGCAGGTAGCGCAGCGTTCTTCCCAGAGCGTTACGGCGAAATCGGAATTCCCTACCTCATTGATGCAGTCAATGGCGTAACCATTCCCAAGGAACTGCTCGTGGACCACCTCTACGTCACCGAAAATAATATCGGTGACTTCTACGATGTGAGCGGATGCTGATTAAGCATGCTAGAAAACTCTCGGAAGGAAATTGCACTATCTGTCCGAGGGATTAAGAAATCCTTTGGTGGTGTCGAGGTCTTGCACGGTATTGACCTCGACGCCACCTCGGGACGCGTTCTCGCACTACTTGGCGAAAATGGCGCAGGCAAATCAACTCTTGTAAAAATCATTAGTGGGGATTACGAACCCGATTCCGGGGAAATCTCCGTGGCTAATCAAACTTTTTCAAAATTGACGCCTATAACCGCAGGAAACTTGGGAATCAGAATGATTTACCAAGAGATTAACGATGCGGGCACATTAAGTGTTGCCGAAAATATCTTCTTAGGTCGATTAATATCCAAGAAAGGTTTCGTCCAATGGCGCCAAATGCGCCGTGAAGCCCAACGAATCCTCAATGATCTTGAAGTCGATATCGATCCGAATGCTCTCATGTCGTCCCTGAGAGTAGGTGAGCGACAGGTCATTGAAATTGCGCGAGCTTTATCAGATAAAGCCGCAATTTTGGTTCTTGATGAACCCACGGCGGCTCTTTCAGGCGATGAAGTCGACACTTTATTCGAATTCATCGATCGCCTTCGCGACAAAGGTACCGCAATGATCTACATCACGCATCGACTCGACGAATTACGCCGAGTTGCCGACGATGTAGTTGTACTACGTGACGGTAATCTCGCGTTGTCCTCTAGTGATGCTCGAAACATTGACCGATCTATACTTATTGAGGCAATGGTTGGCTCCAAAATAGATGAATTCGGGCGTCCAAAGATGAACCTGATTCCGGCTAACGCAGAACCACTGATCGAACTCCGCGACGCCGCATCTGCTGGCTCATTCGAGGATGCCAACCTTGTGATCTTGCCCGGCGAAGTCGTTGCACTCTACGGGAAAGTTGGCTCCGGGATCTCTGAGGTTGCTGAAGCTGCGTTCGGAGTTCAGAAAATAACCGCAGGCGAGCTTTTCATCAATGGGGGTCCTCCTGCACGTTCTCCACGAAACGCGATCGGCTTGGGCGTTGGGCTTTTACCCGCTGATCGCAAGCGCGAAGGGGCCTTTCTTGGACTCTCTAGTGGCATGAACCTTGTCGCTCCGTTTTGGTCTGGTGTTCTCGGTGGCACCTTCTGGGCGAACGGCAAGAAAGAGCGCACTTCATTTGAAAAATGGCGAACGGCTCTTCGAATCAGGGTTTCCGAAAGTGGGGCAGATAAAGCAATTTCATTCCTCTCTGGTGGAAACCAACAGAAGGTGCTTCTCGCTCGCTGGCTTAATGCCGGCTCAAAGGTTCTGGTTCTTCTGGAGCCAACACGGGGCGTAGACGTAGGTGCGCGACAGGAAATTTATGCAGTTATCCGACAACTTGCAGACGAAGGTGTCGGGATATTGATCTCGACCTCCGATTATGAAGAAGTAGTCCAGGTTGCCGATCGAGCCGTTGTGATGTCCGCAGGAAAAATCACGAGCAATCTGGACTACCACGAAGTTTCAGTGGTCGCTTTAACAGACGCGTCTGGCGGATGAGCACAGAAATTAATTTAACGAATTCAATTCACACGTTTACTGCAACAAGGAGAGGCGCCACATGAACACAATGGATGAGGGAACAGTCCCCGCAGTCAGGGACGAAGTTTCTGTAGCGTCAACTCTTGGATTATCGAGACCACCAAGGCGTCAACTCCCCGAAACCCTCGCACTAGTTATGGTGCTTGGCGCGCTGATCCTTTTGTTCACTTTGACTAGCCCCGTATTTTTCACGACTAACAACATGCTGAACATGCTCACAAGCATCGCTGTCATTGGAATCATGGCTGTGCCTGGAACGATCTTGCTCGTAGCTGGTCAAGTTGACCTGTCGGTTGCATCTGCAGCCGCGATGTGCGGCATGGTAACCGCCACCCTGGCTCAAAGTATGGCATTAGGGTCGGCAGTTGCCATTGGGTTAGCTGTAGGTCTCCTCGTCGGCGTCATCAATGGATTCTTTGTGACCGTTGTCGGTGTTAACAGTCTGATTGTCACTCTTGGTGGCCTGGCCACCTTCTTCGGAATTGGACAACTGATTGGCGATGGCCAAACAGTATTGATTCGCGACTTCGGCTACATCGGAACCGCAAGACCGTTTCTCAACATCCCGATGCCAGTTATTATCTTTGGGATAACACTCATCGCAGGATTCATCGTCTTGAAATACACGGTTTACGGTCGGCAGGTGTACGCCATTGGCGCAAATCCAGTGGCCGCTCGACTCGTCGGAATCCCCAGTCGTCGCGTGATCTTTGTTGCGTTCATCCTTTCTGGACTAGCCGCTTCGGTAGCGGGTCTTATCTTGGTGTCGCAACTTGGAGCAGCCTCTCCAAATAATGCCCGCGGTTATGAACTCCTAGTGGTCACTGCGATAGTTCTTGGCGGAGCCAGTCTCAATGGTGGTAGGGGCACAATCATCGGAACTTTCCTGGGCTTGATGATCATTCAAGTTTTGAGCACAGGTCTTACCTTGCTTAATGTTCAATCCTTCTGGCAATCCATAGCGACAGGAATCTTGTTGATTATTGCTGTTTCCTTCGACCGCCTCAGAGAACGACTAAGCCCATCTTGAAATCTGCTGAAATCCATTGTAAAACTGCGTACTGATTAAGGAGATATTCCATGAGTCCAATTAGATTCGGTGTGATAGGTGGAGGTTCTTGGGCGGTGTCATCACATCTACCCACTTTTGCGAAGCACGAAGACGTCGAGTTTGTAGGTGTTTCCCGCCATGGCAAGGAAGCTCTCGAGCGGATCCGGGCGAATTTTGGATTCAAGGTTGCTAGTGAAAATTACGTCGATGTACTCTCTGAGAGTGTCGATGTAGTTCTCGTGGCGAGTCCATCTGGGTTGCATTACGAACACGCAAAGGCCGCACTCGAAGCGGGGGCTAACGTCCTGATTGAAAAGCCTGTCACTCTCAATCCCGATCATGCGTGGGAACTTGTTGAACTTGCGGAGAAGAACGGCCGAAGTGTCACCTGTGCATTCGGTTGGAATTTCAGCCCCATGCTGAAGAAGGCAAAGTCACTCATGACTGATATCGGGATTGGCCAAATTGAAGCAGTGTCTATTGTTATGGCGTCACAAACGCGAGAATTGCTTTCAAATACTGGCGCCTACCCCGAAGCCTCCGCAGACACAACTCCAGAACAAGCTACGTGGACTAACCCTCTACTATCTGGCGGTGGTTACGCCCAAGCTCAACTTTCACATGCTTTTGGCATGAGCCTCTGGCTACTGGACCAGCGAGTAACAGGTGCATTTGCCCTCATGCTTAACTCCATGAACGCGCCAGTTGAATTACACGACGCCATCACTCTCAAGTATCAAGATGGTTCTATTGGTACCGCATTCGGTGCATCCAACCATATGGGTGCAGCCAATAACCGGCACCAATTGTGTATTTCCGCTTACGGGTCTGAGGGCCAATTCCGAATCGATGTTGAGCGTGATCAGGTTTGGTTGTATCGACCAGACGGTTCGACCGTTGACGTTGAACTTCCACCCAATGCAGGTCATTACGACTGCTTTGGTCCTGTTGAGGTGATCCTTGACCTCACTCGCGGAAAACCAGTCGTCAACGATGCGCCTCTTGAGTTAGGTGCACGAACAGTTGAAGCTCTCGATTTGATTTATCGTAGTGCCCGACAGGGCGCATGGGTCGAACGCTAGCCTGCATTAGAGATACATTCACTCGTTATTGAAGCGGTATACCTTCTTTGTATTTAAATTGAAGATTTTTTCTTGGTCATCGATCGAGAGTTGGCTGAAGAATTCACGATAAAGCCCGATAATCGCGTCATAGGAACTGTACAAGCGGTCAATTGGCCAGTTGGAACCGATGACAAGCCGATCTGGACCAAAAGCATCTAGGCAGACTTCCAACCAAGGCTGTAATGACTTAGCCGTGAACCGCGGATCGGTCATCCCGAGCCCCGATATTTTGCACATCACATTAGGTACTTCTGCAAGTGTTTTGATTCCCAATGACCAATCAGAGAAATACTGGTCATCGCGCCGGCGTGGAAATCCGATATGTTCTAAAACAATATTCATGTCAGGATTCCGGCCAGCCAATAATTTTGCTGCTGGCATATTTTGGAACTCGCAATCCAAGTCCAGGACCAAGTTTTCATCCGTTAGAACTTTGAATGATGGTCCATACGCAGAAAAGTCACCCGAGGCTAAGGCAGGTTCCAGGGAGAAATCCCGAACACCCGCAAATCTTGCCGATGCCTCGAGATGCTGTTCGATCTGACGCGGTCCTTGCGAAGTTGCAAGATCAACGTGACCCACTATTTGAACCGGAATCGATGAAGCCATGGCCATGTGATCGACCCACTTGGTTTCTGTGACCGGATCCCTAGACCCAATTGCCGCTTGTACGTGAACAAAGCCTGTGACACCTGCAAACCTGCTCTCACCTTCGAGGGCAGTGAGGTCGAAACTCTGAGACTTAATAGCGTCAATGTTTCCCAGAATCGGATGATCCGATTGAGGGGCTAGCCACGACCACTCAAGATCCCACTCCTTTTGCCTCATGTCGAAAAAATGAACATGTGTGTCAATGATTGACGGCTTGACATTCATGGCAACCTCCTAGTTCGTTAAGGAATCATGTTTCTAACTGGGCGATCGGGGTTCCGGTGACCACTTCGTCGTCAACAGCTACGAGTTGCGCGAGGAGCACCCCGGAAACTGGACTGGGGACTTCTACGACCGCTTTGTCGGTCTCTACATTCATGAGTACGTCGCCAATTTCAACTCTGGCTCCTACTTCAACAAGCCATTCGGCAATGACGACTTCGTCAACCGTGTCGGCGACGCGTGGCATTTTAACTGAAGTCTTCATCGCCCTACGTCACCTTCTCTGTTGTCCAAACATTGTTAAACATTGCCGAGTATTCTGGCTCTGGCAGCGCCTCAAGCCCTGCGACTAATTCCGATATTGATTCTCTGGTCGACTCCGTGATTTGCAGGACCTGATCAGAAGTCAGGACACCTTCATTCACCAACTTTTCGGACATAAGTTTGATTGGGTCCCGCTGCTGCCAAGATTCGAGTTCGCCAACTGGGCGATACGGGGCTTGATCCGCACGTGAATGCCCCGAAAATCGATAGGTCTTGGCTTCTATCAGAGTGGGCCCTTCACACCGGCGAGCGCGATCTGCAGCCTGTCTAACAACTGCCTCAACAGCTGTGACATCCATTCCATCAACGACTATGCCAGGAATGTCAAAGGACGCCGCGCGGAGATACAAGTCTTCTATTGGGGTTGTCGTGTCAATGCGCGAGTATTCGCCATAGACATTGTTATCCACCACAAAAATTACAGGTAACTTCCATATTGCTGCCAAATTGAGTGACTCATGGAATGCGCCGATATTTGTGGACCCGTCGCCTGCCATTGCAAGAGCCACGCTGTCTTGTCCAAGTGTTTGAAAAGCTAATGCCGCGCCTGCAGCTACCGGATATCCCGCACCAACAATTGCAAAGGTTGGCAACAAGCCAACTGACATGTCACACAAATGCATTGATCCGCCAACGCCATCGGTACAACCAACATCTTTACCCATGATCTCACCCATTACTTCGAGTGGAGTCATTCCTAGTGCCAGAGCAATTCCGTGACTGCGATAGGTCGCGGTAACCATATCTGTGGGACGCAGTGCTAGCGCGATTCCAACATCAAGTGCTTCCTGGCCAACACAAAGATGTGTCGTTCCGTGAATACTTCCAGCAGCAAAAAGATCGTTGACAACCGCCTCGATAGTTCGGATTTCGATCATTCGCTCAAATTGCTGCTTGGCCCCCCGAGCGAGAGCCTCACGCCTTTGAATGGCAGTTTCCGTTGACTTCAGGACAGTGCTCATTGGACGTACCCTTCTCTTACCCACCATGGCGCAGGAACATTTCCAGTTTCGAGAAATTCAGACAAGGTGTGTGCCACTTCATCTGGCGACGGTAGGAATTTTGATTCCAGTTTCTTACCATACGGGACCGGAACATTTGGAGTCGTAATGCGAACAGTTGGACTCTTAAGATCGCGGAATTGGTTTTCGGTGACTGCCGACACGATCTGACTTCCCCAACCACCGCTCTCAGGTGCTTCCTCAATCACAACAAGTCGGCCCGTCTTCTTTACCGAGTTGAAAACAGTCTCGCGATCCCATGGTGCCAGTGTGCGTAAATCAATAATGTCTGCGCTCACTCCTGCCTGTTGAGTTCCCCTGACCGCGATATTCACGGTCTGACCCATGGCAACAATGGTGAGATCCTCGCCAATTTGAGCCAAGTGGGCAACACCCAATTTCCCAATACGGTGATCGCCTGTTTCCACTTCACTTCGATCGGCATACAGCACACGTGGCTCTAGGACAATTACAGGATCCGGGTCACGAATCGCAGATCGCATCAGGTCATATGCAGATTGCGGACTACTTACGGTGACAACCTTGAGGCCCGGCGTTGAAGTAACCCAATTTTCTAATGTTTGACTGTGTTGACTGCCAAATCCCAAACCTGCTCCGATTGAAGCGCGGACAACTAGGGGACAAGAAATTTGCCCAGCGCTGAGGTATCTAAACTTTGCAGCCTCGGTCACAAGTTGATCAAGTGCCACTCCAAGAAATTCCATGAACATGATTTCAACAACTGGACGAAGCCCCAATGCTGACGCGCCGACCGCTGCGCCAGTGAATCCCATCTCGGAAATTGGAGTATCTCGCACTCTCATTGGACCGAACTCATCCAGCAGTCCATCGGAGGTTTTGAATGGGCCCCCCGCTCCAGCGATGTCCTCACCGAGAAGTATCACGGTCGGATCGGATCTCATTTCGTCCGCCAATGCGCTTACGATTGCCTCGCGCATTCTCATTTTCATTTGCTGTATTCCTCTCGAGATTGGGTTTACATGGGGCTAGATGAAAACTAAATGCGGTACTTGTTTATGTAGTCTTCATCAAGTTCCCAACCAAGTCCTGGTCGATCGCTCAACTGCATTTTTCCGTCTTTCAAAGCGGGAGCGTTAGCGATTAAGTTGTGCCAGATCGGATCGCGCTGCGGATGGAAAAATTCAACGAATGTTCCATGTGGGATTGATGCCAGCAAATGAGCCGATACGTGTGCTTCTTCGTGATGTGCCATCTTGACATCGAAAGTCGTTGCCATGGCCGCGGCCCTTCGCCACTCCGTTGGACCACCCGACCACGAGGAATCGAAATTGCAAAAATCAATACTACCTATTTCCATGAGATCCCTGCATCCCGCTGCTGAGAATTCACTTTGACCTGCACAAATCGGAATCGTGCCCCGAGAACGTACTTCTCGCATGGCACGTCGGTCGTTCTGCCATTGGCACGGTTCCTCAAACCACATGAGATTTAGATCCTGCGCAAGTTGAGAGAAACGAATTGCTTCCTGTGGAGTCCAGCCCTGATTGGCATCAACTGCAAGGGCGAAATCTGGTCCAGCTACCCGACGAGCTTGTTCAACGCGCTTGATATCTTCTTCGGGTGACAAGCCGCCTACTTTGAATTTCATTCCCGCAAATTGAGCCTCAACAAGGCTCGTTACCTCTTTTTCAATGTTGGCGTCCTCAGCGTAATAACCACCAATGGTGATCACAGGAACTTCTCTTCGATAGCCCCCCCATAGTTTCCAGAGTGGCGTATTGAGCGCTTGGCCAATTGCATCCCAGATTGCTACGTCTAGACAGGCGGTGGCAACAAGACCCAAGCGACGATCCCTAAGGATGTTCCATGTTGCAGGTCTTGTTATCTCCCAGCATTTCTCTACTGCAAATGCATCTTCACCTATAAGAAGTGGCCCAATTTCCTTGTTGATGATCTCATTAATCTCGAGTAGACCCGCATCTTCATCGCCTGCATAGGCAACTCCAGTTATTCCCGAAGCCGTCATGACCTTTGTAATAATGGTCGAACGATGCGTCATTTGGTAATGGCTGCCTCGATAAACGCGATCCAATGGAACCCTGATAGGGATAGTTTCAATTCCGACAATGGTGAGGTTGGGTAGAGCCAACGGCGTCTCAACTAATGAACTCATGAAAGCCCTTCTGATTTCTGGAAACGTTACCATTCTACACCGATAGGTGCCCTGATCGTCAAGACTGTTTTCAAAACCCACTCAATGAATTAGCAGTCAGTGGACTCGGTCAACCCTCAGTGAGCCTCACCCAAAGATTTTCGCCACCTGTATGCGATCTACTTTGCCGGAATGCGTCCTAGGAAAGTTCTCGATCAAAAATACGCTCTTGGGTCGTTTGGGTCCGGAGAGTTGTTCCCGGAGGTGTTTATCAATTTCGGACTCGGTTGCGGTTCCCAGGACAGCGACACACACTCGTTGGCCCCATTCCGAATCGGGTAGGCCGAAGGCCACCGACTCCGCGACCCCCTGCAGGCTAGAAATCACGCGTTCGATTTCCGCTGGATAAACATTCACACCTCCTGAAATAATCAAATCTCCCTTACGCCCCTCGAGATACAAGTACCCACTTGAGTCAATTTGTCCGAAGTCACCAACCGAAAACCAATTACCCTGCCTCCATGTTGCTTGGGATTTAGTCTCATCACCCCAATAGCTAAACCTCGAAAAATCAGGAACCTGACACCAAATCTGCCCCTCAGCATCTGTAATCAATTGGCGCCCCTGTCGTGCGCGGCCGACACTTCCGGGGTTGTCGCGCCATTCGTTCGCTAGACAGATAGTGAATTGGCCTTCTGTTGAGCCGTAAAACTCGACCACTGTTTCCACCCCGAAAAATTCATGTGCCCAGATACGAACGTGATCCGGGCAAAATGAGCCTGCATGCGCAACTAGCCGCATTGACTCTAATCGCAGGTCCGGACTTGCCACAGCCATGATTCGTTGCAGATGTGCAGGAGCCGCAAAAGTTGTTGTCACACCTTCGTTGATCATGAGTTCTAAAGCAAGCTTGGCAACAAATTTCTCGGGAATAATAAGCGATCCTTTTGCGAACACAGTCATGATCGCGAATCGTAAAGGTGCCGAATGGTTTAGCGGTCCGTTGACCAAGTGGGTATCGGACTCGACAAATTCCCATGTATCAATTTCTTCCTGCACCCATTCAAGAGATTCCGATTGCGTCAACCATCCACTCCATACAGCTTTCGGCCGGCCGGTCGTACCCGATGTGAAGTGCATTGGTCGACACTGAGGGAAATCGGAGATAGCAACTTCAATTTCCATTGATAAATTGTTTCCGTAAACAATTTTGTCAAGATCACCGTCGCGGAAGACACGGCATGCATCAATGTCATGAGTTAATTCAGTTAATTCCCTCTCAGTCGCCTGGGAACTAATGAGAGCGGGGATGATGCCAGATCGAAGTGCAGCGATAACAAGTGTCACTAATTCCATGGAATTATTTGCACAAATACCAATGCGATCGCCTTTATTTACTCCCAACGAAGCTAGATTATGCGCCGCATGAGCACTTTGCTCCAATATGCTGTTCCCAGACACTGACTTGTACTTCATTTGGTTTCCCTCTGTGTACCAATATTTCCATTGAGCATGCAGATCCTTCTCAAGACTAATTCGCCGCACTCAGTAACACTAGAACGCCGATTGCCACAACAACGGCACCAACCATGGCCCCGATCTGCGGTCTTTCCCGAAGTCTGATCCACTCCAATAAAATCACCAGCATTGGTGCGGTAGCCCACAGAGCCTGAACTGGGACAACATCACCGTCACGAACTCCAAGAATTGTGAAGAAATACCCACCCGTAACAAAAACTGCTCGGACGGTTAATGGTTTAAGGTCCTTCAACTTCAAATCGCGAGGGAGCACTAAAAGCGTGAAAAATATTCCTGCTATCAGTGTACGTACAATATAGATTTCGGGCAGGCCTACACCTTGTAATGCCAACATTGCTGTTAAGACAGTGACAGTGCCTTCTGCGAAACCAAGGAAAATCAATATCCCAAGCGTCACGCCCGAGGAGATTCCTTCGAATCCTTTTCGTAGAGGGAGCAATGCTCCAAGCATGACGATAATCGCGCCAATTATGAGCGCTCGTGATTCCGTATTCCCCAAAAGAATTGGTCCCGCGATAAGCACCGCAACAGGCGACACGGCACGTCCAACAGAGACGCTCGAAGCACGACCCCGTGTTATCAGTAGAAAGACACAAGCAGCGCCTGCGATTAATAAAATTGTGGAGAATGCATGAAGAAGGAAAATCTCAAATGACGGAACTTTCCAAGCAGGACCAATGGGAATGGCAGGTAAAACGAGTAAAGTGTTGAGAAGAAACAGCGGCCCTACTACTTGCCAGGCGGGCATGCGTTGGGAAATGCTTTTGGTGAGCATCAGACCAATTGCCGTGCTCACCGCAGCTAGAGCTCCGAAAAAAATCGGCCACATAGCGGTCTATTGCTCCGCACCGCAACTGATTTGCACTGGCAATGGTGACATGGTGCAATCCCACATACTCAGGTACATGAGTTCCTCACCTATACCCTGAAAATCGTTCGCCAACGTTGCTTATCCATTAGTGTATCGCCATGGCTAGTATCGTTTCCAGGATTTCAGAAGATGATTTCTTAACACCGGATTTCTTTCATAATCCATACCCATTCTACGAACGATTATTGTCCGAATCCCCTGTGGTGTGGAGTCAGAAGGTGAATGGCTGGCTGGTAACTCCCTTTGATTCCGTACAGCAGGGTCTTCAGTCCATGGACTTCGGTGCAGGAGGTCGAATCGCTCAGGCAGCGAGCCTGCTGGATCCGGATGTACGCGTACAGAACCGAGCGGTATTCGACTGCCTTGAGGCGATGATGTCTTTTCGAGACGCACCGGATCACACCCGCCTTCGCCGACTGGTGAGTAAGGCATTCACCGCTCGTCGAATTGGTTCAATGAAATCCGATATCGAAACTCTGGTCAATGACTTGCTAGACCAGTGGCCCACAGATCGCCAGTTTGATCTTATTCAAATGTTTTCGTTCAAACTCCCTGCCATGGTGATCTCTAAATTACTTGGCATCCCATTTTCTAGGTTAAGTGACCTAAACCGGTGGGCTGAAGGAATAGTGAATCTACTATCTGCAGGAGTTATGACACCTGAAGCTGCGCGATCAGCAAATGAAGCTGTAATAGAAGCATCTGAGTACCTGGAATCCTTGATCAAAGAAAAGGAGCAACATCCAACTCACGACCTGCTCAGCGATCTAATCGTTATCGAAAACGAAGATGGATCATTCTCACGCGAAGAGCTGATCGCACTCGTGATCCAGCTATTTTTTGCTGGCTTTGAAACCACCGAAGGCTTGATTGGTAATGCGCTTAACATTCTACTTCAGCAACGTGAGTCCTATTCGGAATTGGTTGACGATCAGACTATCACTGAGAAACTAACCGAAGAAGTACTCCGCTTCGATAATTCAATTCAGCGACAAACCCGAATAGCTCGTAAGAACATCGAAGTTAATGGAGTTGAGATAATTCAGGGGGATTACGTATTTTTCCTTATTGGTGCGGCAAATCGAGACCCTAGGCGATTCACTACCCCAAATCACTTCAATTCACATCGCAAAGATGCTGGAAATGTGTCATTTGGACACGGACCTCACTTTTGCCTAGGTGCACCCCTCGCACGCCTTGAAACGCAAATTGCATTGCGAAATATAGCGAATCGATTCCCTGAATTGCGCCTAGTCGGGGATACGCAATATGGAAATTTGCTTGCTGTCAGAAAGCCAAAAAGCCTCATGTTACTCACTCAATAGACTGCATAATGAATCCGATCTGAGGAGATCACGCATGACTAAGTCCATACTTAACTCTGAGGAAATTCCAACGTGGCGCAATGATTCAGGATTGGCAGGGAATCATGTTGTCGTAACTGGTGCTGGAGGTGAAATCGGTAGAGCGACAGCGGTGGCCTTTGCGGAGGCGGGCGCATTAGTTGTCGCTGTTGATCTGACTGCCGAGTCACTTGATGACACACTTAATCAACTTCCTGGTTCGGGGCACGTAAAAGTTGTATGTGACTTGGCAGATTTGAGTTCACATCAGGAGATTTTTCGCCATGCAACTCTTGGTGCGCCCATGGCCGCGGTCGCACATCTTGCAGCTGTGCTAATTCGACGAGACACAATTGATGAAATCACTGAAGAGGATTGGGATATTCAACATTCCGTTAACTTGAAAGCATCTTTTTTTCTCAATCGAACCGCACGTGATGTTTTTGTGAGGCAGGGAACCAAAGGGTCAATTGTGAACTTTTCTTCGCAAGGATGGTGGACGGGCGGATTCGGTGGCTCAGTCGTCTACGCAGCTGCCAAAGGGGGTGTCGTGTCTATGACACGAGGGCTAGCCCGCTCATTTGCCGCTGACGGAGTGCGGGTGAATGTTGTTGCACCTGGCGGAGTGGACACGACAATGTTGCATGGTGGTCAAGGTCCTTCCGCGGTTTCCGCATTCATTTCCATGGTGCCCATGGGCAGATTGGGTGCACCCGAGGAAATGGCGGGTGCGGTTTTATTCCTGGCTTCAGATGCCTCCAGCTACATGACCGGGGCGCTCCTTAATATCTCTGGTGGTCAATTGATGTATTGATAGGTGGTGGAAACGTTACCGGTATCATGTACTAATCTGTGCGAATATCGGCCACTCTCGGCTCCAACCGACTAATCCTTGAGGAATGTCATTGAATAGCGCAAAAAGGGTCGCCGTCATTCCGGGTGACGGAATTGGCAAGGAAGTCATACCCGTGGCCGTGAAAGTGTTGGACGCTGCTTTGCACCAGGCCGGTCTTTCCATTGATTGGACTTGGCTTGACTGGGGATCCGACTACTTCAAAGTGAACGGTCAGATGATGCCAACTGACGGTATCGCTCAACTTTCCGAATTCGATTGCATATTTCTTGGTGCGATCGGTGATCCTGAAGTCCCTGATGATGTCACCCTTTGGGGATTACTCATGCCTATCCGCAGGGAATTCGACCTATTTGTCAACCTTCGTCCTGTACGCCAGTTTGATGGCGTTCGTCCAAATGTGCAACTACCAGATGGTGAACACATCAATATGTTGATCGTTCGCGAAAACACTGAAGGGGAGTACTCCGAGTCTGGTGGACGCTCATTTAAAGGAACATGTCGTGAGTTTGCTGTGCAGAATGATATTTTTACCCGTTTTGGAATCGAACGAATAACCCGATTTGCCGCTGAAGCCGCAAGAAATCGTCGGCACAAAGTAACCTCGGTTACAAAATCAAATGGAATTATTCACACAATGACTTTCTGGGACGAAGTTGTTGCAGAGACAATGCAAGAATACCCCGATATTGAATTATCAAAGAAGCTCATCGATGCTGCAGCCGCGGAATTCGTAACGCGGCCACAGGAATTTGATGTTGTCGTTGCCTCTAACCTTTATGGTGACATTCTCTCTGATCTGGGTTCAGCCACAGTTGGAAGTTTAGGAATTGCAGCATCCGCTAATTTAAGTGCTGATCCAAACATGCCTTCCATGTTTGAACCTGTACATGGATCGGCACCGGATATCGCGGGCTCGGGAATTGCTAACCCAATAGCCACAATTTGGTCTGGAGTCATGATGCTCGAGCACTTGAATTTGAACAAGGCTGCAACCTCACTGATGAATGCAATAGAGGTCTCTCTGCTTAATCCGGAAACTCGAACGAAAGACCTGCGCGGTACCGCGAGTACCGCAGATGTCGAGCATTTTCTGCTGGATTTACTCAATAACTCTTAAATGCTAAATAGTTCCGCAAGATTCTTTCCTTGAAGACCATTACTCATGATCGCCTGGGCTGCTGCAAGATTTCTTTCTGGAGAAACACCTAACCAGAGCGAACACTTTTGATCCCATAAATTCCTTGTAGTTTCGTCAAGCGGCAAACCACCCGGAGCAACAAAATTGTGTAATTCAATTTGACCTGAGGAATTTCTGTACTGCAGGCGAGCTTCATTGGGAGCCAAACTGGAATCCTCTAAAAATTCAACACTCAACTGAGTTCCTCCGTTTAGGACAGGTATCCGCCTCGAAAAAGCATTGGCCCCTTGTAACAGGTGATTCACCATTAATGGCAAATCCCACCAGTAGTCATCGACCCAGTTGTATGGGGACTGACCCGTCACAGTAAGCCGATAAGTGGAAGGGGCAACTGAAATCTGTAGACTCGAGAAGCCACTGCTACGCATGAGCACAGAAACAACGGCATGCACTGCGGCTTGCATATAGCCTGAAACAGGGAGTAACCGAAGCGATGCGCCCTGAATTCCAAGGGCCTGCTGCGATTTTGCTTCTGCCTCAATGCCTGCTAAGTCAGGGTCGATACCCCACGCAAGCATGAGTGAGGTAAATGAACCCGGAAGATGTGGGATATCCATCAACGCAGCCCTGGCGGCAATGACACTCAGAGACGCAGCTGCCCCACGATTGAATTGCGCAGCACCGTTTCTCTCAATACCTGCCTGCGCAAGCCCGCCAATATTCGCACATGTCAAGCTCAGCGCTGCATATGCCTGATTGGCCGTGAGACCAATTAGTTCCGCTATTGCGTGTGTTGCCCCTACAGCGCCTGCCATTGATGTTGCATGCCATTTTTGCCTAATCTCAGAGGACATGATTCCACTGAAAATCGCGGCACTTTGATAGCCAGCCTGAATGGCGCGCTGAATCTGATCTGAACTGGAATGCCTCTCAATTCCGACCGCCAAGACGGCAGGCAGAATTACTGATCCGGGGTGATGTACCTCTCCCCAGTCCACATCATCCATATCGCCATTTGATGATGCAATGGCTAGATAGGCCGCAAGTTCAGAGCCACGTAGATTAGCATAATCCAAGGAATTCTTGCCATAAAGATACGCGCTAGTCGTAGACAAAAAATCGGCAAGTAAAAAAGTTACTGCCTCAATTTCCACGTTTGATAATTCACTTACTTGATAGTTGACCATAATTCTTAGTGGATCAACAGAACCAGGGTTGTACGACATTCTTTGGACTTAATTCACTCGGTATCGGTCAACAATATCTTCATTGATCTCAATACCAAGGCCTGGGAGACCCGTTGGAGGATAGAGCCAGCCATCTGTGTGAGTGAGGGGATTAGAAACTAATTCATGTTGCATGGGATTTCGTAGGGGTTTGAATTCAAATAGTTTGCTGCTTGTTGTACTAAAACTTATTGCAACGCTGGCAGCACTAACAATGGCACTTGACCAAGCATGCGCATTTGCCTGTCGTCCGTAAAACTCACATCTATCTGTTACTTTCTTGAACCCCGTAATTCCCTCAGCTCGTCCTGGATCGACGCCGAGAACATCACAACTACCTGTCGCCAGAACATTCTCAAATCCACTCAGGTTCCATTCGCGTTCTCCATAAGCGATTAATGACTCCGTTTTTGAGCGGAGCGTTGCATATCCTTCTGGATCCCATGCACCCAGTGGTTCCTCAATCCACTCTAAGTTGTATTCATCGAATGCCCTCACACGTTTCACCGCTGTGGCCACATCCCATTTCACATTGATTCCGCAATCAATCATAATTTTTTTATCCGATCCGATTGCTTCCCGCATAGATCGCATGTACTCAACGTCCCGATTGTGTTCGTATCCCAGGTGTGCGTCGCCACGTTTGCCAAATCCTACTTTCATGCCCTGCATGCCAGTCGATAGCCATTCAACAGCTTCTTCAGCCATTCGAGGGATTGATTCATAGTGAGCATGTGAGGACGCGATAGCGGGCAAGCGTTCATGCACAGGCCCTCCCAAAAGATCGAGGACGCTTCGACCGAGGACCTTCCCCTTTATGTCCCACAATGCGATATCAATCGCCGAGATTGCATAAGAAGCTAGGCCGCCCCGGTATCCGTACCACCAAGTGCGGGATTTTAAGTCTCGCCAAATCTTTTCGGTATGGACTGGATCCTGACCAATAACATATTCCGCGAGGCCGTCGATCAGTGCGGCAACGGGTGCATTTGCCTCTGGGAATTGGGTAATGGATTCACCCCAACCAACCACTCCATCGTCCGTGGTGATCTTGACGAGGCACAGATAACGCGTCGCGTTAAAGTCATTAGGCTCGGGATACGCAACAGGGATTGGATCAATTGACGCGATTTTCATTCACTCACTCCTCAGAGGTACGTCCGATGGACATTTGCGTGACCAATAATGATGTCTGTATTGTGCACCATAGCATCTATTGTTGGTATCGTTTCCAGTAGTTTGACCGTGAGTTCTGCTGATTCGAAACCTACCTCCGTGTCACTTGGTAGTCTCCGCACACAGTGCCCATGAGCACCACAAAAAATAAAGAGCAAAGCGAGGGAAATCGTGACCAAAAGTCGCCAGGTGACGATTCACGATGTTGCAACGAGGGCTGGGGTCGCCGTCTCATCTGTATCCCGCGTTCTCAGTAATCACCCTGACGTCAGTATCGACATGAAGCGGCGGGTTGAAGATGCGGCCCGCGAATTGGGCTACTCACCCGATCCAGTTGCGCAGTCGCTTCGTCGAGGTTCGAGTCGACTCATCGGTTACGTTGTGCGTGACTTCGCCACTCCATTTTTTAGCGATGTAATTGAAGGACTTGAGTCAGTGCTTAACTCGTCTGGATACACACTTTTAGTAATGAATGGTGGTGGAAGCCAGACTCAGGAAATTGAACGAATGACCATGCTCAAGCAACGACGAGTTGATGGCCTACTTCTTTCTACTGTCGTCGACTCAACTCCCAAACTCCGCAAAATTGTGTCTGCATACGATAAACCTGTTGTCCTCATCGATCGGGATCTCGACAACCTAGACATTGGCAGGACTCTCTTTGACCACGTCACGGGGATAAAAGCAGCCACGAATGATCTCGTGAATTTGGGGCATACAAGCATGGTGCTCGTCACGGGTTCACCCGATGTTCGCCCAACTAGAGAGCGGGTCAAGGGTTTCCTTGAAGGATTAATGACTTCGCCAGAAGCCATGAAAAAGTCATTCGAGATCACCGGAGCATTTTCTGCGGCATTTGCCCGTAAAGAGACAACGGCAGTCATGACAGGGAATCCCGCAAAGAGACCCACGGCAATTTTGTCAGGCGGTGTGCAGGCAACGATTGGAGTACTGGAATCTTTCTCCGAGTTAGGGATTCGGCCAGGTCGAGACGTAGCTTTGGTCGTGGTTGACGACCTTCCTTGGCTCCGCATATTGCGACCGAGAATTAGTGCTGTCTCTAGAGATGCCGAAGCCATGGGCCGGGCCGCTGCAACCATGATTTTGGATCAAATTGGTGGCGTTAAGCCGTCTACTATCTATTTACCTACTAGCTACGAAGCTCGGGACACGTCTTCTTCATTAGAAGATGTCATGGCCTATCGCACAAAAATGCAAAGAAAGTAACTTTCGTCGCACTCACCAATATTGGAAGATGATGAACAAAACCCCGTATCGCATCACCACCGTCTGCTTGGGCAATATTTGCCGGTCCCCTATGGCCGAGGCAGTCCTGCGCGACAGAATTGAACAGGCAGGGCTGACTAACAGGGTCGCGGTAGATTCCGCGGGAACCGGTGACTGGCATATTGGTCATAATGCTGATGAGCGCGCATTGAGCACACTGTCTGATCATGACTACTCTTTAAAGAGCCACCGAGCGCGACAAATTGATTCCACTTGGATGAATGGACTCGACCTCATTGTTGTTATGGATTCCAGTAACTACACCAATGTTGAGTACATGATCAACAACAGCGATCACTCACCTGAGCTCATTATGTTCCGCGCATTTGATCCCGAACTATCGCACTTGCCTATGCCCCACCCAGATCTTGATGTTCCCGATCCTTACTACGGTTCGGGCGACGGCTTCACCACCGTGTTGCAGATGATTGAGCGAGCCAGTGATGGGCTGATTGCTCAGCTGCCTCAACGATTGCGCACGGCAGACAGCAAAGATCAATAGAAAACCCGGGGTGGATGTTCTCCAGCCCCGGGCTCACTATTTCAAACTTTACGGACGAATGACTTCTCCATCACCGGCAAGTCGACGGTAAGCCAGCGCATCAGCAAGATAGGTAAAAGCTGCAATGAAGACATTGATGAATATCGCGATTACAGCACCAACCACCAAGAGAATTGCAGTGATTGCACCGATGTCGCTATCTCCCGCGACGGCACTGAACACCCCTTGAACAACGGCTCCAACAACGGCAAGTGCAACAGTCGTTCCAAAGAGAACAACACGCAAGCCTATGTATCGCCAGAACGCAGTGGTGATCAGTTCCCAGCTATGAGCTAGCGCGCCAATTCCTGTAGTTCCGGGACGACCAATGAGTGCAAATGGGAATAATGCGAACATAAAGCCAAAGATGAGTCCTGGAATGATCAGAGCAAAAAGGCCAATGACCACAATGCCGATGTAAATCGCGCCACCTACCAGAAACCACCAATAGCGGTCTGAACGCAAGAGCACTCCGACTGATGGCTTGGCTCCTTCACTTGAGTTATACGCATTTCGGAGTAAACCCAAGAAGGTGTAGAAAAAGCCAAGGATGCCAATCAAAATAACTATTCCACCGAGTGCGGGAACCGCAATTGCAGCAAGTACCCCCACCACAATGATTGCAACTGGGATTGCGATTGCCACGACAATCACTAACAGCCAATGCCAATATTGGCGCTTTGTGAGGCTCCAAGCCTCGTCTAGTACTTCAGCGATGTTGAAACCACTCATGGGGTTACACCTTTCTTGATGTCCTCCGTCACCCATGCGGGTGCAGTCATAAACATAACTATGTCCTATTTGTCGCTATTTCTGTTGGATTGACCATCCAGTCAGACTCGTGCCGCGAGTGAATTTAGTGTTGCTTCAGTCGGCGCATCAAGTGAGGCGCCTTGATATGCCCACGAGGGATTCGCCTCATCGGTCCCAATAATTGAGGCATCGATAGAGCCAGGGCTTTGCGGCGTCCATGTCCCGTAGAGCGTGCACGACACATACCTCTGACCTCTGACCTCTGACAGAAGGAGTGCGCCAGATGCAACGAAGGGGACAAAAATACGCACGGGCAAGTAATCGCATATTGTCGAATGGCCTTCGCCTCAGAGGCTCTATTCGATAGCCTAAACGAGAAAAGGCGACATGACACTAATCAATAGAGGAGAAAAATGTCTTTCGGTGAAGCAATCAAGTCCGGATTTTCCAATTACGTCAAATTCAATGGCAGAGCGAGCCGCTCGGAGTTCTGGTGGTTTGTGCTTTTCACCTACGTTGTCGGCTTCATAATTTCTTTGCTCACCAGTTCGATGGACGGTGGCACCTACATCACCTTGATCTGGACCCTTGCAATCTTTCTCCCTCTATTCGGTCTCTATTTCCGCCGATTGCACGACGCTGATCATTCAGCATGGTGGTTACTCATCGGATTGATTCCCCTTGTCGGTCAAATTGTGTTGATCGTCTTCTGGGCAACAAAAGGAACACCCGGTGACAATAAGTATGGTCCGCCGGTTATCTAGATTTCATCATTATGTGAGTGGGCGGGCAGCATTTATGTCCGCCCACTTTCATGATCTACCGCAAATCATTTAAAACATAGTCCAACATTTGTTTCCCGTGATCTGATGCCGTAACAATATCTGCCGTGTGGAGGTCAACGAGGCCAAATGATTGCAGTCGCAGGACATCACCATTGCGGCTTCGGTTGGGAAATATTCCAGCGAAACTAAATGGCAGTTCGGGATCCTGGAGTTCTAAGACAATTTGCGTATTGGGTACTTGTAAAGGCATGTCGAGATACACCGCATCTCGATCTTTAACATCAATCTGTTCGATGCGAATCTGATTGACCACTTGAGCGAGATCGTTACCGGGTATCTCAACATGGATGACTGCTGAGTTGTGATCATCTTTTTCTTCAACGAAAAGGATTGATTCATTGGGAATTTTTATTTCAGATGCAGCCTGAACTATTTCCCCATGTAGGCCAGAAGTCTCCAGGATGGACTGCACAATTGTCTGATGCTTTTTTGGCACAAACATGGGTCGGTTATCGCCATTATTAAGTTTCAGATAGAACAGTGCAACGGATTGTCTGTGGGCATCAGGATCGATCGCCGCATTATTGCTCACCGTTGACGGAATCCACCCGAGCAGGAATCCAGTTTCATGGGCACCGAGAGCGATGTTTGCCTTTTGTGAATAGGGGTGAGCTGAAGTTGCCTCGCTAAATATCCCTAGATATCCAGCTTCCGTGGCCCACTGGGCGGCAAAGCGCTTAAGTTTTTCAAAGACATGGTGACCGCGAGCGGCATCTCGAACCACGGCCACACCCGCATGCATCACCCGTTCGGTTGTTTCCTCCACCATTAAAGCCATGTGGCCGAGAATGGTTCCGTCAGCCAAGTGACCGATCGCGCTGCGCAGTGTGTTCGTGCTTATGCGGTGTGCAATTTGCTCAGGTTGATAAACCCACTCCGCGTCATAAGTATCGCCATAAGACTCACGGATAAGTTCGACCAATACTTCAGCCTCATGTGCTTCAAGAAAGCGGATGTAAAGCTCAGTTTCCGTCGCTGTGTTGTTTTCAAAAGATTGCGACGTCATGGGAAAAGTATTGCGAAGTTTCCGAGCAAATGAAAGTGGGACGGCCAATAAGGGCCGCCCCACTTCAACATTTGGATGCGATTAACTGGCTGAAACCTCGAAGGAAACCTTCGCGGTGACTCCAGGGTGCACCTCGACGGTGGCATTGTGCTTGCCCACAGTCTTGATTGCCTTGGACAATGTCACCTTGCGCTTGTCAATTGCAATGCCGCCGGATGTCTGGACCGCAAATGCAACGTCAGCTGCAGTCACCGATCCAAAGAGTTTTCCGGTTTCCCCAGCTTTGACCGGTACCACGATTGTCATGGACTCGAGAGCCTGCTTAATTTCATTGGCGTGATCGCGGTCCCGAACCTCGCGCACCTTCTGAGCGCGCTTGATCGAAGTCACCTGCTTCTCGCCACCGCGGGTCCATGCAATTGCAAAGCCACGTGGGAGAAGGAAGTTACGGCCGTAGCCGTCTTTGACTTCGACGATGTCGCCTGGGATACCAAGGCCATTAACTTCTTGCGTGAGAATGAGTTTCATGTCTAGTCCCTTTCTTAGCGTGTGGCAGCTGAGTAGGGAAGAAGAGCCATTTCACGGGCATTCTTCACGGCCATTGCAACATCGCGCTGGTGTTGGGTGCAGTTACCTGTAACCCGACGTGCACGAATCTTGCCTCGGTCTGAAATGAACTTGCGCAGCAAGTTCACGTCTTTGTAGTCCAGACCTTTAACGTCTTTTTTGCAGAATGCGCAGGCCTTAGCCTTAACCATCTTCTGCGCATCGCGCGCTGGTTGGCGCTTGTTATCGCGTGCCATTTTTGACTCCTATATATACGTGTTGAAAATTAGATTTGTTGAATCTCGATTAGAATGGGGGTTCATCGAAGTTTGCTGCTGGTGCACCAGTTGCCCACGGATCGTCAGCTGGCGCAGAGCCACCTGCAGGTCCACTTGCATTGAAGCCACCATCAGAGCGCTGAACGCGATTGACCTTCGCGGTTGCATAGCGCAATGCGGGGCCAACATCTTCAACTTCGATTTCCATTACCGTTCGCTTCTCGCCCTCGCGGGTTTCGTAGGAACGCTGCTTCAACTTGCCAGAAACG
>Ga0136655_1000245_pt1 | contig 24423 bp, 20 predicted proteins | sample CPBDNA_2_FD_94863 | JGI IMG/M metagenome (GOLD analysis project Ga0136655, IMG submission 94863) | Freshwater to marine salinity gradient microbial communities from Chesapeake Bay, USA - CPBay_Spr_15_0.8_DNA (version 2) | ecosystem: Environmental > Aquatic > Marine > Coastal | place: USA... | reverse complement strand
TGGATTGTTTGTTGGGCTTGCTCTAGAGAATCTCAGATTAGTATTTCAAAATCCTCGATCAGATTATTTTCATTACGCAAAAGACCTATCGAAATCTGAATAAACTGTTGATACTAAACAAGGATTAGTGCTTTCAAATTGAACTTTTTCCCTTTTTCTGTAAAAAAACTAAGAAATTGGATTCTTAGATCATCAATATCGTTTACCTAGTATTCTTTATCAAATTTATCTTAAAAAAGCAGTAAAGCTCATCGACTGACTTCCTAAAGATTTACAATTTGACTAGAAGGGCAAGTTGAGGGAACTACAATAAATATGGCTCTGGAATTATCTCGAGGATTAAATTTTATCTCAGTAATTAATTTTTTGGCCAAATAGCCCATATAATACACTGACCTCCTAAATCTGTTTTACCAATTTCAGTTTAGATACCGGAATAAGTTGCTTTCATAACAGGTCATGGGGAAAATTGAACTTCGCCATTTTGCTTAAAGAACGCAGTATCAAAATGCACCTGACTTAATCCATGTTTATTTCATGCTATGCTATAGGTTCCACATCAATATCATCTTCGTCAGCGCAGGAAAAATTTTTATTACAAAAAATTTCCCCTAAAGCAGTGTCAATCTTCTCATCACCATTTATATCAATTGGGTTATTAAATTGATACACCCAGATGAATATTAAAAGTAATCGCTAAAATAAAATCCCATCCACCTGTCGCAAGGAAATCGAAAACGAAGTTTATCTGGCGAAAGGCCTGCTGCCAAATCGTCGACTATAATTTTTTCAATAAAATTCAGCGAGGAGTTTTCTTCTGTTATGGATAAAAATGAAAGTCGAAATTACTTCAAATGAAAAGAATTGCAACATAAATGGGAAGGTTTGGGAAGGATAGCAAGTATTTTATACTTCATAGGAATAAAACCAAATGATAGTAACTAAAGGATTTAATGATTTAAATTGATGCGGATAGTTTAATGAACTTTATAACCCGAAAAAAAAACGAGCCCTTTAAAACCATACTTATTCCATTATTAATTTTTTAATATTTATATACTGTAACCTTGTCTTATACCAACCTAAAGTAATCTAACATTTGCTAAATATTGTGTTTTGTCACAATCCACCTTAGCGAAGAACAAAGCAGAAATAGCAATAAAATGGCTCAAAGTCCATTTTTTTTACCTATATTGAAGAAACAACAAAAATTAGACAATGATTTTAAAAAATCTATTATAGTTTAATACTCATTCGATTTGTATAAAATCATTAAGCATTTTTTACAATTCTTTAAAAATTAGATACTTGCCAGTTTTCTAAAAAGGATATAGCTTTTTATAATTCTCAGTCGTTGTTTTTGGCAAGTAAACTATCTAACCCCCGAATAAAATCAATGTTAAAAACTATCACTAAGTCTCAAACTTTGTTTGAAAGACGAAATAACGCTGTAGCAAATGGAGTAGGATTTTTCAATACAGCGACAGTAAAATCAGCCAAAGGCGCCCTTATTATTGACGAAGATGGAAATGAGTTAATTGATTTTGCAGGTGGAATAGGAGTGGTCAATGCAGGCCATTGCCCAGAGCCGGTGGTCCAAGCAATTAAAGATCAAGCGGACAAATACTTACACACCAGTTTTAATGTGGTGACCTATGAGCCCTATATAAAATTATGTGAAGAGCTATGCGAAATCCTACCTCACGGTGAGCGAACCAAAGCCATGCTGGTAAGCACTGGTGCAGAAGCTGTAGAAAATGCAATAAAAATAGCACGTCAAGCCACAAAAAGACAAGCTATCCTATGTTTCACAGACTCCTATCATGGCAGAACCATGATGGCTATGACCCTAACTAGTAAGATTGACTACAAACTCAATTGCGGGCCATTTGCACCTGAGGTTTACCGGCTTCGATTTCCAAACTTTTATAGATATGGAACTGGCCAAACCCTAGATTTCTTTGCGGATCAAGAACTTAAAACCCTCCATGCAAGTGAAAAAAATCTAATCGACCCTAACAATATAGCAGCAGTAATCATCGAACCGATCCAAGGTGAGGGCGGCTTCAATCCGGTTCCTAAAAAATACCTAGAAGGTCTCCGTGATTTTTGTGACCAGTATGGCATCATGCTGATTTTTGATGAGGTTCAAAGTGGATTTGCTAGAACGGGAAACTGGGCAAGCTGGCAGAATTATAACGTAGTACCAGATATCAGCACTTATGCTAAATCAATGGGGTCAGGACTACCTATTGCGGCGGTCTTGGGAAAGGCAGACATCATGGATGCAGCTGCTTCCGGGACGATCGGAGGTACTTACATCGGAAGTCCATTAGCTTGTGCTGCCTCTTTGGCCACTATTCAATTCATGAAAGATATCAATCTCAATGCTCGAGCAATTGAAGTTGGAAATATCATTATGAGTCGATTTGAAAAAATCAAGGAACGTTTTACAGAAGTTGGAGACGTGAGAGGAATAGGAGCGATGAATGCCATTGAATTCGTCAAAGAGGGAGATGCTAACCTCCCTGATGGGGAATTGTGTCAATCAATAGTGCAAGGATGCGCGGAAAATGGATTGATCCTCATCAGCGCCGGTACTTATAAGAATATGATCCGGATCTTATCTCCTTTAGTAATTAGCGATGAGCTCTTAAATAAAGGATTAGACATTCTAGAAAATCAAATAATCGAAAAAATAAAAAGTAAAATATGAAGCCATTTGCAATAGCAGGAATACAAATGAAGGTATCAGCAGTTCATTCCAATGTGGAAATGATGAAGTTGAAGCTGGACATTACCATGAATCTTTATCCATGGGTGGAGATGGTAGTATTTAGTGAGCTATGTGCCTTTGGGCCACTGCTGCATACTGCCCAAGAAATCCCAAACTCCTTTGAACATGAAATGCAGGAGATGGCAAAGAAATACGGAATCTGGCTTTTACCAGGTTCAATCTTTGAGAAAAAAAATGGGCAAATTTTCAATACCGCTACTGTAATCAATCCACAAGGAGAAATTGTAACCAGATACAGTAAGATGTTCCCTTTCTATCCTTATGAAGTAGGAGTGACGGCCGGAAGTGAATTTTGCGTCTTTGATGTGCCAAATGTTGGCCGTTTTGGAGTGTCCATTTGTTATGATATGTGGTTCCCTGAGACTATTCGGACCCTAGCAGTAATGGGTGCTGAAGTAATTCTACATCCAACTTTGACAGGAACTATTGATCGAGACATCGAATTATCGATTGCTCGGGCGATGGCGAGTGTCAATCAATGCTACCTATTTGATGTCAATGGATTGGATACGGGAGGTAGTGGTTGCTCGATTGTGTGTGGACCAGATGGAAGAGTACTGTATCAAGCGGGAAGCACTGAAGAAATAATTCCTATCGAACTTGATATCAGTCGAGTAAAAAGAAGCCGAGAACTTGGGATTTTGAGACTTGGCCAGCCACTAAAGAGTTTCAGAGATAACATCAAAGATTTTTCAATTTACCAGACAGGTACTCCATTACCCTATTTGGATTCGCTTGGCCCATTGATCAAGCCTGCTAAACTTGATGAGCTAGCTAAGCTAAGGCAAAAAGAAAGTGAATTTGAAAAAATTCCTTCTCCAATTGGATTCAAAGGACTTTAAAATCTTCTGAAATCACATCAAGGGCTAACCTCAAATCATTGAAATATTGATTTGAAATCGGATAGCAACAAACTTTAAAAAATTATTTACCTAGACAAAATCAAATGGGATTCCCCTCAACAGGAAAGAAAAGAGAAAAAATCCGCCACTATGTAAGCTGGTTTGAAATCCCTGCCCTAAATCTTTACAGGGCAGTTGCATTCTACAATTACATCTACAAAATTAAGATGGAAACTATGGAGACACATGGCTATTCCATGGCTCTATTTCCTGCAGACAATGGAATTGGTGGTGCAATTGTAGTAGGTGAAGGCAGCATTCCCAGCGCAACCGGCACCTTAGTTTACCTGAATGCAGGCAAAGATCTTGCTCCAGTTTTAGGAAGGGTGGAAGAAGCAGGAGGTCGAGTGATTCTAGGCAAAACCCTCATCAGTGAAGATGATGGCTATTTTGCCCTATTCATTGATTCAGAAGGAAACAAACTAGCACTACATTCACTAAAATGATAAGTCCAAAAAAAGCAATAAGTGCACCGTACTATAGCATAGGCCAACTTCGGCTTGATCGATGGAATGAACTTAAAATTGAGAGCGAGGAACTTATTAAAGCCGTCTCCGGATCTGAAATAGAATCCAAGCATAAAGAGGCAATAGGTCAATTGATCAGTGATCTAGCAGTCGTCGAGAAATATTTTGCAATTCCCGGAAAAACTGCTGTCGAAAAACTAATAAACGCTTTTGATAAAGGAAACTATGGCTTCTTGGGGCAATTGATAACTAACACGACCAGAAAAGTGGTCGATGACGTCTACAGCGGTAATCCCAACATTTCTAAGGGAGAAGAGGATGAGGAAATCGAAAACGAATTAATCTCCAATACGCGTCAAAGTAGCCAAAAAAACTATTTTGAAGTTCTGTTTCTAGATAATTTGAATTCTACAGATGAGGCGAGTTTGCATGAAAAATTCAGAGAACTTCATGACCCATACGACCAATTCACTTACAATCTTGTGGTTCAACATTCCTTTCAGGATGCATTGATAACACTCATTTTTAACCCAAATATTCAGGCTGTGGTAATTAGATATGCACCGCCATATCTCTCCACGAACATTACCCCATTAATCAAACCTTATATTCAGAATGTTCTAAATATAGATTTGGAAGATCTTCCGGAGTCAGAGCTAGGCCCCAAATTAGGTCAATTGATCAAACAATTCAGACCTGAACTGGACACCTATTATGTGACTGACACCGCACTTGGTCAGCTGAAGCACACCACTTTATCAACTTTCGAACGAATATTCTATCGAAAAGAAGATTTGCAAGAGCTTCACCTAGGAATAATTAGAGGAGTAAGCGAAAGATATAATACCCCCTTCTTTAGCGCTTTGAAAGAGTATAGCCAAAAACCAACTGGGGTTTTTCATGCTATGCCAATTTCTAGAGGGAATTCGGTTTTCAAATCGAAGTGGATCAAAGATTTTGGAGAATTTTACGGAAGAAACATGTTCCTGGCCGAGACCTCATCCACCATAGGTGGAATGGACTCCTTATTACAACCAACTGGGCCCTTAAAAAAAGCTCAGGAAATGGCCTCAGAGGCGTATGGTTCTTTGCGAACTTTCTTTGTAACTAACGGAACATCAACCGCTAATAAGATAGTACTTCAAGCTTTGGTAGCTCCTGGTGACTTGGTACTAATTGATCGGGATTGTCATAAGTCCCATCATTATGGCTTGGTCCTGTCTGGAGCTTTCCCGGTGTATTTGGATTCTTACCCAATAGAAAAATACTCCATTTACGGTGCAGTTCCTTTGGAACAAATTATCAATAAACTTCTTGTTCTAAAATCTGCAGGGCGATTGGATAAAGTCAAAATGTTGCTTTTGACCAATTGCACTTTTGACGGAATGGTCTATAATGTACAGCGTGTGATGGAGCGTGTTTTGGCGATCAAGCCAGACATGACATTCTTATGGGATGAAGCATGGTTTGCATTTGCTGGGTTTACTTACACCTACAAACAACGAACGGGAATGTTCAGTGCAAAAAAGCTGCATGACAAATACCAAACCCCTTCTTACCGAATAGAATATCAGAATCACATCAAAAGTCTCAAAGTAGGAGAAGAGCCTTCCTTGCCAGATCCTGATCAAGTAAAGATCAGAGTGTACGCCACTCAAAGTACACACAAAACGATGAGTAGTTTCCGTCAGGGCTCTATGATTCATATTTGGGACGAGGAGTTCAGAAAAAAATCGGAGAATACGTTCCTAGAAGCTTACATGACTCATACTTCTACTTCCCCCAACTATCAAATGTTGGCATCTCTTGATGTGGGAAGAAGACAAGCACAGTTTGAAGGCTATGAAATGGTGGAGCGCAGCATTGAATTGGCAATGGTTTTTAGAGCCAAAGTGATTGGAAATCCAAAATTGAGTAAATACTTCAATGTATTGACCGTGAAGGATTTTATACCAGATGAATACCGAAACACTGGTTTAACTGAATATTACGATGCCTCAAAAGGTTGGAATCGAATGGAAGATGCTTGGGAAAAAGACGAATTCACACTGGATCCCACTAAAATCACCCTATTCATCGGGCGAACTGGAATTGATGGAGATACTTTCAAAAACAAGTACCTCATGGATAAGTACAATATCCAAATCAATAAAACCTCTCGAAACACGGTTCTTTTCATGACCAATATTGGGACGACTCGCGGAAGTGTCGCCTACCTAACCAAGGTGCTGTTGGATATCGCAGAACAGCTTGACCAGCATTTCGAATCGCTCAATCAACGAGAACTTGAGATTGCCGAAATCCAAATTGAGTCACTCACTAAGAATGTGCCTCCACTTCCTGATTTCAGCCATTTTCATTCTTCATTCTTGGCAGTGCCTGGGGTTCCTGGGGGGAATTTAAGAGCAGCTTATTTCCTTGCCTATGAAGAGGACAACTGTGAATACATATCCATGGAAGATTGTCAAAAAGCGATTGAAGAAGGTAAAGAGCTTGTAGCCTCTTCATTCATTATTCCTTATCCTCCTGGATTTCCAGTCCTAGTACCAGGACAAGTGATCAGTAAGGAGATTATTCGCTTTATGCTAGCGTTGGATGTTTCAGAAATTCATGGCTATCGAGCAGATTTGGGACTACGCGTATTCCAAGACTCAGTGCTGAACCGGCAACAAACTACCACCGCGATGGGAATGGGAGCATTGGGTAATTCAAAAAAAAATAATTAAAAAACGAATAGATCAACGATAATACTATGACTACAAAGACAATCGAAAAAGCAAAGCCAACTAGTCCTATTTTGAAAGGCATTTCCGATATCAGAAGATTCTTCTATAAAAATGAAACTCCAATCTATTTTATCAGTGCCACTAATTTCAATCTTCTGGGAGCAGATGAGTGGATCAAAGGATTCAAGTTTATCAACAATATAGAGTGCTTCGATAGACTACATCCAAATGTATTTTCCCCTAAAGAAGTAATGCCTCATGATGAATTTGAGAGTATAGAAGATATTAATAATTACCTCCTTCAACACCCTGAAGTTCAGGCCTATATTCACTCCAGAAAAGTAAAAGGCAAAGCAGGAAAAGCAATGTTTTTGATGTTTGATGAAAAGACTGAAAAACTAGCTAAAAAGCTCGGGCTTGAAGTGATTTTCCCAAGTGCCAAGATGCGTAATGCGATGGACAATAAGGTGAATACAAACCGTATCGCTGAGAAAGCTGGCGTGCCTTGCGTACCATACGTACTATCTCAGGTAAAGAACTATGCCCACTTGGGTGAAGTGTCAAAAAAAGCTCTTGGAGATGATCTAGTGATCCAAACACCATTTGGGGACTCAGGTCATACGACTTTCTTTATTTCAAATGAAAAAGAATACTTGAAATATGCTCCGGAAATCGAGCAGGAAGATGAGGTGAAAATTATGAAGCGGATCAACTGCCGTGGATCTGCCATCGAAGCTTGTGTGACTAGAAATGGTACTATCGTCGCTCCACTGATGACTGAGCTGGTTGGTTTTAAAGAACTTACCCCGTATAAAGGTGGCTGGTGTGGAAACGAGATTTATCCTAATGCATTTACGCCTGCGATTAGAAAAAAGGCTAGAAAATATACGCAGCTATTTGGAGATCAGTTGAAGAAAGAAGGTTATAAGGGATATTTTGAACTTGATTTTCTAATCGATCAGGATAATGGAGCAATTTACCTTGGTGAACTGAACCCAAGAGTAACAGGAGCAAGTTCAATCACCAATCACGCAGTTTTTGCATTGGCAGATGCTCCTCTTTATCTTTTCCATATTTTGGAATGGATGGATCAGGATTATGAGTTTAGCGTCAATGCGCTTAACGATCGATGGGGAAAGCAAGAGAACATAGATAACTGGAGCCAAATGGTAATCAAGCACACCGAGGATACAGTGGAGTATATTCATGAAGCACCAGTCTCCGGAATCTGGAATATGTTTGATAATGGTCATATTCAATTTGACCGAATGGATACCCACAGAAGAGCTGTAGAATCAGAAAAAGAAGCCTTTTTTCTACGTATCAGCAACAAAGGTGATTACCTCTATGAAGGAGCAGATATGGGTATCTTGGTATCCAGAGGTCGAATGATGACTGATGACTTCAAGCTTTCGAATAGAGCAAAAGGATGGATTAAAGCTATCAAAGGCCAGTTTAAATCTGAACTAATCGAAGATAAAAGAGAGCCTGTAAATTTAATAGGGAACTTGAGCAAGTAGTCAAGTTTTCCTATTCATTACTAAACGCTATGATTTTATAGCGTTATTTAATTTTAACCATTAGCATCAATTCTGTTTGAATTGTTGAGAAATATGCAGCGCCTTTTCACCTCCATTAGTGAGTCTATAGCAGACTTTAAATGGCAAAAATTGTTCCGCGAACGTTGGCCTGCCTATAAGGCTTGGCTCGACGCGCGGGGGACTGACTATAATTCAAAAATCTCAATTTCGGCATTGAAGATCTATATGCCAGAGCTTTTGGTAACCCATGAACACCTATGCAACTTGGTACGAGCAGATGAAGCAGCGGTGTGTTTTCTTACTGGATTTCAACCGCCAGGATATGCCAGTGCCTGTTCTCAAGCAGTTTCTACCAACAAGGCAGTTCAGTTAGTTCGCAACTATGATTACCATGCAGATCGCTTTGAAGGCGTCTTACTGAAAACTGCTTGGAACGGAAAAGCAGTAATTGCAAGTAGCGATTGCCTGATGGGAGTCTTGGATGGAATGAACGAAGATGGACTCGTGGTCTCACTTACCTTTGGTGGGCGAAAAATCGTTGGGTTTGGTTTCGGGGTTCCATTTATACTACGTTACATCCTTGAGTTTTGCAGCACCGTAAATGATGCAGTCAAAGTGTTGGTAAGCGTACCCTCACACATGTCCTACAATGTGACCCTTGTGGACAAAAGTGGTACGGTAAAAACAGTTCAAATCGCCCCGGATCGCAAATCGGTAGTGACTGATGCTGCTTTCACCACCAACCATCAAGGAGAAAGCAATTGGGCAAAAAATAAGGATCATAATGAGACCGCTACCCGGGCTCTTTTCTTGGAAAATATCTTGGATAGAGGAATGAATGGCGATTCTTTAACCAATTCGTTCTTACATCCACCGCTCTATAACCAAAACTATCAGCAAGGCTTAGGAACCTTATATACGGCCGCCTATTATCCAGAAGCTGGAGCGATGCAGCTACTTTGGCCTGGGCATACCTTAAATCAGTCATTTGATAATTTTAAAGAGGGAACAAAGCTCATTACCTTCAGGCAAGCAGAGATTTCCCCGAGTTGAAATAATTGATTATCAAAACCAATTGTAAGTGGGATATTATTGGTTTTTAATTTTACAAATCACCCTTTTCGGTTTTTAGAATGAGGGATAGACTCTTTCAGAGTACGTATTTATCTAATACTAATTGAAGAGTCTGGCAAGAGATATTTAAAAAAATAGAACATTCTAATTTTAGAAATTCATTATGGAATTTAAAAGTATAAACCCCTATAACGGAGAGGTAGTCGGTCAGTATCAGGCTCAATCTGGATCAGAAGTGACGTTCATGCTGAAAAAAGCTGCTGATGCCTTTGTCTCCTGGAAAAAAGTACCTGTGGAAACACGAGCTTCCCTAATGATCAATGCAGGAACTATCCTTCGAGCAAATGTTGAAGAATATGCTCAAATGATCAGCTCTGAAATGGGCAAGCCTATCTCAGAATCTCGAGCAGAGGTAACCAAATGTGCTTGGGTATGTGATTATTATGCGGAGAATACAGCAGCCTTTCTCAGCGATGAGGTGATTGCGACGGATGCACAAAGAAGTATGGTAAAACATGAGCCAATTGGCTGTGTACTGGCCATTATGCCTTGGAATTTTCCGTTTTGGCAAGTATTCCGCTTTGCAGCTCCCACACTTATGGCGGGAAATACTGGAATGCTCAAGCATGCATCAAATGTTTTTGGCTGCGCCAAGCAAATCGAATCCATATTTCTAAAAGCAGGATTTCCAGAAGGAGTTTTTCAAAATCTAATCGTACATCATGATCAGACGGAAAGCATTGTTGCCCATCCGGCCATCAAAGCGGTTACGCTCACCGGGAGTGAGCGAGCAGGAACTGCCGTGGGGGAAATAGCCGGTAGACATTTGAAGAAGTCGCTACTTGAATTGGGAGGCAGTAATGCCTTTATCGTCTGGGAAGATGCAGATATTGATCAAGCTGTGAAAACTGCCGTCGCAGCTCGGATGCTCAATTGCGGACAAAGCTGTATCGCTGCCAAACGGTTTATTTTGGTCGAAGGCATTTATGATGAATTCGTTGCCAAATTCACCGCTGCGGTGAAAAACTTGAAATCTGGTAATCCTGCAGATAAGGAAACGCAAATCGGAACTTTAGCTCGAAAAGATCTGGCCGACGAACTTCAAAGCCAAGTGAAAAAATCGATGGATGCGGGTGCAAAATTACTCCTCGGTGGAAATCAGGATAATTGCTACCACGAACCCACTATTCTGGGAGAAGTAAAACCCGGAATGCCTGCCTTTGACGAAGAAACCTTCGGGCCTTTGGCAGCCATGATCCGTGCAAAAGATGAACACGACGCATTCCATCTTTCGGAACTGTCCATGTACGGGTTGGGAGTTACTGTCTGTACCACCAATATCGAAAAAGCCCTCAGCATGTCTGATCAAGTATCCGACGGTGCTTATTTTATTAATGAATTAGTCAAGTCTGATCCGCGTCTTCCTTTCGGAGGAACAAAAAATTCAGGTTATGGACGTGAGCTCGCCAAAGATGGCATGATGGAATTCATCAATCGGAAGACTATCTACATCAAATGAGTTCTAAATTCAATCGAGTTTTAGGCAAATGGGACATTTTCACACTTTCATTCGGGGCCATGATCGGCTGGGGATGGGTCGTCCTCACCAGTGAGTGGATTCTGAAAGCTGGTGTCCTCGGGGCGATTCTAGCCTTTTTTATAGGTGGATTCGTGGTGGCCTTGGTTGCCCTGACTTACTCGGAACTTACCTCAGCCATGCCAAAAGTAGGAGGAGAGCATGTATTTAGCTACCGTGGACTTGGGCTAGATGCTTCCTTTTTCTGTACTTGGTTTATTATTCTTGGCTATGTTTCTGTTTGTGCATTTGAAGCCGTGGCTTTGCCGGTGGTATTGGGTAATATTTTGCCGCTTTCCCAAGGTGACCCTCTCTGGAGTGTACAAGGCAATCCCATCTATTTTGATTGGTTGCTTATTGGTACGGTTGGAGCGATTCTGATTGGCACCATCAATTTCTTCGGTGTCAAATCTGCAGCTTTTATCCAAACCATTTTTACGCTTTTTATCCTAGGAGCGGGTCTCATGCTGATCTTTGGAAGCTTCTTTTCTCCCAATGCTGCAACTGCTACGATTGAGGTTTGGGGTACAGAGAAAGTATCTACAGGTTTAGTGGCTGTGATTGTGATGACTCCATTTATGTTTGTCGGCTTTGATGTAATCCCTCAAGCCGCGGAAGAAATAAATCTGCCCTTTAAGCAAATTGGAAAAATCCTGATCTTATCGGTACTCCTAGCTATTGTTTGGTACACGGCGATTATCTATAGTGTAGGCACAACTCTCTCTACTAGCGAATTAGAAACAAGTTCACTTGCTCCTGCAGATGCGATGCAGAAAATTTATAAAGGAGTTTGGGCCAAAAACTTATTGATTTTAGCTGGTCTCGCAGGAATTATCACCAGTTGGAATAGCTTTTTTGTGGGTGCTACCCGCGCAATCTACGCCATGGGATATTCGGGGATGCTACCCAAAGCATTTGCGATTTTACATCCCAAATACAAGTCTCCCTTGGTAGCGATTTTGTTTGTCACCCTGACGTCAATCTTAGCTACACTTTTTGGAAAAGAGGCCATGAGTTGGTTAGTCAACGCTGGAGGTCTTGGGATTGTGACTTCTTGGACATTGGTAGCACTTTCCTTTTACCAACTCCGCAAGAAGGAACCACTGATGCCACGTCCATTTAAAGTTCCTTTTGGAAAGTGGGTGGGTATTTTGGCCTTTGCATCCAGTTTGGGATTATTTTACCTTTATCTTCCTGGCAACCCATCGGCCCTCAATGGCATCGAATGGACGATTGTAGCTTGCTGGCTATTGATTGGTTTGTTCTTCTATTTCTGGGCTAGTCGGGTATATACCCGAAAAGGCATGCGTGAAAAGATGGATAATCATTTGGAGAACTGAAACATTTTTTTTACCACAGAGAACGCGAAGGATTACATGAAGGGCATAATTGGATTTATTTACCACATAGACACATAGAAAACATTGCTTTTGAATAGGAGCTCTTATATTATTTCTTACTTTTTGGATATTGATCATTGAATCTGAATGTTGATAATTCATACTTAGCAATGAATCTCTCTAATCATCATCAATTTACTATTTTTAAAATCATCCTACCCAATGACCAAAAACTTCAATGATTAATCGAGTTCCACCTATTGAAAAACGCCTCCAACTCGGAATGGCTGAGCGCTTGAAACTGGATAAACTTCCAAGATGGGTTCATGGCATTGGTTTGGGTGGAACCGGACTAGTCCTATTGTTATTTATTATAATTTTTGCCGCATTCAAAGATGTCCCCGTTTGGGCAGAATGGGTTCCTGCGGATGAATTCATCAATCCTGAATATGGAGAGCACATCTATCCCGACAGCGTCTTCCGCACTCGGATAAATACCTGGTCAAATCTGATCTATGTCTGTTTTGGATTCTATACCATTGGCTTGGCGATTTACGATTGGAAGCGGAAACTCCCACTGGAACGAGGTTATATGACATTTGCTCCAATCCTTACTTTTCTCTTTGGGTTATCCGGAATTTACCTTGGTTTGGGAAGCGGATTTTTTCATGCTTCGCTGACCAAATACGGTCAGCAATGTGATGTGGGAGGGATGTATGCCACCATGATTTGTATGGTTGCTATCGCTGTTGGGAGTTGGTTGCCAAAGATGCGGGCCCTACGAACCCGTCATATTTTTCCAAGCTGGCCGGTTCTTGCAATTATTACGATTTTCGGTTCAGTATACTTTTCGTACTACAAATGGGAATATTCCTTTTCTCAGATCTCGACTTACCTCAGCGGAACCCTTTTTCTATTTGCAACAGTGAGCCTAATTCAACCTAGCAAATACTTACAAATCCGCTGGTTTGTGGCGGGAGTAATAGCCATTACTTTGGGTTCAAAAATCCGTGACCTAGATATAAGCGATCAATTCACTGGTCCATATTCTATCTTTCAAGGACATGCTATCTGGCATCTAGTTTCCTGTCTACTTTACGTGTTTTTGTTTTTATACTTTCGGTCGGAGGAGCGGGATGAAAATGGGTAAGCAAAAAGGAGGGCAGTAATAGCAGGCCAAATGAACAAATCGAGTGCTATAATGATTTAAGTAGAGACTGACCCTTAGACTTTACCAATGAAAATCGCATTAATCATATTCGGAATAATCATCGTCTTATTTGTCATTGTACAGCTTTTTGCGCTGAACAGCCAGCGAAATATTGAAACTTATTCTTACCGGGTCATTAAAAAATATGATTTATTCGAAATACGTAGCTACGAAGCAACTTTGTTTACTTCCGTCCAACTATCAGGGAATAAATATAAAGATGCTTCAGGCAAAGGATTCTCCATTTTGGCTGGCTATATTTTTGGAGGAAATGATAGAAAGGAAAAAATAGCAATGACTTCGCCGGTTGCCATGTCTTTGGAAGATTCCATGACTATGATGTTTATGGTACCAAAGAAATTTAACAAAGCAACACTTCCTCAACCAGATCAATCTCAGATCGAATTCCTGGAAGAACCAGCAAAAACTGTCGCTGCCATCACCTTTGGAGGTTGGGCTACAGATGACAAAATCGAAGTCTACAAACAGAAATTAATCACCGCTTTAGCTGCTGCCGGAATTAAGCATACCAATCACTTTTCACTTTTAGGCTATAATGCACCATATGAGGTACTGAACCGTAAAAATGAAGTTATTGTCGAGTTGGAAGCTTCAGTTAGGGATAAATAATTTTTATATAAATATGCTTAGAAACTAAAATCAGGAAGGACTTCAGAATGGAACGATGCTGGAGGATCGAAAAAATTCCAATTGCTATGCCGAGTTTCGAATTCCTAAAAGCGTGGATATTACCTTTTTCAAGCTTCATAATCCCATTGACAATTTCACTAATAATGCTAGTTCTTAAGGAAAAATGAACGTTTAGCGGCTCGGATTTTTCAAAAAGAATAGATTTATTATTCGGGAACCGTAGACAAAACAGGTAACTATCTGATTTGATTCAGGTTAACTTCCCACTACAATGAGGAATTCCGGATTAGCACAGACGTTAATCAGACATTAGCAGACCATTCCACTCCTTGATCCACTATACCTCCAACTTTATTGACTCCAGGTCAATAGGATCACTTAAGAAAGCTTTGATCCATCAAATCAAAAAAGAGTAAGCGAAATCCTCCTGTTGATCACTGCTCATTAAAGGGATATGAATTATGATCTTCTGAATTTTAGCCTGAGGATAGATTGGTCTTAAGCACCGCCAGTTCAATTGTTTGAAAATCGTAAGTATTGATTTGAATTCCATTAAAAACACAGCATTCCAGCCTCTTTCTTTGTACCATCAATTTATCTTCAAATGATACAAAAAAGATTTCTTCAGGTTCTGCTCTTTGGAATGCTAGTATTTTCATTTACTGCTGCCTTTTCACAGGAGTCGGACACTACCAAAAGTTTTCATTTCAATGGGAATGTAAGTGTCTCGAATAATGGGTTTTCCTTCATTCCTACCTTCAACTTGGGAAAGCCAGCAGCAATTGCCACGCTTTCCATTGGAGGCGATCGCTTTAGTTTTGACCCACAGTTCCGCTTTGATCTGGACGGGCTAAGACCTTGGTCTTTTATTTTTATCTGGCGCTACAAAGTGATCAAAACTGATCGCTGGATGGTCAGAGCAGGGCTTCATTTACCAGCTATCGCATTTCGTACCCGAGAAGTGGATCATAAAGGAATAATGGTTGAGGAAGTTTATGCCCAGCGTTTTATCACCCCAGAACTCACAACCTCCTACACAATTTCAGACCGCCTAAGTATTGGGACCTATTATATTTATGGTAGAGGTTTAGAGAAAGAAGGTCAATCCAAAAACACTCATTTTATTTCACTACAGTTTGGAGTCCGTGATATTAGGATTTCAGAGCAGGTCTATCTGAATTGGAATCCTGAGCTCTATTACTTGGATATCGATGGTGCAGATGGTGTTTATGTCGCTCAAAACCTTACACTGACTCACAAAAAATCCCCATTTTCTATCTCCTCTATGATGAATAAGGGAATTGATACCACTATTAATTCTGGAAACCTCGATTGGAATATCAGTCTAACCTATTCTTTCAAGAATGAGCTCAAAAAGAAATAGATGCGTGAGCTCTGGATAGATTTATTTGATTATTGTAAATTTCATAACATGAAAAGTATTGAATCCTTAGAAGAGTTTTATAATCGAAAATTAGAATGGCTTCCCGAAGAACTGAAGAAAGATATTGGCCATTTCAATCTTTTTCATCTGGAACCTTATGTGGAAGGAAAACCTACGATGATCCCTTATCGGAGAAGAGATTTTTATAAAGTCATGTTGGTTAAAGGCAGCGGTAGGGTTCATTATGCCGATAAGGTAGTCGAGGTGAAAAAGCAGGCGCTGTCTTTTTCAAATCCACAAATCCCGTATAAATGGGAACATTTGGATCAAATACGGGAGGGAGTGTATTGTGTATTCAATTCCCAATTCTTTCATCAGTTTGGACAGTTCGGAGAATATGAAGTTTTTCAACCCAGCGGAAACCATATTTATGAGCTCAGCGATGCGCAATTAATTGAAGTCGAAGCGCTCTTTGAAAAGATGGAAACGGAATTCAATTCCGGCTATAAATATAAATTTGATAGGATTCGAAATCAGATTTTTGAAATACTCCATTTTGCGTTGAAACTAGAACCATCCAGCACACTTGGAGATAAACCGATCAATGCATCTCAGCGGATTTCCATGCTTTTTGTTGAACTTCTGGAGCGGCAATTTCCCATTGATGATTCTCATCAATCGGTCAACTTGAGAAGCGCTTCAGATTTTGCGGACCGATTAAATGTTCATGTAAATCACCTGAACCGGGCAGTAAAAGCTTCTACTTCTAAAACCACCACACAGATTATATCAGAACGTGTTTTGCAGGAATCAAAAGTTCTGCTCCGGCATACCAACTGGAATGTAGCAGAAGTAGCTTACGCACTTGGTTTTACCGAAGTCACCCACTTCAATAATTTCTTCAAAAAGCATCTGGAAATCAGTCCTACCGTATTCAGGAAATCTAATTAGACTTATGAACCAGAACAATTAGAAAAAAAATGTTTTACCAAATCCATCTCATTGGGAATAATCAATTACAAAAAGAAATATGGAAATCGAAAAAAGAATTCTTGGTAAAAAAGGTCTTGAAGTTTCTTCAATAGGTTTGGGCTGCATGGGTATGAGCTTTGGTTATGGACCTGCCAAAGACAAAAAGGAGATGATCCAATTGATCCGGGAAGCGGTGGACTTAGGTGTTACTTTTTTTGATACTGCAGAGGTTTATGGCCCTTTTACGAATGAAGAACTGGTAGGAGAGGCCCTCGAGCCCTTCAAAGGTAAAGTGACTATCGCAACCAAGTTCGGCTTTGATATTGATCGAAAACAAATGAAGCACGTAGGAATCGATTCCCGACCTGCAACGATTAAAAGAGCTGTGGATGAATCACTCACGCGACTAAGAGTAGAATCCATAGACTTACTGTATCAGCATCGGGTAGATCCAAATGTCCCCATTGAAGAAGTGGCAGGAACGGTTGCTGATTTAATTAGTGCGGGTAAAGTGAAGCATTTTGGTTTGTCTGAAGCTGGTGCAGCCACGATCAGAAAAGCAAATGAAGTTTGCGCTGTCACAGCTTTGCAAAGCGAATATTCGCTTTGGACCCGAAAGCACGAAAAGGAAATAATCCCCACTATTGAGGAATTAGGAATAGGTTTGGTGGCTTATAGTCCTTTGGGTAAAGGGTTTTTGACAGGAAAAATTGATCAAAGCACACAGTTTCAGGAGGGGGATATCCGAAATATACTTCCGAGATATACCCAGGAAGCAAGAGAAGCGAATAAAGCGTTACTGGATGTGATCGAAAGATTTGCAAAGGAAAAAGAAGCTACGCAAGCTCAGATTGCGCTAGCTTGGGTGCTGGCTCAAAAACCATGGATAGTTCCTATTCCCGGAACCACCAAATCGCATCGCTTGAAAGAAAATCTTGGTGCACTTCAAGTTCAGCTATCCTTCTCAGAACTGAAAGAAATCGATAGCCTATCCAGTCAGGTTCAGATCATAGGAGATCGATACCCTGAAGCGATGGAAAAATCCACAGGATTGTAAAACCTGAATAAAATTACGATCTCTAGAATATCGCTCATCTTATAATATTACTACTGAGGGGTAAATCTATGGCAGTTTTCGCTTCAAAGAAATCCTCGTAAAATGGAATTACAAGGCAGCAGATTGGAAATAAAATCCCAATCTGTGTAGATTGAGAAAAAGCTGAAAAGGATTCTTTGGATGTTTTTTAAACCAAATCCGGATTATCCCCAGTAAGGAATTTGCCATCTCACCCTGTTTTAAATAATATTTCGATAATTTGAGAGGTATTAAAAATCACCCCTGAAAAAACTAATTCTATGAACATAAGCATTTGCCAAACTCCCACAGAATTAGGAAAATTAGCTGGAAAAGAAGGTTCAATCCTAATCAGAGAAGCAATTCAAAATCAAGGCTTTGCAAATATCATCTTAGCAACCGGCACAAGCCAATTCGAAACCTTAAACCAGCTGCTTGCTGAAAAGGATATCGATTGGTCCAAGGTCACTGTCTTTCATTTAGATGAATATTTAGGTTTGCCAATTACCCATCCGGCAAGTTTTAGAAACTATTTAATGGTGCGTTTCTTCAATCATTTGCCCCAATTAAAGGCCTATTTTTTGATCGATGGAGAAGTGGATCCGACGGCCGAATGTGCCCGTCTTGGAGATTTGATTAGCAAACATCCGATTGATGTCGCCTTTGTTGGAATTGGTGAAAACGGTCACCTTGCGTTCAATGATCCACCCGCAGATTTTGATACTGAACTACCCTATATCTTGGTGGATCTCGATCATGCTTGTCGGATGCAACAATTTGGAGAGGGCTGGTTTCCAAGTTTAGAGGCTGTACCTCAACAGGCAATCAGCATGTCTATTCAACAAATCCTGAAATCGAAAGCCATAATCTGCTCCGTGCCGGATACCCGAAAAGCAATAGCCATAAAAAATTGTATTGAAGGCCCAATCACCCCGGATCATCCAGCCTCAATCCTCCAAAGTCATTCCCACTACACCTTATTTTTGGACGAAGGTTCCCCGTCACTGCTTTCTGCGCATTGATCGGAAAAGTCTTGTTTTGCTGAAGAAAAATTTTGTATTTAAAGCGATACTCAATCGATCATTTTGAGATATCACTTCGTTATAATCAGCCTGGAAGAACTATGTCCTCAAAATCAGTGGCCGTAAAAGCAGAGTCATTAAGCCAAAAAGATACCTGGATCTCGATTGCAATCATCGGAGTCCTTTTTTTCGTTTTTGGATTCGTGTCCTGGATCAATGCCATCCTGATTCCTTATTTTAAAATAGCATTCACACTCAGCAATTTCGATTCCTATCTAGTTGCTTTCGCTTTTTACATTTCCTATTTGGTGATGTCGGTTCCTGCCTCTTACCTGCTCAAAGCTGTAGGTTTTAAAAGGGGAATGATGTTTGGCTTTTTCATTATGGCGGTCGGTGCATACATCTTTATTCCCGCCGCAATTGGAAGAACCTACGAGGTCTTTTTGCTGGGGCTTTTCACCTTGGGAACAGGTCTCGCGGTACTTCAAACCGCTGCTAATCCCTATGTGACAATTTTGGGGCCCAAGGATAAAGCTGTTCAGCGGATCAGTGTAATGGGGATTTTCAATAAAGGCGCAGGAATTCTGGCTCCCATCATCTTTGCTGCAGTGGTACTTCGAGTAGGAGATACAGAACTTTTCCAGCAACTGGAAACCATGGGAGAGCTTGAGAAAAATATCGTTTTGGATGAGTTGATTCGAAGGGTAATTACACCTTATGCTGTCGTCGGAACCATCTTGGTGAGCTTGGGAATTCTGGTGCGCTTTTCACCACTTCCAGAGATCGATACCGAACATGAAAGTGCAGAGCTTGCCGAAGCAAACTCCAGCAAAACCTCCATCTTACAATTCCCTCATCTGATTTTGGGAGCCTTCGCTATTTTCCTACATGTGGGCACCCAAGTGATCGCCATCGATACGGTGATTGGCTACGCAAACTCATTTGGAATAGGATTGATGGAAGCCAAAGTCTTTCCTTCCTTTACACTCGCTTTCACCATCATTGGATATTTGATTGGAATTTCTCTGATTCCAAAAGTGATTTCTCAGGTCAATATTTTAAGAATTTGTACGCTGTTGGGAACGACTTTCACACTCTTGATCCTATTCACTTCCGGCGAGGTTACGCTTTTTGGTATTACCACAGACGTTTCCATCTGGTTTGTAGTATTACTTGGTTTGGCGAATTCATTGGTTTGGGCGGGAATCTGGCCTCTGGCGCTAGATGGATTGGGCCGGTTCACCAAACTGGGAGCATCGATCATGATTATGGGACTTTGTGGAAATGCAATTATGCCCTTGATCTATGGATATCTGGCTGATTTGTACGATGTCCGCTTTGCGTATTGGGTACTTTTCCCTTGTTATCTCTACCTAGTTTATTATGCGGCTTATGGGCATAAAGTCAGAAAATGGGCCTTCGCAAAATGAAATCGAGCATGACACAAACCTATCACCTCATCCAGATTATTTTCCATGGGAGATTCCTCCCGACAGCTAACGGGATAGCCTTAAAAAGTCAAATTATAAACAGATGAAAATCCAAGGCAACTCATATCGGGATGGATCAGCGATCGAGATTTCTTTTTCCGAAGGAATCATTGACAGCATCTCAGAAACTCAAACTCCTTTAGATGAAAACCTGATTCTCGGGCCTGGATTTACAGATATCCAAGTCAACGGCTACGGAGGAATTGATTACAATGATATTCAATCAGACCCGATGAATCTGGCTGAGATTTCCAGACTTTTATACCAAGAGGGAGTTACAACTCATTTTCCAACGATTATCACCAATGATCCCGATCAAATCAGTCGGCTAATTCTTCAGCTTGTTGCCCTTCGGAAAAGCGATGAGTTTTCCAGAATGAGTATTGAAGGTCTTCATATTGAAGGTCCATTTATATCTCCGATGGATGGTCCCAGAGGAGCTCATCCTAAGGAATTTGTATGTCCTCCAGACTGGAGCTTAGTTCAAAAATGGCAGCTAGAAGCAAAAGGCCTGATTAAAATGATCACTCTTTCACCCGAATGGGAAAATGCTAATTCCTTTATCGAAAGATGCATTGAACACAGGATTTTGGTTTCTATTGGACATACCAATGCAACACATCAGCAAATACTGGATGCAGTCAGTGCCGGGGCTAGTTTATCCACCCACCTTGGAAATGGTATGCATCCAATCCTCGCCCGCCATCCCAATTACCTCTGGTCACAGTTGTCTCAAGATGAGTTGGCTGCATCGATTATTGCAGATGGATTTCATCTTCCGGCTGAAGTGATTCAGGTTTTTCAGAAGGTGAAAAAAGAAAACCTCCTGCTTGTAAGCGACTCTGTTTCACTTTCAGGAATGCCAGCAGGGGATTATAAACTGCACATTGGTGGAGAAGTCACCTTGACTCCGGAAGGAAAGCTACATCTCAAATCCAACCCTTCCATCCTTGCCGGATCGGCTTCCAATATCCGCAGCGGGGTTTCTTTCCTGATTAAAAATAAGCTTGCCACGCTTACTGAAGCTTGGGAAATGGCTTCTGTCCGTCCTGAAAAATTGATGAATCCTGGTCATGTTTTATTCAAAGAGGGGGCCATTGCCGATTTGATTCTCTGCAAAAAGCTTGAAAATGGTGAACTCGAAGTGCTCAAAACTATCAAACATGGGCGAGAGGTATTTTCCGCCTGATCCTATATGAATCATTAACCCAAACCCCAATCCCTATGAAAAAAGATATCAAACGAAGAAATTTCATCAAAACCGTAGCAACTGGAAGTCTCGGTTTGGGAGTGATGAGTTCGGCACATTCATTCAATATTTTGTCCCAATATCCGGTACAAGACAAAGTTCGCGTAGCAATTATGGGTGTGAATGGGCGAGGTTCCCAACATGTTCAGGCTTTTGCAAAAGTACCGAATGCAGAGATCTCCTATATCTGCGATGTCGATTCCCGAGCGGTCACTAGTGGTTTGGCGCTGGCTGAAAGTTCCGGAGTACCCAAGCAGCCACAGGGAATTTCTGATTTCCGAAGGGCTTTGGATGATAAAAATGTAGATGCAATATCGATCGCTTTACCTGATCATTGGCATACTCCGATGGCTTTGATGGCCTTGAAAGCAGGCAAACATGTCTATGTAGAGAAACCGGGAAGTCATAATCCTGCCGAAGGCGAATTGCTTTCAAAGGCAACTTCTGCCTATGGAAAAATTGTCCAAATGGGAAATCAGCGAAGGTCTTGGCCACGAGTACAGGAAGCCATTGCCGAACTCCACGGTGGAGTAATCGGCAATGCCTATTATGCCCGTGCCTGGTATACCAATACGCGCCAATCGATTGGTTTTGGAAAAGAAGTCTCAGTTCCCGAATGGCTTGACTTCGAACTTTGGCAAGGACCGGCACCGAGAGCAGCCTTCAAAGACAATCTGATCCACTACAACTGGCATTGGTTCTGGAACTGGGGAACAGGGGAAATCGTCAACAACGGAGTTCACTTTTTGGATTTGGCCCGCTGGGGATTGAATGTGGATTATGCCAAAAAAGCCTACTCAAGCGGCGGTCGCTATCAGTTTAAAGATGATTGGCAGACACCAGATACGCAGATTGCTTCATTTGATTTCGAAGACAACAAAAGCATTCTTTGGGAAGGCAGAAGCTGCAATCGCAGAGGGATCAACGAAATGGGTTCGGGAGTTTCCTTCCACGGGGAAAATGGAACGCTGGAATTACTTGACAATTCCTACAAAATCTACGACAATGCAAACAAGCTTATTAAAAGCGCCGAGCCAACAAGCAATACAGTTGTGGATCAGCGAGGCGCCGGTTTCGATATGGATATTGCGCATTTCACCAATTTCACCAATGCAATTACGAAAGGAGAGAAGCAAATATCTCCCTATCAGGAAATCGTAAAAAGTGTCATGCTTTGCCATTTAGGCAATATTTCTTACCGAACAGGCAGATCCTTGGATATTGACCAGAGTTCAGGAAAGATCTTAAATGACAAAGCCGCCATGAAGCTTTGGGGAAGAGAATACGAAAAAGGCTGGGAACCTAAACTGTAAACGCCATGTCCACCACCAGCCTAGCGCCTGTATCAAAACGTTTAATTTCAATCGATGCATTGAGAGGCTTCGATATGTTAATGATTTGCGGGGCAGATGCTTTTTTTAGTAGTCTTGAAGGAAAGACAAATATGAATTGGCTGAACGAGCTGGCCCTTCAATTTGAGCATCCGGAGTGGATCGGCTTTACTTTCTATGATTTTATTTTCCCGCTCTTTCTATTTATCTCGGGCGTATCCATTCCTTTTTCTTTGAGTAAGGCACTAAAAACTCAGATTCCGAAAAAGGAGATCTACCGAAAAGCCTTGATCCGAATGTTGATTCTGATTGCCTTAGGTATGCTGGATAAAAATGCACCTTTTCCTTTCTTTGACTGGGAACAGATCCGTCTGGGATCTGTGCTTGGAAGAATCGGAATTGCTGGGTTTATCACCACGGTGCTTTACCTGAATTTTGATTCGATGAAGCGGCTGATGATCGTAGGAGCAATTTTACTGGGGTATTATGCGGCAGTTTTCTTGATTCCTGTTCCAGGTTTTGGAGCTGGAGACCTTAGTTTTGAAGGAAATTTAATCGGTTGGTTTGATCGGACTTTCCTACCCGGAAGGTTGCTTCAAGGTCAATTCGATGAATTGGGAATCCTGACCACCTTTCCGGCTATCTGTCTCACAATTTTGGGAGCTTTTGGCGGGGAAATTCTAAAAAAATCCAGCCTTTCTCAACACCAAAAACTCACGCAAGTCCTGCTTACCAGTTTGATTTGTATTGTTATTGCGTTGGTATGGAGCTTTCATTTCCCAATTTTCAAGCGATTGTGGACGAGTTCCTTCATCCTCTTGACTTCTGGAATGTCCTTCCTTTTCCTCGGCATGTTTTACTGGATCATCGATATCCTCAAATTCCAAAAATGGTCCTTCTTCTTCGTGATTGTAGGGATGAACAGTTTGACGATCTACATGATTTACCGCTTTGTCAATTTCAGATATACCTCCAGATTGCTGTTTGAAGGACTTTACAAACCCTTAGGCGAAACTTGGCAACCTGTTATGGAGAGCCTTGGTGCATTGGCCTTGGTTTGGCTATTTCTTTATTTTCTATATAGGAAGAAGATTTTCTTTAAAGTTTAAGGAAGTTGTCGGTTGGCAGTGCAAAACCTTTGAGGTCTTTTTTTGACCTCGAAGGTTTATTAATAAGAGTAAGTTTAATACGAAGGCTTTACATGATTAATAATATAATATTTAATATCAATTACTTATGAGATATTCACGTAGATCATTTATAGAAAAATCATCTGTGCTAGGAGCTGCCGCAAGTCTCAGCACCTTGCCCTTTTCGGTCTTCGCAAATCAGAAAGCAGCTCCCATTAAAATTGGAATTATCGGACTGGACACTTCGCATTCCCCAGCCTTTGCCAAGCTTTTCAACGCAGAAACTCCAAGACCAGAACTGGCGGGTTTCAAAGTGACGGCGGCTTATCCTTATGGTAGCAGGGATATCAAATCCTCTATGGATCGGATCCCTGATTACATTCAGCAAGTCAAAGAATTGGGCGTGGAGATCACGGATTCTATCGAAGCGATGCTGGGAAAAGTCGATGTAGTGCTTTTGGAAACCAATGATGGGAAACCTAGACT
>Ga0136655_1000243_pt1 | contig 24483 bp, 42 predicted proteins | sample CPBDNA_2_FD_94863 | JGI IMG/M metagenome (GOLD analysis project Ga0136655, IMG submission 94863) | Freshwater to marine salinity gradient microbial communities from Chesapeake Bay, USA - CPBay_Spr_15_0.8_DNA (version 2) | ecosystem: Environmental > Aquatic > Marine > Coastal | place: USA... | reverse complement strand
AATGTTTTTGACAAAAAAGTTTAAAGAAGAACTCATTGAAATTCAAAAAGAAAAGAAAAATCTTGAACGCGATATTGAAAATATGACTGCAACTATTTCGTCATATGATAGGCAAATTAAGGACAAGAAAGAAGAACTTAAAATAGTTAAAGGCGAAATATCAGATTCAATTCAAAATCAAATATATGATGCAAATTTTTCTTTTGACTTCAAAAAAATGAATGCTTTTAGTGTAGAAAGAATTAAACGCAAAGATGATGAATTTCCTGTCACTGTTATAGGTTATACATATAACAGTGAAATTCGAGAATGGTTTTTTTATTGTTCTTTTGACACACATAATAGTCTTGTAGAAGAATTTAACCTGTGGAAGAATAATTGCTTCATGGTTTCTCTATAAATAACGTTGCATGTTAACGTGTTAGGAGAAAAAAACAATGAAGCAATATCTAATAAGAGTTGGAATTGCTTTGTCTGTTTTGCTTAATGTTATACTAGGTGGCAACAGCAATCAGACATTTTCAGCAAGAAACTATGGATGGAAAAGAGATGGTAAACCAAATTTGGTTTGGGTGATAGACAACTTGTTGTTCTTTAACAAAAATCACTGCATGGAAAGTTGGATTTATTGGTGTGTAAGAAAGGAAATTAAATGATTATAATTTATGGCAAATCAAATTGCCCTTGGTGCGAGAAAGCAAAAAGAATAGCAGAAACATATCAACTAAAATATGAGTATAAAAATGCGGAAGAACCTCTTGTTTTGGCAGAATTAAAACTCGCAAAACCAGATGCCAAAAGCATTCCTCAAATTTGGTGGCATGGTCGTTATATTGGAGGATACAAAGAATTTACATCAGAAATTGAAAATACAAAGAGTGATTATGGTCAAGGACAATTTTGAAGATATAAACTCTTTTGAGAAAAACATCATACGTATAATGATTGATGAAAAAACAACAATGTCAGACGCTTTGTTATCTGACATGTTTCATCAAAAAGTTGATGTGAATTCTGTTTTTGATATGTGTGATTATTTGGAAAGCAGACTAGGCGATCTTAATAAAGTTGAATATTTTATGGATATTGCTACTGGTCGGGCACCTGATCAATATTTGAAACGAAATTAATTTATCCTTTACTAGTTTGCAACTTTTATAAATACCTTAAAAAAAGAGGTATTTATGAGGCACGAATATATAGAAAATCCGTGGTATTTTGAAGGAGAGGTTTTTACAGAAGAGAACATTGAAAAATACTATGGTTTTGTATACTTAATAACAAATCTTTTATCGGGAAAAATGTATATTGGCAGGAAGTATTTCACGGCAAAAAGGGGAAAAAAAAGAATACAAAGCGACTGGAAAAAATATTATGGATCAAGCAAAACATTAACAGAAGACGTTACTAATATAGGATACAAAAACTTTTCGAGAGAAATTTTGTCTTTACATTTTACGAGAGGCGACACTAATTATTGGGAAACTAAAGTCCAATTTGAATTGAATGTTTTAGAAGAAAAGAATGAAAATGGTGAAAGACTCTATTACAACAATAATATAATGTCGAGATACTTCGCTCCTAAAAAAGAATTTTCACCAGAACATAGAAGAAAACTAAGTGAAAGTAGAATTGGCATTTCTTTTACAAGAGAACACAAAGAAAACATTTCCAGATCAAAAAAAGGTGGGAATACTTGGAATAAAGGAGTGTTAGGTTCCACAAAAGGAAACACGAAAAAAAGATCGGAAGAAGAAAGAAAAAAAATTTCTCAATCTTTAAAAGAAAAGAATATACAACCCAAATACTGCAAAAACAACAAAACAGAAGCGCATAGAAAAAAAATTTCACAATCTTTAAAAGAAACTGGTAATTTCGCCACAAAAAATCCCAATTCTCCTGATAATTGGGAAGCAGATATTTTAACTAAAGACGGTCTCACAACTATCGAATCACCATCTGTGTGGTGTTCTCTCAACAATATAAATTACAATGCTCTTAAAGCATGGTCAAAAAAAAACTTGGATAACGAAAGATTACATTCAAAATATAATATTAAAATAATAGCATTTAGAAAAAAAGGGATTGAACATTAGGGAAGAACTCAATATAACTAGCACCAAGCAATGGAACCCACTTTCAGATATAGTAGATGCTTATTACATATGTAAGATGGGACACGAAAAATGCTTGACAAACGTGAAAATATAGAGTAGTATCAAAGTCTTAATAGAAAATATATCATAAAGGATGTCTTGCATGGAAATTAAACGTAAAAGTGTGATTACTGGTGTTGAACGTGTTGTTAATATTCCTGTAAATCCAGAGGATTTGATTTTGTGGGAAAATGGTGATGCTTCTATTGATGATGCAATGCCTTATTTGAACAATTCAGATCGTGAATTCATACTTTCTGGAATTACACAAGAAGAATGGAGAGCGGTATTCGCAGAAGAAATATATGATAGTTATATTTAATGGACCACCAGGAACAGGCAAAGATGAATGTTGTCTGTTCCTAGAAAAAAAAGGGTTTGGACACCTAAGTTTTAAAAAATTGTTGTTACAAGAAACATGCAAATATTTTGGTGTCGGTATAGATTGGTTTATGTCAGGTTATGACGATAGATCAAAAAAAGAAGCATCTTCTTCGTATTTGCAAGGATTTAGTAGAAGGGAAGCGATGATATATGTTTCTGAATGTATCATCAAACCAAAATATGGAAAAGATTTTTTTGGCAAAGAAGTATCGAACAAAATAGAAAAAGGTAAAGACTATTGTTTCAGTGATGGTGGTTTTAAAGAGGAACTTGAACCGATTATAAATAAAGTTGGGACCAATGATATATCCTTGGTTCAATTGACAAGAGAAGGGTGTGATTTTTCTTCCGATTCAAGAAGATATTTAAATGGAACTCTTGTTAATGAATATATAATCAAAAAAGAAACTCCTATAATAAAATCACACATACTTCCAGACAACTTTTCAATAAGAATATATCGTATACACAATAACGGTAATGTAAAGGACTTACATGGAACAATCGAAAAAATTTGCCGACAAGAAAAAGAAAATACAGGCAAACAAGCGTAAGGTTTTTTTAGAAAATCCATACGACTTAGAAACTTTTTTTGAATCTCTCAGTATTGCATCAGATAATGGTAAAGAATTAATATTCATAGATAGGTTCATTGCAACAGTGAGACTTGATCCAGAAGGAGAAGTGTCGGATATTCTATATAAAATACTTAGCGATTTAGAACTAATGAAAACATAAACAATTTAATTATGAAAGAAGGAGAACTACACTATGGGTAAAAAAGCATCTGGTAAGCACTACGTTTCAAAAGGTGAGCGCAAATCTTCAATCACAACTCGCACAAATGATCCGGCACAGAAAGTCATTGACCAACAAAATGCTTGGGCGAAGGGGCAAAACCCTTGGATCACAATTCCGAATCCAAACAAAAATGAAACCAATAAGCGTTTTATTCGTGTAAAGGCAAATGATCTTTACGGATCACCAAAACAAAGAGCAAAGCAACAATACGTGATTTCATGAGTTGTATCTACAAAGGTGAAGTAGTAGAAACTGCATTATCTAAAAACGCAAAAGGCGGCACGGAAATGATGCGTGACCGCCTTTTGCGTAATTTGCCTAATGACCTGCTACAAAATTATGCTATACATCTTTCGCGCCCAAGAGAAATATACAGTGATGTGAAAAATATTCTCTGGTGTCATGATCTTGCAGAAGACCCTGAAAACAAAATTCTACAAGATGGTGGATGGAAAAAATTTGACTTTTTCGTGTTTGTTTCACAATGGCAACGCGACAGTTATATTAATATGTTCAGCATACCATATGACAAGTCTTTAATCATACCAAATGCAGTTGAAGTTGAACACAAACAAAGACAAAAAGATAACACAACAATCAAATTTATATACCACACAACCCCTCATAGGGGATTAGGTTTGGCGTATACTGTATTTGATGCACTGTCTAAACAATATGAAAATATAGAATTTGATGTTTTTTCGTCCTTTGCGGTATATGGTTGGCAAAGCAGAGATGCTAAATTTGAACCATTATTCGACAAACTTAGAGAACATCCAAAAATAAATTATCATGGCGCAAAGGATAATGGGACGGTTCTAGGGTATCTAGAAAAATCTCATGTATTTCTGTATCCAAGTATTTGGAAGGAAACCTCTTGTATTGCAATGATTGAGGCATTGCGATCTTCATGTGTAGTTATAAATCCAAACTACGGCGCATTAAATGAGACTTCTGAAAATATGTCTATATCATATGATTTCACAGAAGATATGAATAAACATGCTCAAAAGTGCTATGGTATTACAAGATGGTTGCTTTCACAAGAGCAAAGGCAACAAGGTTTCATAAATAATATTGGTAATAGAGAAAATCAGTCTTTATCAAAAAACAACATCAGTTCCTTTTCTAAAAAATGGACAAATTTGCTTGAAACCTTGAAAAATTCTTAGAATAAGATGCTGATATAAAAAGAAGACTTGACAAATGCTAATTGATGATATAGAGTATATCAATTAAGCAAGTTAAATAAAGGATGAATAAAAATGGCAGTATTAGTTGATTATAACCAAGTTATGTTAGCATCACTGTTTGCGTCAATAGGAAATCACCACAACGCAGACATCAGCGAAGACATGATACGACATATGTTTTTAAATTCGCTAAGAGCATCTAGGAAAAAATTTCACAAAGAGTACGGAGAATTGGTAATTTGTGCGGATGGTAAAAATTCGTGGCGTAAAAATATATTCCCATACTACAAAGCAAATCGCAAAAAAACTAGAGAAGAATCAGAACTTGATTGGAACGAATTGTTCCGTATTATGTCAAGTATACGCGAAGAATTAGACGAAAATTTTCCATACAAAGTAATACATTTTGATTCAGTAGAAGCAGATGATGTTATAGGTAGCATAGTTCATGAAAATGGAACTATATTAGAAAACAATTCAGAAAAATTCTTAATTTTGTCTGGCGACAAAGATTTTGTTCAGTTGCACAAATATAGTAATGTATATCAGTATGATCCAGTAAGAAAAAAATGGATTACTAATTCAAATCCAGAACAATATCTGAAAGAACATATACTAAAAGGTGATTCTGGTGATGGCATACCAAATATCATATCAGATGATAATTGCCTTGTGATTGGGAAACGCCAAAAACCTATGACTGCAAAAAGAATGAGTGTTTTCCTAGAAAGTATTGAAAACATGAGTGATGTGGAAAAAAAGAAATATGAGAGAAACAAAATACTCATTGACCTAAATAGTATTCCAGAGATGTATAAAGAAAAAGTCATTGAAAAATACAACATACCCAAAGTTAATATGGGTAATAAAATTTTGGAATATTTCATGGACAAAGGTCTAAAAAATCTAATGAGTGATATAGGAGATTTCTACTAAATGCGTTTATCAATAGCAGAAGTTGTCAAAAAGGCAATTGATACAAGTAAAAGAGAAGATAAAATAAAATGGTTGCGAGATAATGATGATGCATCATTACGAACTGTATTGAAAATCATGTATGATAAGAATATAGAAGTGTTGCTACCAGCCAGTGAACCGCCATATAAACCAAGTGATCTTGTGGGCGTTGAAGGAATGTTGTATAAAGAGGCAAGGCGTTTGCGAATCTTCGTTAAAGGTGGTGGGTACGATAACCTTAACCAAGTAAAGCGCGAACAATTGTTTATCAGTTTGTTGGAAGATGTTGATAAAGATGATGCAAAACTTTTAGTACAAATGATAAAACAAAAACCCTTGACAGGTCTTCCGGTTGGTGTTATACAAGAAGCGTTCCCTGAGTTAATATAAAGAAAAAGGAAAAGATACTATGGCAAAGTCGTTCAAAAAGTTCCGTGATGAATGGGATGATGATGAATGGGGCAGTAATGACGAATTTCGCAGCAAAGACAGAAGTCTTGAAAATCGTCGCAGCAAACGCCGTAAAAAAGTAAAAGATCGTTTCAGCGATCTTGAAAATAATGACGAAGAATAATGAGTGGGGTTAATTCCACTCAACAATGAAAAGGATATATAATGGATACACCTCAAATTTTTCTTGATTTGGATGGTGTCATGGCAGATTTTGAAGGACATTTTCTAAAACAGTTTGGTGTTCCTCATGATAGTTTTAATGATGCAGAAATGTGGAAAAAAATTAATAGTGTCCAACACTACTTCCTAGACATGGAGGTTATGGAAGGTGCTTATGAATTTTTTAATTACCTAGAGCAATTCAACCCAATTATTCTTACTGCATGTCCACGTAGTAACTATCAAGCAGCGGCAATTCAAAAGCGGCAATGGGTTCGTAAAAACCTTTCGCAAGATATTATGATTTTGCCTATTCTTGGCGGTAAAAACAAAGCGATGTTCATTCATCAAGAAGGTGACATTCTTATTGATGATATGGCAAAAAATTGCAATTCTTGGACTGAACATGGTGGTTATGCTATTATGCATACTGACTTTGAAAACACTAAAAACCAATTAGAAAAGGCGTTGTGTAATGTTTGATAATGTAATTTTGGTTGATTATGATGGTGTATGTGCGTATTGGGAGCATTCATTTGATATGTGGATGCGTTTTAATGGATACACATCTACACCAAATGGAAAATACGAAATACACGAAAAGTATGGTATTGACTTTGAAAAAGGTGAAATGCTTGTTAAGATGTTTAATGAAAGTGCCACTATTGGCAAACTCCCACCACTAAGGGGGTCTATCAAATACATCAAAAAACTGCATGAAGAACATGGTTACGTGTTTCATTGTATTTCTGCTATACCAAATGATCAAAATATTTTCGATCTTCGCAAACAAAATATTGAAAATCTTTTTGGTAAGACTGCATTTGAGCGTATTGTTCTCACCGACACATCAGACAACAAAAAAGAAGTTCTTGAATTTTACAAGGACAGTGGATGTTTTTGGATTGAAGATGTTACAAAAAATGCAGAATTTGGTATTGAATATGGTCTAGAACCAATACTAGTCAAACATCACTATAATGAAAATTATACAAACCCATACGGTATGAAAATTGTGAATAATTGGAAAGAAATTTACGATTATATCATTGGGGAAAACATTTGATCTTATAAATAACATTGTAGATCATAATAATGATACGTGTCAAAGGCGATCTACAATAGGTCGCCTTTTTTGTAATAAGGAGATAGAATGCCAGTATATAGTTTTCGTAATATCGAAACAGATGAAGTCTTTGAAGAGACTATGAAGATTGCTGAATTAGAGGTATATCTCAAAGAAAATCCAAGTATAAAACAGATTTTTACAAAGTTTCCTGGTGTGGTCGATTCTGTTAGAATTGGCATAAGAAAACCAGATAGGTCTTTCAATGATGTTCTATTGAAAGCAAAAAATGCTCACAAATATTCCAACATAAACACAAGATAAAGGAGGTTGTTACTGTATCTAAATTTTGAATATTTATATTGGTGAATTCAAAATTTTTTTGTTATGCCAACACTAAGAGTAGAATGATATCATTCTCACAGGAGGTCTTCATGGCAAAACAGCGCCTTAATAGAAAAAAGCGTACACAAGTCGAAAGAGAAACAGATTACGTTGTAAACAACAAATTTACAATGAAACGTGTCCAACCTATGACAGAAACCCAACATACATTGTTTGACAGTTATGATAATGGCAAAAATATTGCTGCAATCGGAAGTGCTGGTACGGGTAAGACATATGTATCTCTTTATATGGCATTAGAAGAATTGATGGATCAAAATGATTATGAAAAGATTGTTATCGTAAGATCAGCAGTCCAATCAAGAGAACAGGGTTTCATGCCTGGTTCATTGAATGAAAAAATGAGTTATTATGAAGCGCCATATACTGATATTGTCAACGATTTGTTTGGAAGGGGCGATGCGTATTCTATCTTAAAACAAAAGAAAATGATAGAATTTATGTCAACTTCATTTATTAGAGGTCTCACATTTGATAACGCAATTATCATTCTTGATGAAGTCCAGAACTGCAACTTTGGTGAAATAGATACAGTAATGACACGTGTAGGAGAAAATTCAAAAATCATTCTTTGTGGTGATGTAAAACAAGACGATCTTAAATCTTCAAGAAACAGACAAGACAATTCTGGTCTTCGTGATTTTATAAGAATAATCAATAAAATGCCTTCTTTTGATGTTATCGAATTTGGCACAGATGACATTATAAGATCAGGTTTAGTTCGTGAATACATTATAACAAAAGAAAGAGAATTAGAAGCAGCATAACACGAAAGGTATTTAAATGACATCCATTGCATTTGCTTTAGGTTTCAGTGATATTTCATGCACAGATGGGGTTAAAGGTTCACTATGCGCCCCAATACCTTATTGGAAATGGAATTCACCAAGCACACAAGTCACATCTGCTACAACAAATACAAAAGTATTTGTAGAGGGTAAACTTGTGGCAGTCGAAGGTGATGCAATGGTTTCACATCCAAATGGTGATCCTTGTGTTCCGGCACCAGTATTACATGCACCTACTACTTCTTTATGTGCAGCAAATGTATATATAGGTGGAAAACGTGCTGTAAGAATAGGAAGTAAATTTAATACTGGAACTGGTTTTGATCATGAAGTTAAAACTGGTTCGTCAAAAGTAATGATTGGGGGTCCAAGTATAGAAGTATGAAAAAATTCAAAGATTTCACAAAAAAAAGAAAATATGTCTCAGTAAACTACGATAAACAATCTCAAAAAATGCTAAGAGATTGGTGTGAATATAATGGGTTTGACCTTACCGTTTCTTATAATGGAAGTGAACAAAAAGCAGAAGATTTTGACTTTCATACGACAATATTTTATAGTACAAATGAAGTAAATTTAAAAAACCAAACAATATCAGAGTCACCAACAGAAGTATACATAACTGGAATTAAGTTTTTAGGTGAAAATAAGGATATTCCAGTATTTACGATTTCTTCATCTGGACTGAATGGCATACGTGAATATTATGAAAGTTTGGGTCTTGAAGATGCGTGGGATGAATATATTCCACATATATCTCTATCATATGCAAAAAAATCAGTAGACCCAAATACTATAAAACTTCCCACATTTAGACCAAAATTTAATAAAATAGTGGTCAGTGATATAGAAGATTATGATTGACATTATAAAAATTTTGTGATATCATTAAAATTGAAAATTTAAATGGAGTTTATGCATATGAGCAAACAAAAAATTATTAATAGAATTGAACGTGTGGCATCCATAATTGAAATGGATAGTAAAAATATAGATAATATTGAAAAAGCAAAAGAAATAAAAGCATTATTAAAACTTCTGGAAAATAATAATGAATAATCGTTTTTGTATTATTTGTAAAGAACGTGGTGTTTTTTTAGGAACCTATGATAATTATGGTTTTTTTAGTAAATTGTATGATTTTGGTCTATATAAAGCACCCACATTCAAGGATTCAATAGAAGCAAAATTGTACGCAGATAAATTCCTAAAACAAGATGAAGAAGATTTTGAATTCATTATTGGTGAGTTGAAGACACAAGAAAAGTATGTTTCATGTGTTAATCTTATTAAAGAGGGTTATGGCGAACATACAGGTCAAATGATGGATAATCTTCCAGAGTATTCTAACGCAATCCACTAATGACAAACTACAATATTCCTAAAGAACTACCATGTTGCGGCGTGGCAGTTCTTTGTTACATTTTAGACAGAAATTTCAAATCAGTGTTTATTGAAATTAGAGATTTTTTCCACAAAAATGATGCTTGGTATGGCGGCATGTCGTTATCAGAACTTCTATTAGTGCTTATAGACAATGATTACGATTTTGAAGAATATGATAGTGATCAAACATTAGTAGAGTTTTGCGAAAAAAACCAAGATGTGTGCATTGTCAACACAGAAGGTCATTTTCAAATAGTCAAAGGCACCAAAATTTTTGACCAAAAAGGTTGGTATGACATTAGTCACGCAGAAAACAAAAAAATAGTAAAAATCATAAAAAACATTTCAAAACATAGTTGACAACCACATGAACATACCTTATATTGATCTTGTAAGACAGAGAAAGAAAGGTGCTTCATATGGCATACATCTCCCAAGAAACCAAGAAAAAACTTGCTCCTGCTATTAAAGCAGTTATGAAAAAATATGGTGTCAAAGGCACTATTGCCATTCAAAATCATAGCACTCTTGTTGTTAATATCAAAGAAGGTTCGCTTGATTTCGGTGTCGCAGAACGCGGATATGTCCAAATCCACCATGCAAACGGCAGCAATTTTAGCGGTAAAGCGAAAGAATTTGTCAACAAAATTTTCTCTGCAATGATGGGTGATGTGTGGTATGATAACAGTGACTCTATGACTGATTATTTCGATACCGCATATTACATGCGTGTCAATGTCGGTGATTACGGAAAAAATTACAAACTTGTTGATTAAGTGTTGACAAACACATAATCATAATGTAAATTTCCAATATACAAAATCAAAAAGGAGTTTTAAAATGGCGCATGAACTAGAAATAATTGATGGTCAAGCACAAATGGCATATCGCCTTTCTAATGGTGTACCTTGGCATGGACTTGGGGTTCCTGTAGAAGATGATATGACACCACAAGAAATCATGCAAGCAGCAGGTCTTGATTGGACAGTCACAAAAGTTCCAACTTTTGCAGAAATGGAAATCAATGGTGAAATTAAACGTCTGAAAACTGGTCAAGATGCGCTTGTGCGTGAAACAGATGGTCGCGTATTGACACAAGTTGGAAAAGGATGGAATCCTGTTCAGAACAAAGACGCATTTGACTTTTTCACCGATTTTGTTTCCAAAGGCGATATGGTCATGGACACTGCGGGTTCTCTAAAAGATGGACAAATGGTATGGGCACTTGCTGATTTGAAAGATGGTTTTTCACTTTTTAATGGTGATGAAGTTAACGGATATCTTCTTTTTTCAAACCCCCACGTATATGGTAAATCCATTGATGTTCGCTTTGTTGCTACACGTGTAGTATGTAACAACACGCTAACAGTAGCACTAGGTGAAAAAAGTCAAGCAGGGGTTCGTGTCAATCACCGTTCACAATTTGATGCAGAAAAAGTCAAAGAAATTCTTGGTTTGTCACATGGGAAAATGGAAGAATTCAAAGAAGCAGCAGAATTTCTTGGTTCTAAAAATTATAATGTTATTGACATGCGGAAGTATTTCAAAAAAGTATTTGGTGAAAGCACAAAAGAAAATAAAGACTTGTCACCAACTGCGGAAAAGGCAATTGAAGTTGTTGAAACGCAACCAGGTGCCGAATTTGCAAAAGGTTCATATTGGCAACTTTTCAATGCTGTCACCTATATGTGCGATCACCAACTTGGACGTACTAACGATAGTCGAATGAATAGTTCTTGGTATGGTCCAAACCGTGATAGGAAAATTGTTGCTCTTAATGAAGCAATTAAAATGGCAGAAGCGGCATAAGTCGCTTCTCAATAATACAAGGATAAAAAATGAAAGATGTTAACCTACTAATATACGCTGCAATTAATGGAGTTGCAGTAATGATGGCAAGTTACGGTATCGTATATGGATTATATGTGGTAATGGCACTTCTTTCTATTTCAACATTCAACATTGTTGTTGGCAGTGCAGCGGCACTAAATTTTATTGTTGATCTAGAAGAAATAAAAAATCAATATGATATGATGGAAAAACCATCACTGTCTATTATATTCATGGTTCAAATTCTTTATATTGTTAGCATTATTACCATGTATAAGTTTGGGTTTGTTCTAATTTCAGGTATTTTTATTCCTGTTATTGCTATTGGAATAGTAGGTACTATCCTGAAAGCAATGCAGAATAGTGAAAAAAGTGAGAAAAATTAATGGAAGTTCTATATATTTTAATGCGCAATGATTTGGATTCTATGAATTCGGGAAAGGCAATTGCACAAGGTTCACATGCATCAAATGCGTTCATTGACCATTTTTTGACTTATGCAAGCGAAACAGCAGAACCTGATATCGACATTATAAATGCTGGCAATGTCTGGCAATTACAGACCAAACAAGGTTTTGGAACTGTTCTTGTACTTGAAGCAGATATGAAAGAAATCCAAAAAACTGTTGACATTGCACAAAAAATGGGATACATTTCTGGAATAGTTCATGATCCAACATATCCAATTGTTGATGGTAAGGTAGTCCATTATTTGCCACTCGATACCTGTGCATATGTTTTTGTACCAGATAAATCAAATGACGATATGGCAAGTTTTATTTTGGGTAAATATCCACTTCATAGGTGATATATGAAAGAAGAATACGAAATCACAGATTATAATTACATAACCAGTTCATTGGGCAATGCGTTTTTTAGTGAAGTGTCATTTTCAGAAATTTGGGATTGTGTAAGTATATCTAATAATCGTGAAGAATTAGATGCAGCAGTATCTGCAACTATTAGACTAAAAGAATTACAATCAAAAGGAGAAAAAAGATGAATGATGAAGAAAATACAAGCGAAACCTACCGTGTAACAGCAGATGAACTTCGTTCCTTTATTGAACGTTATGAACGTCTTGATGCTGAAAAGAAAGACATCGCAGACCAACAAAAAGAAGTTATGGCAGAAGCAAAAGGTCGTGGTTATGATACGAAAGTAATACGTAAAGTTGTCCGCCTTCGTAAGCGTCATCGTGATGATATTGAAGAAGAAGAAGCAATCACACAAATGTATATGGAAGCACTCGGAATGTGATTATTGGGTGGCAATTTTGCCACCCTTTTATTATAGGAAAATGAAATGATAACAGCAAATATTAAAGTAGATGTGTCTGTTTTTCTTGATACTGATGGGATAGAAGTATATATTGGAGATGATGAAACGCCACTACAGACAATTTCTCTTGAAAGCATGTTGAACGAATTTATAGAATTACGTTCTGTTGGGAATAAAATTTGTGAAGTAGAAGATGTCGAATATGTTCGTGATAGTTTGGCGCGTTGTGTGTACATATTAAATAGTCTATTGGAAGAATAGTATGGGAAAACGAAGCGATTACATAAGACGCGAAAGAGATTTTTATAGCACGCCATTAGAAGCAGTGAAACCGCTTATACCACACTTACCAGAAGATTTTGTCTATGCAGAACCATGTGCTGGTGATTGTAGATTGGCAATACATCTTGATTATTTGACAAATTCTAGTTGCATTGCTTCTATACTTTCAGATATAGAACCACAAGATGATGGTGTAGAAACTATTGATGCGTTAGATTTGGTAGTTCCACATAACACTGAATTCATTATAACAAATCCTCCTTGGAATCGTAAAATATTACATCCAATGATAGAACATTTTAGACAACAAAGACAGACTTGGTTATTGTTTGATGCCGATTGGATGCACACAAAACAGTCAATCCAATATATGGAATATTGTCATAAAATAGTGTCTGTAGGTAGAGTGAAGTGGATAGAAGATAGTAAATCGACAGGAAAAGATAACTGTGTATGGTATCTGTTTGACAAGAACCCATGTGAAAAAACAATTTTTGTAGGGAGAACGTAGTATGTTTAATTTTTTTAAAAAAGCAAATGAAACAATTAAAAAAGGTAACGCATATCGACTAGAGAAATATGGTCCACTCGAAACTTTTGCACAGAGTCAAGAAAAGGCAAAGGCAATAAGACAAAAATATAAAAATGATTGTCTTCCAAAATGCCGCCCATTTTTCGAAAGTCATCATGACATGATGCACATTGAAGTTTTTAAAGCAAAATTCAATTATTGGGATGAATGGACAGGTGGTAGATTTGCAAGACGGGAAAATCCATATATAGAAATGCCACAATCAGAATGGTCAAGAAATTTTAGTGGTAATAAACCTGAAATTGAATTGAATTCTGTGTGTCGTAGTAATCCTGTAACAGGGTATTAGGAAGCAATATGATAAATTAGTTGACATATAATACATATTTTGATAAGTTTATTGTATGAAGGAGAATTAAAATGTTGACACGAATCATTGGTGATATTCACGGTAATTGGAATGATTACCAAATAATTACAGAAAATATTAAACACAATTCCATCCAAGTTGGTGATTTTGGGATTGGGTTTAGTGGTACATATTGGCATGATCGTGTTAATAATTTTCATTCTTCTGGGCAGCATAGGTTCATTAGAGGAAATCATGACAACCCGTCAAAATGTAAACAAGACATGGTTGGGTATATTCCAGATGGAACTATCGAAAATGATGTAATGTATGTTGGCGGTGCATGGTCTATTGATAGAGGTATCAGAAAAGAAAATGTTAATTGGTGGGCAGATGAAGAACTTTCATATACAGAACTTGATAAAATTATTGAAATATATTCTATTATGAAACCAAGAGTCATGATCACACATGATTGTCCACTGTCTGTCTCTAATGAGATGTTTGTCAAGAAAGGCAAAACTTTTTCTGGTAGGCAATATGCTACAAGGACAGGGCAAGCACTTCAAGTGATGTTTGAAATTCATCAACCAGAATTGCATTTTTTCGGTCATTGGCACGATACACAAATTATGAAAATGGAAGGAACCACATTCCAATGCATTGGAATTAGTGATTTCGTAGATGTGGAGATTTAAAATGGAATTTGATGAATTTTATAAAATGATTCAAGAAAACATAAAAAAAGAATTTTCTGATAATGATCTAGAAAAATTCAAGCGTTGGTTGAAAGTATCATATCATTATGGACAAGATGATGGTGTTATGGAAGCAGCAAGTGATGTGAAATCAATAATTTCTGCGTATTTACAGATAAAATCTCTCGACACACCAGAGAAAAATGCACAGCGTGAAAAACGATTTGACGAAATGTGGAATGTAATGTTAAATGATCCAAATCCAGAAGGAGATATAACGGTTGGGATCAAAAAAGGTACATTGAAAATCATTGGTTCTGGTAGTAAAGGGTATTCTACATTTGAAAAAGAATTTCCTGAAAAATGGGCAGCAAATAAAAAAATGCCATTGACACGCGATCAACAAATTGATATGATGCTTAATAGTAAACAAAGACATGAAAAAGCAGTAGAACGAATTATGAAAGATACTGCTTCTTTCGCAAATAAAATTATGAAGGATATTGATAATGAGTGTGGTTGAAAAACTTAAAAATGAGTCTATGAAAATTCGTAGGGACCGTGGAAAACTTGCATCATTTTCTGTTTACGTTCTTAGTGAAATTGAGAATGTCGGAAAAAATGCTGGAAACCGTGAAACCACAGAAGATGAAGCAATTTCAGTTATCAAAAAATTGATTGATAAAAACAAAAGTGTAATTTCAGTTATAAAAGATGAAAACAAAATCGCAGTTCTGCAATCTGAAATCTCTCTGTTAGAGAGTGTTCTACCAGAACTCACATCAGAAGATGATGTTCGTATATATCTTTTACATGAATTTGGTCAAGAAAAACCATCAAATAAAGGTGTAGCGATGAAAGCACTTAAAACCAAATTTGGTTCTTTGATTGATATGAAAATTGCAGGTGCAATTGTTACAGAAATGTATGGGGTATAACAACATGCTATGTTTTTCAACTGATATAGAAGAAATTAAAAATGTCATGCAAGCAGATGCACCAAGACTTATCAAAGATGCTTTGGCAGAAATGTATCCTAATTGCCGCATAAACGAAAGTAATCGTGTATATGCAGCGTATGACAACTATAAATGTCCTTTTTTGGGTTGGTTATATGATAAAGACCAAGAGATGACTTTCAGTTTAATTTCAGATCAAATGATTTTAAAAAACGGTTCTCTAGAAAACGCTCTTTGGGTATATTATAATGGAGAAATATATTCTATCGAAGGAACTACCGAACAGATACTTGATGGTAAAAAAGTAGCAAAAAAACAAGAAATGGAATTTGACATTTCAGGAAAATATATCGGTGAAGTTGGAAATAGAGAAAATCTTGTATTGCGGTATTTTGGTTCTCATTCTACGAATGAGTGGGTTGGTAATAATTATGCAAAAAGAAATTATACTTACTTTAGAGATGAAAATGGAAATCTTGTAATAAATAAAGGAACCAAAAGATTTAATCTTAGGATTGGTGATATTATAGAATTCAAAGCAACTATAACTGCACATGGATATGTTGCAAATTCGGAAGGATTAAAAGCAACTTACATAAATTTTCCTTACGTAAAGAAAAAACAAACAAATGAAAAAATGTATGGAGTATAAAATGAACGCATTTAAGGTAAATAGAAATTCTTGGCACTATAAAATGAATGTTGCTACGCTAGAAAGTCAACATTTTTCTGCATATGAAATTGAAAACACTATGAGATTCAAAGCAAATTTTTGCGCATATTGGCGAATGAGTATGATCAATATGCTACAAATTGGTTTTTTTGTTGCGATTATTGTTGGTGTTATTGGTGCAATTCTTTATGGAATTTTCTCACTTGGTGTTGCCGCTTATGCTAATATTTCTGTTCTGTATACTGCAATTGCTGTTATTGCTTTCTTTGCAACTTTTTTTAGTGTTCTTATGTTTTTCTTTAAATTATCAGAAAAGAAAAAAGAAAAGGAGCGTAAAATTGCACGTGGTGAATACATCGAACCAGAGCATGGTTTGTTTAAAACAAAATATATTTCATGGAAGAAGAAGATTTGTCCACCAGTTGCATATGAATAAAAAGGCATGTGTTAATTGAGTCACCAAAAACCTATACCAAAAAAAGATGAAATAGAAGCACTTTATTTTAAGGAAGGTGGGACTATTTCATCTTTATCTAGGCATTACAAAACATCGAATCCAACCGTTAGAAAATGGTTGGATTTTTATGGCATAAAAAAGAAATCACAACAGCAAGCATCTAGTGAGGCAAATAATAGGCATAAATTCATGTCTATGCCAAATAAACTAGAACTTGCAGAAATGTATTCTGGAAATTCCATAAAAGCGTTAGAAAAATATTATTCAGTGAGTCAAAAAACAATTTACGAATGGTTAGAAAATTACGATATAGAATTGAAGGATTTATCAGAAGCATGTAGAGACGGTAAGAATAAACAATTTGAACACATGCAGTTTGACAAAGAATTTTTAGAGAAAAAATATGACAGAAAAAAACCTCTAACAATACTAGCAGATGATTTGGGGGTTTCTTACTCATACCTTAAAAAATTGTTCAAGAAATATGATATGCAAGTAGAAGTACCTTGGAGAAGCAAAGCAGAGATAGAATTGTTTGAGTATTGCGAAAGAACGTATGGCGAATATGATTGGATACATAATACCAAAGAAATAATAACACCATTCGAATTGGACATTTACAACAAAAAAAATAGTCTTGCGATAGAGTATTGTGGTAATGTTTGGCATTCTGAAAACTTCGGCAAAAAGAAAAGTAATTACCATCAAAAAAAATTCATAATGTGTGAAGAAGTTGGTGTCAAACTAATAACTATTTTTGAGAGTGATGATACTGAAAAAGTAAAAAAACTTTTAAATACCATCCATGGAAAAAACAAAAGAGTGTATGCCAGAAAAACAGAAGTAAAACGTATAACAGTTGAAGAATCTAGAAAATTTCATAATGAGCATCACATGCATGGGTTTATACCTGCAAGATATCATTATGGTCTTTTCAATCAAGGAGAACTTGTTATGGCATGTTCGTTTGGCAAGTCAAGATATAACAAAAAATATGAATATGAGTGTGCAAGAATGTCATCACATTCTGATTTTACTGTTGTTGGCGGCGCATCTAAATTGTTCAGTAATTTCATAAAAAAAGAAAATCCAAATAGTATTATAACATATGCAGACCTGCGTTTCGGTAATGGTAAAGTTTATGAGCATTGTGGATTTTCGTTTTCTGGATTAACACCACCAAATTATTGGTATTTTAACAAAAGAAATCCAAGAACGTTGTTTTCAAGAGTTGCTTTCCAAAAACACAAATTAAAAACCAAACTTGAATATTTTGATGAAGCAAAAACAGAGTATGAAAATATGTTGGAAAATGGATGGGACAGAATATGGGACTGTGGTTCTGCGATATACACATGGACAAAAAAAGAGGGGCAATAAATGCCCCTCTTAGTTGATCTGGTTGGTTCCAGATTTTTTTATTACATTAGGTTGGTTACGCGAACACGTCTGTAGTAAACGTTGCTGTTTGCTTCCAATGCGCCAGAACCTTGTGCAGCACCTTTTGCAAATGGGTTAGAAACCATGCCGTAGCGAGTTTTGAACCCGATTTTTGGTTGGAAGGAGTTCTCACCAACCGCACGAACCATCTGTAGCGGCACGTATGGGCAGTAGAAAATACCAGCATCGAATGCGCTTGAACCTTTATAACCAACAACTAGGTAGTTATTACCTGCATATGGGTCAATGTAAACACGGAAGCGACCGTTTAGGATACCTGCAAAGGTGTTGCCTGTGTCGTCAATGTTTAGGTTGTTGCTATTCAAAGCAGGGGTGTAATCTAGAACACCTGCCATTTGTAGTGCGGATGCAACGTCTGAGGAACAAACGATGATGTTACCTTTACCACGGCGGGTTGCTTTTGCGATTGCGTTTGCTTCTTGTTCAATTTGGAACATAAGACCTTTGAACTTTTCAACACTCCAACGACCGTTTGCGTCAACGTCAAGGTCAAACACACCAGCGTTTGCAGTTGCGACCGCACCAGTAACAGCATTGCTGTAGATTGTACGGATAACTTCGCGGTTAATCTCTACAAGAATTTCACTTGACAAGATGTTTGCCAATTCAGTTTCTGCGTCTAGACCGTGAACAGCACGAAGGTCTTGTGCAAGTTCAGTGGTGTATTCTGCTTTCAACGCACGTGATTTTGCTTCTACTGCAACTTTTTCAATTGAGAATGCCATTTCTGCAAATGCATCACCAGTTGAACCTAGTGCTTCGGCAGCAGCATTGGACATGCCAGTACCTGTGTCGAATAGTGAAGTGTTAGCAGCATCTGCGGTAATTGGTGAACCCAAGTGAGTACCAGTACCAGAGAATGATGTGTTTGCTTCTGTGTAGAATGCTTCGTCACCAGACTGTGATGCATACTTTGAACGCATTGCGAAGATTAGTCCAGTTGGTCCAGTCATTGGTTGAACACCAGCAATGTCATACGCAACTAGGTTTGGCATAGAACGGCGCACTAGTGAAATTAGAACAGGGTCATAACCTGCTACTGGACCAGTTGCAGTTGCTGAACCACCAAAACCACCAGTACCAGCAGCGTTAGAAGGTGTTTCCATCAACAAGGAAGATGCTGACAAGGATGTGCCTTCTTTAAGCGCCTTTTCAGTATTTTCCAAAATAGTTGCGGTAACTGATTTTTTGTGTGAGTTTTCAATTGGCGCAAAACTATCATGCTCCAAAAGTGGACCCCACTTATTAATTATCTGATCGTTAGATAGATTCATTTGTGTCTCTCCTTGTGTTATTGTTGTTTTTATTAATTATATTTATAAAAACTTAGTTTTCTCTATTATTTCTTGTTTTTTGCGTTGATTGCAGCGACGATTGCATTAACTGAATCATATTCAGAAACACGTTGCTTGAAGTTAGTATCCTCCGTTAGGATTTCTTCTTCTTCCGCAAATTCTTCTGAAATAACAGGTGTTTCTTTTTTGAAGAAAGATTCTTTCAATGTTTCAAGATCGTTTTTGAAAGCATCAATATCATCATTGTCTAGTTTTTCAGAAAGAATTTTCATTCTTTCTTTTTGTGATGTTGTCAAATCTTCACAAACAGCGTTGAATACTTTTTCTGCTTTTAATGCAGCAATTTCTTCACTCAATTCGATGTTTTTGTGCATCAAGGTGTTTTGTGACTGATTTGATTCGGAAAGTTTTCCTTCCAATTCATTAACAACATCAACAGTTTCTTCGTCAATTTCAATTCTATGCTCACTGAATAGAGACATTAGACCTTCCATGAAAGATTCTGCCATTTCGACTTTAACGCCGGATTCAATAGCAACTTCATTTTCTTCCATCCATTCAGCAACAATGTAATCTAGATAAGCATCTAGATTTTCAATTATTGCATCCATTGACTCTGTAACAGATTCATTTAGGTTTGTTTCGAATTCTTCTTCAAGTGATTCTGCAATTTTAATCGCTTTTGCTCTTGCCGCTTCATTCACTGCCGCTTCAAACACAAGTTGTGCTTTTTCTTTGAAGTCTTCTGAAAGGTCAGTTCCTTCAAACAAATCTGCAAATGATTCAGAAACTTCTTCGATAGAATCTTCTTCTTCATCTGCTTCTTCTTCATCTGCTTCTTCTTTAACTGTGTCTGCTTTTGCATCTACAGTTTTGTTAACGTCTGCTTTACGCTTTTTAATTGCTCCACCAGCAGGTGTAACTACATCAGCGGTATCATAGATGGTATCATCATCTACTATATCAGTAACCGCCTTTAAGTCTTTTCCATTTGCCATGTTGTTTCTCCTTTTTATTGGATTATTACTTTACATAATCTTATTTATAATAGTTAGTTTTTCTCTTAACGCAGAGATTGAATATACGCTTCAAAAATTCTTAATGCTTTTCTTTCATCAATTTTTTTGACCGTTGTTTTATATTCTTTCTTTACTTCCTTGATAGTTTCTGCTATCTGTTCCGCAACTCTCCAATTACCAGCATTATCTAGGTAATAATCGGTATTTTCCATAATACCATTGACGAAACAATCTGGTCCAGATGGGTCAGTGACAACATCAACAGTTGCCAAATGGAAATCATTTTGAACTTCCATGATACCAGTTTTGGTTTGCTTCACTGATCCTAGACCACGTGTTGAAACGCCAACTTTAACACCTTCATCAATGAAGGTCTTTACAATTTCGCCCATTGGTGTAGAAAGAATTTTTGCTTTACCATAAAAATTAGAACCATCACGCTTCATTTCTGTTATCAAATGTGAAACACGATCACCATTAATTTGTGGTCCGTTTGGATGTCCCAATTCTCCTAATGCGCGCTTTGTAGATATAAAGTCTTTTTGATAACGTGCCATTTCTTTTTCAAGAATATCAGAAGGATATACTCTGCCATTACGATTTTTCAAATCGCCTTGCATGAAAATACCTTCGATAAAATAACTCTTTTTACCATCTTCATTTGCTTCTGTGATTACCTGACAATCTTCGTCATAGATTTCTGTGATTAATTTCATTTCCCTTAACCCCTTTTATTTTTATTTATAAAACTTAACTTTTGTATGCAACTGGTGTGCAATATACTGTTGTGTTTGCGGTTATTGTATCAAGAACTGCTTTTTCCACAACTTCAACCCCACCAGCGGGTATAGTAAATGAACCATAAATTTCTGAGGTTTCACCATTTGTCATTTGAATAAGAGTATTTGCAGATGCGTAAATTCTAACTAATTTTGAATCATTGACAGTAGATGCTGTGGTAACTTCCACTTCTGTTGATATCGGTTTGGTTATATTCATATTACATTGCCTCTCTTGCGAAACTCAAAATTTCATCAAAACCTTTTTTGTCTTTCATCATAGACATTTTCATCTTATTCGCGCTTGAAGAAGAAACGTTATCGAATAGTTTATTTAATGCAGAAACATCATCACCGGAAAGTGTAACTTCACTTTTATCTTTCAATTTCATGACTCTTGATTTGAACCCTTTTTCAAGGTCCAGTTCTTCTTTTTGCATTTTTTTCTTTTCGATTGCTTTGAAAAGAGACATGTTTTCAGAAGCACTTTCTTTCATTGCTTGTTTAGTAGCAGTCGCATACATAACTTCTTTCCACTTATCACCATAACGCTTTTCCATGTCTGCTTTATTTTTTTTCATGCCTTTGACGATTTCTTCACGGCGCTTCATTTGTGCGTCTGTCATTTCTTCTTCGTTTACTGCCATATCTTCGCCAGTGTCGTAATCAGCAATTCTTTTTGCTTTTTTCTTATCAGAAGTGTGCTGTCCTTCCTCAGAAGCAGGATGATCAAAAAATTCAATTTCATGCTTTAACTTGAAATTCAATTCATCTTCTGATTTTGGTTGCGCAACTTCCATCATCAATTGTGTGAAGGTTTTCATTTCGCGTGTCCTTTTATTTGTTTATCTGTTATATTTATACAATAATATTATTCGGTTTCTTTTTCAGGTTTGGGTTTCTCAGGAGGTTCTGGTGGAGTAGAAGGTTCTTTAGTGTCTTCTTCATCATCATTGTCGAAATTATCATTGCCACCATCACCAAAACCGTCATCTTCATTATAGAGACCTGCTTTTTTTTCAGCGGCAATTTGCTTATCCATTTCTCTGATTTCATCATCGCCCATTTGAAGAATTGTTCTTTTAACCCATTCCAAAGAGAAATATTTACCGACATATTCTTCTGTATCTCTAAGAGTTGAAAGTCTTTCTCTAAGAATTTCTGCTTCTTTTAATTCTTGAAAATAATTTTCTTGTATAAAGTCATAACGGATAGAATCTTGTATTTCTTTCCATTCACTTGGTGTTATTATACCTTTAAGGACAAGTTGTCTTTCTAAACATCTATCAAATAAAATAGAAAAGCGCACTCTCAATCTTTGAACAAATTTTGAAAATTTCAATTCTTCTCTTGTTATTTCAGAAGTCCTACCAAATGAATACATATTTTCTGGTTGAAGTCTTCCAATAGGAACATTCAATGATTTATACAATTTATTCAAAAAATATGTAAGATTTTCATTCTCTCCCAAACCCTGACCAGCAGGTAATGTGTCAATTTCTGTTGATCTGCTACCTTCACGTCTTGGAAACCAGTAATCTTCTGTCATTGTCATCATTTTTCTATCATCACGGATTTCTCCTGTAGATGGGTCATACACAACTTTATTCTTGTGTCTTGCCATCATATCATGTAGATATTGTTCTGCTTTTGCTTTCGGCAAATTACCAACATCAATATAAAAAACACGTCTTTCAGGCGCACGTGTCAATGTATAAATTATAGTTGCATCTTCTAGCATTCTTAATTGGTTTAGAGGTCTAATTGCTTTATGTAAATGTGACAATACAAGTGAATTGTTCTCATTCATCAAACCAGAGGTAACTCTGATAATAGAATCTTTTGCAATTCTAACACCACCAACAGTAGTGTTTCCATTCATTTCAGAACTATTTTTTGAAGTGTTACTACTTCCGAAACCGTTTTCAGAATACATATAGTATTCTTTTTTAATCTTTTTTTCCATAAAACCAGTATCTGAAACATTTTTAATAGGAACGATCTCAATTTCACGTATTAGTCTGATTTTTCTTGGGTCAATATAGCGTAATTCTACAATACCCCTTTTAATATTTTTTTCGTCTATCATAGCATGGTAGTTTAATCTACCATCAACATAAAATTTTGAAAAAATATCATAACCATTATTCGAAAAATCTAGAAGTTTTAAAACACCATCAAATTCTTCTCTGATTTTTTCTTTTACTGCATCTGATGATTTAACATCATCCAAAATTACTTCAACAACTCTTTCAAGAGGATCAATGGTTATTGCCTCATTGACAATTTCATCAATTGCTTGTTGCATCTCTGGATTTAATGCAATTTGCCTATATCGTGTGACAAGTTCTGCTTCTGTTTTTGCGGAACCCTCTATATCTAAAAGCATACCGTAAGAACCACCTAAAGCGGTTCCTACGTTTAATGCCCCATCATCATTTGTAGGTGCTGTGAAAGAAACGATATTATCGTTATTTTCGTCTTCGACACCTTCATTTTCTCTTTTTATTTCAAAACCAAAAAGTCTCAATTCTATCCATCCTTTATATGTTATTGGTTATTTAGTTGACAGAAGAACCTGTAACTCCACCATCAACAACCCACAAGTCATACTGGAAGGTTATATTAAATTCTTCAATAGAGTCTTGTGTTTCCCAATTCAAATCAATTGGGTCAATAGTTAGTGGATATATACCTTGGAAAGTATATTGTCTAAGAACTGTTCCATCTTTACCATATTGAATAACCTGTGCGTCAGATTTATAATCTTGCGGCAATGCTCTTTGGTTACTAACGTGTGAATTGATAGAATTTGACCATGCTTCCATTGCATTTCTGATAGCAAAATCTTCATCATTGATCACTGTCACTGTCCAATCTTCGAATGTTCTATCACCAGCATACTTAACTTGTCTGCCAAAATATGGGACAGTGAATGAACCCAAAGAAGAACCAGGGATTTGTGAAGATTTTACCATGAATGGAATTTTTACATCAGCAACCCCTGAAACAGGGTTAGTGATTCTCACTTCGAATAGGGTGGGTCTTGCCCCACCCCCCACAAGTTGTGATTTAAATTCGTTTATGCTGAAACTCATTGCTTTATTTCCTTTTCTATTT